>JACCEA010595267.1_pt1 | contig 93093 bp, 81 predicted proteins | sample 7449851 | NCBI WGS metagenome assembly JACCEA01 (sample SAMN15323453, study PRJNA562643) | freshwater metagenome | isolation source: river surface water | place: USA:Blue River Watershed | collected 2017-08-18 | reverse complement strand
ATGGCTTTGAGCAATGCCAAGATCGAACTCACCATGGCACCTCGCAACGCCATGGTTCTCACACCGAAAAAACAGTGATGCGCTCTGGGTGCTGACCTGGGCGGCGCTGCCCCTCGGATAGAATCCATCCCGACCGCGGAGAGGTGGCAGAGTGGTCGAATGCACCGGATTCGAAATCCGGCATACGGATTCATCCGTATCGGGGGTTCGAATCCCCCCCTCTCCGCCAAGCCATCCTGCTTGTTGCCCGCGCCTCAGTGACCGTACAACATTTGTCCTTGGCCTGCGACGAAGAGGCCTGCAGCAATCAGATGGACCATGCCTACCTTGAATCAGTAGGTCTTGTATGGCAGGAATTTCCCAGACAGCACCACATTGACGCGATCACCCTTGGGGTCGGGCTCGCGCTGGATGTCCATGCTGAAATCAATGGCGCTCATGATGCCGTCGCCAAACTCCTCGTGGATCAGCTCTTTGATGGTGGTGCCATAGACGCTCACGATTTCATACCAGCGGTAAATCAACGGGTCAGTGGGCACAGGAGTGGGCAGGGAGCCTTTATAGGGCACCACTTGCAGCCATTTTTGCTCTTCCGCAGTGAGGCCAAACAGCTTGCCCAGCGTCTTGGCCTGTTGGGGCGTTGCAGTCATTTGTCCCATGCACAAGGCCGTGGTCCATTCTTTGGACTCGCCGACTTTCTTGGCAATGGTTTCCCACTTCATGCCTTTGGACACTTTGGTGCTGATGATTTTTTCGGTCACGTCGTTGCGGTTCATACAAAACTCCGATGGGTTAAAAAATTCAATGGCTGGCGCGGGCGCGGCTGACCAGAAAGTCGACGATGTGGTTGCGCAGCTCGTAATAGCCAGGCAAGTGATGCAACTGGCTGCGAGTGCGATCACGCGGCAAGGGGTTGATCGCCACCTCGGCGATGCCGCCAGCCACATGACCGCCAGCCGCATCGCTGCTGTTGCTCATGAGCAGGATGCGATCAGAGAGCAGAATGGCTTCATCGACATCGTGGGTGATCATGAACACCGTCTGGTGGGTTTCGCGCACGATCTGTTTGAGTTCGTCCTGGATGGAGCCGCGTGTGAGGGCGTCCAGCGCGCCAAAAGGCTCGTCGAGCAGCAGCATCTTGGGCTGAATGGAGAAGGCGCGGGCGATGCCCACACGCTGCTTCATGCCCCCCGAGAGTTGCGAAGGCTTTTTATCGATGGCGTGCGTCAAACCCACCAACTGGACAAATTTTTCAACCTGGGCATTGACCTGAGCTGGCTTCCAATCTGGCCAGCGCGATTTCACTGCAAAGGCGATGTTGCCCCGCACCGTGAGCCAAGGCATCAGGGCATGGCCTTGAAAAACCACGCCGCGCTCCAGACTCGGGCCGCTGATTTCGCGTTCATCCATGATCACATGACCGCCACTGGGGCTGTCCAGACCAGCCAGCACATTGAGGATGGTGGTCTTACCGCATCCCGAGTGACCGATGATGCACACGAACTCGCCGCGATCGATCTGGAAGTTGACCTGGTCGAAAACGGGCTTGCCCGGGGTGTAGGTTTTGCTTAAACCTTCAACTTTCAAAAAGCTGTTCATGAGGGATTTGCTGACAGGGGAGGGATGTGCAACTGACTGAGTCATGTCGGTGCGATGGGCGACTTCACTCCACATACGTCACCGCCTTTTGAAGTTGAGCGAACATCAGGTCAAGCAGCATGCCGACCACGCCAATCATGACGACCGCGAAGATCACGTTGGTCAGGGACAGGTTGTTCCACTCGTTCCAGACGAAGTAACCAATGCCTGTGCCGCCCACCAACATCTCAGCGGCCACAATGACCAGCCATGCGATGCCCATGCTGATGCGCATGCCGGTGAGGATGGTGGGGGCAGCAGCAGGCAAGATCACCTGAAAAGCCTTGCGCATGGGCGAGACCTCCAGGGTCAAGGCCACATTGAGCCATTCGCGTTTGACCGATGCCACGCCAAAGGCTGTGTTGATCAACATGGGCCAGACTGAGCAGATGAAGATCACGAACACGCCGGAGACCGAAGAGTCTTTGATGGTGTAGAGGGCCAGTGGCATCCAGGCCAGTGGGCTGATGGGTTTGAGCACTTGGATGAAAGGGTCAAATGCACGCGAGAGCAAGGGGCTCATGCCAATCACAAACCCCAAAGGCAAGGCCAACAGACAAGCCAGCAAAAAGCCCAATGCAACGCGACCCAAGGAGTGTGCCAACTGGATGGCAATGCCTTTGTCATTGGGGCCGTTGTCGTAAAAGGGATCCGAGAGCTGAACGACAAACGTCTGTGCCATTTGGGCTGGCGTGGGAAAGCCATCAGACTTTTTGGGCGCCTCGATGCTCTTGCCCATGAGCTTGGCATATTCAATTTGCTCGGGGGTCAGGGCCGTGCTGCTCGCTGCTGTCGTGGGTGTCGAGGGCAAGGTGAGCCCATGCCAAACACCCAGGAAAGTCAGAAAGATCACAAGCGACACCAACGCTGCGCGCAAATGGAGATGAGGTGCTGGGGAGTTCATCGTGATCAGCCCATTTTGTGGATGGGGAAGGACTTGATGTAGTCCTCTGGCTTGGCGGGGTCGAACTCTTTGCCCATGACCTTGAACTTGCGGTAAGCGCCCTCTGGTGGCTTGAAGCCCGCCTCGGCCATGTATTTTTTGGCATCGGTGAGCATGAAGACTTTTTCCGCGATCTGTCTGTAGTTCACTTCGCCCTTGATGTATCCCCAGCGCTTCATCTGGGTGAGCATCCACACCGCCATGCTTTGCCAGGGCACAGGGTCGAAGTTGGCGCGATCGGGGACGTTTTTCACGCCGCCCAGTCCGTCGGCAAACCGGCCAGTGAGCACCTGGGCGATCACTGTTTCTGGCTGATTCAGGTACTGGGCGGGGGAGATCACCTTGGCGATCAGTTCTCGGTCTTTGGCCTGACTGGCCATCTGACTCGCCGTCAGCACAGCCCGATAGAGGGCAGCAAAGGTATTGGGGTTTTGTTTGATGAACGCATCACTCATGCCAAAGGCGCAGCATGGGTGACCGTCCCAAATTTCCTTGGACAGGATGTGGATGAAGCCCACTTCATCAAAGACCGCGCGCTGGTTGAAGGGATCGGGGCCAAGGAAGCCATCGATGTTGCCGGCGCGCAGGTTGGCCACCATTTCGGGGGGCGGCGTGACACGGATCTGAACATCGGTGTCTGGGTTCAGGCCGTTTTCTGCCAGGTAGTAGCGCAACAAGAAGTTGTGCATGGAATATTCAAAAGGCACGGCAAACTTGAAGCCTTTCCACGACTTGGGGTCGCGTTTGTCTTTGTGCTTCACGTGCAGGGTGATGGCCTGGCCGTTGGTGTTTTGGATGCTGGCCACATTCATGTCAACCTGGTTGCTGCCCAGGCCCATGCTCATGGCCAGTGGCATGGGCGAGAGGAAGTGGCTTGCGTCATGTTCCTTGTTGATCATCTTGTCGCGAATCAGTGCCCAGCCAGCGGTTTTCATGAGTTGGACGTTGAGGCCTTCGCGGCGGTAAAAGCCCAAGGGGTCGGCCATGATCAGTGGGCTTGCGCAGGTGATGGCGATGAAGCCGATCTTGAGGTCTTTCTTTTCCGGCGTCCCTCGGTCTTGCGCCATGGCTTGCAAGGCCCCGATGGGCAGCACCGAAGCCAGAGCTGCGCGCGCCGTGCCAGCCCCCACTGCTTTCAGAAAGCCCCGGCGCACGCTGTCAACAGGGAACAAGGCTTTCATCAGCGTGGCTTCGACGAAATCCTGGCTCAGTTCCTCTTCGCTTTGCACGGCCTTGTGGGTGACTTGGGCATGCTCGCTGGGTGCATGCTCACCCCCACAGGCGCAACGCATGAGCAAAGGGCGGTCGCTGTCGTAAGCATCGTAGGTTTTGGTCAGCGTGGCATCGGGGGATTGTTGATCGTTGGTCATGGGACATCCTGCTTTGACAAAAGGTGATCGACGAGCCCTTGCGGGCTTTGTATGACCTTCGCAAGAGGTGTGCCAAGCCTTGCCTTTGCGAATGGGGCGATTCACAGAGCCCATGCACCAAGATGACAAGCCCGGCGCACCCGATGGGTGCGCCAAGTTGGGTGCGGCTTGTATGGACGCACCAAACGCGTCCACCCCTGAGCACAGACACAAGGGCGCCCTCGTCCCCCAGGCGTCACCGGGACATCCCTAATATCTAAAGTCCAGTGGGCTTCAATAATTTGTTCAGACTATGACTTCAGTATCCCCACTCGCCCGCACGTCCTTTGGACTGCTTCGCGGCAACATCGAACAGGGTGTCCAGGTCTTTCGAGGCGTCCCCTATGCTGCTCCACCCATTGGCCCCCTGCGATTTGCCCGGCCTGCGCCCGTGCAGCCCTGGACTGGAGAGCGCGATGCCACTCGCGATGGCCCCGTGCCACCCCAACCCGTGTCGCGCCTGCGTGCGGCCATGGGGGACTTCCAAGCCGAGCAAAGCGAAGACTGCCTGACCCTCACCATCAGCACCCCGGCAGCTGACCGCCGCCGCCGCCCTGTGTTGCTGTGGTTGCATGGCGGCGCATTCTGGACGGGCGCTGGTTCATTGCCCTGGTATGCAGGCCACAGTCTGGCCAGCCATGGCGATGTGGTGGTGGTCGGTGTCAATCATCGACTTGGCGCTTTGGGCTTCATGTGCCTGCCTGGCGTGGCCGAGCCCAACCTGGGCTTGCACGATCAAATTGCTGCACTTCATTGGGTGCGCCAGGAAATCGAGGCCTTTGGCGGCGACCCGGACAACATCACGGTGGTTGGCCAGTCGGCAGGTGCCCTCTCCGTGCTGGCCCTGCTGGGTCACCCCACAGCCCGCCAACAGATGCGCCGCGCCATTGTGCAAAGCGCGCCGTTTGGGCGGTTGCTGCGCACGCGAGAACAAGCCCAAGGCATTGCCGAGGCCATTGGTCACAAGCTGGGCATCACCGACCCCGCGCAGTGGCACACTGTTAGCGCTCAAGCCATCAACGAAGCCCAATTGGCCGTGGCCCGCAGCATGGCCACTTTTGCCAACAGCATGCCAGTCTTCATCCCGGTCATCGACCATGAACTGCTTGGCGAGGATGTGCTGGCCTCTGCCTTGGTGGGTGCTGCCGAGTGCGATGTGATGATTGGTTACACCCGCGATGAGATGGCCGCATTCTTTGCGCCAGATGAGCAAATCCACAAGGCTTCACCCGAGCAGGTGCGTTCGGTGTTTGCGCGTGTGTTTGGCGCAGCCGCCGACGAGGCCATGGCCGAGTACCGCCAGCGTGCCCGTGGGCAAGACAACGCGGCCTTGCTCGGTGCGATGTTGGGTGACGCCTCGTTTGGCTCCGGTGTGTTGAGTTTTGCCGAGCGCCTGGCTGACATGGGTCGCCCAGCCTGGGTGTACCGCTTCGACTGGGCTGCACCGGGCAACCGTTTCGGAGCTTGTCACTGCGGCGAATTGCCCTTCATGTTTGACACCTTGCCCGCATGGCAAGCGCCCATGCTCGAAGGCGGCGAGCCTCAGGCCATGGCCAGGCTGGCTGCCCAGATGCGCGATGCCTGGGTGGCCTTTGCCACCCGAGGCGACCCTTCGCATGCCGGCCTGCCGCATTGGCCGGCCTACGGTCAGGAGATGCAGACCATGCTCTTTGATTCGTACAGCCGCGTTGGTCTGGATCCGGCTGGTCGAACCCGCTGGAAATACTGGCCATGAGCGAGCCGCTGATCCGCTTTGACCAGGTCGGTCTGGCCTTCGGCGGCGAAGCCATTTACGACCAACTGAGCTTTACCGTCGACCGAGGCGAATTCGTCTGCCTGCTGGGGCCTTCGGGGTGCGGCAAATCCACCTCGCTGCGCCTGATTGGTGACTTGCTTGCAGCCCAGTCGGGCAGCGTGACGGTGGGTGGCAAGCCGCCTGCCCAAGCCTGGCAGGACGTGGCCTTTGTCTTTCAGTCGCCCCGTCTGGCGCCCTGGCGCAATGCACTGGACAACGTCTTGCTCGGACTGGAGTTGCGCCAAGGCCGGCGTGAAGCTCGGCAAAGTGAGGCCCGCGCGCGGGAGCTGCTGGCGATGGTGGGGCTGGCCGATTCGGCGAACAAATACCCCTCCATGCTGTCCGGAGGCGAGCGTCAGCGGGTGGCATTGGCGCGCGCCTTGGCTGTGGACCCTTCCATCGTGTTGATGGACGAACCCTTTTCTGCGTTGGATCCCAACACCCGCAAGCGCTTGCGCGCCGAGATCGAAGACATCTGGCAGCGCACCGGCCGCACGGTGCTTCTGGTCACACACGACATTGAGGAAGCCATCGTGCTGGCAGACCGCATCGTGTTGTTGTCCAACAAGCCTACCCGCGTGCTGGAGAGCATTCCAGTGACCGTGCCGCGTCCCCGAAGGGTGAGCGGTCATCCCGAGCTCGAAGCGCTCAAGGACAGGCTGCAAAACCTTTTTCAATCCCTAGAGTCTCAACCCGAGGAGCTTTGACATGCGCTTGAATCGTCGTCACTTTCTGGCTGCAACCACCGGCCCCGCCATCTTGTCGGCCTCGCCTTTGCGCGCCCAGACCAAGCCCAAGGTCAGCTATGCCTACCTGATGGATCCTGCCTATGACGCGGTCGTGTGGGCCATCAAAAACGGCAAGGTCCGCTCCAACCTCATCGATGCCGAGGTCACGGGCATGCTGATTCCACAGCTGTTGCAAGTGACCTCAACCAAGCAATACGACGTGGTGATGACTGCGGTGATTGGGGTTCCTGCGGCCGTTGCCCGAGGCCTCGATTTGCGCATCCTCTCGGCAGCGCTTTACACCTCGCCAGCAGGTGAGGGGGCTGGTGTGTGGGTCAAGAAAGGCAGTGCGCTCACATCGCCGTCTGGCCTCAAGGGACGCACCTTGGCTTCTTATGGCTTGCGCTCCACCGGCTACATGTATCTGCGCGAGGCGCTTCGCCTCAAGTTTGGTCTCAATATGGCCCTGGAAGGCGGCGATGTGCGCCAAGTCGAGGTGCAAGCACCCAATCTGCCCGCCGCGCTGGCCACAGGGCAGGCCGATGCCGCCACCCTCATCCACAGCCAGGCCTGGCGCGCCAAGCAAAGCGGTGACTTCGTCAACATCTGCGAGACCAATGCCATCCTCAACGAACGCTATGGCTCTTTGGTGTCGGCGGTCAATGTGTCCTATCCAGACCGGCTGGCCGAGCGCGCCGAGCACATCGCCGAGTTCAATCGCATGTTCAAGGCCTCGATCAACTATGCGCTGGCCAACCGCGATGAGGTCTTTGGTGCGGTGGCCAAGCAGGCCAACATTGATCGCGCCTTCCTCGACTGGTGGTTTGACAAAACCACCAGCGTCCCCGCTGTCTTTGGTGATGAGCACGCGAAAGCCGTGCAGACCGGCTGGAACATCGGTCGCGACTTGGGCATGATCAGCTCGGTGCCAGATGTGAAGGCTTATATCTGGGACAAGACCTTGCGTTCATGAACCCAAGGCGCACGGCGCAGGCCAGCGGCCTGCTGGCGCTGGCTTTTGTGCTGGCGCTCATCTCAGCTTGGTTTGCATCGGTTGGACGCGTGCCTGCCTATGTCTTGCCGCCCCCCATGGAGGTGGGCGCTGCCGTGTTGGGATTTTTCACGCGTGCGCAACGCGCCATGCACCTGGGCGCTACGCTGGTGCACATCACTTCGGCGATCGCCATTTCATTTGTCGTGGGGGCGGCCTTGGCCTTTGCTGCGCACTATGCGCGCTGGAGTGCGGTGGCCATCCATCAGCGATTGAGCCCTTTTCTCAGCGCCTTTTCAGGCATAGGTTGGACCTTGTTGGCCGTCATCTGGTTTGGAGTGTCCAGCCAGAGCGTGGTGTTTTCCATCGTTGCGGTGTTGCTGCCCTTTGCCATCGTGAACCTGCGCGAGGGTCTGCTGGCTTTGGATGCGGAGCTCACCGAGATGGGGGCCAGTTTTGGCCGGGGTCGCTGGCGCAGCTGGCGCTTGCTGGTGGCTCCCGCTTTGTTGCCGATGACGGCTGCGACGCTGCGCATCATGTTTGGGGTGGCTTGGAAAGTCACCCTCACTGCCGAGCTTTTTGGGGGCGGTCGAGGCCTGGGTTATCTCATCAACATGGCGCGCCAGGACTACGACACCGCAACCATCTTCGCGGTGATCCTGCTCATCATCGGCGTGGTCACCCTGGCAGATCGCCTGGTGTTTGCGCCGCTTGAGCGCTTGTGCACCCGCCAATTCGGGACCGCGTCATGAATCCCAAATACGCCCAGCCTCACTCCGAGCCCAGCGCTCTTGCAGGTCGAACCTGGGGGCAGTGGTTGGCCGATGCCCTGGTGGTGCTGGCGCTTGCGGCCTGGGCTGCGGGTGCATCGCAATTGCCTGAATTTGTGCTGCCCGGTCCACAGGCCGTGGGACTGCGCCTCTTGGACTTGTTCACCGACGCTGAGTTCTTTGTACACACCCTGGCATCGACCCTGAGGGTCTTGCTGTCGGTGTTCCTGGCTCTGGTGATTGGCAGTGGCCTGGCCCTGGCCGCGCGCGCCTTGCCTCTGCTCGGCGGCCTCATCAGCGGACTTGTGCAGCCTTTTCTCAGCGCCTTCCCCTCCATCGGCTGGGCCATTCTGGCTGCCATCTGGTTCAATCCGGGTCATGGCTCCATCGTCTTTGTCCAGGTGGCCATCCTGGTGCCGTTTTGTCTGATCAATGTCGCCGAAGGCTTGCGTCAGGTGGACCGCGAGATGCTCGAGATGGCGCGCAGCTTCACGCGCACGCGCACACGGGTGGCCTTGCAAGTGGGCTTGCCATTGCTGTTGCCCTACATGATGGGGGCTTTGCGCATGGCCTATGGCGTGGCCTGGAAGATTGCTCTGGTGGCTGAGTTGCTGGGGTCGACCTCGGGCTTGGGCTTCCTCATGCTCAGAGCCCAAGGCTCAGCCGATCTGACCACCGTGCTCGCCGCCTGTCTGGCCATCATCGCGCTGTTTTTTGCAGGAGAGCGTTTGCTGCTTGACCCCTTGGCAAGGCGCTTTGGCGCCCGTTGAGCACGCCCCGTTGGCTGTGGGCTCACGGCCAGATTTTTCTGAACTCCGTATCCAAAAAACTCATGAAGGCTTTGACCTTGGCGTTGGGTAAACGTCTAGAGGTGTGAAGTGCCCACAATTCGGAGTCTTGCTCCGATGCAGCCCCCCAAGCCACAAGTCGACCCGCCGCGAGATCATCGGCCACGATCAGGCGTGGCAGCCTTGCCGCACCCAATCCGGTCAAGGCCGCATCGCGGATCATGGTGAACAAAGGCAGCTCCAGGACGGTCTGCACAGCGAAGGATTTGCCTTGGGGTCCCGCCAAGCGCCAGGTGTTTTGGCCGGTCGAGGAGGTCCTGACGATCACGGGCAAGGGCTGAGTCGTTTTCTGCGCAGACCGCAGGCATCGTTGTTTGAGTTCAGGCGTGGAAACGATCAGCACTTGATCCCGGGCAAAGCAGCGACCCACCAGTTCTGAGTTGGGTTCTGGATTGACTCGAATGACCAGGTCATAGCCCTCATTCACCAGATCCACTTGCCTATCCTCCAGCGTGATCGCAAGCTTCACATCAGGGTGTGCTGCAGTGAACTGGGCAGCGAGTCGCCCCAGCATCAACTGCCCCAGCAATGTCGGTGCATTGATCCTCAAGAGGCCGCGGGGTTTCAATTGACCATCGCGCAAGATGTCAGCAGCCTCGGCAATCTCCCGCAACGGTCCGCTGGTTCGCTCGAGCAGCAGCAAGCCTTCCTCTGTCAGGCGAACCGTTCGAGCGCCACGTTCAAAGAGACGCACGCCCAGGGCTGTTTCCAGTGCCATGACCTTGCGCGACAAGCTGGCCTTGGGTCGGCCACTGACACGGCTGGCCTGAGCAAAGCCATGGTGAGTCGCAACCCATACAAAGTCAGACAAGTCATCCAGGTTCATGCGGGTTCCAAATTCGGGACGGAGCGTCTTGTTTTGAAGCACTTCGTCATGTAAATGTGACCCTAACATCCTAGCAGTGACACCCATTCTCGTGGTGTCAACCTCCTCAAGGACATGGACATGACCATTCTCATCACCGGTGCAACCGGAACGGTAGGCTCGGCATTGGTGCACCAACTGACACACCAACACGTGGCGGTGAACGCCCTGACGCGAGACCCCGGCAAGGCCAAGTTGCCCAAAGGCGCTACGCCCATTGCAGGCGATATGCTCGATGTGGCATCCATGCGCCATGCGCTGGCCGGCGTGAGCACGCTCTTCTTGCTCAATGCCGTATCACCTCAGGAATTGACCGAGGCCATCCTCACGCTCAACCTCGCACGCGATGCAGGCGTTGGGCAAGTGGTTTACTTTTCTGTTTTCCAAGGGGACGCGTTCACCAATGTGCCTCACTTCGCATCAAAGGGCACCATTGAACGGATGATCGCCCAGATGGGATTTCCCGCCACCATCCTGCGTCCCAACTGCTTCATGCAAAACGATGCCTTCTATTTCAAGGATGCCTTGCTTGGGCCGGGCCTTTATCCTTTCCCGATTGGTGAAAAGGGCGTCTCCATGGTGGATCTAGGGGACATCGCCGAGGTGGCGGCCGGCGCGGTGTTGCAGCGTGAACGCGCAACGGCGGCGCTGGGCAATGAGGTCATCAACCTCGTGGGTCCCGAGTCCCTCACGGGAGCGGGCATTGCATCCATTTGGGCGGGCTTGATGAACAAGCCAGTGACATATACCGGCAGCGACACGCGGGCATTTGAAGCACGCTTGGCGCAGCATGCGCCGAGCTGGATGGCCATGGACATGCGCCTCATGCTGGATCGCTTTTGCTCTGATGGCATGGTGGCATCGTCCACAGATGTGGACATCATGACCAGGCGCTTGGGTCGCAAGCCCCGCACCTATGCCGACTTCGCAGCCAAGACCTTGGCCCAGTGGCAAGCCTGATCGCCGCTCACTCACCACATCAACTCAAAGGACAGACTCATGACAACACCAAACACGATGAAGCCGGGCTTGCCCGCCCAAATCGGAGCCTGGCTTTTTGTACTCTGGGGCGTGCTCCACGTCTGGGTGGGCGCTGAAGGCATTCACCAGTACCTCACGGGAGGCACTTCAGGCTTGTGGAACATGTTGACTGGTGGGCGTGCGGTATCGCGTGAGGCCTTTGTTCACGTCATCGATCCCGTCACCTTGTTTGCTCAAGGCCAGTTGATCCTGAACTTCTGCATCGATGTGGGGGGCTATGGCGTCTTGGGCTTCTTTGTGGCCTGGCTGATCCTCAGGCGTGCCTCCTGGACGGGCTACCTCATCGGGTTGGTGGCCATTGGCATTGCCGATTTGGCTTTTCTCTTCGCGCTGGTGGTGTCGGGGGTGATTGAATTCAACGCAGGCACCCTGGGTGGTCCGGTGTTGTGGTTCATCGCGGTCATCATCACCCCCTTTGGTCTGCCCAAGGTGGGCGCAACCACGCTGCGACACGCCAGGCGCGCCATTTAACGTCGCTTTTTGCGAACGGGCTCCACTTCACGGGGCAGGAGACCGTCCAAGAATAGCGTCGAGAACGTGGTTGCAATCTCTTCTGGCGACATGCGACCACGAGGATTCATCCAGCGGTTGGTCCAGTTCAATGCACCCAAAAGACCATACAGGATGACTTTCGGGTCTTTGTCACTACGAAAAGAGCCATCTGCCATGCCTTCTTCAATGATTTCGGCAATGCTGCTCTCGTAAAGTTTTCCAAGCTTGTACAAATGTTTGTCTTGCTCTTGGTTGACCGCCATGCCTTCCTGGATGTACACAAATTGATGGGGGTAGTTTTTCGCATAAGAATTCAGCAGGGAGTGAATGATGTTACGCAACTTTACTGGCGCAGGATCTTGGCTCTTGCTGATCTCTTGGGCATTACTCGACACGCTTGCCACCGCATCACGAACCACGTCCAGCAGCAATTCACGCTTGCTGGCGAAGTAATAGTAGATGGTTGCACGGTCAGTATTGAGCTTTTCAGCGATGTCTTTGAAAGTGGTCGCTGCATAGCCATTGTTTCGAAAAAGAAGCGCAGCGCAATCAATGATTTCGCGCCTGCGGGCGGTATAAGCCACATCATCTTGCTTAAGGGCCGCAGCGCGACGTTTGCCTAAGCTACTCATACTTTAGGATTTGTCCATTGAAGTGAAGTCGTCATATTAAGTGATTTGATCACTGATTTTCCCGAGCACGCCCTGTAGAAAGCCCTGTTTCAACTGCCTTGATTTGCATGGCCAGATATTTGGAGTAGGGACGGCATTGCTGAAGGCTGCCTCCCATGAGCCAAAAGCCCCATTGTCCGGTGGGGCGCCACATGGCTCGCACTTCACCTTCGTCATCCAACCCCCAAACTGGTCCCACACGTTGAGCAACCTCATCGCCAAAGACGACACGAATCGACTCTGACATGTTTTCATATCCTGCTGCAATCACAATGGCCTCAAAGTCCTGTGCCGTGCCATCGGAGAAATATACGGTCTTTCCCGACATGTCCGTGACTGTACCCTGCTTGACTTTGATCTTGCCTGCAGCAATCAATTCTGAGCAACCTGAATTGATGTAATAACCACCGCCATATCGGTGGTACTTCATTAAAAATCCGCTGTTGTCTTCACCAAAGTCCAGAGCAAAACCTGCTGCCTTGAGTCCGTCCAATAGGTCTTTGTCCATTGCAGCAATACGCTGCGTCAACTGTTTATGGAATTCGGTTAGCAAGGGGAAAGGCATTGAATTACTCACCAAATCCGCATCCTCAACCGGTGGCCCATCTTCAGCGTAGATCGAATATGCCCTAGCTGCACCAGGCTCCACACTCACCACACAGGTTGAGGAGCGTTGCAGCATGGTGACCTGGGAATTGCGTTTGCAGAGATCGTGCGAGACATCGTGTCCACTGCTGCCAGTTCCAATCACAAGCACGCGTGCTTGATCGGCGGGGAAGTCGGCACCGTAAGCCTCGGCATGAATCAAGGTGCCTGTGTAGCGCTCAGCACCAGGAATGCTGGGTCTTTTGGGAACACCAAATACCCCTGTGGCTTGAATCAGATGTCTGGGCCTCACTTCTCGGACCGTTCCATCCGCTTGGCGAAGCTTTACGATCCAATGACCCGCTGCTTCATCATGCACTGCCGATACCACAGAGGTCTGCATTTGAACGTTGAGCTGAAGCGCCGTTGCATAAATTTCGAGCCAATCGGCCATCTCCTCTTTGGAAAGGTAGGCTGGCCAAGAACTAGGGAATGGGAGATAGGGTAGATGGTTGGCCCAGATCTGGTTGTGCAGCAGCAAGGATTGGTAGCGGTTTCGCCAGTTGTCCCCAAGTCGGGGTAGCTTGTCTATGACGAGCGTGTCTACATCCAACTGCTGCAAACGAGCTGCAACAGCCAACCCACCTTGGCCTGCTCCAACCACAAGCACAGTCGGGTTTGTGAATGTATTTGGTAATGCATCGCGATGCGCCCCAGCGTTGGTCTGAGTGCGTCGCAGACGACGATGGCCTGCATGCTCTTCATGTCCCTTGATGTCTTCTAGAGAGGTGAACAAGGTCCAACCATTCCATGCGCTTTTTTCACCCAGTGGTTTGAGAAGTCGCAAATGCCCACGGCACACTCCGATCTCGGTATCGAATTTGAAAAAGGCTTCAACCGATTCGCCATAACCTTTGCGATCAAAGACGGCGACTTTGGCCTCTTCTAGATGAACATGCGATGGGCGAAGCTGCTGTGCAAGTGCATGGCGCCACGCATCGATGATGCGGTCACGGCCAGTGTGGGTTCTGAAATTCCATTGAAAGCCAAGCATGTCTCGCCAGTAACTGTGGGCATGAAAGAGACCCCCCAATTCATCAAGATCACCTTTGCTAAGACAGCTCTCAAATTTCAGCAGCCATTGCCTTGCTAACTCTTGGCCCTGTTGTAGGCGTTGAACTTTGGAATGGGAATCTAACGGATTGATTTTGCTTTGGACGCGCGAATCAGTGATGGTTGACATGATGAGTAACCTGGTTTGTATGGATGGATACAGATTGACAGTCTTGGAACCGATTGTCAACAGATGCGTTGACTGATGGGATGGCCTTTTGTACTTTGTGGTGTCATCGAATCGCGCCTGCCTTTTTCAGCGATTCCAGTTCGTCTGAAGCAAATCCCCATTCACTTAATGCTTCGAATGTATTTGCACCAGGATTTGGAGGCGGTTGACGAATTGCGGAAGGTGTGCGGCTGAATCGAGGTGCCGGGCCAGGTTGAAGTACTCCGTCAACGTCTTCAAATCCTCGACGAGCTGCCAAATGAGGGTGGTTGGGCGCTTCGCTAAGGTCGAGTACAGGAGCAAAGCATGCTTCTTTTCCCTCCATGATTTGACACCACTCATCCCGAGTTTTTCTCAGAAAGATCTCTTCAAATTGGCGCCGTAAGTTTGGCCACGTCGACCGATCCAGTTGATCTGGAATGGTCTTTGGATCCAGTCCCATTGCCAACAATAATTGGTCATAGAACTTGCGTTCGACGGGAGCTACGCTGATGTGTTTACCGTCACTGGTTTCATAGACCCCATACCAAGGAGCCCCGCCATCAAAATAATTGGACTCCCGCTCAAGGATCAATCGATGACTGGCAAGGTAACCAAAATAATGAGTCAGCATGGATTCAATGCCGTCGATCATGGCGGCATCCACCACTTGCCCTTGTCCCGATGTTTTCGCCTCTAGTAATGCAGCCAGCACACCCAATGCCAGATACACGCCGCCGCCGGCATAGTCACCAAGCAGATTCAGTGGCACTGCGGGCACGCCTTTGCGTGGACCCATCATGGCCAGTGCGCCCGTGATGGCCAAGTAATTCAGGTCATGCCCAACGGTTTGTGAAAGAGGACCTTCCTGACCCCAACCGGTTGCACGGCCAAATACCAGCCTGCGATTATGTTGGGCACAGACAGCTGGTCCTAATCCCAACCGCTCCATCACGCCGGGTCGGAAACCTTCGATCAAGGCATCGGCCTTCCTCACCAACTGAAGGACTACGGTGCGACCTTGCTCACTCTTGAGATCCACTGCAATGGAGTGGCGGCTGCGTGTGGTGGGGTCAAAACGAGGCTCTTTTTTTACTCCCAACCCAGAGGGCTCAAGTCGGTCGACCGTGATCACCTGGGCACCCATGTCCGCCAGGAGCATGGCTGCAAAGGGGACAGGTCCTACGCCAGCTATCTCGACAATGCGTATGCCACTCAGGGCGCCACCTTTGGTTGAAGGCATTTCATTCCCTCCTGGAAAGTCACGATGCTGCACGACAGGCATGAGGTTAAGCTCAAAGACAGGGGCTAGTCAACAAAACTGTTGACAGCTAATTTTTCGGTTGCTACCATGAACTCAGCATGAATGATCGATATTCAAAATACAAGGATTTAGTGTTCGACTCACCAGCCGAGCACGTGTTGCGCATTCGAATCAATCGGCCTGATCGGCTCAATGCCATGACGCCAGATACCCATAGCGAGCTGACGGAGGTTTGGCGCGATGTTGGCGCGGATGAATCGGTGAGGTCGGTCATCATTGGCGGTACAGGTAAGGCTTTTTCAGTAGGCGGTGAATTCGAGTTTGTCGAAGCCATCATCAACGACTTTGCCATGCGCGAGCGCGCTTGGCGGGAAGCGAGGGACCTCGTCTACAACATCATCAATTGCCCCAAACCCATTGTTTCCGCCATGCAGGGCGCAGTTGCTGGTGGAGGGCTTTCGATTGGCTTGCTGGCTGATATATCCATCGCTACAAAGTCAGCCAAGTTGGTTGATGCGCATACGCGCCTCGGAGTGTGTGCCGGCGATCATGCAGTCATGCTATGGCCCCTGCTTTGTGGCCTTGCGAGAGCCAAGCATCTTTTGTTACTTTGCGAACCCATTTCTGGCGAGAAGGCAGCAGACATTGGTCTGGTTTCCATGTGTGTTGATGATGATGAGTTGGATTCAACAGCATTGCGTATCGCCACTCAACTCGCCAAGGGTGCGCCTTTAGCGATTCAGACTACCAAATATGCGCTCAACAATTGGTTGCGAATGGCTGGACCAGCCTTCGATGCCTCAACCGCATTGCAGTTTTTCAGTTTTGGCGGTCCAGAACCCAAAGAAGGTTTGACTGCTCACAAGCAAAAGCGACCCCCTTCTTTCTGATCGCAGTTTAGGTACATGGCCCAATTGGAATCCAAAGCAGGTACAAGAATGATCGATAGCCAAACCGAAATCTGGTATCCAAGCCCAGACCAAATTGCCGACTCGAACATCACCCAATTGATGGACAAGTTAGGGGTCACAACGCTTGATGACTATCTTCGTTATTCAATCGAGCACCCAGACCTTTATTGGAAAGCCATTTTGGAGTTTTGTGGGGTGGTATGGACAAAGCCTTATGAGCAATTTTCAGATTTCTCACAGGGGCCCGAATTCGCTCGATGGTTTGTTGGCGGGAGTCTGAACTGGACCGAGACCATCTTCAAATGGGCGCGTGATCCAGAATGGGCATGTCGACCAGCCGTGATTGCAGAAGATGAAGCTGGTGTAACTCAGTCCATTACCTACGCTGAGCTTCACGAGCGTGTCAAATCGTTTGCTGCGGGTTTGGAGAAGGTGGGATTAAAGCGGGGTGATCGTGTAGGGTATCTGATGGAACCCTGTATCGAAGCCGTGGTCACCATGATCGCGATTTCCTATATGGGTGCGGTAGTGATGCCCTTGTTCAGTGGCTTTGGAGTGGATCCCATTGTTGCCAGGCTTTCTGCTTGCGAGGCCAAGGCGCTAGTGATGACATCAGGTTTCATGCGACGTGGTAAAAAACTCGATGCGCTTCAAACCGCATTACAGGTTCAGTCCATTCATCCCGTTGATCTGTTCATCCTCAAGCTTTCTCCGGGTGAGGGACTTCCGCCTGGCGCGATAGATTGGGCTTCCATTGCTGCGACCCCAGCATCCAGGAGCGATGCGGTCCCTATGGACACCCATGAACCAGTAATGGTCTTCTTCACCTCTGGAACGACGGGAAAGCCCAAGGGTACGGTTCACACACATGGTGGATTTCCACTCAAGGTCTTGCACGATGGCATCGTCAATTTCAACATCAAACCCGGCGATGTCTTTTTTTGGCCAGCGGATATGGGATGGGTGGCAGGCGCCCTCATCATCACGACCACACTGATGCGCGGTGCGACCATGATTTGCTACAGCGGCGCACCCGATTTCCCAAATTGGTCTCGCATGGCTCAAATGATTGAGCGCCATCGAGTCACTCATTTCGGAACGGCGCCAACCATGATTCGTGGATTTGCAGCCAATGCTGAAATGGCGACGGCTGCAGATCTCTCATCAATCAAATTGATGATCACTGGTGGAGAAGTCATCGACCCAGAACACTTTGCCTGGCATACCCGTCATTTTGGGCGTGGAGTTGCGCCTTTGATCAATTTTTCCGGGGGCACTGAGGTCTCCAGCGGTCTGGTGAGTAGCGTGATCATCAAACCCATTCCGCCGGGCGGCTTCAACAGTGTTTGCCCAGGTGTTCATGTCGATGTGTGCGATGCAAGCGGTCAATCCATCGTTGGCGAAGTGGGTGAGTTGGTAATCCGGCAACCCTTTGTCGGTATGACCCGTTCCTTCTGGAATGATGACGAACGGTATCTGGAGACCTACTGGCGCACGATCCCTGGTATTTGGGTGCATGGCGATCTAGCCATGCGCAATGCCAAGGGGGAATTTTTTCTACGTGGTCGATCTGACGATACGCTCAAGCTTGCAGGCAAACGGGTCGGACCTGCAGAAATCGAAAATGTCCTCATGGAGCTTGAGGGCGTCATTGAATGTGCCGCCATTGGTGTGGATGATGCGGCCAAAGGGCAAATGTTGGTGGTCTTCGTCATTGCATCGTCGGATGCGGCTCGTCGCCCTGAATTTGGAGACGAAGTAGCCAATTACGCAGAGCATCGTCTTGGACGAGCACTTCGACCAGCCCGTGTTCATGTGGTGACAGAGATGCCCAAAACCAGGACCGCAAAGATCATGCGCCGTGTTTTGCGTGGTGTCTATTGCGGGTTGCCGCCAGGGGATCTCTCGTCGCTTGATAACCCGTCGTCGCTGGAAGTCATCCGGCGTGCCGCAGGCCAATAGGAGAATTGTCAATGGCAGGATGGAACTTCGCTGAGATCTTCCGCGAGGTCGCAAAGGAGATCCCTCATGCGCCAGCCCTTGTACAGGGTTCTCGACGTATCGAATGGCATGAGCTCGACCAGCGCACGAACAGCCTTGCCCAACATTTGGTGGCGGCTGGGCTCAAGCGGCAGTCCAAGGTGACACAGTACCTGCATAACGCTCCAGCGTATTTGGAGTCGATCCTTGCATGCTTCAAGGGTTCTTTTGTTCCGCTCAATACCAACTTCCGCTATGGACCAGAAGAGCTGATCTATCTTTGGACCAATGGGGACGTCGAGTGCGTGATCTTCCATGGCTGCTTTGCCAACACCATCGAGCAATTTCGTTCCAAGGTGGCTGGTGTTCGCCACTGGCTGTGGGTTGACGATGGCACAGGTCCATGCCCCAATTGGGCCACCTCCTATGAGGAAGCCGCGACCAGTCGCCCCGCCTCTGCAGTGCCATGGTTGCCGGATGGGGACGACCTCATCTTGGTTTATACCGGCGGAACAACCGGATTGCCCAAAGGAGTGATGTGGCGGCAGGATGATTTGTTCATGCGATTGAATACCGAACGTGGAGACCAGTATCCAGATGTGCCTGATTTGGATGTCATCCGGACCAACATCTCACGCCGAGGGCGATCTCACCTCTCGGCCGCACCACTCATGCACGGCGCGGGTTTGCTGACATGTTTTTTGGTATTGGCGCGTGGCGGTTGGATTTCCCACCTTCAACAGCGTAGCTTTGATCCAATTGACTTGCTAGACACCGTTGAGCGAGACCGTGTCGCAAGTCTCATGTGGGTAGGCGATGCTTTTGCTCGACCCGTACTTGCAGCATTGCAGTCTCAGCCTAAGCGCTGGGATCTCTCATCCCTTAAGACCATCATGTCCAGCGGCGTGGTGTTCAGTGCTGAGGTCAAGCAAGCCATTCTTGAACATGTACCTCAAGTGGTCATCAGCGATGTTTTTGGGTCTACTGAGTCCATGTCCCTGGGCAGAAATGTCACTGCCAAAGGTGAGGCCTCTGCCACGGCCACCTTCAAGGCAAAAGCCAATACGCGAGTCATCACTGAGGATGGCGTGGATGTTGTGCCGGGCTCTGGGCAAGCTGGCATGTTGGCCATTGGTGGTCGGCAAGCCTTGGGGTATTACGGTGATCCTGTGAAATCTGCCGCAGTGTTTCGGGTGCTGGACGGCAAGCGCTACGTTGTGCCAGGTGACTGGGCAACCGTAGATCACAACGGCATTGTTCAGCTTCTGGGTCGTGGTTCTGGTTGCATCAATACAGGTGGCGAAAAGGTCTTTCCTGAAGAGGTGGAGAACGAGCTCAAAGCGCATGATGCGGTTGATGATGCTGTTGTATTGGGCATCCCAGACATACGGTTTGGTCAGTCTGTAGTCGCAATCGTTGAAACGAAGAAGAGCCACCTCACCAGTGCATCTGAGCTCATCGCTTTCGTCAAGTCCCGTCTATCCTCTTACAAGGCACCCCGACATATTCTTTTTGCGGAGATCAGGCGTGGCCCGAATGCCAAACCCGATTTGCCGTCACTCACTGCCTTTGCGAAAGAGCAAGTGGCTAACCTCAAGAAAGAAGCCTCAATATGAAATCAGAACTCTGCCGTCAATTGGGCATTGATTTCCCATTATTTGCCTTCTCCCATTGTCGCGATGTTGTGGTTGAAGTGTCCAAGGCTGGCGGATTAGGGGTGTTTGGTGCAGTTGATGTCCGCTCGCCGGAAGCTTTGGAGGCTGAACTGAATTGGATTGATGAACACATTGAAGGCAAACCCTACGGGGTTGATTTCATTGTGCCTGCCAAATTCTCAGGTCAGGGTACCGGCGAAACTGTGGCCCAGGCTGCTTCACGAATCCCTGTAGAGCACAAAATCTTTGCCCGCAAACTGCTGGCTGAGCACGGCATCGATACTTCTGATTTGACCGACGATCGATTTGAACGTGGCTCCAAGATCACGCGAAACATTCGTGAGCAAGGTGCACAGAGTTTGCTAGATGTAGCCTTCAATCATCCGATCGCTTTGGTCGCTAATGCCTTGGGACCTGCACCTCCAGTGATGATTGAGCGTGCCCGCGAAGCAGGTGTCTTGGTTGCTGCCTTGGTGGGTTCACCCGAGCATGCCATCAAGCAAGCGCAAGCAGGCGTAGACATCATCGTGGCAGCTGGTACAGAAGCGGGCGGGCATTGCGGTGAAGTGGGAACGATTGTCTTGGTTCCTGAGGTGCTTGATGCCTTGCACGGCATAGGCAGTGCGTTGCCCGTTTTAGCTGCTGGCGGTATTGTCACTGGACGTCAGATGGCTGCATGTATGGCCATGGGGGCGGCAGGTGCATGGACAGGATCCGTATGGTTAACCACCACTGAGGCAGAAACTTCACCAGTCGTTAAGGAAAAGATGCTGGCAGCCACCTCCGCAGGTACCATTCGTTCGCGCTCGAGAACTGGCAAATTTTGTCGCCAGCTGCGTTCTGATTGGACAGATGCATGGGAGCAAGAAGGTGCTCCCAAGCCTTTGCCTATGCCGCTGCAATCCATGGTGTCCGACACAGCCATGAGCAAGGTGCTCAAGTTAGCCAATGGTGGGCATGAAGGTGCGAGAAAGCTGGCCAGCTATTTTGTTGGTCAAGGCGTTGGTCTGATGAATGCCACCCAAAGTACCCGGTCTGTGGTGATGGACTTCATGAGTGACTATCTGTTGGCGGTAGAACGCCTGCAATCCACGATTGATGATTGACTTGTAGTCATGGACCTGAAGTACAGCCCTCGTCATGAGTCATTTCGACAGGAAGTACGTGGCTTTCTGAGTGCTCACGCTGACCAGTACCCCAAACCATTTGGTGTCAACCGACCTACGCCTCATGCATTGGCCTGGCAGGCATTGCTCATTCAACATGGCTATGCCGCTCGGACCATTCCAAAAAAGTATGGTGGATTTGGGGCTGAGGTAGACATTCTCGAATCACGCATCATTGCGGAGGAGTTCGCCCGTGCTCATGCGCCATGGGGGCTGGTCAACCAAGGTATTTCCATGTTGGTTCCTACTTTGCTGGAGATGGGATCAGAGGAGCAAAAACTTCGCTGGATTGCACCCACATTGAGGGGTGAAGTGATTTGGTGTCAAGGCTATTCTGAGCCGGGCGCTGGTTCTGATCTGGCTTCACTCACTACCCGCGCAGTTGATGATGGAGAAGACTTCGTCATCAACGGGCAGAAGATTTGGACAACCACGGCACATGGTGCTGACATGATGTTTGCATTGGTTCGAACTGAGCCCAATGCAGTCAATAAATATTTGGGCATCAGCTATCTGATCCTTTCGATGAAAACGCCCGGGATAGAAATCCGACCACTCAAGACGATGACGGATGCCTCCGAGTTCAATGAAGTATTTTTCAAAGATGTCCGTGTACCTAAATCCCAACTTGTTGGAGAACGCGGTCAAGGCTGGTCCGTGTCCAATGCCACACTCAAACATGAGCGTGGCATGTTGGGTGATCCGGATGCATCCATGTCTCGCATGAATTCCATCCTCGAGTTGATGCGAACCGAACATATCGATGGTGAGCGCCTCATCGATATGGCTGTATTTCGCCAAAGGGCAATGCGGCTTCAAGCCAGGGTCATGGCCATGAAGTTTCATGGCATGCGCTTGATGAGTGCCACCACATCGGGCGAAGACAGTCCATTGCCCCGCTTGATTGTCAAACTGCAGACCTGCGAGCTTAACTATCAATTGTCTGCGTTGGCTGTGGACGTTTTGGGCGAATTGGGTTTATTACTTCCTGACAGTGCTGAAGTGCGTTCACATGGCACCTGGCCCAGACGCAATATGTTTGATATTGGCATGATCATTGGTGGGGGTACTGCCCAAATTCAAAAAAACATCATTGCCGAGCGTGGCTTGGGTTTGCCCCGGGAACCCAAGTTGGCACTGGGTGAGAGCAAGGACAAGCATGGACTTTAGCCTCACATCAACACAAAAAGAGCTACAAGCTTCCCTCAACAAGGCGCTCAAGAGCATCAGCCCACTGGATCGGGTAAGGCGGCATGCCCAGGATCATGAGACCTTTGCTAGCGATGTATGGCAAGGCCTGGTGGAGCTTGGCATCACAGGGTTAATGATTCCCGAGACTCATGGCGGCTTGGGACTAGGCATTCTGGATGCAGCACTGGTTGCCGAGTCTCTTGGTCATCATGTTGTACCTTCGTCATTTTTGAGTTCAGTTGTTTTGGCACCCCTCGCCATCATGCATGCAGGTCTTGAGGCGCAACAACGACAATGGTTACCCGATCTGGCCTCAGGGCAATTGCGTGTGAGTTTGGCCTTATCAGAGCACGCAGCGGGGCGTCGATCGGGTTCTGGGGTGATTTGTCGCGATAGCCGACTTCATGGACGTCGTCTCTTTGCAATGGACGATGCAGGCGCACACTTTTTTTTGGTGGTGGATGATGACGCGCGCTTGCTGATGCTGGAGCGGGATGCACCTGGACTCGTGATCACGCCTTTGCCCACCATTGATCGAACTCGTTCCACCGCCAGGTTAGACTTTGATGACGCCCCGTGCACAGAGCTGGGTTCATCCAATCCTCTGTTAGTTCAACATCTGGTGGATGTGGCGCGCCTCATGTTGGCTGCCGATATGCTGGGTGCATCGTCAAACATGCTGGAGCAGGCGGTGGAATACGCCAAATTGCGGCAGCAGTTTGGGCGTCCAATTGGAGCCTTTCAAGCTGTCAAACACATGTGTGCCGAAATGGCAGCTGAACTCGAGCCAGCAAGATCACTGGTTTGGTATGCGGGATACGCATTAGACGAACGCATGTCAGATGCCACATTGGCATGCCTGCATGCCAAGTCTTATTTGGCCGAAGCATCCCGCTTGGTCTCGCGCAGCGCCACCGAGGTACATGGTGGCATGGGCATCACCGATGCGCTGGGGCTGCACTATTGGTTCAAACGCAATGCATGGAGTTATCAGGCCTTGGGTTCTCCAGAACACCTTCGAGAGCTCGCGGCGCAATGCCTTACTCCAATTTGAGTATCGAGACTTCAATTGCCTGTGAAATGAGGCTTGCGTTTTTCCATGAAGGCTTTCGAGCCTTCGCGAGCATCTTGTGACCTTAAGACCACCTTGATGCAGGCATCTTCAACGCCAAAAGCATCTTGCAAAGGACGGCCTGATGCGCCAAGCATGGCTTCCTTGGCTTTGCGCATGGCTAGGGGCGAATTCTGTGCCATTTTTTCTGCCAGCATTTTTGCTGTGGGCATGACGTCTTGCTCAGGGACTACTCGGTTGACCAAGCCAATTCGCAAGGCCTCGGCTGCTGAGATCTGATCGCCGACGAGCAAAATTTCTGATGCAGCGGCCCAGCCCAGCTGACGTGAAGCACGTGCGATGCCACCCGCCGCGGGGATCAGCCCGCGCCTGACTTCAGACAAGCCAAGCGTACAGTGATCAGAGACCACTCGCAGGTCACAAGCTAGCGCCAATTCCATGCCACCCGCAACGACTGTGCCGCGCGCAGCCATGATCACGGGTGTGGTGAAGTCCAACCGTCTGAGCATGGCACGGTTGAGAATTTTTGGTTCAGCCAGCAAGGCCTCATCCCATTCATCTTCAGCTGGACGGGAACGAGTCAGCAGTGGAGTCAAGCGCCCAAGATCAGCGCCCGCACAGAACGTCCGTTCCCCATTGGCAGTCAAGATGGCTACGCGAACAGAGTGATCCGATTCAATGGCATCCCAACATTGGGCCAACCGGACAATCATCTCTGGATTGAGCGCATTCATCTTCTTAGGACGGTTGAGCGTGACACTTGCTATGCCATTTTCAACTGTGAACAAGACGGGCGATTTGGGGGAAGGAGTATCACTGGAAGTCATCGCGGTTCAGCCCAAAAAATTGCAAAGTCGGTACCCTTGGCTTCGCTGATCACACGCACAGGCATGCCGATCTTCACTGAAGCGACCTCGATATGTCGAGCCGTTGCAACAATGCGGGGGCCTTCTTCAAGCTCAACCACCAAGGTCAGGAACGGTAAATGGGGTTGCCAAGCCGGCTCGACGCTCATGTGAGATACCGTATAGGAATAGACAACGCCGATTCCAGAAACGGGTGCAAAGGTGAATTCGGGACTTGAGCAGGCTGGGCAGTAATAGCGAGGAGGGTGTGTGTGTGCATGACAAGCTGTGCATCGTTGCATGCAAATTCCACTTTGGCGCACGATTGCCTGATAGAGGTCAAGATCCAGCTCATCTGGTTTGGGGATCATGACATGCGGCGAAGAATGGGCCGTCTCGTTGGATTGGGTCATGAGGTGCTCCTTGCCAAAATGGCAATACTGGCATCGCCTAGATCGCCGTAACCAGTCACTAGCCCAAGTTCGCAGTTCTGAACTTGTGCGGCCCCTGCTTCATGTCGGAGCTGACGCGTGGCTTCAACAATGTGGTTCATACCCCAACAATGGCCTTGGGACATGAGGCCACCATGTGTGTTGAGCGGGTACTTTCCGCCGAGTTGGATGTTCCCATTCTTAACGAAGTCAGCTGCCCCGCCACGAGGAGCAAGCCCCAGCGCTTCAAGTTCAAGCAATACGACATGAGTAAAACAATCATAAATTTGGAGAAAGTCCATGTCGGTTGGCTTAACGCCCGCCATGGCAAAGGCTCGGGGCGCTGCGCGGTCTAACCCGAGATCGAGCACATCTTTGCGGTTAATCAGCTCATCTGGACGATCTGGATGACCCTCTGCACCACCTATCACAATCACCGGTGTGTGTGGCATGTCTCGCGCTCGCTCTGGTGTGGTCACAATGACGGCGGCGGCGCAGTCAGTCTCGACACAGCAATCGAGCTTACGCAATGGCTCACTGATGTAAGTCGAGGCAAGATACTCTTCCATGGTCAAGGGGCGACCTCGCATCAGGGCTTTGTCATTGAGCTGCGCGTGTGCACGACAAGCCAATGCCACTTCACCGGCTGCTTCTGGTGGGACACCATACATCTTGACGTAGCGCTGCAAATAAAGTGAATACCACCAGGGAGCTGAACGCAAGCCATAGGGTGCGTAATAGTTTTTGACCACATCAAAGAATGCAGCAGAAAAACGGCGACGGTTAGGCCGTGCATCAGGGCGCGGACGAATGGCTGAATATCCGTTCCAGCCTATGGTGATTAACACCACATTGGCCGTGCCGGTTGCGATGGCCATGGAGGCATTGATCAAAGCTGCAGTCGGACTCGCCCCGCCCATCTGTGGGCATGCGGTGTAGCGGACATCAGGCACACCCAAATGGGCAGCAATCTCATCCCAGGCCACAAATCCCGGCGGTGGAATGATGCCGTCGACATCCGATGGTTTCAATCCCGCATCTTTGATTGCAGCCATGCTAGCCGACAAGATCATTTGAAGAATGGACTGATCAGTGCCTCGCAGGTAATCTGTTTCTCCGACGCCCACAATGGCAGCTTTGCCCGAGATCCCACTGTTACTCATGGTCATCCCCCAGTCTTGGGAAGCAATTCAAACCAAAAATCGGTGATTCGTCCTTTGGGATTTTCAACAAAGCGAACGGTCACTCTAGGTTGGGAGTTGAGGCGCTTCGCTGCGGCCTGGATGTCGCTGAGATCTTCTCCACGTACAACATTGATCAGCGCAGTATCGGCCCCATCGAGCGTCACATAGGCCATGATGATGGGAGGTGCAGGCAAGCCTGGGAAAGCTGTAGTGATGATGGTGAACGTTTCCAGTGTTCCTTGAGGACCTACGCTTTGCCAATCAGTGGTGCGTTCCATGCATGCGTCACAAAACGAGCGAGCAGGAACCAAGAGACGTTTGCAGGATGGGCATCGCGATCCCATGATGCGTCGGTTCGCCTTGAGTTCATTAAAGAAACGGGTGGCCACTTCGCCTGCAAAGTAGGTGTAGTCAAAACCCCAGCGACCCTGGATGGTGATCAGTTCAGTTGAATTCAAGTAATCTCTCCTCAGGTAGTTGGATGACGGCCTAGCACGCACACTGTCGAGAACTGAGTGGCGCCGCCTTGGCCTGTGGCCACTGCGCGCTCCACTCCGTCAACCTGGTGCGTCTTCAGTGAACCCCGCACTTGCAATGCACATTCAGCAATACGAACCATCGCAGTGGCGCTCACGGGGTTGGCACCCTGAGGTCCGCCAGAAGGATTGAATACTGGCAATGTCGGATCTACCAGTTGTTGTTCAACAAAAGCTGGCCCCTCTTCGGACGTACACAATCCAAGAGCTGGGTAGGCCATGGCTTCAGCGCTGGAAAACGCAGAGTAAAGCTCAAAGACCCTGATTTGCTTTCGTGGATTAGTGACGCCAGCTTGCTGGTATGCCTTTTGAGCAGAAAGACGCAGGGACAAGAGATCAACCAGATTGGCGCCCGGCCGATGAATGCGGTCACCCATGGCATAGCAATCTGAGGTTGATGCGTAGCCTTGTATCCATACCGGGTTGCGCCCAGCTGCATGGTCTGAATCGACCAGCACCATCGCACAAGCACCTTCAGACATGGGACAGGCTTCCATGCGATGGATGGGCCAAGCCAAGAGTGGGGATTGCATCACCTCGTCCGCGGTGACTTCGCGCCGGATGTGGGCTAGTGGATTTCGAGCTGCATGCCGGTAATTGCGTGCAGCGATCTCCGCCCAGTGACGGTCTGTGTAGCCATATAAGCGCATCAGCATCGACGCCCGTAATGCCGCCATGGTGATGGTGGTCAGCGGAAAATCTTTTTCATAGATTGGATCAAAGATGGTATTGAATACCTGCTGCGATGAGGTTGCCTGACCCATGCGCTCCAGGGCAAATACCAGCACGGCTCGTGCTCGACCAGCTCGGATGTAAGAGGCCCCTGCAAAGACTGTTGATGAACCTGTGACACCACCCGTGTTGATGCGCATGTATGGAATACCGTGTCCCATCATGCCAGTGCGATCCAGTGCAGCCTCGCCTGCCAGCGCATCGGGAGCCACACCAGCCATGACGATATCAATGTCATCCATGGACATCCCGGCGTCATCAAGGGCTTGACGGGCTGCTGTCCAGATCAGCTCCCTAGAGCTCATCTCAGGGTGGCTGCGTCGATAGGTCGTCTGGCCCACGCCAACGATTGCAACTGGTCTCATGATGCACGCTCCATCACAATCGCGGTATGAGTTTGTGCTGCAACCACTGCCGGGCAGACGGCGAGCGCACGACGAACACCAGGCCGCTGAATTGCGCCAGCTCGTCCTTGTAATTGAAGCGCGGCCTCGACCACGCGGACCAATCCCATAGCAGGATCACAAAAACCTGCTGAGCATCCACCCGAAGGATTGACGTTCGGGTGATTGGCTAGTACAGCGAGACCTTGTCCAGGATCGGCCAGGCCAATGGCTTCCAGCACAATGGCTTCATCCATCAAGGTCAATCCTCCGATTTCAAATAAGTCCAGATCTCGAATGCGTAACCCCGCCTCTTTCAAGGCCAGATCACAGGCTTGGCGTGCACTCGGCATGGCAAGTAGGTTGCGGTCACCGATTGCGTAGGGTTCAGAGGCTTGGCCCAGGCCCTTGATCTGTATGGCTCCCCCTTCTGAGGACAAGACCACTGCGGCAACTACATCAGCCCACACAGGCAAATCCTCGGGGGTTAGAGGATACGACGCACGGGATATACCTGAAGGTGAATGGACGGCCCGTTCATTGGCTGCAACCGCTGAACGCCGTCTGGCGATGGCACTGGGGTGATGCTCATAAGCGCCACCTGCGTGCAGCCACGACTGGGTTCGCATGGCAGAAACCTGAATCTCGTTCAGACCCATAGGGCCTTGAATAAATGGATCGAACATGGACATGGATACGGCATTCACGTCATGTTCACTGGCACGCCCCCAAGCAGCGACGATAGACCGTTTGGCCTCGCCTGCTTCGATGCGTGCAATGGCAGCAGCCAGTGCAACAGCACCATCGTCGCTAAAACGGGTTTCGTCGCGCAGATAAGCTCCTGCAGCCGGGGCGGTCACCATGCTGGAGAGAGATCGCCCGTCCACCAAGTCATGAGCTGCCAGCACCACCGACTCAATGCCTTCGAGTCCATGGAGACTGTCATCCAGCGCATGACGAACCGTATCAAAAATCAGCTCTGTAAGGTTTCGAGTTTCATCTCGCCAGCCCATATAAAGCGCTGCCGATTCGATGAAGACTTGAGGTCTTGAATTCGCCAAGCAAAGCTCCAAGTTTGAATGATTGGCACTGAGCTGCACAAAGTCGCAACTAGTGGACTAGTTAGCATGATGCCTGCTATATTGCGCTTAGTCAACATACTTGTTGACAAACCTTTAGACACTGGTTAACGTAAGGGCATCCTGGTGTGCAAATTCAGTTTTAAGCTGTCTTGGCTTACTGGTGTGTTGCAAAGCGGGCTGACGGCCAAGCTGTCTAATGCGCCCGTGCTAGGCATCGGGTATTTATCCATCAAACTCAGGAGCAGGCCACCTTGACTCAATATCAAGTCCTTGCCAGCGGTCTTGAATTTCCTGAAGGCCCCATTGCCATGTCCGATGGCAGTGTCCTTCTCGTCGAGATGCAGCGTCAAACACTCACGCGTGTGAGTCCTGACGGTCAGGTCACGGTGGTTGCGCAACTTGGTGGTGGACCTAACGGTGCGGCAATAGGACCTGATGGCCGATGCTATGTCTGTAACAACGGAGGCTTTACTTTTGCGCGCATCGAAAACAGACTCATACCAGGATTACCACCACCGGATTACGCAGGTGGCTGGATAGAAGCGGTTGACCTAGATACGGGAGAGTCTGAAATCCTCTACCGTGATTGTCAGGGTATCCCCTTACGAGGACCCAATGATTTGATTTTTGATCAACACGGTGGCATGTGGTTCACCGATAGCGGAAAAATGGTGGGTCGTCAGCGTGACCGTGGCGCTGTGTTTTACGCCAGCACCGATGGAAAGCGGATTCGCCAAGTCATATATCCACTAGAAGGCCCCAACGGAATTGGACTATCACCTGATCAACGTGTGTTGTATGTCTCTGAATCTTGGACAGGTCGAATCTGGGCATATGACATCATTGCGCCAGGCCAGATAGACCGAAGGGGCGGTTTTATGCCATGGGATCGAGGTCGATTGCATTTCGCCTCCAACATGTATTCCATGTTTGACTCTATGGCAATTGAAGCCAATGGAAACATTTGTCTGGGGGACATCCCACACGGCGGCATCACAGTGGTATCGCCTCAAGGACAGTTAATCGAGCGGCATGCCATGCCAGATGATTTCACCACCAACATCTGCTTTGGTGGAAGCGATCTTCAAATTGCATTCATCACCCTATCTTCTACTGGCGTGCTGGCCAAAGTTGCTTGGCCTCGACTAGGTCTGCGTTTGAATACGATGGGTTAAGAAGTCTGCCAACTGGCAGCATCGCTACAGAGACTGCGTACGGTGCCAAGCGAGCTAGCCATTGGCTGCTCTAGCCTCATAGCGTGAGGTCGCACTGGTCCAGACTCGTGCGGAAGTCGGATCCAGAACCTCTCCCAGGCGATCCCGAATCATTTCTGGAGTGAGGGCTGCATCTGTAAATCCATCGTTATAGGTCAGGGCGATGCGACAAACCTTGCCACCGGATATGGCCAAAGTCTCTCCATTGATCGCACATTGCTCATGACCTAAATAAAGCGGTCCAGGAGTCACCAGATGGGGCTTCATGAGCTTGTCCAAACTTTCACGCAGAGCTGGATCAAGGGCAGACGCATGAAGCATGCGGGTCGATCCTTGGGGCGCTAGGGCATTGACGCGAATGCCGTGTGCTAAAGCTTCCAAAGCAAGGCTGCGGGTGAATGCAAAAACACCTCCTTTGGCAGGCCCATATTCGGTCAGGCCTGGTAATCCAAAAATCCCACCACTGATGGTATTGACGATACGTCCATACTGTCGCTTGACCATGTGAGGCCATACAGCCTTGGAAACTAAAAAACTCCCTTTCACGTGAACCGCCAGGTGGCGCTCTAAACCCTCCAGCGTCATCTCTTCAAAGGGCTTCATGTTGAGCACGCCTGCGTTGTTGATCACGGCATCAACTTGGCCAAACGCATTGATCGCTGCATCAATCAGCCCCTGCGCACCCTGTACTGTTGCCACCGACTCATGGTGGGCAATGGCGCGCCCCCCCAACTTTAGGATTTGGGCGACAACTTCTTGAGCAGGTTCACTGTTTGATGGACCAGAACCATCGAGGGTGGTGCCGACATCATTAACAACCACAGCAGCACCTCTTGACGCAAAAGCCAAGGCATATTCACGTCCCAGGCCGCGTCCTGAACCTGTAATTACCACGACTCGGCCGACATAACTGAGTTCTTCCATGATCAATCCTCAATTGGCCTGCAACACTTCATGCAGGTGATGCCCATCTACATGGCCTAGGCCTCCATGCACAACGGTCAGTGAAATGAATCCGTCCACTATGGCACCGGCATCGGTGTCATCTTGACCGCTTAGCGTGCTGCGCCATTGCCTATGCAGGTTGCGGCTATCGTCGTGATCCAGTTCAATTCGCAAATGAACCGTTTCAGAATCCGTTTGAGTGTTTACATCTTCATCAAGCAAAAGGATCTCAACCAGGCTACGTGTTGCCAGACGCGTATGACGAACCCCTTGAATTTGATCCATAGGCAGGTCCGGCACATTGATATTCAAGGCAGTGTTGGGTTTCATTGCTTCAACCAAGCTGCTCAGATGGCGCTGGCAAAACTGGCTGGCTGAGGCGTATCCAAAGCGAGCGCGCTTTTCAGTGCTCAAAGCAATTGCAGGAACTCCTTTGGATGCAGCCGTTACTGCAGCGCCTAAAGTGCCTGAATGCAACACCAAAGGACCCAGGTTGAGACCTGAATTGGGTCCTGTGACCACCACATCTGGGCAGACCCCAAACCGCCCTTGCAAAGCGGCAAGTACGATGAGAGCAGGTGGTCCATCGACAGCAAAGGTTGGAATGTCATCTGCACCAACCAGCTGCACGCGCGCTACACGGACACGGTGGCCTTCAGCCACGCTGCCTATGGAGGCACCGCAGCCACTGTATCCTTCACTTGGCGCAACAATGCGCACATCATGTCCTGCATCAGCCAATGCGCGTGCCAGGACTGGCAAGGCCGGCGCTTCGATCCCATCGTCATTGGTGATCAATACGTTCAATGCAAAATCTCCTATAGATTCAGTTAGGGTGCATAGGGATGAAGTTTTTGAGGGGACGAACCTGTGCAGGGAAACGCTCCAGTTTGAGTGGCAAATACCAGGAGCGCTCGAAAGCAGTCATTTCAGCTGAAGCAGTGACAATGGCTTTTTCAACCTTTGACAATACTGCGGCATCCTCGATTTCGCCAAGCAGATGTGTCAGTCGACTCATGAGCTCCTGAGTTTGCTCACGCAAAGCCCCAATCGCAGCACCAGGCTGATTCATCAGGGCATCAGCAGACTTACAAAGAACGGTCATCCCATCGGCATGCATATGATTTTTTGGCCCTAATAATTGGCTGCAATCGCGAGCAAGTTTGTTGTAAAAACTCAATTCATATCTTGCACGGGCATACAGGTGTTCAACACGCTCACGGCAGAAAGACAGATAACGTACGGTCATCTTGAGCTCTTGAAAAGCAAGCGGATCATCCTCCGGTATGGCCGGGGCGACGACATCACTCAAAGTTTTCACGAGACCGCGCAAGGCATTGGTGGTGACATCAGACATCAGAGAATCTCCGTGAGCATTTCTTGAAGGCGTGCGCTTGCCATCGCCGCTTCGGCTTTGAGTGCCACCATCAGCGCATCCTGGTGGTTTTTGCCCATTCGAACGACTCTGTAACAACTCCCCAGTGTTGATACCAGAGCTTGATAGCAATTGAGCACCGAATACCATTGCAATCGCACAGGGTCAATGACCAGTCCTGACATGTTCTGATAGCGCTCATGGAATTCCTGCTCGCTCAATAGGCCGCATATGTAGTAGCCCTGACCATCATCACGTGGGTCGCCAAACATGGCTTGCGTAATCCAGGCTAAGTCTCGGTGACGATCACCCAGGTGACCCCGTTCCCAGTCGAGCCACGTGGTGATGCGGGCGCTGGCTTCATCAAATAAAAAGTTTCCACTGCGGTAGTCGCCGTGAATCACACTGACTTGATCCAAAACGGGAAGGTTGCGGGATAGCCAGTTAACGGCCACGTCCATCAAAGGGAAATCTTCGCCGCGATCTTCTTCCCATACCCGACGTGCTCGATTCAATTGGAGTTGGGCAGCTTCAGTAGTGCCTGTCGATGGTGACTCCATGGTGGTAAATCCTGCAGAGTCAATTGGGAAGGCATGAATTTTGGCCAGATGCTCCACAAACTGAGGGCCAAGTTTGGCTCGTAGATCGGCTCCAAAGCGGATGCCTAAACCGCTGACCGCGCCTGAAGCAGTGGTTTTGGGTTTTGTGACCCCGTCCGAAAACGCATAGATCAACGCGGGCTCTGGGAACCAACGTGCCTGCTCATCGACAAAGAATACTTCAGGCACGGGGATGACACCACGAAACGCACGCAATAACTCAGCTTCTCGCAATCGACTTGTGGCATTGTGAGACTCTGCCGGATCCATCCTCACCACCATTCGATCCTGACGCGCCTTCCCAGCCTGTTGCCATTCAATTTCGAAGAGCACCTGTAACTTGGATGCGCCTCCAGCTAGCCAGCGTGGGTGAGTGATGTGAAAGGGGGCGTCTAGGTTGGCTGTGAAAAATGCGTGAATCCATTGCTCCATCTCTGAAAGCCTTGGAACATGGTAGTCCTGGGTCTGACTGGTACGCCGTTCGAGCTTTCGAACCAGCAATTCGTTGGTTTCCCGCTCGGTGGGATATTTGAGTTGCATGTGTGCCATGAACTCGCGGGTTGGTGCATCCAGGATGGCGTAATTGGTAGCGGCCATGGATCAGTCTCCTCTCATTGACTGGTCGCAGCGGGGACACCACTGCGATAGCGGCCTAACGCAGACATGCGCTCAGCCAAATAGTCCAGACCGAAGCAGTCTGCACTTTCGCCATAACCTACCCGACCGTTGACCTCATAGCGAAATAGGGTTTGGAATACGGCCTGGCATGGATTGATCGCATATTGTGGATGCCCTGCAATGGCGGTACCTCGCATTTCATGGACTTTGCCCCGCACATCCACTGCGCGGATGTGATTACTAACTGCAATCATGTCAATTCGGGTTGCAGTCAATTCAGCACTCACCAGTCCATAGGTTTGTCCTTCGTCGACAACGTAACCAAATCGCAGCTTGTCGTACGTAACTTGACCATTTTTCAGGTTAAGGTGGAAAACAGTGTGTAGACCATAGTCAGGACCAAAAGCAGCCGCAGTCCAACCCATGGCCCGAATGCCTTCTTCCTTACGTGGTCCCCAACTGTGATCTGCGCCGTCATAGCTATCAATGGCATAGCGCTTGCCACGCAACACCAATTCCCCCTTTACATGTCCTAGTACGTCATAGTGCCCGTTGAGCCACTGATCACCCAGGCCAGAGAATGTCGTATCGCCAAGTAGCGGGTTTTGATTGGGATCATGGCAGTCAAATGGCTCGCCCACTGCGGTGAAGTCAAATTCAAAACTGCAATTACCACCGTTGTGCTCATAGGAGTAATGAAGTTCATAAGGAGGGCGAACAGCTTCCACGCTCAGGCCATTGCGTAAGGTGAATTTGCGAAAAGAAGGAGGGCAAGGCAAGTGCATGTGCGGATCATGGAAGTCCATTTCATAAGGGAAACGTGAAAACCCTTTCTGTATGGTCACGTCCGAAATGACTGCTCCCACGTTGGGCCTTGCCAGCACATAAACATTGCCAAACAACTGTTCCTCCGGGACAGAAAAACTGATGAATCGGGTTTCTGCCCAGTCGTAATCCTTGGGATCACGCGGGTGAAATTCTGCATCCTCTTCCTTGACCATAGACATCTCCGCTGCTAGAAAAAATTGAAGGACTTGGGGTCTGGTCAAGTCCTGGCGAATCGGGTTTTCCACTAAGCCGGGCTTGGACCCCAGGTAACACCTTACTCCCGCAACCCCATTTCAGTCAACATAATTGTTGACGAACGGCGCGATGCATCGCATCATTAAGGCATGGACAGCACTCGGGGTCTTTTTACGGGACCAGTTTTTCCAAACAAACGAGGAGGCGGATGGACATGAATCAATTCAGGCTGGAGGGCAAGGTGGCTGTGGTCACCGGGAGCGGTCGAGGCATCGGTCGTAGTGAGGCGATGGTCCTGGCCAAAGAGGGCGCCAAGGTGGTGGTTAGCGATTTTGGTAAGGATGCTCAAGGCAACAACCTCGCTGGACTTGTGACAGATGAGATTCGTGCAGCTGGCGGGCAAGCAATCGCTGTGACCGAAAACCTCATGACGGCTGAGGGTGCTGAGCGAACCATTGAAGCGGCCAGAGATTCTTTTGGTGGTCTAGACATCATCGTCAACAATGCAGGGCTACGGGGAGGAAACCCTGTTCATAAGCTCACTGAAGAGCAGTGGGACACCGTCCTCGGAAGTCACCTCAAGGCTTCCTTTTTAATGATCAAGTACGGCGTGCCTTTATTGCGTGAGCGAGGCGGTGGCGTCATCATCAATACGGGCTCAGAGGCTGGCCTCGGCATGGTGTTCAATTCTGCCTATGCCTCTGCCAAAGAGGGGCTTGCTGGTTTGACGCGCTGTGTCGCACGAGAACAAGCCCGCTTCAACATCCGATGCAACCTCATCCGTCCTCGTGCTACAGCGGGAAATACCGGAGGGGGAGACTGGTTTGCCAAGAACTTGGCCGGCATTTGGCGTCCATTTGTTCAGTCGCTTGGGCGTTACTGGATTGGTGAGCGTGGGCATGCAGGCTGGGATCGGCCGGCTCCGCCTGACTCCATTGCAGCCTTCGTGACCTGGTTATGTACGCCTGCAGCGCAGCACATCAACGGCCAAGATTTTTTTGTTGGCGGCGATGAGGTGGCTTTGCTCACACCTCCTCAATTTGTCTCGACTTTGTATCACGAAGGTGGCTGGACGATCGACATGCTCGATCGCATGGCGCCGAACATGACTGCTGGGATGGTTGACGCGTTTCGCGTCCCCAACCCGTTTGACAACGATGACTAAAAGTTCATTCACTTTCGACGAACCAGAAACTGCTTGTTTTCCCTCAACCCTGTTCTTAAGGAGACCGTATCGTGGCAAAACTTAAATCCCTAAGTCTGCGCAAATATGTCGCTATAGCCTTGGCAGTAGCAATGCCGCTGGGCTCCATGGCGTCTGAAGTCAAAGTCGGCTTACTGGGCAACTTGACGGGGCGTGCAGCAGCCTCATTTGGCGTGCCGTTCAAGAACGGCTTTGAAATGGCAATGGCCGATATCACTCGCGCCGGCGTTCTCAGTCCAACCAAAACCACCATTGTTTTGGATGTGCTTGATACCAATTCAGAGGTCACCAAAGCCGTCACTTCTTTCAATCAATTCGTTCAACGTAAGCTTCCCATCGTCGTGAGTGACTCCCAAAGCCCGATTGGTCAAGCTGTTGCGCCTTTGGCCAATGATGCAAAGATCGCATTCATCAGTGGAGCTGGAAGTCAACTGGAGAACAAAGCGGGCTATGCATTTCGACTAGCGGATCTGAAGACCTCAACCAGTGCGGTAGGTAAACACTTGATCTCCAAGGGCGCAAAGCGCATTGGGGCCATTGTGGCCACAGATAACCCGTCATTCCCCACTTTGGCAGCTGCAACGCTCGATGGCCTGGGTGTGAGCTATGTATCCACCCAAAACGTCACTACCAAAGACTCCAACTTCTCTGCAGTCATTACCAACCTCAAGAGTGCCAACATTGATGCACTGGTGCTTTCGGTTCTTCCCGAGCAAGCAGGCAACATCATTCAGCAAATGAATGCTGTGGGGATGCAAAACGTCATGCTTGCAGGTACTTTGGCCACCAGCCCACAAACTTTCACAATTGCCGGAAAGGCAGCAACCAGCATGGTCTTCCCGCAGGCCTGGGCACCAGGCGGTGGACGCTCGGCTGCATTTGAGGCAGCCTACAAGCAAAAATTCAACTCTGTACCTACAGCCTATAGCGGAGTGGGATATCAAGTGGCTTGGCTTATTGCAGCTTCTGCGCTTGAGGTTGAGAAGGCAGGCAAGCCCATTACAGGCGAAAACCTCAAGGCGGCCATTCCGGCTGCATCCACTGGCGACCTCATCAAAAAATACGGGATCATGGAATTGGCCTTGACCCCAAGCGGGGATGCCATCTCACCAGGAACGATCTCACGCTTTGCTGATAATGGTGACATCGTCGGCGTGGGCAACTGAACCACTGCAGAGGGAGAACCAGCAATGGAGTTTTGGGCTCAACAAACACTCAACGGTCTTGTATTGGGCAGTGTGTACGGTTTGTATGGCCTTGGCTTCGGGCTGGTTCTGGCGAACCTCAAAATTTTCCATGTTGCTCATGCGGGCGTGTTTACCTGGGGTGCAGTCCTGGCCTGGTATTTGACAGCGCGCGTGGGGCTCCCGTTGTGGGTAGCGTTGCCGATGGCTGCTGTCTTGGCCGGTTTCATCAACGTGCTGGCTTACTTCATACTGGTTCGCCATCTTCTTAAGCGACGAAATACCCAATTGGCAGCGTTCATTTCAAGCCTGGGCGGATTGATGGTGCTTGATGAACTGGCCTCTAAAGCCATGGGTGGCATGGTGGAGCGCATTCCCCGCGATGCGTATCCAGTTCAGACCTTGCAGTTTGGGTCTTTGCAATTCAACACGCTGGACGTCACCATCGTCGTGCTGACGGCCGCATTGATGGTACTTTTGGCTTGGTTGGTTCATCGCACTCAATGGGGGCGTGAGGCTAGGGCCGTTGCCTTCAATCGAGACGTTGCAGCTTTGCTAGGCACCAACGTCGACAAGGTCAGCGTTGGTGTGTTTTTCTTGTCCGGCGTCTTGGGCGCAGTGGCAGCGGTTTTGGTTGCCATGGCATTCAACGTCATCAGCTCTAACCTGGGTGATACCTACCTTGTGATTGCGATTGCCGCTATGGTGGTGGGCGGTTTTGGAAGTGTGATGGGGGTGGCGATAGGCGGATTGATCATTGGATTAGCCTCTACATATGCAGTGGCTTACATTGAGACGTCCTATCGAGATTTGGTGGTTTTCCTCTTTCTACTCTTTTTTCTTGTTGTTCGTCCAAGTGGATTGTTCAAAACCTCGAATGATCTGGAGCGTGTTTGATCGAATGAATATTCAACAATGGAATTAAGCGCACAAATTCTAGAAATCTTTGGCGTCTACGCATTTGCGGCTCGCAGTGCCTTGGTGCTTAGTCTTGTGGCAATGGCCATTTACGTGCTGCTCAATGCGGGAATTTTTGCTTTACCTCATATGGGCTTATTGGCCGTCGGAGCCTACACCGCAACCATCCTCTCGCTGGATGCCCACGTGTCCTTCGCATTGGCTGTTTTGGGCGGTGCAATGGCTGGTATGTTCTTTGGCTTGCTATTGGCAGCTTTGCTGGGACGACTTAACGGCATTTATCTTGCGATTGCCACGCTTGCGTTCAGTGAAGCGATCAGTGCGGCAGTGCTCAACATCCCACTGACCGGCGCAGCACAAGGACGAGTGGGCATTCCGCGTTCGTCCTCAGACCTGGCGATTGTTGGATCCGTTGTTCTGGCCATGGCTTTGCTCCTGGCTGTACGGCGTTCTCGGTTGGGTTTATCTATCGTTGCGATGAGAGAGGATGCTTTGATGGCACGTCATCAGGGCATTGATGTTTTTGCCTATCGCATCGGGCTCATGGCTTTGGCTGGCCTTTTGTGTGGTTTGGCTGGCGCGCTGAACGTTCACTTGACAGGTTTTGTTGAGCCAGGGTTTTTCAATTTCGGATTGCTGGCGCATATGCTGGCAACGGTGGTGGTGGGCGGCATGATCTACGTAGGTGGTGCTTTGCTGGGCACCATCGTGATGTCCACGCTGTCACAGTTGGTCACAGTGGTTGGTGAATATCAGGGTATTGTCAACGGCTTGATCATCATGACGGTGGTGGCTTTTGCCCCCTATGGGCTGATTGGTGTAGTGAGCGATGTGATTCGACGTCGACACGTTTTTGGTGGGTCATCGACACCCAATGAATCCGATGCTTCTTTTCTGGGAGTACCTGCCGCCAATGATGAGACGTCTTTAAAGACGCACGACAGAAAGTACAGGCAGTCGCTTTCTGCACATGGGGGCGAGCCAGTCATTGAGCTCACCAACATCTCCATGAGCTTTGGTGGCATTCATGCGCTCCAAGGTGTTTCTCTCACCTGTTCCAGTGGCGAGCTATTGGGTGTGATTGGTCCTAATGGCTCTGGTAAGACCACCTTGCTCAATGTCATCTCTGGCGCATATGACCCCACGGGTGGTTCTGGCGTTTTGAATGGTCGCCCCATGAAAGACCTATTTGGAAGTCCACACCGCATGGCACGCGCAGGCATCTCGCGCACCTTTCAAACCATACGACTGGTCGATGATTTGAGTGTCCGCGACAACATTGCCATCGGCCTTCACTCCATGGATGAAGGTGTACCGGTCCCAGCAATACCGTCAATGTCCAGGCGGGACGATGAGGTAGAGCGACTTCTACATGAGCATGGCATCGCGCATTTGGCTGATGTTTCTGCTGGTGAACTTTCTTATGGTCTGCGACGTCGAGTTGAAATTGCACGCGCAGTTGCAAGTAGCCCTAAGCTTTTGTTGCTGGACGAACCGACTGCCGGTATGGATCCGCAGGAGCGCGCTGATGTTTTTGCGCGAATCGCAGCCCTTCTATTCAAGGGCATGGGAATCATTGTGGTTGAACATGACGTTGCCATGATGAGTCAGTACTGTGACCGTCTGGTTGTGTTGGATTTTGGTCTTGTGATTGCATCAGGAGATCCTGACGGTGTTTTGCGAGAGGAAGCTGTCATCAGCGCCTACGTGGGCGGGCAGGGGGTGAGTCAGTGATGAGTGCGAATCAAAATCCCACCTTGATGATTGACCAGCTATCAGTGTCTTACGGTCATGTGAAGGCAGTCAGTCAGTTCAGTTTGTCTGTTCAAGCAGGGGAGGTGGTCGCATTACTCGGTCCAAATGGGGCAGGAAAAACGACAACCTTGCGTGCGCTCAGTGGTCTTTTGCCGATACAGCAAGGGCGGGTGACGCTCAACGGGGTTCAGATCAGTGGTCGCAGACCTGATCAAATTGCCCGCGCTGGCTTGTTACAGGTCCCTGAGGGCCGGCAGGTGGTGGCGCCGTTGACCGTGTTGGAGAACCTGCAATTGGCGGGACTCGCATCCCGGCGTTGTCCTGCGCATGAGCTCAATAAAGAGATAGATCGAATATTTTCCCTTTTCCCCAACATTGCCCGTCGGCGTGATGTTGCTAGTGGTTTGTTGAGCGGCGGAGAGCAGCAAATGCTGGCCATTGGTCGCGCGTTGATTGCTCGTCCCGTGGCTTTACTATTGGATGAGCCAAGCATGGGGCTATCTCCACTTTTGACCGAGGTCATCTATGAATTTTTCGGTCGTCGAGCTGAATTTTTTGGCGGTGTGGCGGTCATATTGGCAGAACAAAGCCGAATTGCACTCACCGTTGCTGATCGAGTTTGTGTATTGTCTAAAGGCCGCGTGGTTTTCACTGGCTTGGCCAGTGAGGTGAGTCAAAGTCTCATGGTTCATGCTTATCTTGGTGTGGAGTCCAATGGCACCACATGACCAGTGATGGTGAATCGCATCGCCTCATTGCGCTGTTCGAGGAATCAGGCTCATGAGGTTGCGGGTGAAGCCGCCATCCACCACCAAGTCTGCGCCATTGACATAGGCACTGCGATCGCTGGCGAGGTAAACCACGGCATCGGCCATGTCCTGCGCTTGTCCAATGCGCCTGAGGGGAATCGTGCTGCTGCGCAGGGCCTCTTCACCCGGTCGGCTGTAAGCGGCCTGGGTCATCTGGGTCCAGGTCATGCCAGGGCAAAGGGTGTTGCTTCGCACACCAGATGGACCCCATTCAATCGACAGTTGGCGCGAGAGCAGCAACACACCCGCTTTGGCAATGGCATAGGCGCCCGAATGCGGCGTGGCATGTTCGGCCACCATGGATGCCACATGAACAACGGCACCGCTTTGCTTGGCCAACATGTGGCGCCCAAATGCCTGAGCGCATAAGAAGTAGCCCGTGAGGTTGACCTCCAGCACGCGCGTCCATTCCTGGGCACTCAAGTCGGCCAGGCTGCCCGCTTTGAGAATGCCCGCTGAATTCACCAACACATCGGTGGGACCCAGTTCACGTTCTACTTGGTGTGCAGCGTCGGCAACGGCTGCTGCATCACTGGTGTCGCAGCTCAACGCGATGGCGTCAACGCCCAGGGCAAGGGCTTGAGCCAATGCGGATTGGGCTTGCTCGCTGTGGTGGTCCCGGCTGATCAAGGCAAGCTTGGTACCTAAGCCCGCTAGGGCCATGGCGCTGGCTCGACCAATGCCACTTGAGCCACCGGTCACCACGGCCACCTTGCCTTCCAAACCCATGTAGTCCTTCAACGCATCCTTGTTCATCACTTCACCCCAAAGCCGGGATTCACCCCCGGCGTGGGGTTCATCGTAAAGCGGGATCAGGCGTGACGGGGACAGCTGGGTGACACTGTTCCAAATGCATCAGTGACTCAACGGCAATCGCGTCGGCTGATGTCGATGCGTCCAATGAACTTGCCCTGAGGATCGGTATAGGCGTATTGGATGTTGATGACCTTGAGCATGGGCAGGAGCTGGGGGTCGCTACACCAGGTGGAAATCATGTTGGGTTTGATCAGCCCGAGGTTGACCTGATCACCAGTCACACTCAGTTGCATGCGGTACTGCAAGACCACTGCATTGGAGTCTTGAAAGCAGATGGCACTTTTGAGGGTGGTGATGCGGTCGATGACTTGCGGTGCAGACTGATTGATTTGAGCGGCTTCCCCATTGCATTCCTGCAAAAGGGTGGCTGCGTGTGCGCTGTTGACGGAAATGAACAAAAGGGCGGCGAGTCGAAACACCCATGATTGCAAAACGGACATGATTTCCTCTGAATGAATTGTCGTCACCCAATATACCCCCATTTGATCAGCGTCTGGACTGACGGAAATCAGTCCGTGCAGGGCAAGCACCATGTCAATGACAGGCTGGTGACAGCCAAGGAAATGAATAAAAAAGAGTGATCAGGCGTCGACAAACACGCGCGCCTTGCGTGGGGTCACAACCAGCATGTCACCTTCAGCAAAACCATCTTGACGGAATTGGGTGGCGGTGAGTTGCGCTTCGATCACCGCGTCTCGACCAAAGCCCTGGTCTTCCTGAGCTTGCAACTCCAGCCTGGCAATGGGGCCAACCACCACCGCGCGGGTCAACCGGGCCACGATGCCCCCTTTGTGTCCTGCCGTATACCGCTCCACGAGCAAGTCATGGGGGCGCACATAGGCAAAGGCTTTGGCATCGTGTGCGTCGCCATGCTCGGGCAGATCCAGGCGAACGGCGTGATGGTCACTGCCAATGAGCATTTCACCTTCGTGGGCTCGGCCATGAAAGAGGTTCACATCGCCCAAAAAGCCGTACACAAAGGGGCTCGCAGGGTGGTCCCAGACCTCCTGGGGTGATCCGATTTGCTCGATGTTGCCTTTGTTCATGAGCACCACACGGTCTGCCACTTCCAGGGCTTCTTCCTGATCGTGCGTCACAAAGATGCTGGTCACATTCAACTCATCGTGCAGTCGGCGCAGCCAACGCCGCAGCTCTTTGCGGACCTTGGCATCCAATGCACCAAACGGCTCATCGAGCAGCAGGACTTTGGGCTCCACAGCCAGGGCTCGGGCTAAGGCAATGCGCTGACGCTGGCCGCCCGAGAGCTGGGACGGATAACGATCGGCCAGCCAGTCGAGTTGCACCAGCCCCAGCAATTCATGCACCTTGCGCTGGATCTCTGCCTCAGACGGACGTGTGCTGCGCGGGCGCACGCGCAAGCCAAAAGCCACGTTCTCAAACACGGTCATGTGACGGAACAGGGCATAGTGCTGAAACACAAACCCGACATGGCGTTCCCGGACATGGACGTGGGTGGTGTCTTCGCCACTGAAGGAAATGCTGCCCGCATCGGCGGTTTCCAAGCCGGCGATGATGCGCAGCAGGGTGGTTTTGCCGCAGCCAGAAGGTCCGAGCAATGCCACCAGTTCACCAGACTCAATGTCCAGGCTCACATCGTTGAGGGCAATGAAGTCGCCAAATGATTTGTGAATGTTTCGAATCTCTATGCTCATGATCTTGCTCAGCGATGGGGGTTTTCAGGGGGCGTGTTGGCGGCAGCCTTGAGTTCGCGCTCATGCTGCCACTCCACCACCGACTTGATGACCAGGGTGACCAGCGCGAGCAGGGCCAGCAGGGATGCCACCGCAAAGGCCGCGACCGATTGATATTCGTTGTACAAAATTTCGACGTGCAAGGGCATGGTGTTGGTTTGCCCTCGAATGTGGCCAGAAACCACCGACACTGCTCCAAATTCGCCCATGGCGCGCGCGTTGCACAGGATCACGCCATAAATCAGTCCCCACTTGATGTTGGGCAGGGTGACGCGCCAGAAGGTTTGCCAGCCATTGGCGCCCAGCACAATGGCCGCTTGTTCTTCTTCGGTGCCTTGTGCCTGCATGAGCGGGATCAACTCGCGTGCAATGAAGGGGAAAGTCACAAAGATGGTGGCCAGCACAATGCCAGGCACAGCAAAAATGATCTTGATGTTGTGTTCGTTCAGCCAGGGACCAAACCAGCCGTGAGCGCCAAAGACCAGCACATAGATCAGACCGGCCACCACGGGGGATACCGAAAACGGCAAATCGACGAGCGTGGTGAGAAAGGCCTTGCCCCTGAATTCGTATTTGGCAATGGCCCAGGATGCAGCGACCCCAAACACCAGGTTCAAGGGCACGGCGATGGCTGCGGTGATCAGGGTCAGGCCAATCGCTGACCAGGCATCGGGTTCGCGAAAGGCATCGAAATAGGCCAGAAAACCCTTTCTCAGCGCCTCGGCAAAGACCGTCGCCAAAGGCAGGATCAGGAACAAAAACATGAAGCTCAGTGCCACGGCCAGCAAGGTGTATCGCACCCAGGCCGGCTCGGTGGTGGCAATGGGCGTTGGCCCGGTCTTTTTGCCCAAGGTGGACACGGCGCCGCTCATGATTGCGCCCCGGTTTGACGGCGCTGCCAGGCCTGGAGTGCGTTGATGATCAGCAGCAACACAAACGAGAACATCAGCATCACCATGGCCACCGCAGTGGCACCGGCATAGTCATATTGTTCGAGCTTGCCAATGATGATGAGGGGCGTGATCTCGGAAATCATGGGCATGTTGCCCGCAATGAAGATCACCGAACCGTATTCCCCAACAGCACGCGCAAAGGCCATGGCAAAGCCGGTGAGCAGCGCTGGCGCAATCGAAGGAAAAATGACGCGGCTGAAGGTTTGCCAGCGTGTCGCACCCAAGCAGGTGGCCGCTTCTTCCAGCTCCTTTTCGGTGTCTTCCAGAACGGGTTGCACGGTGCGCACCACAAAGGGCAAGCCAATGAAGATCAGGGCAATCACCACGCCGTTGGGGTTGAACGCCAATTGAATGCCCAGGGGTTCGAGGTATTGGCCAATCCAGCCATTGCCCGCCAACAAGGCGGTGAGTGAAATGCCCGCCACAGCGGTGGGCAAAGCGAAAGGCAGATCGACCAGGGCATCGAGCACTTTTTTGCCAAAGAACTGGTAGCGCACCAACACCCAGGCCACCAGCAAGCCAAAGACCACATTGACGAGTGCGGCGGCAAATGCCGCACCAAAGGTGAGTCGGTACGACGCCAAGACGCGAGGTGCCGTGACCGCTGTCCAGAATTGATCCCAGCTCAAGGAGAGCGTCTTGATCAGCAAGGCCGACAGCGGGATCAGCACAATCAGACTCAGGTAGAGCACCGTGTAGCCCATGGTGAGGTGAAAGCCTGGCAATACACGGCTTGATTTGCGGCGACGAGACGGCGCCGCAATGGTGGCGATGGACATGGCGGACTCGGCTTACTTGACGGTGTAGATCTTGTCGAACTGACCGCCATCGTTGAAGTGCACCTTCTGAGCCTGCTCAAACGATCCAAAGACTTCCTGGACGGTGAAGAGTTGAATGGGCTTGAAGGTGGTGCTGTATTTTTTGAGCACCGCCTGATTGCGGGGGCGCAGCGCATGCTTGGCGGCGATCTCCTGCGCCTCATCCGAATACAGGTATTCCAGGTAGGCTTTGGCCAGGTCGGCAGTGCCTTTTTTGCCCACCGAGCGTTCAACCACGGCCACAGGGTTTTCGGCCACGATGCTGATCGAAGGGTGAACGGCATCCACTTTGCCCGTGCCAAATTCACGATCCACCGATACCACTTCTGACTCGAAGGTCACCAGCACATCGCCAATGTTGCGTTGCAGAAAAATGGTGGTTGCATCCCGTCCACCTTTGGCCAGGACGGGGACGTTTTTATAAATCTTGCTCACGAACTCAAAAGCCTGAGCGTCGCTCGCGCCTTTTTTCTTGGCATAACCCCAGGCCGCCAGATAGGCCATGCGCCCGTTGCCGCCAGTTTTTGGGTTGACCACCACCACCTGGATGCCAGGTCGGGTCAAGTCGTCCCAGTCTTTGATGTTCTTGGGATTGCCATTGCGGGTGAGGAACAGCATGGTGGAGGTTGTGGGCGAAGCATTGTGTGCAAACCGCTTTGACCAGTCCTTGGCGACCACGCCTGTGCCCGCCAGAAAGTCCACATCGGTGGTGGTGTTCATGGTGACCACGTCGGCGTCCAGCCCGTCATTGACAGCGCGAGCCTGGGCACTTGAGCCACCGTGAGCTTGGTCGATCTTCACGTCCTTGCCGGTGGTTTTCTTGTAATGCGCCACAAAGGCTGCGTTGTAGTCTTTGTAGAACTCGCGGGCAACGTCATACGACGCATTGAGCAAAGTCTGGGCTTGTGCGGTCCAAGCGCTCGACAACAACAGCGCAGCCAGCGCCTTGCGGGTGAATGTGTTCATGTGGATGCCATTTCTGTTTCAGGGTGAGACTCAACCACCATGGGTGATCAGCTCAAAAAAACGATATGGCCGCGATTGTGTAAGCCAGTCCTTCCATCGCAAACGACTTTATTCTTGTTTGCTAATAACGAAAACAGTGAAGGCCGGGGTCATGTTCGCTCCACCCGCTGGGTGGGCATGAGAAAGCCGTGACGCTGAAGGGCTTGACCCGGACTCAAGGTCATTGCCCCAGCAGGGTCACGGCCGATGCACATCCACTCAGACGATTTGAGCGGCTTCTTCAAACGCCAAGCGAGGGGCGCGGGGGTATATGCCAGCCGGATCGGCCACGCCAATGTTCAGAAGAAAGTTGACCTTGAAGCGGCCATCTGCAAAGAAAGCCTCGTTCACCGCTTGGGGGTTGAAGCCGGACATCGCGCCGCTGTCCAGACCCAAGGCGCGCGCGGCCAGGATCAGGTAGGCGCCCTGCAAGCTGCTGTTGCGAAAGGCCGCAGGTTCGACCATGCCGGGGTTGGCATCGAACACGGCTTTTGCATCGTAGCCTGGGAACTGGGTGGGCAGATGCTCGGCGAAGCGGGTGTCATAGGCCACGATGACCGTCACCGCCGCACTTTGCACCTGGGGCACGTTGCCGGGCGAGAGCGCAGGAATGAGTTTGGCCTTGGCTTGTTCGCTTTTCACAAAGACATAACGGGCAGGCTGTGCATTGAAGGCCGTTGGTCCCCACTTGAGCAGGTCATACAGCTGATGAATGGTGTCATCGGACACAGCTTGGGGTTTGAAGGCATGAACGGTGCGTGCCTGACGAAAGAGTTGATCGAGGACAGCGTCGCTGAGCGCATGGAGAGACATGGAGCATTCCTTTAAACAGGGGATCAGTGGGGCAAGCCAGAACTTGGTTTTTGCCAAGGCCAGGACTATAGCTGGCCTGGTGGGCGCTTCACTTCTTGGTGTAGATCTGGTCAAAGTTCGCCCCATCGGCGAAATGATCTTTCTTGGCCTTGGCCCAGCCCCCCAATGCCTGGTCTACCGTGAACAGGTTGAGCTTGGGGAATTGCTTGGCATATTTGGCCTGCGCTTTGGCCGAGATGGGACGATAGAAGTGTTTGCCAGCGATGTCTTGGCCTTCATCGCTATACAGGTATTCAAGATAGGCCTGTGCAACCGCACGCGTGCCCTTCTTGTCCACGTTTTTGTCCACGATGGTCACGGCTGGCTCCGCCAGCACCGACAAGGACGGAATGACTACATCAAATTTGGCGCCAAACTCTTTCTCCAACAGGTAGGCCTCGTTTTCCCAGCTGATGAACACATCGCCCTGGGCGCGTTGAGCAAAGGTGATTGAGGAGCCCCGCGCGCCCGTGTCCAGCACGGGCACGTTGTCATAGAGTTTTTTCACAAATTCCTTGGCCTTGTCCTCACTTCCATACTTGCGTTTGGCAAATTCCCAGGCGGCCAGGTAATTCCACTGCGCACCCCCTGATGTTTTGGGGTTGGGCGTGATGACTTTGATGCCGGGCTTGATCAGGTCGTCCCAGTCCTTGATGCCTTTGGGGTTGCCTTCGCGCACCACCAGCACAATGGTGGAGGTATAGGGCGAGCTATTGTGGGGCAGGCGCTTTTGCCAATCCTTGGGGATCAATTGGCCGTTGGCATGCAAAGCATCGGTGTCGCCCGCCAGCGCCAAGGTTGCCACGTCGGCATCCAGACCATCGATGATGGAGCGGGTCTGCTTGCCCGATCCGCCGTGCGACTGCTTGACGATCACATCCTGACCGGTCTTGGCTTTCATGTGTTTGGCAAACGCTTGGTTGAACTCGACATAGAGCTCGCGGGTGGGGTCATAAGAGACGTTGAGCAGGTTCACCTGCGCCTGGCTGGCCAGAGAGAAGAGGCTCAACAATGCGATGGCCAAGTGGCCAAAGGTGCGTGATTTCAGGGGCATGAGTGACTCCAAAGGTGAATGTCGCTATGACAATGCCGCCGATTCTGAGTGCGGACCTTGGGATCACAAACAACTCTTTTTTCCTTTTCTTATTTGAATTTCATCTATACAAGACGACATCACGGTCAAGCGCCATGGTGACCCCGAGAGGGTAGATCAGGCGCATCGTCCTCTGCACAGACCTGGGTCAGTCAGGCGTTCATTTCACGATTTCCATTGTGGTCACCACATACGCACCGCCCGATTGCTCTGCCCGGAACTTCACCTTGTCGCCCACTTTGAGTGAGTTCAATGCACTGGGATCTTTGACCTGGAACACCATGGTCATGCTGGGCATGTCCAGGTTTTTGATCTCGCCGTGCTTGAGCGTGATCTTGCCCGTGGCCTTGTCGATCCGGCGCACTTCGCCATCGGCCATGTCATTGGTATTGGCACTGGCGTTGGCACTGGCGTCGACCACGTCGATCACGCCCACCATCCCAGCCTGGTAGTGACCGGCCATCAGGCAGGCAAATTCGAATTGCCCTGCGCGATTGAAGGTCCAGATCAGGTCGGCGGATTGACCGGGGGGCACATGAGCCATGTAGGGTGCATCGTGCTGCATGTTGGGGAACTTCACCATCAATTCGGCGTGTTGGGCGTTCTCGGCCTGGGTGCCCATGACGAACTCATGCATGGCCTTGCCCTTGTTGTGGACTCGAATCCTGAGCGTCTCACCCAGTTTCACCGTGAGGCGATGGGGTGTGAAGCGCATGTTGTCATCCATGCTGAAGGAGACAGTCCGTTGGACGGCCTTGGCTTGGCCGGCCACTCCCCAAGCCATTTGTTCTGGCTTTGTGTTGTGGCTGGCATGCGAGTGCGCCGCTGGGTCATGCGCCAAAGCCATGGGTTGAAAGCCCAGACTCAGCAAGAGCGCCACAGCCGCCATGACAGGGCAGAGGCAGCGGGTCAGTGTGTGTCGAGGTGAAGAGGAGGTGTGCATGGTGTGTCCTGTTGCATCAAAGAGAGGGTTGGCGGAGTGAGAGCTTCAATGGCCTTGATGACCACCGTGACCGGCGTTGGGCTTGCGCACCTTGACCTCGATGTCGCCGCCCGATGGGGGCGTGCCCGGCTTGGCATTGGCCGCAGCGGGCTTGGCGCGGGCGGGGTCGGGCAACTGGCCGGTGAATTCATAGGCCTGGCTGCCAGGCGGGTGAACATACCAGCCGGGATCGCTGTAATCCCCCCGCTTTTGGTCTTTTCTCACCTTGAGCACACTGAACATGCCCCCCATGCCCACGGCGCCAAACGGTCCTTGACCCGTCATCATGGAAGCCGTGTTGTCGGGCAGGGGCATCTCCATCTCGGTCATGTCCTTCATGCCGCGCTCGCCCATCACCATGTAATCGGGGATGAGGTTGGTGATCTTTTTGACCACATCGGAATGGTCCACCCCAATCATGGTGGGCACGTTGTGACCCATGGCATTCATGGTGTGATGGCTTTTGTGGCAATGAAAAGCCCAGTCGCCAGGTTCGTCGGCCAAAAAATCCAGTTGACGCATCTGCCCCACAGCCACATCCGCCGTGACCTCGAATCGCCGCGCAGCCTTGGGCGTTGGACCACCGTCTGTGCCCGTGATTTGAAACTCATGGCCATGCAAATGGATGGGATGGTTGGTCATGGTGAGGTTGCCCACACGGATGCGAACCTTGTCCCCGAGTCGCACCACCAGGGGGTCAATGCCAGGAAAGATGCGGCTGTTCCAACTCCACAGGTTGAAGTCCAGCATGGTCATGATTTTGGGGGTGGCGCTGCCCGGCTCGATGTCGTAGGCGTTGAGCAAAAAGCAAAAGTCACGGTCCACCTCGTCAATCAGCGCATGCTTGCCTTTGGGGTGGGTGATCCACAAGCCCATCATGCCCATGGCCATTTGCACCATTTCATCGGCATGGGGGTGGTACATGAAGGTGCCCGGGCGGCGCGCCTCGAATTCATACACATAGGTCTTGCCGGGCGGGATGCCGGGTTGGGTGAGGCCGGTCACGCCATCCATGCCGTTGGGCAAGCGCTGACCGTGCCAGTGCACCGTGGTCAACTCGCCCAGGCGGTTGGTCACAAAGATGCGCACCCTGTCCCCCTCGACCACCTCGATGGTGGGACCTGGACTTTGGCCGTTGTAGCCCCACAGGTGTGCCTTGAAGCCGGGTGCCATTTCACGCACGACCGGCTCGGCAACCAGGTGAAATTCCTTGACCCCGCGGTTCATGCGCCAAGGCAAAGTCCACCCATTGAGGGTGACCACCGGGTTGTAGGGGCGTCCTGTGTTGGGCACCAAGGGCGCCTGGGTGTCGGGCTTGGTCTGAAAGACGGGTTCGGGCAAGGCCGCCATGGCCACCCTGCTCACGGTGCTGGCGGTCACTGCGGCGGCAATGATGCCGGAGCCGCCAATGAAATGTCTTCTTGAAAACATGGTGTGCTTGTCCTTTGTGATCAATGACCCGCGCCCGACGCATCGGGGGTGCTGGTGGAGCTTGCGGTAGAAGAGGTGAGGCTGCCGAGGTGGCTCAGACTGGGTTTGCCCACCATGGCCAAATCCAGGTCGGCCTGCGCCTGCCAGAAGTCGCGCAAGGCATCGATGGCGGCGTTCACGCTGGCAATTTGTGAACGGGCATCGGCCAGCAATTCAAAAACGCCAATCAGCATGCCGTTGTAGCGGAGCAGGTTTTCTTCCGAAATGCGGGACTTGATCGGCACGATCTCGTCACGCTGGTGCTTGGCAATGTCCCAGGCGTATCGGTAGGCCACATAGGCCTCGCGCACTTCAGAGCGGGCCTGAATGGCGGTCTGTGCAGCCCGGTGCAGCGACTGCATGTAGAGGGACTCGGCGCGGGCCACACGCGCCTGACCCCAATCAAACAAGGGCAGCTCCACCGTGACCTCCCAACCCCGTTGGGTGGGGGCATCGTTGGCGGTGTTGTTGACCAGTCCCCACTCGAGCACGTTGATGAATCGGGTGGTTCGCGTGAGCCCCAGCTGGTGAGCGGTGGCCTGTGCCCCCGCACGCGCTGCCCGCACATCCAGCCGCTCGGTCATGGCTTGACGCTCCAGGTCAGGCCATGCCTTGGGCTGGCTGGGCAGGTCGGGCAGGCGCTGGGGCAACTGGAACGACAGCTGATCGCCCCACAGACCCAGCAGACGGACCAGCCGTTCGCGCGAGGCATGCTGCTGTTGTTCGGCGCGTGCGAGCTTGAGGGCTGCATCGGCATGAAAGCTTTTTTCCCTGGCATATTGCAAGGCATTGAAGTTGCCCACCTGCGCCATGCGCCGGGCGAGCTCGGCGCTGGCCTCGGCTGCTTGCATGACCTGGCGACCATAGCGCACCGACTCCTGCGCTGCGACGGCTTGCACCCAGGCCTTGCGAACGTTGGCGCTGAGCTCCAGCACCTGCATCGCCACCATGGCTTGCGTGTGCTCCAGACGCCGTGCCTGGTCCCGCTGGGACAAGGGCAGGGTCAGCAAGCGCAACAGGTTGAAATGAAAGCTTCGCTCCAGCTCCACTTCATTGCCCCGCGTCTTTTGGGCAAAGCCAAAGCCCGGATTGGGCAGTCGGCTGGCCTGCAAGAGTTGGGCTTCGCTGATGCCCAGCTCGGCATAGGCAGCTTGCAGCCCCTGGTTGTTGAGCAAGGCGACTTGAATCGCTTCGTCCATGCCCAAAGGTTCAGACAACAGTGACTTCAAGCGCTGCGTCACTCGCTCCTGCTCCTGGGGTGTTCGGCTCCAACTGATCTCGGTCTTGTCAGGCAGGTGCTTGGCCGTGAGTTGTTGAACGGCTGAAAGCGTTCCCTGCGGCAAAGCTGGGGCATCGGGTTGTTGCCGCGCAACCGAGGATGCGGCGGGCGCGGCGGGCAAAGCTGTTGCGGGCGGCGTTGCATCCTGAGCCTCTTTGGCATAGTTTCGCCAACCGCCCAGTTGGTTGACCCTTTGATTGGCATCCATCCATGGGACGCGCTCTTCATCGCGCCAGCGCTTGTACTGATCCAGGGCAGACGAAGCAGGCAAATCAGGCACGGGCGCTTGGGTGTCCAGGGGCGCGGCCAGTTGGGCTGTGGGTTTGGCGTCGCCCTTGCCTTGTGCTTGGGCATGTGCTTGCGCCCCGCTCAAGGCAATGGCCAGAGCACCCAGGATCAGGCCGTGGCGAACAACAAAAGGGAAGACCATGAGGACCTCACGAAATTCGAATGACGTGTGCGCAGGCGTGCACTGTGCGCGCCTGCGGGCAACCCAGCCAGGCTGGGGATCAAGCGATGGGGTTTCGGGGTGGGCGGTCGAGTCGATCTGGCGATCGTGACGGGATCAGCGCGAGCAGAGCAGACTGAGGGGGTTGAGCCAGGGCTTGCGCCTCAGGTAGTGCAAAGTGCATGGGCAAGGCCAGCACCAAGCAGCACATGGCGCAGGCGCTGCAACTTGCGGCATGGGGGGCTTTTGCATCCGCGCTGACCAAGGGCATGTCATGCGTGGGAGTCTGCACGTGATCGTGCTCATGTGCCGCTGCATGTTCATGGACATGGGCATGAGCCTTTGATGCAGCAAGGTGGGCAGTGGCTTGGTGTGCAGCCAGGACCTGCTGCATGCCCTGGTGGTGGCTTTCGCAGCCCAGCATCAAGGTGGCGCTCATGCCCTGCACAGGGAGCGCGAGGGCCAACGCCCAAATCCAACAGGCTCGAACAACACAGTTCATTTTTTTAGCTTAGCACAGGCCACCCTTAGGGCCTTGTGTGCCAGGCCACCCATGGGTTGATGCTAGGATTTCCTGCACTCATTCATTGATTGATTCCATGGCCAAGTGCTCCACCGCACCTTCACGTCGAAGGGTCTTGAAAGCCAGCATGGCCGCGGCCTGGGTGGCGGCTGCGCCTGGTTTTGCACAACCTTCGCCCGGCATCACCGTAGCGGCAGCGTCCGACCTCAAGTTTGCGCTCGAAGAACTCGCTGGCCTTTATGAAAAGCAGACCGGTCAGCGGCTCAAGCTGGTCTTTGGGTCATCGGGGCTGTTGTATACCCAGTTGCTGCAGGCTGCCCCATTTCATGTGTTCATGTCAGCCGACGAGTCCTTTGTGCTGCGGCTGGCGCAAGCGGGCAAAACGCTGGATCAGGGCAAGGTCTATGCCCATGGCCGGCTCGCCCTCATCGCGCCCAAAGGGTCAGTCGTTCAGGTTGATGAGGCGTTCAAGGGGGTGCGACTGGCTTTGCAGCAAGGCCGCATCAAGCGGTTTGCAATTGCCAACCCAGAGCATGCGCCCTATGGTCAGCGTGCTGTCGAGGCCTTGAAGCATGCGGGCTTGTGGGAGGCCATGGTCGACAAGCTGGTTTATGGCGAAAACGTTTCGCAAGCCGCGCAATTTGCCTTGTCCGGCTCTGCCCAGGGCGGCATCGTCGCGCATTCGCTGGCCTTGGCACCATCCCTTCAGTCCATCAGTGACTTCGCCCCGGTTGATCCGTCGTGGCACCAGCCCCTGATCCAGCGCATGGTGCTGCTCAAAAATCCGCCGGCTGCTGCCCAGGCCTTTTACGATCACTTGTCTTCCCCCGCTGCGCTCGCAGTGATGAGCCGTTACGGCTTTGCCCTGCCCAGGTCCTGAGCTTTCATGGATTGGCAAGCCCTATTTCTGTCTGTCAAGCTGGCCTCGGTCACCTTGCTGGTGCTGTTGCCCCTGGGCTTGGTGCTGGGGCGATGGTTGGCCTTGCACCAATTCAAGGGCAAAGCCTGGATTGAGGCCGCGGTGATCTTGCCCCTGGTCCTGCCTCCCACAGTCCTGGGTTACTACCTGCTGATGCTGCTGGGCGGGGCTTCACCGCTTGGCCGCTGGGCCAACGATGCCCTGGGGCTGCAACTGAGCTTCAACTTTGTGGGGCTGGTCATCGCATCCCTGGTGTTCAACCTGCCCTTCATGGTCCAACCCATTCAGCGCGCCTTCGAGGCCATCCCGGCCAACCTTACCGAGGCCGCTGCGGTGTGTGGCCTGAGCCCCTGGCAGACTTTTCTGCGCGTGGAGTTGCCTTTGGCCTGGCCTGGCCTGGTCTCGGCCATGGTGCTCACCTTTGTCCATACGCTGGGTGAGTTTGGGGTGGTGCTCATGATGGGCGGCAGCATCCCCGGCGAAACCAAGACGATGGCCATTGCCATTTACGACCGCGTGCAGGCCCTGGACATTCACAGCGCCGATCAAATGGCCTTGCTTTTGCTGGTGCTGTCCCTCATCGCGGTGGCCGCCTCGTTTGTGTCCACGGCCTATTTCATTCGGCGCAAAGGTCAGGTCGCATGAGCGGCGCACTCCTTGTCCAGGTCGACCATCCTGCGCCCATGGTCTTGCGCGGTGGCTTCAGCTGCGAGCCTGGTCAATTGGTGGCCCTGGTCGGTCCGTCGGGTGCAGGCAAAACCAGCCTCTTGCGCGTCATTGCCGGCTTGATGGTGCCTGCACAAGCCCGCATCCAATGCGGCAACGCCGTGTGGTGCGATACCCAGGCAGGGCAGTGGATGCCCACATCCCGGCGCCATGTGGGCATGGTGTTTCAGAACTATGCCCTCATGCCCCACCTCGATGCGCTGGACAACGTGGCCTTGGCACTCCTGGATCTGCCCCTTGCACAGCGACGGGACAAAGCCAGCGCACAGCTCGCGCGCGTGGGCATCGACGCCGTTCACCAGCAACGCAAGCCCCAACAACTCTCGGGCGGGCAACAGCAGCGTGTGGCCTTGGCCAGGGCGCTGGTGCGCGACCCCCAGGCTTTGTTGCTCGATGAGCCGTTTTCGGCGGTGGACCAGCTGACCCGTCAAAGCCTGTTCGAGTTGCTGGCGCAGTGTCGTCAGACCTTGAACATTCCCATCATCCTGGTGACCCACGACCTGCAAGAAGCTCGCCAACTGGCCGACAAGCTGGTGGTGATGGATGGAGGCGACATCCTTCAGGAAGGCTCGCCCGCGCACATTCATCGCTCGCCGCGCAATGCCAGGGTGGCCGATCTGGTGGGCATTCACAATCGCTTTCATGCCCGCTGGCTGGGGCCGGGTGATCAAGCCCACACCGCCCGCATCGAATGGTTGCCCCAGCCCGATGCCCAAGAGGGCCTGGTGCTCCAAGTCAGGGACAAGGGCAAAAGCATTGCGGCGGGGCAGCGCGTGAACTGGGTCATCCAGGGCGATGGACTCTCGGTGCGCGATGCCGCCAGCTCGGCGCGGGAGAGCAAGCCTGGCCTTTGGACAACGCAGGCCATGCTCCATGACATTCGTCACCTGGGCGAGATGTCCCTGGCCTTGATCCAAGTCGACAGATTGCCAGGTGTTCAGGTGCGGCTCATGCTCGGCGGCCAGCAACGGCAGGCCTACAGCGTGGGGCAGTCGCTCTGGCTGGACATCGACCCCGAATGGGTGCACGTCATGCCGGTACGTGGCCTGGGTTGAGCCCTTGGGAGCAGATATGATGCCCGTCACTTTCATGTCCACAAACCATGCAGGAGCGGCTTCATGAAGTTGTTATCGGTCTGGGAGGCCTTGGCCAAGTTCTGCGCTATTGCAGCAGGTTTGGTGATGGTGGCCATCACCTTGTTGACCTGCGCCAGTGTGGTGGGACGCAATTTTTTTGATCACGCCATCAACGGCGACTTTGAGCTGGTGGGTTTTGCCGCTGGTGCAGCCGTGGCCTTGTTCCTGCCGTGGTGCCAGATCCGGCGTGGCAACATCATCGTCGACTTTTTCACCACCCATGCCTCTGCCGCCAACCAGTCCCGGCTCGACCGCTTTGGGGCCTTGCTATTGGCGGCGGTCATGGCGCTCATGGCCTGGCGTTCCGTGCTGGGTGGGATGAATGCCTGGAACACCAATTCCGGCTCCATGATGCTGGGCTTTCCTGAGTGGATCATCTATGCCCTGATGGTGCCCCCCATGATCCTCACTGCCTTGATTGCTTTGACTCAGGCCGCATTCGGTTTTGGCAATGCGTCCGATGTTGAGGACAACCCGGAGTTGTCGGTATGAGTCCCATTGCACTTGCCCTGAGCATTTTTGCCGGCATGCTGGTCCTGATGGCCTTGCGTGTGCCCATTGCCGTCACCATGTTTGTGGCGGGCGGCGCAGGCTATTTGGCCCAAACCGGATGGCTGCCCTTGGCCAGCTTCCTCAACAGCCAGGCCTTTGCGCGTTTTGCCAGCTACGACCTGTCGGTCATTCCCTTGTTCATCCTCATGGGGCACTTTGCCACACAAGGCGGCATCAGCCGAGCCTTGTTCCAGTTCGCAGCGGGTGTCATGGGTCGCTTCAAGGGCGGTCTGGCCATGGGGGCGGTGTTTGCCTGCGCCGCCTTTGGCGCCATTTGCGGTTCCTCGGTGGCCACAGCGGCCACCATCACCAACGTGGCTTATGACGAGATGCGCCGCCATGGCTATTCGGGGCGGCTCACCACGGGCACGCTGGCAGCAGGGGGCACCTTGGGCATCCTGATTCCGCCCTCTGTGCCGCTGGTGATCTACGCCATCCTGACCGAGCAAAACATCGCCAAGCTGTTTGCTGCCGCCATGATCCCCGGCATCATTGCCATGCTGGGCTACATCATTGCCATCAGCATCTATGTGCGTCTGGTGCCGGGTCAGGCACCTGAGCACGACTCGGTCTCATCGGTGGACATCCTGGGTGCGTTGCGTGGCATTGGCCCCATCGCAGCCATCTTCCTGATCGTGTTTGGAGGCATTTACGGCGGCATTTTTTCTCCCACCGAGGGCGCGGCCATCGGGGCTTTGTCCACCGGCGTGGCCTCTTTGCTCAAGGGCGAGATGTCCTTGGAGAAATTTCGCAACTGTTTCTACGCCACGGCCGAGAGTTCGGCCATGATCTTCCTGATCTTTTTGGGCGCTGACCTCATGAACGCAGCGCTCGCCTTGACCCAGGTGCCCAACCAGCTCGCTCAGGTCGTGGGCAGCTGGGGCTTGTCGCCGGTGGCGGTCGTGGGGGCGATCCTGCTCTTTTACGTGGTGCTGGGCGCGGTGATGGACGAACTCTCCATGATCTTGCTCACCATCCCCATCTTCTTCCCCATGATCATGGGTCTGGACTTTGGCATGAGCAAGGAATACACAGCCATCTGGTTTGGCATCATGGTGCTCATGACCGTGGGCTTTGGCATGTTGGCGCCGCCCGTGGGCCTGAACGTGTACGTGGTCAACGGCATGATCAAAGGCCGGGGCGATGCCGTGCCGATTTCCGAAAGCTACCGAGGCGTGATGCCTTTTTTGCTCAGCGACACCCTCAGAACCTTGTTGTTGCTGTTCTTCCCCGGCATTTCCCTCTGGGTATTGCGTTTCATGACCTGAGGGAAAGCACCAAACGTTCAGGGCAGGTTTGTGGCTAAAGTCACTGGATTCGCTTTCAGGAGACCTGTCATGATCAATCGCCGTACCCTTCTCAAGTCCTCTGCTGCTGCCGCATTGGCCACACCCGCCCTGGGCGCATTCGCCCAGCAAGTGGTGACCTTGAAGTTCCACACCTTCATGGCACCCCAATCCGGCGTCTGGCTCACCATGCACAAGCCTTGGATGGAGAAGGTCGAAAAGGAATCCGGCGGTCGCATCAAGTTCGAAGCCTATCCCGCCATGCAATTGGGCGGCACCCCCGTTCAACTCTATGACCAGGCCAAAGACGGCGTGGTCGACATCGTCTGGACCCTGCCCGGCAACACGGCTGGCCGTTTCCCCCGTGTCGAGGTGTTTGAGTTGCCGTTCATGATGAACAACGCCGAAGCCACGTCCAAGGCCTATTGGGAATACGTCAACACCGTTGCGCAAGACGAATTCAAGGACACCCATGTCATTGCCTTGCATGTGCATGGTCCTGGCATGTTCCACACAGCCGACAAGCAAATCAAAAACGTGAGTGACTTGAAGGGCATGAAGCTGCGTGCGCCCACCCGTCAGGTCACCAAGTTGCTCTCCGCCGTGGGCGCATCCCCTGTGGGCATGCCACTGCCACAAATTCCCGATGCGCTTTCGAAAGGGACCATCACTGGCTGCGTCATTCCGTGGGAAGTGGTGCCCTCAGTCAAGGTGCACGAACTCACCAAATTCCACAGTGAATTCCCAGCCAATGCGCCCGCGCTCTACACCACCACGTTTGTGATGGCGATGAACAAGGCCAAATACGAGTCGCTGCCACCTGACCTCAAAAAGGTCATCGATAACAACTCTGGCATGGCCGCCTCCGCTTGGCTGGGCAAGACCCAGCAGGGCAACGACCCGGCCAGCCGCAAGATTGCTGCTGATCGGGGCAACACCATCTACAGCATCACCGCTGCGGACGCCGCCGAATTCGAAAAGCGCTCCAGCCAAGTGGACGACGAATGGGTGGCCGACATGAACAAACGCGGCTACGACGGCAAGAAACTGCTGGAGACCGCCAAGGCCTTGATTGCCAAGCACGGCAAGTGAATTCAGACAGGCGGGCGCTGGTTTAGCGCTGGTCGCATGAAAGTCACCATCATTGGCGGCGGCATTGCGGGCTTGGGCCTTGCGCTCAATTTGCATGCACGCGGTGTCGACTGCGAAGTCTTTGAAGCCGTTCCCCAGGTGCGGGAGATTGGCGTGGGCATCACTTTGCTGCCGCACGCCAGTCGTGAGTTGCAAGCCTTGGGTGTGCTCGATCAACTCGAGGCCGTTGCCATCGAGAACTATGAGAGCGTCTTCTTCAACCGCCATGGCCAGTTGATCTACAAGGAACTTCGCGGTCGCCATGCGGGCTATGCCACGCCAGAGTTGGGCATTCATCGCGGCAAATTGCACAAAGTCCTGTTCGACCAAGCCATGGCGATCCTGGGTCCGCAGCGTGTGCACACAGGCCACCGCTGCGCTCGGGTGGAGCAGGATGAGCGAGCGGTTCGCACCCACTTCACCCTGGCTGACGGCAGCCAGCGGGTGGTCCAGGCCGATGTGGCCGTGGCGTGTGACGGCGTGAACTCGGTGGTGCGCCAACAGTTCTTCCCCCAGGATGCCTTGTGCTTTGCGGGCATCAACACCTGGCGGGGCGTCACCGTGCACAAGCCCATCCTCACGGGCAAAAGCTACCTGCGCATTGGCTCCATCGAAACGGGCAAGATGGTGATTTACCCCATCGTGGACAACGTCGATGGGCAGGGGCACCAATTGATCAACTGGATGGCCGAGATCCGGCAACCGGGCAAGCCCATGAACGACTGGAACCAACCCGGCCAAGCCGAGGACTTTCTGCCGTTTTTCAAAGATTGGACATTCGATTGGCTGGATGTGCCGGCCTTGGTGCGTTCTGCCCAGCGCGTGTTTGAGTACCCCATGGTGGACAAGGACCCCTTGCCCCAGTGGAGTTTTGGCCGGGTGACCCTCATGGGTGATGCCGCCCATCCCATGTACCCCAGGGGATCCAATGGCTCCGCACAAGGCCTCATCGACGCCCGTACCCTGGCCGATTTGCTGGCATCGCCGCAGGTCGATGTGGTGCAAGCCCTCAAAGACTATGAAGCGCAGCGATTGCCAGCCACCTCACAAGTGGTGCAGACCAACCGCAGCGTGCCGCCCGACGCCATCATCATGAAGGTCGATGAGTTGAGCCAGGGCAAGCCCTTTGACAATTTGGATGACCTCATCAGCCAGGACGAATTGCGACAGATTTCCGAGAACTACAAACGCATTGCCGGTTTTGCATTGAAAGCGACATGACATGAGCGCCAGCCCGTCTTCCCCTCCAGCCAAAGTGCCCTATCTGAGGATCGCCACCGAGGAGGCGTTCTGCCCCAAGGAGATGCTCGACATCTACCGCAAGATCCTGGCTGCCCCGGTGGTGGACCCCGGATTTTTGAGCCTCATGGGCTTTTACATGTCCAGTCCCAGCGAGCGCGCGCAACACATCATGCGATGTCTGGTCGATCTCGATGACATTCGCATCCAGCACATGAACGAGTCGGGCATTGACGTGCAGGTCATTGCCCTCACATCGCCCGGTGTGCAAGTCATGGACACCGACACAGCCGTTTCGTTTGCGCGCTTTGCCAATGATGTGCTGGCCGATGGCATCCGTCGTCACCCGGACCGATTCGTGGGCATGACGGCTTTTGCCCCGCAGTCGCCGCGTGAGGCCGCCAAGGAAATCCAACGCGGGGTGAATGAATTGGGCATGCATGCGGCGGTGGTCAATTCACACACCCACGGTGAGTACCTCTCCGACCCCAAGTTCTGGGAGATCTTCGAGGCAGCCCAAGCTCTGGACGTGCCGATTTACTTGCATCCCAACACCCCGCCGGCCAACATGATTGGCCCCTTTGTGGAGGCTGGTCTGGATGGCGCAATTTATGGTTTTGGCGTGGAAACCGGTTTGCACGCCCTTCGCCTGATCACCTCGGGGGTGTTTGATCGCTTTCCCAAATTGCAGATCGTGCTGGGGCACATGGGCGAGGCTTTGCCCTTTTGGGCGTATCGCCTGGACTACATGCATGCCGCCACGGTGCGCTCTAAGCGGTATGACGCCATCAAGCCGCTCAAGAAAAAGCCCAGCGACTATTTGCGCGACAACTTCCACATCACCTGCAGCGGCATGGCCTGGCACAAGGCGATTGCTTTCACGCAAGATGTGGTGGGCGAGGACCGGGTGCTGTATGCCATGGACTACCCCTACCAGTACGCCATCGACGAGGTCGTCGCGCTCGACGGCATGGACATGAATCCAGCTGCCAAGAAGAAATTTTTCCAAACCAATGCCCAACGCCTGTTCAAAATTCCCGAAAGGAATCACTCATGAAAGTTTTGCGTCGTTTCCTGCACTGCATGGGCGTGTCCATGGCCCTCACGGCTTCGCTGGCATGGGGGCAAGGCACACCGCCCATCAAGATCATCACCCCCTTCACCGCAGGGACTGGCTATGACGTGATTGCCCGCACCGTCGGCGCCCGCCTGGCCGAGCGTTTGAACACCTCGGTGGTGGTGCAAAACATCCCTGGTGCGAGCGGCAACATCGGCACCGAGGCCGCCGCCAAGGCCGCACCCGATGGCAGCACCTTGCTCATGGGCGGCAACACCATGCTGATTGCGTCCCAGCTCTACAAGAACGTGCCGTTTCAACCCTTGCGCGACTTTGCGCCCGTGTCCCTGGCTGCAACCGGGACCCTGATGCTGGTGGCGCATCCCAAATACAACATCAAGAGCGTGAAGGAACTCATTCAGGCCAGCCAGGCCAAGCCGGGCTCCGTGACCTTTGGCTCACCAGGTGTGGGCACACCTCATCACATGGCCATGGAGTTGTTCAAACTCGAAACCAGCACCTTCATGCTGCATGTGCCTTACCGTGGAACGGCGGGCTACACCCAGGACATCCTGTCGGGTGAACTCATGACGGGCTTCTTGCCCGTTCATGTGGCACAGGGCTTTGTGAAGACGGGCAAGTTGGTCGCGCTGGCAGTGGGCAGTGTGCAGCGCCATCCGGTCGCCGCCGATGTGCCCACCTTTGTCGAGCTGGGTTACAAGAACATCGATGTGGACCTCTGGTATGCCTTCTACCTGCCAGCCAAGGCCTCACCCAGCCTGGTGGCCAGCCTCAATGCCGAAATCGCCGCCATCTTGCGTGAGCCCGCCATTCGCGAGGTGCTCAACAAAGGGGGCATGGACGCGCGCTCGACCTCGCCAGACGAGTTGAATGCCTTGGGTCAAAAAGACTTTGCCCGCTGGGGCAACGTGATCAAAAGCAAAAACATCACCCCAGACTGAGCCTCTGATTTCAGGTGAAATGTGTCTCCTCGGTGAAGCAATGACGTAGGTAAAACCTGCATAAGGAGCAGGGTTTATTTGCTCCAAAATCAGGCAATAAGTAAAACTTTTTTTGGAGACCGCATCAAATGATCAAAAGTCAGAGGGACTTCTTTTCAGGTCTGATGTTCACTGCCATGGGCATTGCATTTGCTGTGGGAGCCAATTCCTACACCGTTGGCACTGCCGCGCGCATGGGGCCGGGTTTCTTTCCCATGATGCTGGGCATCATCCTGGCCATCCTGGGCGTTGCCATCACTTTCAATGCTTTGGTCATTCATACCGAGGATGGTGAAAAGGTGGGCCGCTTTGGCTGGCGTCCCATCATCTACATCCTGGGCGCTAACCTGGCCTTCGGGGTCTTGCTGGGTGGTTTGCCCAGCATCGGTTTGCCCTCCATGGGTTTGATGGTGGCCATTTTTGTCCTCACCCTCATTGCCTCCATGGCCGGTGACGAATTCAAGCTGCGTGATGTCCTGATCCTGGCCGCAGCGCTGGCCGCAGGCAGCTACCTGGCCTTCATCATGTTGCTCAAGCTGAACATGCCTGTGTGGCCAGTTTTCATCACAGGGTAAGGGAGAAACTCCATGGATTTATTTGCAAACCTTGCCACTGGCTTTGGCGTTGCCTTCACGCCCATCAACCTGCTCTACGCGTTTGTGGGCTGTTTGCTGGGAACTCTCATTGGGGTGCTGCCTGGCATTGGCCCGGTGGCCACCATTGCCATGTTGTTGCCGGGTACCTTTGCCCTGCCTCCCGTGTCAGCCCTGATCATGCTGGCTGGCATTTATTACGGTGCCCAATATGGTGGCTCCACCACCGCCATCCTGGTCAACCTACCAGGGGAATCCTCCTCGGTGGTGACCATGATCGACGGCTACCAGATGGCCAGAAAAGGCCGAGCCGGTCCCGCCTTGGCTGCAGCGGGTCTGGGGTCTTTTTTCGCTGGCTGCGTGGGCACCCTCATCCTGGCCGCGTTTGCGCCCCCCCTGACCGAGTTGGCCTTCAAGTTTGGCCCTGCCGAGTACTTTGCCCTGATGGTGCTGGGTCTCATTGGCGCGGTGGTTCTGGCCTCGGGGTCCTTGCTCAAGGCCATTGCCATGATCATCCTGGGCTTGTTGCTGGGTCTGGTTGGCACTGACGTCAATTCGGGCGTGACGCGCTATAGCTTTGACATTCCTGAGTTGATCGACGGCATTGGCTTTGTGGCCTTGGCCATGGGCGTGTTTGGCTATGGCGAGATCATCGTCAACCTCTCCAAGCCCTCGGAACACCGTGAGGTCTTCACCACCAAGTTGCAAGGCCTCTTTCCCACCAAGGAAGACTTCAAGAACATGCTCCCTGCGGTGCTGCGAGGCACATCCTTGGGCTCCATCCTGGGTGTGTTGCCCGGCGGGGGTGCCTTGCTGGCCTCATTTGCGGCCTACACGCTGGAAAAGAAAACCAAACTCAAACCCGGTGAAGTTCCGTTTGGGCAAGGCAACATCCGTGGTGTGGCTGCGCCTGAGTCAGCCAACAACGCCGGCGCGCAAACGTCCTTCATCCCTTTGTTGACCCTGGGCATTCCGCCCAATGCGGTGATGGCCTTGATGGTGGGTGCCATGACCATTCACAACATCCAGCCTGGCCCGCAGGTCATGACCAGCAACCCCGAACTCTTTTGGGGATTGATTGCCTCGATGTGGATTGGCAACCTCATGCTGGTCGTGCTGAACCTGCCCCTGATTGGCATCTGGATCAAATTGCTGGCTGTGCCTTACCGGTTGCTCTTTCCCGCCATCGTGCTCTTTTGTGCCATCGGTGTGTATTCCACCAATAACAACACCTTTGACATTTGGCTGGTGGCGCTCTTCGGTCTCGTGGGTTACATCTTCACCAAGCTTGGGTGTGAGCCAGCGCCCCTGTTGCTGGGTTTCATCCTCGGGCCTTTGATGGAGGAGAACCTGCGTCGCGCGCTGCTGCTCTCGCGTGGCGACTGGACGGTGTTCGTCACCCGTCCGCTCTCGGGGGCACTCCTAGCAGCCGCCTTGCTGCTGTTGGTGATTGTCTTGCTCCCTGCAGTCAAGTCCAAACGCGAAGAAGCATTTGTGGAGGAGTGATGTCCGTCCAGCCTAAGCCCAAAGCCTTCATGCAGCATCGACGCTTCATTCCCAGGGTCATGCTGGGCTTGCTGGCCTTGACGGCACCCCTGGGTGCCTGGGCTCAGGCTGCGCCACCTGCCAAATGGCCTTCGCAAACGGTTCGCATCGTGGTGCCCACCGGACCAGGCAGCTCACTGGACCTCATTGCCCGCTTGCTCAATGACAAGCTCTCGGCTCGATGGGGACAGCCCGTGGTTGTCGAAAACAAGCCAGGCGCAGGCGGCATGCTGGGCCTGGATGTGGCGGCCAAGTCCACCGATGGTCACACCTTGGCGATTGGCTTCAATGGCCCGGTGGCCAACGCGGCCTTCCTCTACAAGAAAACACCCTACGACCCCGCGCGCGACCTCAAACCGATTGTCATGACCACCAGCCAGGCCAATGTGTTGGCCGTCCATGCCGAGAAGGTGCCGGCCAAAACGGCTGCTGAATTGGCCGCCTGGCTCAAGTCGCAAGGCGGCAAGGCCAACTATGCATCGCTTGGCAATGGCAGCTCAGCCCACTTGACCATGGAATTGTTCCTGTCCGAGGCGGGGGCTCAGGCCACGCACGTGCCCTTCAATGGATCGCCCCCAGCGGCCTTGTCGGTGGCGCAGGGCGAATCGCACGCCACCTTCATGGTCGCACCGGCCTTGCTGCCCCATGTGCAAAGCGGCAAGGTAAGGCTCATTGCAGTGAGCAGCCGCCAGCGCCTGGAGGCCTTGCGCGATGTACCCACTCTGGCCGAATCGGGTTTTCCAGCCGTGGAGTCCCTGGCCTGGAATGGCTTGCTCGGTCCCGCCTCCATGCCCGACGCGGTGGTCAACAAAATCAATGCCGACGTCAATGCCTTGCTCGCTACCGAAGAGGTCAAGCAGGCGCTGGCACGTCAGGGCATGACGGTGGTGGGGGGTCCCGCATCCGACTTTCGCCGCGTGATCGAGGGCGACATGGCGCGCTGGGGACCTGTGATCCGCCGCCTGGGCGTCACGCTGGACTGAATCCCAGCAGTTGGTCCCAAACGGGTTGGACGGCTGCACTGGCCTGACCACGCCAGGCTACGATGTGATCGGGTCGGATGAGCACCAGCGGTGCCTCGTAGGCTGTCAACAGATCTTGTGCGTTCAGCCTCAACACCTTGAGCGATACCCCCAGCTTCTGGGCTTGCTGAGTCCACTCGGTGACGGGCTGTTCATCGGGACCCAGCACCAGCAAAGTCCATTCTTGACCAAAGTGGTCATAGAGGGAATCGCCCTTGGCCAGCCAGGCGTGGGGTGGCCGACCGCCGGGACAGGCGGTTGGCACATAGGTGTTGGCCGAATCAGGAGGCGGGGTGCTGCCGTCACTCACGATGGCGCTGGATCTGTCGTAACGGCCACCCAAGGTGATGCCCGGGATGTTGAATTCCATTCGCACATGCGCATTGAGGTGCTCCGATGCGCGTGCGCGCTCAGCCTCGGCTTGGGGGCCTTGGGCTTCGAGCAAGGGGGTGGCCACAAACAAGCCCACAGAATCTGCGAAGTGCCGGGCATAGCCCGTATTGCGCATCGCCAAAGGCTTGCGCTCCTCTTCATAGCTGTCGAGTAGGCGGGCATGGGCATGGCCTTGAATGACATGGGCCAACTTCCAGGCCAGGTTGATGGCATCTTCCACCGCCGTGTTGTAGCCCAGGCCGCCCGTTGGCGTGAAGAGGTGGGCTGCATCGCCGCCGAGGAAGACTCGCCCCCGCTGAAAGCGCTGGGCGTACAAGGCATGGCCAGCCAGCCAGGTGCCCGCCGACAAGATGTCCACTGGCAGCGTCTCGCCCATGGCCTGGGCAATCACGGTTTTGGCTTTGTCAAAGTCCCAGGTTTCGGCATCCTCGTCCTCGTGGATGGCAGCATGCAGTGCAAATTCGCCTTGCCCATCCACCGTGGCCAGCAAGGCCCGGCGCTCGGCGTTGACCGCCACATACATCCAGGCTCGGTCGTGCTGCAGGCGCTCATAAAAAGCGGGGCAGCGAAAGTAGACGGCAAACATCTTGCCGCCCATGAATGCGCGACGCTTGCCCGTTTCACCTTCCCATGAAATGCCCAGCGTGTGACGCACCGGGCTTCTTGCGCCATCCGCAGCAAACAGGTATTGAGCCTGGATTTGCAGCTGCTTGGCATGCGCTTTGTCGCTGACTTGAGCCACGATGCCGTTGGTGGATTCTTCAAACGCGCTCATGTGGTGTTGGAAGCGCACGTCCACACTGGGGTGCGCCTCAACCTGTTTCAAGAGCGCCGCTTCGACGTATTTTTGCGAGATGCGATGCGGCAGCTCTGCCGCACTCCACGAGCCGCTCATGCGCTCGATGGCCTCTACCGCCTCTTTGGCGGTGGGCAGGCGAAGCCTTGCCAATTCATGACCGTGAAAGCGGGTGAAGTAGGCGATGTCGGTGGGGTGGTCACCGGGCAAACCCATGGCTCTGACTTCGTTGGCAAAGCCCAGGCGGCGAAAGTGCTCCATGGTGCGTGCCTGTGTGGCGTTGGCTTGCGGATTGAAGGCCGTGCCCGCTTTGGCATCCACCAGCACGGTGCGTATGCCACGCCGTCCCAGCTCCAGCGCCATCATCAGGCCACAGGGGCCACCACCACAAATCAGAACGTCGGTGTGCAAGGTGTCATTCATGAGCGCGCAGTTCATCCAGGGAGTTGAGATTGTCAAAGTCGGATTCGGTTTCAAAGGGCACCAGCACATGCCGTTGCGAACGAACCCAGTGTTCGATTTTTCGCTCGCCCAAGGCCAGGTGCTGTCGCAGAGGTTCGCACAGGCTGGACTTCATCAGCAGGAACACCGTCTGCCACTGGACATGCCCCTGAGCTTGCACGGTGCAGGGCAGGGCCATGTCGGCCTCCTGAGCCAACGCGGCGCTGAGCAATCTGGCCACCAGGCTGGTGGGCAAGAAGGGGGTGTCGCAGGGCACGGTCATCAACCACGGGGTGGTGCAATCGCGCAGCCCCACCAGCATGCCGGCCAGGGGACCTTGAAAGTCTGGGCTCTCATCGCTGAGCACCGCATGACCCCAGGCGGCGTACATGTCCTGATGCCGATTGGCATTGATGAGCACGGCATGAACCTGGGGTTCTAGGCGATCGAGCACATGCCTGGCCAAGGGTCGCCCCTTGAACGGCTGCAAGCCCTTGTCCACACCGCCCATGCGATGCCCACGCCCGCCTGCGAGGACAAGGCCGGTGACAAGCTCGGCATGGGGTGGAAGTGTGGCCTGCATGATCAAGGCGCATGCTAGGGCAAAAGTGCGACCTCCAAAGCCCCGCATGAATTTCTGTACAGTCTTGCCCATGGTCAAGCCCACGTTGTCCCAAGCCCATGTCCCATTGGTGTCCGAGTCGCACGCCACCGATGCCCAGGGGCGGGTGCAAGTCGTTCACATCCCCGAGGAGCGGCCTTTGACGATTTACGTCAATCGCCGCGAGCTGGTCACCCTCATGACCCTGGGCGCCCATGCGGAATGGCTGGTGCTGGGCTGGTTGCGCAACCAGCGTTTGGCGTTGAGCCTGGACGAGATCCACAGCATTCAGGTCGATTGGGAGGTCTCCTCGGCTGCCGTGGTGGCTGACGAAGCAGTGGTCGCGCGGTGGGAAACCGCCAGCCAGCAACGATTGGTCACCACGGGTTGCGGCCAAGGCGCGCACCACGGACCGTTTTTGCAGGAAGTCGTCACCGAGCCATTGCCCCATGCCCGCATCAGCAAGGCCGCGCTGATCGAACTCATTGCCCAGGTGCGTGGCTTGCAAACCCTCTACAAGCAGGCGGGCTCGGTGCATGGCTGTGGCCTCTTTGAGGGCAACGAGTTGCTCCTGTGGGTGGAGGATGTGGGTCGACACAATGCGGTCGACGCGATGTCGGGCTGGATGTGGATGAACGAAGCCAACGGTCACGATCTGATTTTTTACACCACGGGTCGCCTGACCTCCGAGATGGTGATCAAGTCTGCGCTCATGGGCATTCCCTTTTTGTTGTCCCGCTCCGGGGTCACGCGCATGGGTCTGGACATGGCCCGGCAAGTCCACATGACCCTGATCAGCCGCTGCGTGGGCGAGCATTTCTTGATTCACCATGGGCAAGAGCGCGTGGCGCTTGACCCTCAGCCTTTTTTGGAGACCTCATGACCCCGCGCCTTCCCTCTTTGTTCATTCCCCATGGCGGCGGTCCCTCTTTTTTCATGACCGGCGAGCGCAAGGCCATGTTTGAAGACACCGAATTTTTCCTGCGTGATCTGCACCAGCAATTGCCCTTTGAGCCGCGCGCCATCTTGCTGATCACCGCGCACTGGGAAACCGCAGTGCCCAGCTTCACGGGGGCAGCCCGACCCGAACTCATTTATGACTATTACGGTTTCCCGGAGCACACCTATGCACTGACCTATCCCGCCCCCGGCGACCCAGCCTTGGCACAGCGGGCTGCGCAGTGCCTGATCGATGCGGGTTTACCGGCTGTCGTGGATCCGCAATATGGCTGGGACCATGGTGTGTTCATCCCACTCAAGGTCATGTACGCCACAGCCCACATCCCCGTGGTGGCCATGTCCTTGCATCACTCGCTCAACCCCGAGCTGCACACCCGGCTGGGGCAGGCGCTTCGCCCCTTGCGGGACGAAGGCGTGCTCATCGTCGGCTCGGGCATGAGTTATCACAACCTGCGCCAGTTTTTCGAGGGCACCCAAGCCTCCCACGAGTTTCACCATTGGTTGGAGGCGGCCCTGGATCAGGACTGGCAGTCGCGTGCCAGCGCCTTGAACGCCTGGTCCAGCGCGCCTGGTGGTCGTGCCTCGCATCCGCGTGAGGAACACCTGCTGCCCCTGATGGTGGCCAGTGGCGCAGGCACTGATCAGCCTGGGCGATGCATTTGGCGCGGCGAGGTGGCTGGCACCGCTCTGGGCGCCTGGGCTTTCGATTGAAATTAACGCCTAAGTGTTATTTGCGCCTTTGCGGATCGATTCCACAATGGATAAGAAGGGTTTAAATCAGTATAAAGAGTCGCAAATCATTCATTTTCGATGATTTTTTTTAACCAAAGAAAGCATAATCGCGCGCACTGTGTGTAAGCGGGCAAAGATCCATGAAATCGGTTTGGCGACTTTGGTTGACGATGTGCCTGTTGGGGGCGTGGGCGGGCGTGGGCCTTGCCCATGCGGGTGCACTGGAGGACGTCCAGGCCAAAAAGCAAGTCAGGGTCTGCATTTGGCCAGATTACTTCGGCATCAGTTATCGCGATCCCAAAACGCGCCAGCTCTCGGGCATTGATGTGGACATGGCCAAGCTCCTGGCCGATGACCTCAAGGTCGAGCTCCAGTTTGTGGACAGTTCCTTTTCCCGTCTGGTCGAAGATCTCACCCAATCGCGCTGCGACATTGCCATGTTTGCCATCGGCATCACACCGCAACGCCTGCAACACCTGCGCTTCACCAAACCGCATCTGGCCTCGGACATCATGGCCATCACCACCAAGAGCAATCGCCGCATCCAGAACTGGTCTGACATCGATGCGCCCACCACCGTGGTCGCGGTGGCCAAAGGAACCTTGCACGAGTCCGTCATGAAAAGCCGCCTGCAGCATGCCGAGCTCAAAGTGCTCGACACCGCTGGAGCCCGTGAGCAGGAAGTCGAGTCAGGCCGAGCCGATGTGTTCATGACCGACTACCCCTTCAGCCAGCGCATGCTCAAAACCACCGATTGGGCGCGCCTGGTCACGCCGCCCTCCACCTATCACATCACGCCCTATGCCTGGGCGGTCAAGCCAGGCGAGGAGCCCTGGCTGGAGCGGGTGAACCAGTTTTTAATCAAGAGCAAAAACAACGGCAGCCTCAAACAGGCTGCCCAACGCCATGGCCTCACTCCCATTGTCTTGCTGGACTGAGGGCTTGCTGACCCGTCGCATGTCCTCATGGAGCGCCAACCAGTGGATGACACTGACGTTGGGCTTTGTGGGCCTGTGCCTGTTGGGCGTGGCGGGCTTTAGCCTGTGGCGCTCCAGCGAGGACATCCAGCGCATGCGCATGCACGATGCAGGTTTGCAAGCGCGCATGATCGAGGACCAGTTCACCCAGATGTTGCACCTCACCCACCTCACTGTGGATGGGTTGCAGCATGACATCGAGGGCTCGGGTCTGGGCACTCAACTCACCGAATCCCTTGAGGCCACGGTGCAGCACCTGATGTTCGTGCGCTCCATCTCCCTGGTGATCGATGAAGTGATCGTGGCCAGTTCCAACCCCAAAAATCTAGGTCACCGCTTTGCTCACGAAGACTTGCAGCCCCAACGCGGGGGCGAACCCATTGCAGAATTTTTAAGGGTGAGCCAGGCCTGGTCAGGTCGCGATCTGGCCGATGGCCAGCCCTTTGCCGGTGATCAATCGCCCAGGCAGTTGATGACCAGCTTCATCCCGGTGATCAAGGAACGCCCGTGGCAAAACAAAACCGTGCGCTGGGTGGTCGCCATCAATCCAGACTATCTGGGCAATGCCATTCATGCCTACATGGAAGCCGGCGTGAAGCAGGTCGATGTGATCCGCTATGACGGCGCCTTGCTCTACACCTCTGTTGATGAACTCCCCAGTGGTCAAACCTTGATCCCACCTCATGTCCTGGGCGACATGAGGCAGCACGGCATTGGGTACATCAAGGAAGACTTGCTGGCTTACCGTTCATCGCGCCACTATCCGTTTTTTGTGGTCTCACGACTCGACCGCACCCAGGTGATGAACGAGTGGTGGTCCGAGGCCAGGCGCACCTCCGGCCTCATGGGCTTGATGCTGGCCATCCTCACCAGCATGGGGGTGTTGCTGGTGCAGCGCATTCGCAAAAGCCGGGCCTCCGAAAGTGCACTGGCCAAGTCCCGAGGCCTCATTGCCCGGGTGTTCGAGGACAGCACCAATGGCATTCTGATTGCCGATGCGCAAGGCCGAGTGGTCGTCGTCAATTCGCGTTTTGAGCGCACCTGCGGCATGCCCAGCAAGGAGCTCGCAGGCCGCAGCATTGGTCAGTGCATCGAACTGGTCGACGGGGGCCACTTGCAGCTGATTCTGGAAAACGACACCGGCGCCAACGAACTCTGGCAGGGCGAGGTGAATGTGCATTCACCCAGTCGACCCGAGCCGTCCCACGAGTGGCTGACCCTCTCCGCCGTGCGCAACCCAAATCACGACATCGAAAATTTTGTCTGTGTGTTTGAAGACCTCAACCGCGAGCGTCAGCATCAGCAAATGATCCGTCGCCTGTCGCAGGCGGTGGAGCAAAGCCCCACGAGCATCATCATCACTGACCTCAACTCGGTGATCGAATATGTGAACCCGCACTTCTACCGCATCACCGGCTATGAACCCGAGCAAGTCATTGGGCAAAAGCCCAAATTCCTGAGCTCGGGGCTCACGCCCGAGTCCACCTATGCCGACATGTGGGAAACCTTGGGTCGAGGCCTCACCTGGGAGGGGGAGTTCATCAACTGCCACCGCAACGGCGACATTTGCTATCAGCGCGCGGTGATTGCGCCCATTCGCAATGTCTCAGGCAAGGCCACCCATTACTTGGCTGTGGAGCTGGATGTCACCGACCAGCATCGCCAGGCCGTGCTGCTGGAAGTGGCGCACCGCGCAGCTCAGGCCGCGAATGTGGCCAAAACCAATTTCCTGGCCAACATGAGCCACGAAATCCGCACGCCCATGAACGGCATCATTGGCATGTCCGAGCTCATCCTTCAAGGTCCCTTGAGCGATGAGCAGCGCGAACGCGCACAAACCATCAGCAACAGCGCCCAGGGCCTGCTGTCCATCATCAACGACTTGCTCGACTTCTCCAAAATCGAGGCAGGCAAGATGCGCCTGGAGCATTTGCCGTTCTCGCCTGCCAAAGTGGCCCAGGAAGTGGTCAACCTGTTGCGACCGGTTGCCCAGGATAAAAAGCTGGGCTTTCGCTTTGTGCTGCCCGATGTGCAGGCCCCGTTTTTGGTGGGCGATGCCAACCGGTTGCGCCAGATCATTTTGAATTTGCTGGACAACGCCATCAAATTCACCCAGGGCGGTGAAGTGAGCCTGGAGATGCGGCAAACCCTCACCGAAGACGGCCTCTATGAGTTGCAATGCACCGTGCAAGACACCGGCATTGGCATGACGCCCGAAGTCCTGACCCAATTGTTCAACCCCTTTTACCAGGGCGATGCCTCGATGTCCCGCCGTTTTGGTGGCACGGGTCTGGGCCTATCGATCAGCCGTCGCCTGGCCGAACTCATGGGGGGCGTTTGCAGGCCAAATCTGTCCATGGCAAGGGCAGCGAGTTTGTCCTGAGCCTGTTGCTGCGGCCTGCCTTGCAAGCCGTTGCGTCCCCCAACGTGCCCTTGGCAGAAGGCGCTGCCCAAACCACGTTTGAAGGTCTCAAGGTCTTGCTGGTCGAAGACAACGCCGTGAATCAGAAGGTGGCCAAGTCCTTGCTCGTGCGCATGGGTTGCGGGGTGGACACCGCCAGCAACGGCATCGAGGCCATCGCCACCTTGCAGCAAAAAGCCTTTGATGTGGTGTTCATGGATTGCCAGATGCCCCTCATGGATGGCCTTGATGCCACCCGGCGCATCCGCGCAGGTCAGGCGGGCGAGCGATCGCAAGGTGTTTGGATCCTGGCCATGACGGCTCATGCCATGCCCGGTGACCGCGAGCGCTGCATCGAGGCTGGGATGAACGACTACCTCACCAAGCCGGTTCGCATGTCAGACCTGCAACAAGCCTTGCAGCGACTCCTCACCCGGCAGGAAAGCGCAGCGGCTTAAATCCCATCGTGGCGAATGGCCACAGTCTTGAGGCGGGTGAATCCCATGAGGGCTTCAAAGCCCTTTTCGCGGCCATGGCCGCTGGCCCCCACACCGCCAAATGGCAACTCGATGCCGCCGCCAGCGCCATAGTTGTTGATGAAGACCTGGCCGCAGCGCAGCGCCTTGGCCATGCGCAATTGGCGAGCGCCATCGCGGGTCCAGACACCTGCCACCAGGCCAAAGGCAGTGGCGTGCGCCAGCGCCAGTGCCTCTTGCTCGTCTTCAAAAGGCATGGCGCACAACACCGGGCCAAAGACCTCTTCCTGTGCAATGCGATGCTGGGGTGGCACATCGCGCAGCAGCACCGGCGCATGGAAAAAGCCCCGCGCAGACGCTTGGGGCACCACCACACCTTGGCCGGCGGTGACGATGCCATCAGCCCTGGCCTCGTCGAGCATGGACACCACCCGTTCAAGTTGCGAAGCTCGGATCAAGGGGCCAAGGTCCAGATCCATCTCGGGTGGCCCTGCCCGCAGTTGGGCAAAGGCCTCGCCCAAGCGCTGCATCAGCGGTTCGTAGAGCTGGCGCTGCACCAGCAGACGCGATCCTGCCGAGCAGGTTTGCCCCGCGTTTTGCACGATGGCATTGATGACAAAGCCCAGCGCCACGTCCACAGGCGCATCGTCAAACAGGATTTGCGGGCTCTTGCCGCCCAGCTCCAGAGTGACGGGGCAATGGTGGGCTGCGGCCAATTGCTGCACCAGGGTGCCCACACGTGGGCTGCCGGTGAAGCTGATGTGGTCAATCCCAGGGTGCTCGCACAAGGCCTGACCTGCTTCGTGACCCAGACCTGTGACGATCTGGATGCTGCCCGCCGGGAAGCCCACCTCGGCCATCAGCTCGCTCACGCGCAGCAAGGACAGGCAGGCATCCTCAGCGGGCTTGACCACGCACACATTGCCTGCGGCCAAGGCACCGCCAACGCTGCGGCCAAAAATTTGCAGGGGATAGTTCCAGGGGATCACATGGCCGGTCACGCCATGCGGTTCGCGCCAGGACAACGCCGTGTAGCCTTGGCGATAGGGCAGGGTGTCGCCATGCAATTTGTCGCATGCGCCCGCGTAGTACTCGAAGTAACGCGCCAGGGCCACCACGTCGGCGCGGGCTTGCTGGGTGGGTTTGCCGCAATCGCGCTGTTCAATGGCCGCGAGCTCCGAGGCGCATTCGCTCACACGCCGCGACAAGGCCATGAGCAGTCGGCCACGATCGGTGGCATCCAGCGCCGCCCATGGTCCTTGCAGGCACGCCCTTGCGCCTTGCACAGCCAAGTCCACGTCTTGGGCATTGCTGCGTGCAATCTGCGCAAAGGTCTCGCCGGTGGCCGGGTCGATCACGGGCAAGGTGAGGCCACTGGTCGAGGGCAAACCCTGATGATTGATGCGGTTGTGATGTTGCATGCGTTGCACCTCCAGGCCAAGGCTTCAGATAAGCTTGTTGACGTGACTATCGCATCTCTTTCCCAACTGCTCGCGCGCATAGAAGACAAGCGTGAGGACGTGGTGTCCCTCACCCAGGAGCTGGTGCGCATCCCCACCATCAACCCACCCGGCGATGCCTACGAAGCCTGCTGCCGCGTGCTGGGCGAGCGCTTGCAGCGCAAAGGTTTTGCCGTGGAGTACGTGCGCGCGGTGGGCGCCCCCGGCGACAGCGATGCCCATCCCCGCATCAATGTGGTGGCCAGGCGCGAAGGTCAAGCTCAGGGACCGTGTGTGCATTTCAATGGTCACATCGATGTGGTCGAGGTGGGCTCGGGCTGGACGGTGGACCCCTTTGCCGCCATCGTCAAAGACGGCAAGGTGTTTGGCCGCGGCAGCTGCGATATGAAAGGCGGCATCGCCGCCAGCGTGGTGGCCTGCGAGGCCTTGATCGAAGCTGGCCTGCCCTTGCCCGGCGCGCTGGAAATCAGCGGCACGGTGGACGAAGAGAGCGGCGGCTTTAGCGGGGTGGGGTACTTGTGCCGTCAGGGCTATTTCAGCAAGCCGCGCGTGGACCATGTGATCATCCCCGAGCCGCTGGGGGTGGATCGCGTGTGCCTGGGTCATCGCGGTGTGTGGTGGGCTGAGGTTGAAACCCATGGCCGCATCGCCCATGGTTCCATGCCGTTTCTGGGCGACAGCGCCGTCTCGCACATGGTGGCTTTTTTGCATCTGCTCGAGACCCAGTTGCAGCCGCGCCTCGCGCATCGCCACACGGCCATTCCTGTGGAGCCGCCCGGCGCGCGCCAAAGCACCCTCAACATCAACGGCATCCACGGCGGTCACCCCGAGCAACGCTATGCGCTCAATGCGCTGGGCGAACCCGTGGGCGATTTGCCCACGCCCGTGGTGGCCCACAGTTGCCGTGCGGTGCTCGACCGCCGCTTCATTGCCGAAGAGTCACTGGAGACAGTCAAGCAAGAAGTCGTCGACATGCTCGACGAACTCGTGCGCACCCGACCGGGCTTTGCCTACACGGTGCGCGACATCATGAGCTTTGTGCCCTCGGCCACGCCCAAGGATGCCCCGGTGGTGATGGCCACGGCGCGCGCCATTGCCCGCGTGCTGGGGCGCGAGGCCCAATACATCGCCAGCCCCGGCACCTACGATCAAAAACACATTCAACGCACAGGCCAATTGCGCGACTGCATCGCCTATGGTCCTGGCATCCTCGATTTGGCCCACCAACCCGATGAGTACGTGGGCATTGACGAATTGGTGCAGTCTGCTGGGGTGATGGCCTTGGCGGTCCTTGACTTGCAGGGGGTCTTGCCCCTGATGTCTCACTGAAGAGGAGTTCTCATGCACCCTCTGGATGCCAACGCCAGCGACCCGCTGGTGATGGGCTGGATGCAAGGCTCGCCGCCTGCGCCCGATCGCGTGGTGCGCTGGGCTGACATGGGCATGTACAGCTTTCCCAAGTCGCGCTGGGCCTTGTCCCACTACAGCCAGTTGCGCCCCGTCAAGCGCATCGACCGGGGCAATGCCCCCGCCTCGGTCTTGCCCTGGGAAGGGCGCGACGACCTGGACGACGTGATGAGCACCCCCATGGGCAGCTCGCAAAGCCACACCTGGGCGCAATCGCTGCAGGCCAACTACACCGATGCCATCGTGGTGTTATGGCGGGGTCGCCGGGTCTACGAACGCTATTTTGGCGTCATGGACGAGCGCCGTGCCCACATGTGCATGTCGGTCACCAAATCCTTCACGGGGACCTTGGCCGCCATGCTGGTTGACGAAGGCGCGCTCGATTTGCAGCGCAGCGTCACCCACCATGTGCCCGAGTTGGCCCACAGCGCCTATGCCAACGCCACGCTGGATCAGGTCCTGGACATGCGCATTGGCGTTCGCTACAGCGAAAACTACGCTGACCCCCAGGCCGACATTTGGGACCATGCGCGCGCCGGGGGCGTGTTTCCCCCGCGACCAGGCGACCCGCCCGCCATGGGGTTCAGGCCTTACCTGTGCACGCTGCGCCCTGAAGGTCAGCATGGCGAGGGCTTCACCTACAAAACCGTCAACACCGATGTGCTGGGCTGGGTGCTTCATCGCGTGACCGGGCACGATGTCGCCCGGCTGATCCAAGACAGCTTCTGGCAGGTGTTGGGCATGGAGCACGACGCCTATATGGGGGTGGACGATCTGGGCACCGACTTTGCAGGCGGCGGCCTCAACTGCACGCTGCGGGATCTGGCCCGCTTTGGCGAGATGATGCGCTGCGGCGGCGAATACCAGGGGCAGCGCGTGCTCAGCGAGCGCACGGTGGCGGACATCGCAGGTGGCGGCAGCACCGAGGCGTTCAAGACCGGGGGCTATGCCACCTTGCCGGGTTGGAGTTACCGGCGCATGTGGTGGGTGTCGCACAACGCGCATGGCGCCTACATGGCGCGGGGCATCCATGGGCAAAGCCTGTACATCGATCCCAAGGCCGAGATGGTCATTGCCCGATTTGCTTCTCACCCCATGGCCAGCAACGTGCACAACGATGCCGTGACCTTGCCCGCCTTCGAGGCCATGGCCCGGGCCTTGATGGCGTGATCCGGTTGGGTGCGCCCTGCTGCAAGGCCTCAGGCCGCGTCTGACTTCGCCCAGGCCAGGCTGGGTCTGGCCACCGGCACGGCCGATTCAAAAGCCCGGGCAACGCGCAAGACCATGGCGTCGTCGAACATGCGCCCCACAAATTGGATGCCCAAGGGCAGGCCTTCGCTGCTCAGCCCACAGGGCACGGTGATGGCCGGTTGCTGCGTGAGGTTGAAGGGGTAGCTGTAGGGCGTCCACCCCAGCATGGCTTGAGCCGACATGGGCGTGTGGCCTGCGGGCTTGGCGTCAAAGGCGGGCACGGCCACCGACGGCGTGACCAGCACATCCCAGTTCGTCATGAACTGCCGCATGTGCGAGCCCAGGAGCCCCCGCTCCATGTTGAGCGCATGCAACTGAGCCAGGTCGATCGATTCACCCAGCTTCACCTCGGCGGCGAAGTCGGGATCGGTCTGTGCCCGTTGCGCTTCGCTCAGGCCGCGCCAGATCGTGGCTGCGCCTGCAAACCACAGGCCTGTGCTGATGTGCAGGGGATCGGCAAAGCCGGGGTCGACCTGTTCCACCTGTGCCCCCAGGGCTTGCAGGATCTTCACGCCCCGCTCCACCGCCTGCGCCACCTCGGGATGCAGGTTGCGCACATGGCCCAGGGTGGGCGAGTAGGCCACGCGCAAGCCGCGCACGCCGTCATCGAGTCCCACGGTGTAGTCGCGCCCCTCAAAGGGCAGCGAGGTCCAGTCGCGTGCGTCGGGTTGGCTCATCACGTTCATCATCAACGCCGCATCGGTCACCGACATCGTGTGGGGACCCAAATGCGCCACCGAGCCAAACGGCGACAAGGGGTAGGCCGGTACGCGGCCAAAGCTGGGCTTGAGCCCCACGTTGCCGCAAAAGGCAGCGGGGATGCGCACACTGCCTGCGCCATCGGTGCCCACGGCCAAAGGACCCAGCCCGGCGGCCACGGCGGCGGCGGCACCGCCCGACGAGCCACCGGGCGTTTTGCCCAAATGCCAAGGGTTGCGGGTGAGGCCGCTGCGCGGGGAATTGGTCTCGCCCTTGCAGCCATATTCGGGGGTGGTGGTCTTGCCCAGCAACACCGCACCCGCTTCGCGCAAGCGCGCCGTCACGGGGGCATCCACTTCCCAGCTCTGATTGACATCGATGGTGTGGCTGCCGCGCAAGGTCGGCCAACCCTTGGTGAGGATGAGGTCCTTGATGGTGGCAGGCACGCCCTCGAGCGCGCCCACCGGCGTGCCCTTGAGCCGGTGCGACTGCCAGGCAGCCTCGCTGCGCTGGGCTTGAGCCAGGGCAGAGGGCGCATCCACCAGGGTGAAGGCATTGAGTTGGGGGTTGAGCCGCTCGATGCGCAAGAGCAGGGCGCGGGTGACCTCCACCGGCGAGAGCTGCCCCGAGCGATAGGCATGTAACAACTCGGTGGCGGTCCATTCGCAAGGATCGTGGGATGCAGGCTTCATGGTCACTCCTTGGGACAAAACTCGGGACACAACGCAGGGCAAAAGCCTCAGCGGTTCAGGGACGGGTGCGCATGTGCGCGGGCAAGTGCTGCCAGGCCAGATCACCGGGGTCTGCGGCCATGGGCGCGATGGACTTGCACACCAGCACCTGGCTGGCCATGGGGGTGAAGTCGGCGCGAAAGTGATTGGAGCTTTTCACGCCAATGATGCGCATGGCCTGGGCATCAATGCCCACCATGGCCAGCAGCACACGGTCGAGCAACTGGGCTTTGCCACTCACCACGGCAATCAGCACGCCATCGATGTCCAAGCAGGCGCTGGGTCCAAGGTTCACGGGTGCGCCCGTCATCATGGGGCCGCGCAGGGTGGTGCGCCCGTCGCTCAGGGCACGCACAGTGAAGCGCCCGTGCAAGGGCGCAGGGCTGGGTCCTGCATAGGTGGGCACCGATTGACCCACACTCATCTCGATCACCGCACCCACACCGGCGGCATGGGCGGCGGCAGCGGCTTGCGGGTCGTACAGCATGCCCAGCGCGACTTGCTGGGCAAAGGCGCGACCAGCTCCCTGAGCAACGAGTTCATGCAGCAAGCCCGTGGTGTTGCTGTCACCGCCCGCGCCGGGGTTGTCCTCGCTGTCGGCAATGACCACGGGACCTTGTGCGTGGGAGGCGGCGCTGGCCAGGCGCATGGCCTGGCTCACGGCCGCTTTGGCCGTGGGGATGTCGCAGCGCCATTGCTCGGGCGGGCTTGCCAGCGACATCAAGGCCTGGGCAGCCGATTGCGCCACCTCGGGCTCATCGGCATGAGCCCACAGTACGGGGCCGCATTCGGCAAAGTCGGCAGCGGGAAAGCCCATGCAAAAACTCAAGGCCGCACCCGCCTGGGCTTCGAGCTGACCCAGTTGCTCATAAATCCCCTGAGCCGGTTGGATCCAGGTGCTTTGGGCATTGAGCGGGATCAGAAAGGGCAGGCGATGCACGGCCACAGCCTGGCGTCGCCCCAGGCGCAGGCGATGCTTGAGCAAGTCGGCGGCGCGCGCGCCAGTGTCGGCCATGTCGATGTGCGGGTAGGTGCGATAGCTCACCAGCGCATCGGCCAGTTCGATCATGCGGGCAGTGACATTGGCATGCAGATCCAGGCTCACCACGATGGGCACATGCGGACCAACGCAGGCCCGCACGCGAGCCAGCAACTCGCCCTCGGCATCGTCGGCATGCTCGGCCACGGCCGCGCCATGCAGGTCCAGGTAGAGGGCATCCAGCCCCTTGGCCGTGGCCGCTTGCACGTCGTGCAGCAAGTCGGCACTGATGCGCTCAAAGGCCTCGGTGGTCACATAGGACGATGGCGACGCGCCAGCCCACACCGAAGGCAGCACCTCCCAGCCCGCTTCGCGCGCCACGCGCACAAAGCCGGCGATGGCGATGTTGATGTCTTGCAGCTGGCTCAACATGGTGTCGCCCCGCTGATAGGGCGGGAAACCATCGCCCCGGTTGAACGCCTCCCAGGTGGCCAGGCTGGGGGCAAAGGTATTGGTTTCGTGCTGAAAGCCAGCCACGAGCACGCGCAAGGGGGAATGGATCATGGGGTGGAGGGCGAGGCCCTGCGTTGAGCCAGGCCTTGGGGGGCGCAGGCCAGGAGGTGTTGGGTGTAGGCCTGCTGGGGCTGGGCATATACGCTGGAGGTGGGGCCTTGTTCCACGATGCGACCGTGCTGCATGACGATGACCCTGTCACACAGTTGCGCGGCCACCCGCAAGTCGTGCGTGATGAAGAGCAACCCCAGGCCCAGCTCACGCTGGATATCGCGCAGCAAGTCCAGGATTTGCGCTTGCACCGACACATCCAGGGCTGAGACCGCCTCGTCGGCGACCAGCACCTCGGGCTTGCAAGCCAGTGCGCGCGCAATGGCAATGCGCTGGCGTTGGCCACCGCTGAACTGACTGGGGTAGCGCCCGAGCGATTCCACCGGCAAGCGCACCTGCTGGATCAGGGCCTCGGCCAGGGTCTGGGCTTGGCTGGCTGTGGCACCGAAATTCATCGCGCCTTCGACCATGGCCTGGCCAACGGTGCGGCGAGGGTTGAGCGAACGGTTGGGGTCCTGGAACACCACCTGCACGCGGTGGCGCAAGGGGCGCAGTTGCGATTCGCTGCACTGGGCCACTTCGGTGGTTCCCCAGTGGATGGTGCCCACCGTGGGGTCGATGAGGCGAATGAGGCAACGCGCCAGGGTGGACTTGCCCGAACCCGATTCGCCCACAATGCCCACGGTCTCGCCGCCCTTGAGGCTGAGGCTGGCATGTTGCAAGGCCACGGTGTCGTGGGATCGCCCCATCCAGTCGCGGCGCTGGTAGGTCTTGCCCACATCCAGGGCTTTGAGCCGGGCTTCGCCCTCGGGCTCGGGTCTGGGCGGCGGCGGGGTCATGCTGGGGACGGCATCGAGCAGCATGCGGGTATAGGCGGCCTGGGGTCTGAAGAGGACCTCGTCACGCGGACCGCTTTCCACGCACACGCCTTGGTGCATCACCAGCACCTCGTCGGCAATGTCGGCCACCACCCCCATGTCGTGGGTGATGAACAGCACGGCGCTGCCTTGCTCACGTTGCAACTCGGCAATCAAAGCCAGGATTTCTTTTTGGGTGGTGACATCCAGGGCTGTGGTCGGCTCATCGCAAATCAGCAAGGCGGGTTTGAGGATGACGGCCATGGCAATCACCACGCGCTGGCGTTGCCCACCGCTCAACTGGTGCGGGTGGCTGCGCATGATGCGCTCAGGCTCCTGGATGTGCACGCGCGAGAGCACGCGACGGATTTCTTCTTCGCGCTGTGGGCGCGGCCAGTCGGTGTGCGCGCGCAGCAGCTCATCGATCTGGTCGCCACAGGTCATCACCGGGTTGAGCGCCGTCATGGGTTCCTGGAACACCATGCCCATGGCCTTGCCGCGCAAATCGCGCAGCCGCCTGGGGCTGGCATCGAGTAGGGACTCGCCAGCGAGCAGGATCTGGCCTTGATCGGGATGCAAGCCTTTGGCCAGCAGCCCCATCACCGCGGTGGCCATGACCGATTTGCCCGAGCCCGATTCACCCACGATGCACAGCGTGCGACCAGGCTCGATGGACAAAGACAGCTCATGCACCGCATGCGGGCGATCAGCCCCTGCTGGCAGGCGCACACTCAGTCGTTCAATCTGCAGCGTGGCCATGGGGCATCACCTCTTGGCGAATTTGGGATCGAGCACGTCGCGCAGGCCGTCTCCCAGTAAATTGAAGGCCAGCACCGTGGGCACCAGAAAGAGCGCCGGGAACAGCACATTGCCCGGGTATTGGCTGAACTGGGTGCGCCCCTCGGCCATGATGTTGCCCCAGGTGGGGATGTCAGCGGGCAGCCCCAGGCCAAGGAAACTCAGGATGGCTTCGGTGAGCACCGCAGAGGCCGCCACAAAGGTGCCTTGCACCAGCAAGGGCGCGAGCGCATTGGGCAGGATGTGGCGCGTGAGGATCACGGGCGTGGGCGTGGCCAGGGCGCGTGCGGCTTCAACGAAAGGCTCTTCGCGCAGGGTCAGCACCAGGGAGCGCACCAGGCGCGAGACGCGCGGCACCTCGGGAATGGCAATGGCCAGCACCACCGTGGCCACGCTCGCGCCCAGCGCCGCCACCAGGGCAATGGCCAGCAAAATGGCGGGGATGGCCATGAGGCCATCCATGAAGCGCATCAGGATCAGGTCCGCGCCGCGAAAGTAGCCCGCCAGCATGCCCACCAGCACGCCCACCAGCAAAGCCAGCGCCGCCGTGCAGGCGGCCACCAGCAGGGACACGCGAGCGCCATAGACCACCCGGCTGTAGAGGTCGCGGCCAAAGTTGTCCGAGCCCAGCCAGAAGTGGTGAGCCACCGTGCTGCCATCGGTGAGGGTGAAGGGACCAGCAAAGCCCGCTGTGCGGTTGATGTTGTTGTAGTCCATCTGCGCGGGGTCCACTGTGCCGAGCACGGGCGCTAGGACCGCCAGCACCAGCATGATCAGCAAGACAGTGAGGCCGAAGCGAAAGGCCCCATTGGCCCAGAGTTTTGGCAAGGCATTCATCAGTAACGGATCCGGGGGTCAAGCACCAGGTAGCTCAGGTCCACGAGCAAATTGATGACCACATAGCTCACGGCAAAAAACAGCACCAGACCCTGGATCACCGGGAAGTCGCGGTTGAGCACCACGTCCACCGTGAGCGAGCCCAGGCCAGGGATGGCAAACACGGTTTCGGTCACCACCACACCGCCAATGAGCAAGGCCACGCCAATGCCAATCACGGTGACGATGGGGACAGCGGCATTGCGCAGGGCATGACGCAACAGCACGACCTGCTCTTTCAAGCCTTTGGCGCGAGCCGTGCGAATGTAGTCTTCCGTCAAGGCCTCGGACACACTCGCGCGCGTGATGCGCGCAATGAGCGCCACATAAATGATGGACAAGGCCATCCAGGGCAAGATCAGTTGACGCGCCCAGGCCAGCACCCCCCCTTTGCCGCCCAGCGGCTCATAGCCTTGCACGGGCAGCCATTGCAGCTGGATGGCAAACACATAGATCAGCACATAACCGGTGACAAACACGGGCACAGAAAAGCCCGCCACCGACACCACCGAGAGCAGCCGATCGAGCCAGCCACCCATGCGCGCGGCCGCCACCGTGCCCAGGGGCACGGCCATGAGCACGGCCAGCAGCATGGTGCCCAAGGCCAGCGAGGCCGTGGGCTCCAGGCGCTGCACGATGAGCTGGGTCACGGGCTTGTTCAAGAAATAGGAATGCCCCAGGTCACCTTGCAAGACCTTGCCCATCCAGATGCCGTATTGCACCGGCAGGGGTTCATTCAGACCCAGGTGCGTGCGGATTTGCTCGATGTCGGCCGGGGTGGCCGAGTTGCCCGCAATCACGGCGGCCGGGTCGCCCGGTGCCAAGCGCAGGATCAGAAAGACCACGCACGAGACCACGAACAACACCGGGACCACCGCCAGCAGGCGGGTGAGCACAAAACGCAGCATCGCGGCTTACTTCTTGGTGATGTTCCACATCACGGGCACGCCCGGCGTGGTGAGCACGCCGTCGATGTTGCTGCGAATGGCCGAGGGCTGCTGGTACTGACCCAATGGCGCGTGGGTGGATGTCTCCATGGCCACGGCCTGGATGTCGCTGGCGATTTTTTTCTTGGCGGCCGTGGAATCGGCACGGGCGAAATCGGCCTTGAGCTTTTCAATGCGGGGTTCGTTTTGCCAACCAAACCAACCGTTGTCGCCCTTGGCATTGAGCATGGCCATGGTCAGGGGGTTGGCGATGTCGCCAGCCGTCCAGGCGGTGAGGAAGAGGTTCCAGCCCCCGGCGCTGGGCGCGTCCTTCTTGGCGCGGCGTGCCACCAGCGAAGCCCAATCCATTTGCTGGAAGTCCACCTTGAAGCCCACGGCCTCGAGCTGTTGCTTGGCCACCAGCGGGATCTTGGCGATGGAGGCCAGATCGGTGGGGCGCATCAGCACCACGGGCTCACCCTTGTAGCCGGCCTCGGCCAGCAAGGCCTTGGCTTTGGCCACATTGGGCACACCAGTGAAGTCGCCCGTGTTCTCGTCGGCAAAGGTCGTACCGCAAGGGTAGATGCTTCGGCACACGCGCCCCAGCTCAGGCACGCCCACCTGGGTGGCGATGTAGGCCTGCTGCCCCATGGCCAGCATGGCGGCTTGACGAATCTTGGGGTTGTCAAACGGGGCATGCAAATGGTTAAAGCGCATGATGAAGGCCAGACCCGCCGGGGCGAAGTCGATCACCTTCACGCCTGCCGTTTGCTTGAGCGTGTTGTATTGCTCAAAGGCAGGTTGCTCGACCATGTCCACTTCGCCGGCCTTCAAGGCATTGAACTGGGTCTGTGGGTCACGGATGATCACCCATTCCACGCGGTCAAAGTTGACCTGGCGGCCACCGGCCAGGGCGCTCGAGGGCTCATTGCGTGACTTGTACTTGGGGTTGCGCACATACACCGCCTTGGCGCCTGGCTGGAATTCATCGGCCTTGAAGATGAAAGGACCCGAGCCAATGGTTTCCTTGATTTGCTCAGTGCCAGGGGTGTTGGCCACGCGCTCGGGCATGATGAAGGGCACGTTGGACGAGGCCTTGCCCAGGGCATCGAGCACGATGCCGCAAGGCTCTTTGAGCACCATGCGGAAGGTGTCGGCGCTGGGGGTTTCATAGCGGTCGATGAAGGTGGCCAGCACGCCGCCCATGGCGTCACGCGAGGACCAGCGCTTGAGCGAGGCCACCACATCGGCGCTGGTGACGGGCTTGCCATCGTGGAATTCCAGGCCACTGCGCAGCTTGAAGGTCCAGGTTTTCTTGTCGCCCGAGACCGAGTAGGTGTCCACCATCTGGGGCTTGATGTCGCCCTTGGCGTCCTCGGAGAACAGGGTGTCGTAGATCATATAGCCATGGTTGCGGGTCACAAAGGCCGTGGTCCAGATGGGATCGAGCGAGCCCAGATTGGCATGAGGTACAAAACGGAACACCTTGGTGTCGCTTTGCGCCTGCGCCGGGGTCGCCAGCCAGCTGGCACAGACCAGGGTCGCCGTTGCCAGCGAAGCCACAAAAGAACGTCGGATCATGAACGCATCTCCTAAAAGGGTGAAAGTGAATACCCAAGCCCGATGAACGGGACAAGCGGCAAATATAGCCAAGCCCCAAAGCAAACCCCCCCGTGAAAACCCATGCGTGTAAATTGGGGTCAGATTACATTTCTGTTTGCACAGCTTGTTGGAGATGATGATGCAAAGTCCGTTGATGGTGGGTTGGGGGCACACCCCATTTGGCAAACACGATGCCCTGGATCTGGAAGACCTCTTTCGCATGGCCGCGCAACCCGCCCTGGAGATGGCGGGCGTGGCACCCGCTGACATCGATGGCATTTTTGTGGGCACCTTCAATGCAGGCTTTGTGCCCCAGGACTTCAGCGCGACCACCGCCGCCGTGGCCATGCCCGAGTTTCGCCATACCCCTGCCGTGCGCATGGAAAACGCCTGCGCCACCGGCTCGGCGGCCATCTGGGCCGCGCTCGATGCCTTGCAAAGCGGGCGCATGCAGCGCGTGCTGGTGGTCGGCATGGAGAAGATGAACACCTTGCCCAACGCACAAATTGGCGAGGTCTTGCTCAAGTGCTCTTATGTGAAGGAGGAGGCGGGCCGCCCCGGCGGCTTTGCAGGCATCTTCGCCACCATTGCCCAGCACTATGCCGAGCGCTTTGGCGATCCATCGGACGCACTGGCTCAGATCGCCGCCAAGAATCACGCCAATGGCGTGCGCAACCCTTGGGCGCATCTGCGCCGGGACCTGGGCTACGACTTTTGCCGCCACGTGTCCGACAAGAACCCCGTGGTGGCGGGCTTGCTCAAACGCTCTGACTGCTCGCTGGTGTCCGATGGGGCGGCTGCTGTGGTTTTGTCGATGCAGCCCACAGGCTCAGGGCCAAAGGTGCGCTGGCGTTCGCGCACCCAGGTCAACGAATGGTTGCCCCTGTCGCGCCGCGACCCCACCCGCTTTGAGGGCACGGCCATGGCCTGGCAAAAGGGGCTGGCCGATGCTGGCGTGGGCCTGGACGACCTCGATGTGGTGGAAACCCACGATTGCTTCACCGTCGCCGAATTGCTCACCTACGAGGCCATGGGCTTGGCGCCACAAGGCGCGGGCACGCGGGTGATCGCCGAGGGTGTGACCACGCGAGACGGGCGCTTGCCCGTGAACCCGTCGGGCGGTCTCAAGTCGCGCGGCCACCCCATTGGCGCCACCGGTGTGTCGCAGCACGTGATGATGGCCATGCAACTGAGCGGCACGGCGGGCGACATGCAAATCCCCAACGCCCAACACGGCGCGGTCTTCAACATGGGCGGTGCGGCGGTGGCCAATTACCTGAGCGTCCTGGAGCGCGCATGAGCGATCGCCACACGCAGGTGATGAACCTGTCCGAATTGCTGCGCCAGACCGCGCGGCAATTCCCCCATCGGCCTGGCCTCATCCACCGTGAGCTGCAATGGACCTGGCGCGAGATCGATGCGCACGTCGACGCCATGGCGCAGGCTCTACGTCAGCTCGGGGTCCAGCCCGGCGACAAGTTGCTGGTGCACTCGCGCAACAACCTGGCGCTCTTTGAAAGCGCCTGGGTGGCGTTTCGGCTGGGCTGTGTCTGGGTGCCCACCAATTTCCGGCTTGCGCCTCCCGAGGTGGCCTACCTGGGTCAATCCAGCGGGGCGGTGGTCATGGTCTACGAACAAGGCTTTGAAGACCATGTGGCGGCCGTTCGCGCCAGCTGCCCGGCCTTGCGCGAGGTGATCTGTGTGGGGTCGCCCCAGCCCGGCGAGCACAGCTGGAACGCGTTGGTGGACCAGCACCTGGGGCAAGCCCATCCCAGCGAGCGCGTGCACCCGGACACACCCTTGTGGTTCTTCTACACCTCGGGCACCACGGGGCGCCCCAAGGCGGGCGTGCTCACCCATGGGCAAATGGCCTTTGTGGTCACCAACCATCTGGCTGACCTCATCCCCGGCACCACCGAGCACGATGCCTCGATTGCGCCAGCACCCTTGTCGCATGGCGCGGGCATCCATGCCTTGCTCAACGTCGCGCGCGGTGCACCCACCGTGCTCATGCCCGGCGAGCGCCTGGACCCCGAAGTGTTTTGGCAATTGGTCGAGCGGCACCGTGTGAGCAACCTGTTCACCGTGCCCACCATCGTCAAAACGCTGGTCGAGCATCCGGCGGTGGACCAGTACGACCACAGCAGCCTGCGCTACGTGATTTATGCGGGTGCGCCCATGTACCGCAGCGACCAGCAACTGGCCTTGCGCAAACTCGGTAGGGTGCTGGTGCAGTACTTTGGCCTGGGCGAGGTGACGGGCAACATCACCGTGTTGCGCCCCGATCAGCACCACGCAGACGATGACCATCCCGATGCCAATGTGGGATCTTGCGGCCGCCCGCGCACGGGCATGGAGGTGTCCATCCAGGATGCCCAGGGGCGGCTGTTGCCAGCGGGTGAAGTGGGCGAGATCTGCTGCCGCGGACCCGCGGTGTTCAATGGCTATCACGACAACCCCGAGGCCAGCGCCAAGGCCTTGCGCGGGGGCTGGTTCCACACGGGCGACCTCGGGCGCATGGACGAGCGCGGCTTTGTCTACATCACCGGCCGCGAGTCCGACATGTACATCTCGGGCGGCTCCAATGTCTATCCGCGTGAAGTGGAAGAGGTCATCCTCATGCACCCGGCTGTGCTGGAAGTGGCCGTGCTGGGTTTGCCCGATGCGCAATGGGGCGAGATCGGTGCCGCCGTCATCGTTTGCCGTGAAGGCATGACCCTGAGCGAGGCCGAACTGATGGCGCACCTCGACGGGCGTTGCGCCAAATACCGCTGGCCACGCCAGGTGCACTTCTGGCCCGCGCTGCCCAAGTCGGGCTACGGCAAGATCGTCAAGAAAGACATCCGCGAACGCCTGCTGAACCCCTCATAAATGGGGTCAGATGACATTTTTGGTGGGGCACTCAGGGGCAGAAGTGGCTCGGGTCCATGGTGCGCAGATCGGGCGCAATCAGCGGCTTGAAGTCCATGGCGTCGAGGATGTCGCGTTGCACATCGATGCCAGGCGCAACCTCGAACAACTCCACGCCCTGCGGCGTGAGCCGGAAGCTGCCCCGCTCCGTGAGGTAGAGCACGGTTTGCCCACGCACGGTGCCTTGCGGGCCGCTGTAGGTGATTTGCGCCACGTTGGCCACGAGCTTGTTCACCTGGCCTTGCTGGATGACTCGCATCTGCCCATCGCCCGTGGCGAGCTCAACGCCCTTGGCCGCGAAGGTGCCGCAAAACACCACCTTGCGGGCGTTTTGCGCGATGTCGATGAAGCCGCCGGGTCCAACGGCCAAGCCGCCGAGCTGGCTCACGTTCACATTGCCCTGGGCATCGAATTCGCCAAAGCCCAGAAACGCCACATCCAGACCGCCGCCGGCATAAAAGTCGAACTGCGTGGGCGCATCGAGCATGGCCGTGGCATTGCGGGCATAGCCAAAGAGCACGCCGTCCATGAGCGTGCCGCCATAGGTACCGTGTTCGATGGTCTGGTAGATGCGGTGTTGTTCATCGCGCGCGGCGATGAGCCTGGCCACCGCATCGGGGATGCCCACGCCGTAATTCACCACCGGACGGGGCTTGTCGGTGTTGAACAACTCCTCAATGGCGCGCTTGGCAATCGCCTGCCGCTCGCCAAAGGATTCAGTGGAGCCGGCCTTGGCGCGTTCGCTGGCCAGGTCCAGCGCCATGCTGGCCTCGCGCGCTGCGCCCGTGAGCTCGCCGCTGAAAGCCGGGTCAAAGCCGATGTCGTAACTGGTTTGCTGCTCGGCATGGACCACGATGGCATCGACCCAGGCCGAGGGGATGCGCACCTCGCGCGCTTTGAGCGCACCTTTGGGCAGTCGCTCCTTGACCTGCACGATGACCTTGCCGCCGCTGTTGCGGGCTGCCAGCGCCAGCGCCGTGGCGTCGAGGTTGGCCGCCTCGTGTTCAAAGCTGATGTTGCCGTCTTCGTCGGCGGCGCTTGCGCGCACGATGGCAATGTGAATCGGGAAGGTCTTGTAGCGCAGGTATTCACGCCCATCAAAGTTGACGACTTCGCTCAAGTCTTCTTTCGCGGCCTGGTTCATCTTGCCGCCACCCAGCCGGGGGTCGCACACCGTGCCCAGCCCCACATGGGTGAAGAGGCCGGGACGCCCAGCGCCAATCTCGCGCATCAGCTGGCTGCTCACGCCGCCGGGCAGGATGTAGGCCTCGATCTCGTTGTTCTTGGCGAGTTGCTGCATGCGCGGCGACCACACCCAGTGCCCGCCAATCACCCGCTTGACCAGACCTTGGTGGGCAAAGCAATTCATGCCCTTGGTCTTCTTGTCGCCAATGCCCAGGGCATGGACCACGGTGAGCTGGCGCGGCAGTTGGGTGTTCACAAAGCGACGCTCCACCGCCTCGAAGACATGGGTGGCTTCCATGAGACCGCCGCCCCCGCCCATGAGGCCCACCGTGTCGTTGTCGCGAATGAGTTGCACGGCCTCATCCGCCGTCATGAATTTGCGCTGCATGTTCGGGCCTCAGCGGTGAAGTTCAAACAGGGCCGCACCTTTTTTCATCACACTCTTGGCAATCACGCCGCGATGGATTTCGCTGGTGCCGTCAAAGATGCGGTAGATGCGCGAGTCGCGGTAGTAGCGCTCGATGGGCAGCTCCTTGCAAAAGCCCATGCCGCCAAACACCTGCACAGCACGGTCCACCACCCGCCCCAGGGTTTCGGCGGCATGCACCTTGACCATGGCGATGTGCTCGCGCGCATCCAGGCCCTGGTCCAGCATCCAGGCCGAGTGGTAGACCATCCAGCGTGCGGCATTGATCTCGATCACCGAGTCGGCCAGCATCTGCTGGATCATTTGAAAGTCGCCAATGCGGGTGTTGAACTGCTTGCGGTCGTTGGCCCACTGCACCATGCGCTCGCACACATGCGAGGCCTTGCCCACAGCTCGCGCGCCCACTTGCGCCAAGCGCACCACGTTGAGTGCGCCCATGGCCAGCTTGAAGCCCTGACCCTGCTCGCCCAGCAAGGCGGCGTTCTCAAGGGGCACGTTATCGAAAAACAATTCCATGTGGGGCGTGCCGCGCAAGCCCATCATCTTCTGGTCCTTGCCCACGATGAAACCCGGCAAGCTCTTGTCCACCATGAACATGGAAATTTCTTTTTCTCCCGTGCGCGCTGAGACCAGGAAGAAGTCGCTCCACTCGGCATCGCTGATGAAGTGCTTGGCCCCGTTGAGCACCCAGCCAGTGGCGGTTTTCTCGGCGCGGGTCTTGATGCCTGCCGCATCCGAGCCCGCTCCCGGCTCGGTGATGGCAATGGCGCAGGTGCGCTCGCCAGCCACGGCGGGTTTGAGCCAGCGCGTGATTTGCTCACCCTGGCAATGCAGCAAGGGCTCGTACACATTGCCAAAGGCACGGCGGATGAGGATGTCGCTGGTGTGGCCAAACTGTTCCTCGCACAGGATGCGGTCCAGGTTGGACAAGCCCCCGCCGCCCAGGGACTCGGGCATGTTCATGGCATACAAGCCCAAGGCTTTGGCCTTGGCGTGCAAGGCTTGGGCTTTGTCCTGTGCCAGGGTGCCGGTTTGTTCCACCTCGTCTTCCAGAGGATGGATCTCGTCCTGAATGAAACGGCGCACCGTTTCCATGAGCATTTTTTGTTCGTCGCTGAGTTCAAAGTTCATGATGGTCTTGTTGTCCGTGAAAAGGGAGTGAAGCAGGGGTTGGTGGGCTCAGGGCGCGTTGCGCTCTCACACAAAAGAAGCGCTGGCCTGCAAGCAGGTGGTGGCCCAGGCCAGCGGGTCGTATTGCGACTCGCGCCGTTTGGAGACCACCTCCACGCTCACGGGCAAGTCAGCGGGCAAGGCCTTGAAGATGCCGGCCACATCGATGGTGCCTTCGCCTGGCAGTGAGCGTTCTTCGCGCGCGGTGAAGATGAGGGCCTCGGTGTCAAAGTGCGTGCCCGCCTCGGCATCGCAAATTTGCGCGTAATGCAGCCACTGGCGCGGGATGGCGCGCACATCGTCCAGCGAAGTGTGCGAGCGACCCACGTGCAAGGCATCGACCAGGATGCCGGCGTTGGCCGGTTCTCCCGCGCGTTGCAGCACGTCCACCGCGTCGCGGGCGCAGGCCACCGGGGTCCAGGGCATGAATTCCAGATCGGCCGTGAGCCCATGGCGCGCGAGGTGTTCGCACAAGGCCGCATAGTGATCGGCCAGGCGGCTGCGCACGGGGTCGTCGCCCGCCACCAGCACGGCACGCGCGCCCAAGGCCTGACCTGCAGCCAGAAGGGCATCCCAGGTGTGCAACTCAAAGCCTTCGCCGATGCGGATGATTTCCAGATCGAGCACGCCCATGCCCGTGTCGCGCTGAACTGCGAGGGCTTCGCGCAGCAAGGCGGCGTCACCCAGCAAAGGCTGGCACGGACCACCTGGCGCATTCGGATGGAGGCGAAGGCCAACGGCCTGGTAACCCGCTTCATGCGCCACCCGAAAGGATTGCGCCACGTTGCAGCGATGCGAGGTGAGGTAGGCCAAAGACATCAGGCGGTTCATGGTGGGCTCACTTCAGGGGGGAGTTGGCGGTGGGCATGGCGATGGTGGACACCATGTCGGTGCTGAGGTGGGCAGGGCCACCTTTGGGCGGCCATATGCCATCGGCCACGGCTTGCGCGCGGATGCTGGCGCGGTCATTGAGCGAGGCATAAGCCCAGATGTTGGTAAAGCGCAGGGGACCGTCGAGCGCCACCATGGCGATCACACACGGCGAGCGTTTGGCGCGTTCGGGCACGGCCTCTTCCCACAAGTCGATGGTGGGCTGCAAGCCGCCGGGCTTGATGCCGTAGGTGCGGATCTCGTAGACCGGGCCGTGGATGCCCGACTCAGCCGAAGGCCGCACGGGGGGCATCCAGCCAAAGCCTTCGTAGCCGGTTTGGCTCAGGGCAGTGAACCACTCGGCGCAACCAAAGGGGTTGGCACTCTGACGGGTGCGGGCTTGCTCTGCGCGCAACTGCGCGAGGTCATCAAAGCCGCGCAGCACCCACATCTGGTTGAGTGTGCCGATGTCGCTGAACCAGATGCCCAGCAGTTGGCCCTGGTGTTGAGCCGTCTGGCAAAACTGCTCAATGGCCTGAGCGGCCTTGCCCGCTGTGCCCAGGCCCAGGGTGAGGGTGGCGAGTTCGTAATGCATGCGTTTCTCCGTGGTCACTAAAGCTTGGCCGCCCAGGTGGTGGGCAGCGATGTATCCAAAGGTCATGGCGGGTCCCAGCGTGATGCCGCCGGCGGGGTAGTGGCCGCCCATCATGCTGGACTGGTCGTTGCCACAGGCATAGAGCCCGGCGATGGCCTGGTCGTGGGCATCGAGCACCTGTGCTTGTGCATTCACGCGCAGGCCAGCAAAACTGCCCAGGCTGCCCATGACGATCTTGACCGCATAAAACGGTCCTTGCTCGAGGGGACCCATGCAGGGATTGGGCCAGCCCTGTGCCTTGGCCCAGTCGGCATCGCCCTGGATGCGGTTGTAGGGCGTCTGGCCTTTGCCAAAGTCGGTATCGTCGCCGCTCAAGGCCTGGGCGTTGTATCGCGCCACGGTGGTTGTCAAGGCCTGTGCATCGATGCCGCAAGCCTGGGCGAGTTCGTCGAGGGTGCGTGCGCGCCGCAAATAGCCATTGGCCAGCCAGGGTCCCAGCGCAAAGGGAAAGGGCTTGACCGCCCCCAGCCCATAGCGGCGCACAAAGCGGTGGTCTGCCATGAGCCAGGCCTCGTGTGCGCCAGCGGGCGTGGCGCGCAAGAGGTCTTGCATGACGTCGTGATAGGCATTGGCCTCATTGGTGAAGCGCAGGCCTTGTGCGGTCACGGCGATGAGGCCGGGCTTGGCTCGTTCGATCAAATGGGGAAAGTGGTGAAACCCGCCCCCGGCCTTGGGCACCAGCGACACCGGCGCCAAGGCCATGGGCTGATGCAGGTCACGGCTCACGGTGCCACCCACCGATTCGCCCAGACGCAGTCCATCGCCCGTGTTGTGCGTGAAGCCAGCCGACCAGTGTTCGCGCCCCGTGGGCGCATGGGGCACGAGCTCGCGCAGGCGCGCCACGTCGCGCGGGAAGCCCCCACAGGCCAAAACCACACCGCGCGCAGCACGCACGATGAGGCGGCCATTGGGTCCCAGCAGCTCGGCGCCCACCACACGCTCAGCGCCCGCTTGGGTGTCGGTGAGCAGGCGCACTCCCGCATGCTGGGTCCACAGCTGCACCTGGGCTGCCGTTGCAGACTTCACCAGGGCACCCACCAGGGCGTGGCCGTTGACCATGTGCGTGCCCTGGCCATGCACCAGGCGATCGATGGCATGGCGGGTGAGACGTCGTGCCACATGCTTGAACGAAGCCCAGCTGTGCAAGGCGTTGATGAAATGGCGCAAGTCGCTGCCCGCTGCGATGCCCATGCCCCACAGCGTGTTGGGCGGCAGGGGCGGTTCGATGCGGGCAAGGTCGGCGCCCAGCGCCCGGCCATCAAAGGGGGCTGCGCACACCGAGCGCCCACCCAAGCCCGCATGCGGGCGCTGACCGTGGAAGTCGGGAATGGCATTGCCATCGATGAACTGCAAGGCAGTGTGACGGCGAAAGAAATCCACCATGGCCGGGCCATGACGCAGGAGGGCTTGCACGCGCGCGGCTTGCGGCTGCCCCCAGGGCGTGCCCAATTCCTCTTGAAGGTAGGACCACGGCGCTTGCGGGTCTTCGTGCACACCCGCCTCGCGCGCGAGCGGGTTGCGCGGGATCCACATCCAGCCGCCCGACCAGGCTGTGGTGCCACCCAGTCGCTGGGCTTTCTCGGCCACGATGACCTTCATGCCCAGGTGGGCAGCGGTCACCGCCGCCGACAAGCCGCCCGCACCCGAGCCCAGCACCAGCACATCGGTGTGAACGGTT
>JACCEA010973369.1_pt1 | contig 93118 bp, 81 predicted proteins | sample 7449851 | NCBI WGS metagenome assembly JACCEA01 (sample SAMN15323453, study PRJNA562643) | freshwater metagenome | isolation source: river surface water | place: USA:Blue River Watershed | collected 2017-08-18 | reverse complement strand
TTACATCGTTCACTTTACCATACTGGTAAACTGCCGCGGTAGCTTTTGGTGACGCAATAAATGATCCGCCTCCAGGAGCTGGGGTTACATAGGTATTGAAGGTAAATGAATCGTCAGACAACGTATCGTCGAATGCATCTACGAAAATTTTAATTTTCGTTGCACCAGCTATATTCAAAGAAATAGGAACAGTAAAGTCTACTTGCTTGGTTTGACCTGGAGCAATTTTTGAGGTAATTAATTGTGAGGTTTTTGTCCCTCCATTAATTGAATATGCTACATTGAAGTTGTATACGGTATCAACGAAATTGTTTTTAAAATAGATGTTCGAAGATGTTTGATAACCCGCACAAACATTAGCAGGAACAGAAAAATCTGTTTTCACCGCTTTGATATTCATTGGGCTTTCAATTGCACCTCTGTCTGATTTCACAACGTTTCTAACTTTGCTATAAACATCAAATTTATTTGGAGTAGTTGCGGGCCATAAACCAGCAGGTTGAGGCACATTATTATGACACAAGAATGCATTTGAAGCAAAATTGCCACCGGCAATATTTTTAAATTTAGGATTAACACCATTTTCGTTAGCACCACCAAAACCTAAGGATTGCCAAGAACTGAAATCAGATGCTGATCCAGACGGGCAATACCAATATTGGTAAGAAATATTCTTGGTGTAATAGGTGTTATAATCCCAACGTTTGTAGTTACTCAAACTTGTGCTGTAGGTGTAAACAGGATAAGCTCCATAGCTATTTTCAACATCTACAATATTACCTGTTACATCAATATCGGTGTGATAGTAAGGGTACAAATACAATCCATAGGTGTAATGATATGCATATGGAGATTTGGTAGCATCCACATAAATTGTATTTTGTCTACATTCAAATTTATATGAGCCACTATTATAAGAATAAGCGTAAAATCCAAACATTCCATAATAGCCTAAATTATTTGCTATCAAATTGTTATTTGCTTGGAAGTTGTAAAAATATTGCAAAATTGTTGCGTAAAAATATCCGTAGTATGAAGAATAGTTTGCGTTATAAATTCGGTTATTTGTGATGATATTTGAATTGAAAGTACCGTTCCAATAATATTGATAGAAACCATAACAATAGCTACCAAAAGTATTACTGTCGATGGTGTTGTTATTACATTCGTTGATATAAGAACTTGAAGGATAGTAATTGTAAAAACAATAGGTTTCTGCGGTACTACCATCTGCAGTTGTATTTTTGGCAATTTTATTGCCAGTGAATTGCTTTTTATCCCCGTAATAATCGTAAATAAAATAGGTGTAATATTTAGTAAAACAATCACGAATCAAGTTGTTATTAAACTTTAAATCGTAATAGCTGTAGTACATGTAAAAACCGTAGCAATAAGCGCCGGTGCTATATGAATTCCATTTGAAAATTTTATTACCAGAAACATTCGAATAGTAGTTTCCATACATGTAAGCAAAATAGTTGGTACTTCCACAGTGGATGTTAAACAATGAATTGTTTGTAACGGTAAAATAATTGGTAACATTACCATAATTGTATTGACCCATGATACCATAAACCGAACTACTCATATAGCTAGATGAGCTTCCGCCAGAAAATGGCAAATCGTGAATGCTATTGCCTTCAATTTTTGTAGATCTGTTTGTAGAATAGGTGTAGGTAGAATAAACCATATAAATTGCTGAATAACAGTTATTGCTACTTGCATTTGCACGAGAAATATCATTATTCAAAAATTGCTCACCGTTTGTGTAGTAATTTCTGATGGCCATGTAATAAAAATTCTGAATCGTATTGTTGCTAAACGTGTTGTTACTTGGATATGATGAGCTGCTGTAATAACTCGATCCTTGTTGGTCTACAATGGCATAAGTTGGACCAGGGCTATTTGAGTTGGTAGTTCTCATCAAACAGTTTGTTATGGTATCAAAAGAACCGTTGTGGGTTGTAGAAGTACTTGTTAACGACGACGCTGTGCTTGCAAATGCAAAATAAGCCCCACCACCAGTTGTACCTGTAGACAAGGCCGACATTTGTAAGGTGCAACTTTTAAATGCGCAATAATCGGCACCCCCATAAACACGAATACAACTTTGATAATTGCTGGTGTTAGAGTTTTCAACCGTTAAGTTTTGAATCGACAAGTAATCAATTCCGTTCAAACCCAACACCTCATACGAAGCTGAGCTTGAAAGTTTTTTACCATTTCCATCAATGATCAATCTTTTTGTTGAAGATGTTGGAGCCGACGCATACTGTGTTAATGTTAACGATGCTGTGGTTGTGGTTACCTCGTCAGTAATTACAGTCACTTTTGAAGTACTTGTAATCCCGTAAGTATTGAAATAAGATACAAATGCACTCCATGTTTGGAAATTTGTACCTGTAGATGAAGCTCCCACACATGTGGTTGCTGCACCCGAATTAATGGTGTACGATGTTCCGTTCAGCTGTGCCGACACAGAACCCGCTACCCCCAACATTGCCGTTAGCCCAAAGAGCTTCAGCATTGTTGAGAATTTTCTAGTTAAGTAATGTTTCATCATGTATTTTTTTCAGTTGTCGGGGGCAATTTAGACCATTAAATATTTATAAGGATTATTTTTATTCTTAATTTATACTAATTTTAAAGTACAATGACACAAACTAAAACTCTCTATTATCCTATATAAAAACATATAAAATCAAGGCGAAAATGAAACTTTACTATCATAATTTATAAACATATAAATTATAAATAAAACTCATTTAATCATTAAAAAACACTAAAAACAATATTCAATTATTGTTTATCTTCATAATCTCAAGTTATCATGAAAAAGATTCATCATCGTAAAAACCACAACGAACTATCATTGCGAAAGTGAACTATCAGAATATAGGGGATTATTTTTGATTGAAAATGCAATCTACCACCTTCATACCATCGAGTGCTGCGCTCATGATGCCACCAGCGTATCCAGCACCCTCAGCGCAAGGATATAAATTCGATACCTCTGGATGATTTAATGTTTCTTTGTCTCTTGGTATCCTTACCGGACTACTAGTGCGACTTTCAACACCAACCAAAATGGCTTCATTGCTCCTAAAACCGCGCATTTTCTTCCCTAATACCACCAATGCATCCTTGATTCTCAAACTGATTTCTTTTGGCATCACCTCATACATTGATGTTGAAACCAAGCCTGGTATGTAGCTCGATTGAGGTAGGCTACTACTCAAACGTCCCCCAATGAAATCATCGATTCTTTGTGCTGGCGCAGAAATACTACCGGTTACAGAGAAACATTTTTGCTCCCAAAATTTTTGAAACTCCATGGCCCTCAGCGCCCCATGTTTTGCAAACGGCTTGAAATCTGCATCATCTACAGCGACCACAAATCCACTATTTGCAAATTGACCGTTTCGTTTGCTGGGACTCCAACCGTTAACCACGACTTCACCAGGTGCAGTGGCTGCAGGCGCAATGATACCGCCTGGACACATACAAAACGAAAATACCCCTCGCCCGTTGATCTGCTCTACGAGCGAATATGAACTCGGTGGCAAATGCTCATCCTTGATCTCACATTTGTATTGAATCTGATCAATGACCTCTTGAGGATGCTCAAGTCGCACCCCAAAAGCAAATGGTTTGGCTTCGATCAATACCTTTTTACGATCCAACAATTCAAAAATATCTCGGGCCGAATGTCCGGTTGCCAGTACCACAAAACCAACAGCATCCGAGCTACCATTTTCATAAATTAAACGTTTAATTTTATTTCCAACCAATTCAAAATCAACAACCTTCACACCAAACCTCACTTCGCCTCCACAGGCTATGATTTCGTTGCGAATGGCTTCCACCAATCCCGGTAATTTATTTGTTCCAATGTGTGGGTGGGCATCGTACAAGATTGATTCTTTGGCTCCAAAATCCACCAAACTTTGCAATACTTTTTGCACCGGTCCGCGCTTATTACTCCGCGTGTACAATTTTCCATCGGAATAGGTACCGGCACCACCCTCTCCAAAGCAATAATTTGAATCGGGATTGACCACTTTTTCTTTGTTCATAGCAGCCAAATCTCGCCGGCGTTCCTTCACGGCTTTTCCACGCTCCAGTACAACGGGTTTATATCCAAATTCAATGGCCTGTAAAGCTGCATACAATCCGGCTGGACCCGCACCAACAATATGAATTTCAGGCTTTTCGCTAACATTTTGCAGATGAAAACCTTCTTGTTTTTGAGGGACATCGGCTTCGGAATACACATCGGCAGATATCAGAAAAAATGGCGTTCTGCCGCGAGAATCTAGTGATTTTCGCACGAAAATCACAGTTCCAATTCCATATCCCGAATGCTTGATAAATTGACGCTTCAAATAGTCCTCATCTGAGGCTTCCTTGGGAGTGAATTTCAACTGCAAGCGTACCGACATTCTGCAAAAATACGCACAACTGATTCGATATTTTCCGTTTTTCGAAAAAAGGGTTGTATTTTCGCATCAATGAAAGAAACGGTTGTGAGTGGCATTCGCCCAACAGGGAAACTGCACTTAGGGAATTATTTTGGAGCATTTAAGAACTTTCTCAAGTTGCAAGAGCAATTTGAATGTTACTTTTTTATTGCTGATTATCATTCCCTGACAACCCATCCCAATCCTGCCGATTTAAAAGGCAGCGTAAAACGCGTGCTCGCCGAGTATATTGCATTGGGACTCGACCCCGAGAAATGCACCGTCTATTTGCAAAGCGATGTTCCAGAAACAGCAGAATTGTATTTGTTTTTGAATATGAATGCATACATGGGAGAATTGGAGCGAGTGACCTCTTTCAAAGAAAAAGCAAGAACACAACCAAACAACATCAATGCGGGTTTGCTTACCTATCCCGTTTTAATGGCGGCCGATATTTTACTTCACCGTGGAATTAAAGTTCCCGTAGGAAAAGATCAAGAACAACATCTTGAAATGACAAGAACCTTCGCAAACCGCTTTAACCGACTTTACAATGTAGAATATTTCCCTGAACCTCAAGCCTTCACTTTCGACACTCAACTGGTGAAAGTACCTGGACTTACAGGCGGTGGAAAAATGAGCAAAAGTGCTGGAGAAGCAGATTCTATCTATCTCGACGAACCGGCAACGTCCCTCAATAAAAAAATCATGAGAGCTGTGAGCGATAGCGGACCTTCAGAGCCCGGTTCTCCGAAAAGCCAAGCAGTTCAAAACTTATTTGACCTCATGCAACTCGTTTGCAACCAAGAAACCATTGCATTTTTTGATCAAGAACACAAAAATGGCAGCATCAGATACGGTGATTTGAAAAAACAATTGGCGGCAGACATGGAAATATTTATCGCTCCTTTGAGAGAAAATATTGAAGGCATGCTTGCAAACGATAAAAAGCTTACAGAAATAGCACAGTTTGGTGCCGAAAAAGCGCGAAAAAATGCGCAAAAAACACTTGCAGAAGTGCGTGAAATTATTGGATTTTCGAAATTTTATGTGTAAATTGTAAAATCTCAAAATCAGTCATTTACATTTGCAAACAAATACGAAATACAAAATGGACGTTTCTTTGGTTATTCCCCTGTTGAACGAAGCAGAATCTCTTCCCGAATTGTGCGATTGGATTGTGCGCGTTTGTACCAATGAAAATTTGAGCTACGAAATCATCCTTCTTGATGACGGCAGCACAGATAATTCATGGGATGTCATTCAAAGTTTAGGCCAAAACAATCAAAATATTAAAGGCATTCGCATGCGTCGCAACTATGGCAAAAGCGGTGCCCTCAATATCGGTTTTGAAGCTGCTCAAGGTGAAGTTGTCATCACTATGGATGCCGACCTTCAAGATAGTCCCGACGAAATTCCAGCACTCCGAAACATGATCCTTCAAGATGGCTATCATGTAGTCAGTGGCTGGAAACAAAAACGTTACGACCCTATAACCAAAACCATTCCAACGAAACTCTTTAACTGGGCAACCAGAAAAATGAGCGATATTGAATTGAACGATTTCAACTGCGGCTTAAAAGCATACAAAAAAGAAGTCGTTAAAAATATTGAAGTCTACGGCGAAATGCATCGTTACATTCCTGTAATTGCCAAATGGGGAGGCTTCCCAAAAATTGGAGAAAAAGTGGTACAACACCAATCTCGAAAATACGGAAAAAGCAAATTTGGGATGGACCGCTTTATCAATGGGTTCTTGGATCTGATGAGCCTTTATTTCATGTCCAAATTTGGCAAAAGACCCATGCACTTTTTTGGCTTGTACGGTGTCCTTAGCTTTTTCATTGGATTCCTTATGGCGGCTTGGATAGTGGCTGAAAAACTCCTCCATGTTTATTATTGGCACGATAGAGCGCCCTTGGTAACGAGTTCCCCCCTTTTTTATCTGGGTATGCTTGCAATGATCATTGGAACTCAACTGTTTTTAGCGGGTTTTCTCGGTGAATTGGTGAGTCGCTCAAACCCTGAAAGAAACCGCTACGACGTCAAAGATACCATCAATTAATGTGGAAGAATAAACACATCGTAATCGTTGGTCCTGCACACCCCCTTCGCGGTGGATTGGCAACTTACAATGAACGATTGGCGCGCGAATTGCAATTGCACAACAAAGTTACCCTGCTTACTTTTTCACTCCAATACCCGAATTTCCTTTTCCCGGGTGAATCACAGTATTCCAACGACCCTGTCCCTACTGATTTAAACATCGATATTCGGCTAAACTCAATCAATCCATTCAATTGGATTTCAGCCGGTTACGCATATAAAAAAATCAAACCCGATGTCATCATTTTCCGATATTGGATGCCCTTTTTTGGTCCTTGTTTTGGGACATTTGCCCGAATTGTGAAATCAAACGGGCATACCAAAATGATAGCGATTACAGATAATATTATCCCTCATGAAAAACATTTTTACGACAAACCTTGTACGAATTATTTCTTGGGGAGTATTGACAAAGCGGTGGCCATGAGCAAAAAGGTATTGAATGATTTGCAAACGATTTTCCCTAACAAAACGGTGGCAAAACATTCGAGCTATCACGCTCATCCTCTTTACGACAATTTTGGAGAGAAATTAGACCGCACAGAGGCCTGCAAGCAACTCAATTTGGATCCACAAAAGCAGTACTTGTTGTTTTTTGGATTTATCAGAAAATACAAAGGATTGGATTTACTTTTAGAGTCAATGCACTTACTACCAGAAAGTTGCAACAACATTGAATTGATTGTGGCAGGTGAATTCTACGAAGACAGTGAACCATATTTAGACATCATTCGAGAGCACAAACTCGAAAACCGCGTTCATTTGCACACAAAATTCATTTCAAACGATGACGTAAAGGTGTATTTTTCGGCGGCAGATGTTGTTGCACAACCCTACAGAAGTGCCACTCAAAGCGGGGTGAGTCAGGTAGCTTATCACTTCGAAAACCCAATGATTATCACCAATGTTGGCGGATTGTCGGAATTGGTTCCGCATCAAAAAGCGGGTTTGGTTTGTGAACCGAATCCTGAGGGTATTTCAGGCGCTATTGTTGAAATTTTTGAGGGACAGAACATCCCTCAAATGAAAGAAAACCTCCAGGAATTGAAAAAACAGTTTTCGTGGGAATCGATGGTGAATGAACTATCGGGGGATTTGTAAAAAACGCAAAAACTTTTAACGAAATTAATTGCATTTAATCCGATTTTTTTAGGGGAAAGTTGATTTCCAAAAAACAGAATGACTACCTTTGTTGTTAGTATAATATTCTAAAATTTTAAGTAAAAAAATATGTCATTTGTAGGTAAAAAATTCCCGAGTATCGCTGTAGATGCGATGTCTGAGATGGGCGACAATTTGTCGATCAACATTTTTGAAGAGGCAACCAAAAACAAGAAAAAAATCTGTTTGTTTTGGTACCCAAAAGATTTCACTTTTGTTTGTCCGACAGAATTACACGCATTCCAAGCGGAGTTAGCAGAGTTTGAAAAGCGCAACACCATGGTTATTGGCGCATCATGCGACACAAACGAAGTCCATTTTGCTTGGTTGAACACACCAAAAAACAATGGTGGAATTGAAGGTGTAACATATCCAATCTTGGCTGATACAAATCGCAATTTATCAAGTGTATTGGATATTTTAGACATCCAATCTTCTGAATTCAATGAAGAGCACGATACCATTTTGTATACTGGATCAAATGTAACCTTCCGTGCAACTTATTTGATTGACGAAGAGGGAACAGTATTCCACGAAAGCGTGAATCACATGCCATTGGGAAGAAACGTGCACGAATATTTGCGTTTGATTGATGCATACAGCCACGTTCAAAACCACGGTGAAGTTTGTCCTGCAAACTGGGAAGCTGGAAAAGATGCAATGAATGCAACCAGAGACGGAGTAGCAAACTACTTAGGAAGCCACTAATAGATTCAGCGTTATGTTGTTAGAACTAGAAACCGACACGCTACAGGATGTCATTGCGAGCAATGCCAAAGTAATGGTGCAATTTTCAGCATCATGGTGTGGAAACTGCCGAATCATGAAGCCTAAATTCAAAAAAATGTCAGCCGAAAACGAATCAATCACATTTGTAATTATCGATGCTGAATTGAACCCAGAGTCGCGCAAATTGGCGAATGTATCGAACTTACCAACTTTTGCAGCATTTGTTGATGGCAAATTGGTGAACCAAGTGCAAACGAACAAGGCTGAAAGTTTGGCTGAATTGGTTTCAGAAATAGCGTAATTATGAAATTACCTGTAATCAAACACATAACTGAGTTCATTGAGCAGAACGATTCAGATTTCGTTGAAGAAACGATACAAGTTTTAGAGCATTTAACGGAGTTATCATCATTGAAGGACGAAGAGCTAGACGTAATTGGAGAGCTCATTTCGAATATGTACGGCGCATTAGAAGTACAGAAATCGATTGCTTCAGGGGTTGACAAAAAAGAAGCTTTAAACGCATTCATGAAGCGTGTAGTGGGCTCAATCGACAAATAAAATTCAAAAAAGTAAAGATAAATCGGATTGAATTCGCTTTAATTCGGTTTATCTTTGCGATCATAGAGAGGTGTCCGAGCGGTTGAAGGAGCACGCCTGGAAAGTGTGTAAACATCAAAAGTGTTTCGAGGGTTCGAATCCCTTCCTCTCTGCAACCAGCTTCAAAGCCCCGCATAGCGGGGCTTTTTTATTTAAAGTCTGAGCCAAGCTCCGCTTGTGCGACAGACTTTAAATAAAAAAGCAAAAGCTGCAACGCAGCTGGCTTTGAAGCGGGTTAAATGTCATCTCCTCCCTGTAGTAGGAATTTGCAAAACCGTTATCCTAACGATTACTAATGTATCAGGTCTCCACCCCAGAGCCGCTTTAGAAATATCCACCAAGGCATCAAATGTATGTCACCGACCATCCTCTCAATGGGATCCAAACTTACTAAAATTTGTTTTTGAATAACATATTCCTCAGAAAAACTTCTCAAACCTTTGAGGTGTTTAGAATTCACATTATCAGTTCCTTTCACTTCGATGCTCACTTGATTATCGCCTAGAACAAAATCAACCTCAGTTTGACTCACCGTTCGCCAATACGAAATAGAATAATCAAGTTCAGAATATTTACTGTGTGCATATAATTCTTGATAAATAAAATGTTCAAATACATGTCCAAATGCTTCAGTCCCTGGCTCAATGTAACCTCGCTTCAATAGATTATTGGGAATTCCCAAATCGAAAAAATAAAACTTCGGAGATTGTATAACTTTCCGCTTCGGCTTCTTCTGGTAAACGGGCATGAATCTACCGATTAAGGTATCTTCTAATATCTGGAAATACTCTCTTATAGTATTATGACTCACACCACAATCAGACGCAATATTGGTGTAATTAACTTGTTCCGCATTCGAAAATGCTGCAGCTTTGAGGAACTGAGAAAACGCTTGAACGTTCCTGATCTTTGCTTCGGCAATGATTTCATCATTTAAATAATTCCCTATATAAGCATCCATCAGTTTCTTTGAATTTGAACTCAAATAATGTCTGGGCAACAAACCATTATTCAATGCCTTTTCCAATTGAAAATTGTCAATTTCAGCTGACACCAATGGATACAACTCATACCTCAAAGCTCTACCCCCCAAAAGATTTGCTCCAGATCTTATTATTTTGCGTGGACTTGAACCACTCAGTATAAATTGCACTTGTTCATTTACGATAAGCCAATGAATCTCATCCAACAATTCTGGAACTTTTTGAATTTCATCTATAACAACTAACTTGGGTTTATCTGCAACATTAATCATTTCTCTGAGTAGATGTGGTTGTGCAGAAAACCTTCTAAAAACATCCGATTGCAATAGATCAATCCATATTGCACCAGGGAATTCATGTTTCAAAAGTGTACTTTTTCCCGTTTGCCTTGCTCCCCACAAGAAAATACTTTCATTCCCTACATCCTTAAAAACTTGCTTCCTTATAAACATAAAAACTATAAATTTATTATTCAATCAATTAAACATATTTTCACTTACAAATATAGTGATTTTTTACCTTGCTAACTTACAATTTCACACTATTTTTGTAATCACTACTTACAATTTCACATTTTTTTTGTAAGCTATACTTACAATTTCACACATTTTTTGTAAGTATAATTCAAAATTCAATACCCATTCTACAAGTAGCAATTACATTTCTTCCATTTTCTTTCTGGATAAAAACTAACGTAAATAAAGCACGAAAACACCTAAACAACCTCCCACAGCTGGTTTTGAAGCCGCTAAACCGAAAACAACCTTTTTTTTCAAACTAAATCATCGAAACTTGCAATTTTTACAAGTTTCGATGATTTGAATAACAAATAAATCTAAAACAATTCTTCCAATCAAAACCCCTAATCAACTAACCAACAGCCATTTAAACACATTCTTATGTTGAATACCGCTTCTGCTAATTATAAACGAATCGGTGGTAAGTAAAAATTTAGGATACTGATCTTGGATTATTTTTGAATATAATCTTTCTCCCATTAACTGTGCAAAAAGCGCATCCAATGGTTCTAGAAAAAAGTAAGTGACTTAGTATTTTATCGTGCAAAGGTATTTCCACCTTCAATCAACAACCTGCGACAAGCGTGCTGATTTGAAGCACTTCCTGTCCAAGCTCCAACTCCAAAATAGTTTCCACCGGCGGTAAATGATCCAATGTCTGCTGTTCCTATGAAATTGCCGTCGATTTTGATATCGAGAAAGCGGGTACCATCTGTGTTTTTTCCAAAAAACAAATCTATGGTTTGATAGGTTGAATTATCCAATGTTTGTAAAGGGGCGAATTCAGCAATGAGTGTTCCATTTTTATACACCATGACAGTTTCAGTTCCATATTCATCAAAAAACACGCTCAATCCACCACTCGCAGCGCTGTTAATTGCTGAAGTTGCTACAGATGAACTGTTGCAGCCAAAAAACACCCAATTTCCGTCTCCACCACCAGCAGAACCACCCGCCCAAAATTGAGCAGAAACATGCAGAGGTTGCGTCCAATCAATTGCTTGTTGCCAGTAGAGTTTACCATTTTTAGATGATGAATTCGGTGTCAGCTGAACATAGCCACTATAACTTGTACCGGTTGATCCATTTGCAACCCACGATGCATCTCCAACAAATGTCCCCCCAAGAGAACCACCTGTAGGATTTCCCTTTACATAATTCCATTCGTAGGAACCCGTATTGGTAGAATTGTCTGATAGTCTCACCCACGCAGTGCCATTCCAATAGTAGTAACCAGGAGTAACATTTGAAGGACTCGTACCTGCTGTGGCCGTGTTGTAAACCAATAAAGAAGTTGTAGGCGAAGTAACCGGCGAAGCAGAAGTCAAACTGGTTAATGCAACCCTAGGAATCAAGACACCTTTGGTGGTAGATGTAACATCCAACTGAGCTGAAGCGGAAGGGGTAGTTGTTCCAATCCCAATTTGAGCCATAGAGCGTTGAGCGAACAATAAGGCAATAACAAGAGTTAAAGATTTCAAATTAAACAGGTTCATCATTGAATTACTTACAAAAGTAATCAAACTGAATTGAAAAATACCTCGCTCATGCGAGTTTTAATGCAATCATGGTTGTCCAAAAGACGAAATTCAAAATCAACCAAAAAAACATATTTGCAAAAATATTCAATATAGATGCCTTGATTGCTGTCCTTAAACTATCGCACTTGAGTTGGACCTTTGCCGTGAATATCAAACTTATCACAGATAAAAAAATACTCAAAAACACACGATCTCCTATGCTCATCCCATTGAGAATCCCCACTTTGCTCATAAATAACAGCGTTATAAGCGACAAAAAAGTAGCAATAAAACTGATTTTAAATCCTACCCCATAATCAGAGTTTGGAAGCTTTGCAATATATTTTCCCCCAATAAATTGGAAGAATGCCATAATCGCCAATACAAGCGAATAAACAGGAAAAACAAAAACGAATATGATAAAGAATAACGACATATTAATAAATCCTCTCTATTTCTATGGTATTGTCTACATATGAACTACCAAAAATACAGGTCACTCTGTAACATTTGTTGTTGGTTTGATCATTGATAAAACAACGCTGGACACTTCCATAATATAAAAAATTGGCTGCACTCTGCAAGTACATCCAAGTTGTTCCAACTGTTGTGGATGAAAATCCAAGACCCGATTCAGAACCAACACCACCGTTTGCTCCAACATTTGACGAAACATAAAGATTAAATGTTGAACCCGATACCGTGATACTTCCCGAAACCGTTGCAATTTGCAACGAACGAGTGCCAGAAGTTGATACGCGAACCTTTAAATTATCAAACTGTACAACGTCTCCGGCATCGGCTAAGGTGGAAATGGCATTCAAAGTGCAATTCCATTGCTGTCCATCATAATAATACATACAATTTGCACTTGTATTGTACACCTGTAATCCTTGTACCGGACTTGCAATTGCCAGCATTTGAGCATTCGTCATTCTAGGAAATAATACGCCCTTTGTTGTTGAATTAACTTCCAGCATCGATGAAGCAACAGGCGATGCAGTTCCTATAGAAACTTGCCCATATCCAAAATTCAATTTGACAAAAATCAGCAGTATCAAATATCTCAAGTTTCTCATTGGTTAGTTAAATTCCTCAATTTCAATGGTTGTTTGCGGTGTATTCGCAGGTCCTGCAACGATATTTATTTTATAAAACCTCAAATTGGTTTCGTCGGTGAACCAAATTTGCTGAATATTCCCTCGAGAATTAAAATTCAATCCGCTTTGAAAATATGAAAATGTTGCAGTGAAGTTCTCCGATTGGCGCATATATCCCCCAAAAGACGATGCCCCAGAAGTTCCTAGCGACAAGGATGTATTGGTGTACAAGCAAACACCTGTTACTTTTGTTGTACCCGATTTAAAGGCCAATTGCCCGCTTGAATTCCCAGTTGTTGGGAGTCGAACCATTAAATTCCCAAGTGTAACAGTGTCTCCTTTATCAACCATTCTACTGATAAATTTTTTCTCCGTTTTCCAAGCGCTGCCGCTGTAAGTGTATATGCAATTGTACGTTGTATTGTAAACTTGTAAGCCGTCAACGGGGCTTCCAATATTGAGCATTTGTGTATTCGTCATGCGTGGCACTAAAACCCCTTTTGAGGTAGATACCATGTCTAATGAGGACGTTGAACTTGGAGTTGTGGTTCCAATTCCTACTTGGGCATATGATTTTGAGGGACAAAAACCCAAGAAAAATATCCCTAAAAAATACAAATGGGCCTTCATCAATTTAAACGTTTAATGGAAATAAAGTTGTTGTTATAACCACCTCCAACAGTAAAAATAATGTGGTAGGCACGACCGTTAGTATTGTCTTGGATATTCAAAATCTGAGTTGAACCATGAAAGCCGAGATCCAAATTGGGATAAAAGTTAATGAATGTAGTCGTTAAGGTTGTTGATTGTCGAACATAAGTTTCATAAGTAGCTGCAGAACCACCCGTTGCCGTTGCTGCAGTTCTGTATAAAATCTCTTGAGTGCCGGAAATTGTTATGGAACCAGACACCGTTGCCAATTGTATTGAGTTAAAGCTGGTAGCAGCAGGCATTTGAACCCTTATATTATCTAATTGAACTGGGGTAATTGTATTCACAAACTTTGAAATTTTGTTTTCTTTCGACATCCAAGATGTACCGTTATAAACGTATAAAGAACCTGCATCGGTATTGTAAATCACCAAACCATTTTCAGGCGAGGTAATTGCCAACATTTGAGTGTTTGTCATTCGCGGATATAGGAACCCTTTGGATGTAGAGGTTACATCAAGTACCGATGAAGCATTTGGCGAAGTTGTACCTATTCCAATTTGGGCGAATGCAATTTGCTGTAAAAATGCACCAACTAAAACCAGTGTAAGTCTTGCTACTTGATTTTTAAAAAAGATCCCGTTGAAATTTCGAAGCATGTAAGTTAAGGAAGTTTACAATTGTACAAAAATAGGATATTTGGCGGGAAATAAAATTTGAATTTGATTTACTAAGTAATTTTAATTAGTTTGACACAAATTTTGAAACTATAATAATATGAATAACAAACCAGTAACGCGCGAGACTAGAATTTTGAGTTTTATGATAGACTTAATTTGTTTCTCATTATTGAGCAATTTTGTCAAAAACGATTACATTGTATTTTTCTCATGGATTTTGGTGATATTCTTCAATGGTACTGGATTTGGGAGTATTCTTTTCAAATATAAAATTACATTAAAAAATGGCACCCCATTTAAGGGTTTCAAAGCAGTAATATGGTTTTTAATTTCATTTCCTTTGTGTTTGTATTATTTTATCCAGTGGTTTGAACCTATCAACAACGAAAACAATCCCAAAACTTTTATTTGGGATGATTATTTCAGTGTTTTTCCGGGATATAAAACCAAAAATTAATTTCTTAAAAAATTAATAATATCTCCCCAATCGAATGATTGGATATGATAAATTGACGGTAAATAGATGCGTTGGCATGATAGATCTTAATTCTTTTTTGAATGTAAAATTGTAAGCATATCCAACTTGAAGCGGCCCCAAGGCATATCCAAGTTGAGGTCGGTATGACCAATACCAATTTGCATCATATCCACTCTGAAGTCCAAATTGAAAAATATTTGCGGCAACAAAACCAATTTGTTTAAAATTCATGAAATTAAACAAAAATTCTTTTCGTTTTTCATTTGAATTAAAGTGATAATTAAATCCAACTAAATCAACCCGCGCAAAATTCTTGAAAGGATTTCTATCAGTTGCATATTCCAATGAAAAATCAAATCCTAGCATCCAATACTTCCCATAATAACCTGAAAATCCTGTATTCAGACCCACAAAATCCCGAAAAGGGATATAATTTGTCAATTGTTCATCATACAAATATTTGGAGGCCATATTTCTATAATTTATGTCGTCAATTGAGGCAGTATCCTTATTTACCGCAAAATTTGGAGAAAAATGCTCAAACATTGAGAATAATCCAATTTTCAAAAAGCATTCCATACGCGTTTTCCTCAAATAATTAAGAGACTCAATGTCTAAATCTAAACTCAAAATTTCATCAAACAAAGAGTCAATTTCTAGAGCTAATTTTGGGTTAGGTAAAAGAATTGTTTCGTCTTTTTGTTTTAACTGGTTAAAAATTGCCGAATCATTAAAATTGACAAAAATGCTTAACATTCCAATTTTTTGAAATTTTAAATAACCTATAGCCAATGGCGTCAATTTATGATCTTGTAAAGTGGAATCAATATAATTGAAATACAAATCCTTATCGTTTATTGTGAATTCATCAACAGACTTAATGGGCGAGTTTTTTTCGAAAGATTTAATTGGTTTTTCTGACAGTGGGTCTCTGTCGAAACAAAATTTGCAACTCCCTTTATTCAAATTTTTATCTAAAAAAGTGAATCCGATTAAATTTTTCTGTGAATAGGCAATCTGAAATTTCACACATAAAAGAATAAGGGAAACTATGGATTTTATTTTATTTCGCATATTGAATTTCCCTTATATACAGATAAGTTGGCACATTGTCTACTCTTTCAGTTTTGGTAATCCAATTGCCATTTTCATCATACTTATAGTCAAACGTTTTCACTCCAAAATTAAGAGGTTTGCCGTTTTCATCTAAGTAAGTTAATTTTATTTCATCATTATGGTCATTATAGCTTGTATTATAAAATTCATACGATTTCATATGTACACTTGTATTAACCTGTTTCCAAATCCCCCTACCCAAACTATCTATTTTGGCTTTATATGCAATTTCACCATCTGAATCAAAATACGTTTCAGTTATTAAATTTGTAACTGTATCTACAACCAATTCCCTGAACAATACCTCATGATGTAAACTGCTATCTGGAATTGTAATTGTATCCCAATCTGGATCTCTGTCAAGATAAAAACTATATTTTTGTTTAATAACGTAACCATCTTTGATATTTTTTAATGTAAAATGATTACTACCTACTTGTTTGAAAATGCGTTTCATTCTAAATTTGGTTTTGGGGTTGTCATTGTCTCTTAGGCAGAGTGTAACATCATCAATAAGTTCAAATTCATCATTGTAGTGAAACACTTTTTTACATAAAACTCGATCATCAATATCAAAATCATTTGTAACGTATAAAATACCCGCATCATTATATAAAAAAGTTGTACTCATATCATTATTAATCAATTTCAATTTCCTTCCTTCAAAGGCATATTCATATTTGGTGAATGTTCTTCGTTTTTTTAAATAGCCTCGAGAATCATATTGAAAATAATCACCTTCAATTAAATTATTCAAACTATCCAATTTCAAATTTTCAAGTTGCCTACCATACCTATCAAATAACTGTTTAATGATCATGGTCGATGATAATCCATTAAAACAATAAGCCCCGCGAACAATTTTACCTTCGTGTGATTTTATATAAAACTTTGAAGTTTTTATAGATACAATTGTTCCATTGTGTTTGCCCAAAACAACATATTCGCTTGCATCTGAACCCAGGGTAAAATACTTTTGAAAAATTGCAGCTCTTGGGGTTATCAAATTATTCTGTGATAATAAATCACTTGAAACAATCAATGTTAAAAGTACATTAATTGCGATTTTGATCGTCTTTTTCATAATCTAAAATTCCTGATTGCTCTAATTTGTGCAACATTATTTTCATTACTTTCATATGCACTTCCGTTTGAAAAATCAACAAACCAAGCGAAATAACCGGGTTTTCCTTCCTGACTCGCCCAATAAGGCGTTTTTAAAAATTCAGTATTTTTATTCATTTTTAGTACTTTATAACAAAGTAATAATTCCTCTTTAGATGGCATTCTCCAATCATCAAAACCCAATATTTTTATTGTATCACATACCATTTTGCCCTCTAACCAAGTCAAATTAGAATTCAAATCAGAAGCCGAGATTACCAATCCAGAATGAGTTGAGTCATTGTAGCTTAATACAATACCACCTTGATAAAAAGAGCCAACTGAGGGTGGTTTATTTTCAGCACAAAATTGCAGAAAAAATGATGTTAACATAATCGCTATGACAATAAATATTCGTTTCATTTCCATTTCTCTATTTTTAGGTAAATAATAAATTATTGAACTAAAATTTACGTAGGCAACGTACCGAAATTCGTTTCAAACTCTCAAGGCCTTCCGAAGTAGTATAAACAGTCTTTCCATTCGTTTTTATGGGTGCCTCAATTGTTGATTTCGATAGTGACCATCTATCACCATTCCATTGAAATAATTCTACTCGTTTATCATCAAATTTGGCTTCACCTCCCCACCCAAGAACTTCTTCTGACTCAGTTTGAGTCCAATAACTTCTTCCCCATTTCGTATCAAAAACACCTTCAATATCAACTTCAAAACTAATTTTCTCCCATTCGCGATAGGTTGGTAATCTCCAATCTGCAAAGCCACTATCTCTAAGGTTCTCGCAAGTAGATGTTGCCGTCCACCAGTCCATTGAAATCAATGAAACATCGTTTTTTTGAAGAATTAAACCCGATGTACTATCTTCATTCAAATAAACAATAATTCCACCCTTATAGGGCATCCCTACATGTAGTTGTGCAAATAATTGAGTGGAATTCAACAAAAAAATCAGCGATAAACCATACAATCTTAAGCTCGTGGTAAGAAATATTTTCATTATTCAAGAATAATGATTTAATAGTATTTACAAATGTTAAATTGTTAAAATACCCAAAAGTTGGTATCTTCCAATTACTTAAGCGAAATATTTTTGTTTAATGAAAATTTTTAAGAACCTTAACTTTTTGGCAATTTCAATAACTTTGATCTTCCTTGTAAATTGCACAAAAGAATCGAATAAAAATCAAATATCAAATAACACCCCAAGTTCAATAGTTTTACAGAAGGATAGTTACAAACCGTTTGAAGCTGTATTCTTCAAAATGAGTTCTACTTGGAAAGATGCACCCGATAGCATACAAATTGGTCAAAGCTATATTCAAATATCCAATCAAGATTCTTTTTTAGTTGGATTGTGTCCAAATATTGCGCCTGGTGAATATTCAATAAAAATCAATGAACAATTCAAATTCACAATCAAAATTTCACAACCATTGAACATTGACCCAGAGAAGGTATATGACAGTTTAATGATTATTTCCGATTTCAACAAAATCAATTCACAAAACGAAAAACAAATTAATTATTGGCAGAATATAATCAAAACAGAATGGCCAAAACTGAATTCCGCCGACAAACATCAAGTGAGTCAATTTCTTTCATTAAATGGCTTTTTAACCAATGAAACAATTGACCAAGGGGACTTAACTTTTTTAGATTCTTTGAAAGGTCGGACAAATTTCAACAATCTCGACGAGGCTCAAAACAGGTTTAGTATTGGAGTAGTAAAATCTAAAGTCTTAATCGTCACAGGTATTGCTGCCATTGCAGTTGGAGTTTACAATGCCCATACCGGATTAGGCTTAGTTTCAGTTGGTGCTGGATGCATTATTCTTTATAAATATAAAAATACTCTTTATTCAATTTTAGAAAACTGGAAATACAGCTGCTGTCAATTCAATGATTTTTATATTATAGAGAATCGCAATCAAGCTTTTTTCAAAAATGGAGAAACTTTAAACTATTCGGTAAAGGCAAACTGTTCAAATATATCTCAAATTGACGTATCACGTAAAGATGCATCATGGCTATTCAGTAATTTGAATACAATTCAAAGCTCAGTAAACAAACTAAATTATATCATCAATAAATTCCTCTCATTCCTACCCGGTGTCGAAGAATTAGATTGGAATCCAAATCAATACATTTCCCCTACAGAATACAAAAAAATTCTCCCAATGTATTTTTCAAATATTTCGATTAAAAATGTATCAAATCCCAATATCAAATTAACATTAATTGAAGGAAATAATGGAGATATAAAAATCAAAACAGAAAGTGACTTAACCGATACAGTGAATTTTAGTTTTACAATACAATATTCGAGTAAATACGGCTTTACCCCTGAAAATAATACAAAAACATTCAGCGGCAAGTATATTCCTAAAAGTATTTTGGGTTTGTGGGATTGTATGAATGTAAAGGATTTTGATGAGAAAAAAGTGACAAATCAAGATTGTGACGGTGTTTCATATCAATATGTTAGCGAACATGTAAATGAAAAAATGTACTTCTATTTCTCTCAAGATAGCGTCTACTACACAATAAAAGAAACGGCCAAAGAATACACCATAAATAGACCGTCAAAATGCGGTGGACAATTTTATACAGAAACTCCTTTAAATCCTGTTTACAAATTTAAAATTTCAAAAAGATATGCAAATAAATTTGAACTAAAAGGTGAATTACTCAACGGAATTTTAAATTTCAATATTATTGACGATAAAAATATTACATTCAGCATGACATTTCTATCAGGTGCCGGTGATCAAACAACAATATCAAATATAAAATGTGTTAAAAAATAATGCTCAGTTCAATTTCAACGATTCACTTCAATTTGCTTCAAAAAATATCCAAAAGCCCGTGCTAGATTTCTAACTGATTTGAAAATACCCAAACCCACTTTTAAATCGCCATGATCTAACAACTCCGACAATTCGAGATGAATATTGGGATTGTGTTCTTTAAGTAACGAATACAACAAAATAGATTCAGAAGAAGGTATCACAACATCCGATTTCCCATGTATCATTGTAATTGGGCAAGTTATTTTGTGGGCATGTTTCGATAAATCTAAACGATCTCTCCATGCATGAAAATCAGGAATTTTGAGCCACGAACCCATGATCATTTTTCGTCTAAATTCAGTATCATGTCTCAGATTATGGTACAACTCAACTGTTTCATGATCCGTTGTTTTCAATAAATTAGGCAACCATGGAGACTTTCTTTTGAGGCCATTATCCTCCAATGCCGTTTGTATCAACTTTTTCATGTTCTCATTTACACCAATTTCATAGTGTAAAAAATTTTTCATGAGAACATGCATCCCATAGTCATCTGTATTTTCTTCATTGGTGAGGGCAAATTCAATGGTATTCTCGAAATCACAAAATGTACCAATAAGGCACATAGAAGAAACAGATTGATGAGGCATTTGCGCGATTGCTAAAGACATCATCCCTGCTGTAAACGACGGGGCAAATACTGCTGGTCGAAACATATTTGGGTTTAGATTTTCATCACCCGAAACACTGTCTATGACTTCGGCAATTTCATCAAGTGTATCTGGATCAATTTCTAAAGCGTCAATTGACGCTATTTTCGGTGTGATAACCCGATACCCCATCTTCGCAAATGCATTGTTTAAAATGGCTATTCGGCTGTCTTTGTAACCACTCATCGAAAATCCTGTGAATGATATAATTATCCCTCTCTCCTTTTTTGGGGGAACATGTAACAAACATGGAATATTCCTCATAGATAATTTTAATTCACGTTTATGTCCCAAACGTGAATTCTTCAAAATCGATGTGCGTAATATTAAATTGAATCCTTGGTAGAATGACATTTTTGAGGGATGTTTTGAATATCGAAACGAAACAGCCAAACTACCACCAGTAAATTTCCAGTGTGTTAACGAAATTTTAAGTTATTGTTTGTAACCCATTTTTTACAAATACGTTACATTCTCTCAGGGATGATTGCAAAACAACACAAAACCATAATATTTCTTTAAACATAAATTCATTTGAATTGTTCTTATTTGTAACAAACAACAACAATATGCTAAACACTGTAATCATTGACAACCAAGAATATATCGAAGTAATGGGATATATTTTGGTAAACGGCGATTGGATTAAATTCTAATCAAGAAAAATTCATTACGGCTTTCCCGTAAATCTATTTCCCCAACTTATGGGTATCCCTTAATTTATAGACAGAAACATACACCCAAAATGTATATTTTTGTGACATGTCTTTCAAAAAACGAATCTTATCCATTGGAATTTTGATGCTCTTATTTGCTTTGTCAAGCTGTACAAAAGATGATAACTCAATCAATAATCAGACATCTTCAAATCCGTTCTTGGTGAAAAACTTCACCATTTACAAAGGTAATACCTTATCAGAATTGGAAATTTCGGTCGCTTTTTAATCATGAGCCATACATACGGCACCAAAAAGAACACCATCAATACAGGAAATTTTTGGAATGACGGCGAAAAAAGTGAAAACCTCCCTGAAAAATCTGTTGACCCAAACAGTGAATACAACTACACCTACAAAATTGAATCAGACGGATTTGTAAGTGAAAAAATCACCGCTGTTTCAAGTTCCGGGGGCACTCCATACCGCTATGAAAAAATAGTGTACACCCGCTAGACTGTCCCTCATCATTAAAATACGTAAAAATAAAACTCGAATCTGAAATGAAAATACCAAATTCAAATTATAGATTAAAAGCAAAAAATATTTACGAACATACCTAAATTTGGGTAGACACTGCATTTATTTCGGACTTATTTTCGTTATGTAGATTCATACATTATGAAAAAAACCACTACCCTGCTCATTTTCACCTCCATGTTGATTCAAGTTTTTGCCCAACTTTCAACCAACAAAGAGAAAACTCAACTCCTGTACAAGAAAAAGCCCGTTGACAATAAAACATATGCTTATATTTCTATCAAAAAAGAAAAAAAATATGCCATTGTTTCTGTCGATTCCCTCGATAAAACATTTTATGGCTGTTTTAATTTTGATGGTGAAAACATACTCCCCGTGCGTTATTCGGAAATCAACACGGAAACCATCGAAAAAAATACATACTTTCAAGTCTCTCGTGAAATTTCTCACGGGAAATACCTCTTTGGAATGTACAATCTTGAAGGAAAATGCATTGTTCCAGAAATATTTACGGGAATTGAAACATTGTGGCACGACAATCACATTGTCTTTATTCATGGTTTTATTGCCGATAGCACCGAAAAATACACCCAAGGAGTATACAACATCAATGGCTTGCAAATACTTCCTCCAATCTATCATTCGGTAAACGTAATTTTCGACGAAGCAACCAAGAAATCTTTCATTCAAATTCAAAAAGATAGTCTGCAAGGGATTACCAACATCGATGGCAAAACCATCGTCCCTACAAATTATCAAAAAATCGAACTCCTCAACATCGAGAATGTGACCAATGAAACCTATTTTTTGGCTGAAAAAGATGGTTTATTCTATTTATTCAACGGCAGTGGCAAAATGTTAACTGATGCGGGGCACAATGAAATTTCCATCGGTTTTTGTGGGGGACATCGACTTTTCACCACAACAAAAGTTTTGCCCAATGGCAAACGTCGGTATGGATTTGCCGACAGAATTACGGGCAAACAAATTACTCCTGAAATATACAGTGAATACGCGCTCATTGCCCCAGATTTATTCCGTGTGAAATTGGATTCAAATATAGGATTGATTGATTTACAGGGAGAAAATTTAAAGCCTCTTTACAATAGCATTGTATGCTATGGCGATAGCGGAACTTGCGGTATTTTTAAACACAACAGTGAAATCATGAGTGTTTATTTACCAAAAGAGAAACGATTTCTAGAAGGAAATTTTGATTCTTACGATGAACAATGGCCCTACTTAGTTCTTACCAAAGACTCGTGCACTGAGCATCCACGTCAACATCTATTGTATCATATTGAACTACGTCAATGGATGAATGAAACATTTTCTGATTATGAATTTAGCCACCATAAAATAACCGAGTTTGGTCATCATAAATCGTTGCCAAGCACCTACGTTTTACCAACCATTACAAATGGTCAGGATTGGTTTTTCATACAAAATTTATCAAAAACAAGAATCCCTGGAAAATATGAGAAATGTAAAGCCCTGAGCAATGAACTTTTTGTAGTAAAAATGAATCAAAAATATGGGATTGTGAATGTGGAGGGTAAAATGATTTTGCCCGCAGAATATGATGATATATTTGACTATTCGAGCGGCGACATCCAAATCAAAAAAAACAATCTCTACGGAATGTGCAATGAACGCGGAAAGATCATCGTACCGGCGGAATATGCGGATACTTTTGCATTTCGGAACAACCGTGCTCAGGTAAAAAAAAGCACAGAATACTTTTACATCAATAGAAAAAACAAGCGACTGGAAAATTAATTCGCACCCTAGAAAGTGGCAAGTTGCGCGCCGTTATGATTGAAAATGCTTCTCAACTATGTTCTGTTTCTCTTTTTCCAAAAAATTGAGATACGCATTCATGATTGGAGTCATCTTTTTGCCCGTGGGCCATACCAATTTCCATGTGCTGATGATGGGCAGATCTTTCATGGGTATGATTTCCAATTGACCCAAACCAAGTTCATTCTTGATGCCTATGATGGGCATAATTGAATATCCCAACCCAGCAATCACAGCCTGCTTCACCGCCTCGTTAGAAGTTAATTCCAACTTCTTGCTCACATTCAACTTATAACGCGAAATAAATTCCTCCATGACATATCGTGTTGCTGAGCCCGATTCTCGATATATCAATGGTACTTTCTCCAAAAATGATGGCATCGGTTTCTCCCATTGTTTATTTTTTAATGAGGGACATCCAACAAGTACCAATTGATTTTCAAGCAATTCAACCTCTTCCGTTCTCATTGTGTCGATGTCTGTTGAAATCAATCCAAAATCAACTTCATTATTTTCGAGACTCTCAATCACTCTTTGGCGGTTTGTTACATCCAAAGTTAAATTGATCCCCGGATTTTGTTTAAGAAACGCACTCAAAAAATAAGGCAAAACATATTTACCTGTTGATACAGTTGATACTTTAAGTTTACCGGTAAGCTTTCCTTTGAAGGACATCAGCTTGTCTTGAATGCCATGGGCCTCTTCCAATATTTTTTCTGCGGCTAAGGCTATCTCCATACCGAAATCTGTGATGTATATGCGTTTGTTAACCGTTTCTGTTAAAGGGATTTCAAACTGTTTTTGAAAATTTTTCAACTGTATAGAAACAGCAGGCTGCGTTAAATGCAATTCATCGGCAGCCTTCGTTACACTTTTGGTTTGCGTAAGCTTGTAAAAGATTTTCAATTGATTTAGCGTGTAGTTCATAACGATATTTTATATCAATAATTACAAATATATATTATTATTTATAAATATGAAATTTCACATTTGCATTCAAGTAAACTAACATCAACGCTTATGACAAAAAACTACACAAATTTTCTCACCCTAAAAAACTTAACTCTCAGTTTTCTGAGCGGTTTATTTTTTAGCATCAACCCATTAAAGGCTCAGTTATCGGGTACGGTAACGGTAGGTAGTGGAGGAACCTACACCACATGGGAATCTTTAGCGAGTGCTATTTCAACATCAGGAATCGGTGCAGGCGGACTTACCGTGAATGCTGTTTCAAACTTAACATCAGCTAACATGGTGAGTTTTTCGCAAAACGCCACCAACCCAACATCATCTTCAAGGACAATTAAAATCAATGGCAACGGTTACACATTCTTTAATTCAAATGCCAATGCGGCTATTGATATTAATGGCATGGATTACCTGACGCTTGAGAATCTCACGATTGACAAAACGGGAACTTCAGCGGCTCAATCCATCATTATTTTACGTGCTGGAGCAGATTACAACACCATCCAAAAGTGTACTTTACAATTTTCGGCAGTTACAGTTGGATCTTCAGCTGGAGGGGCATACATTGCCTTTACAAACTCAACCAGTTCTGTATCAACTAACAATACAACCATCCACAATGGTAGCTATAACTTGATTTCAGAGAATCTCATGCGCACTACAAATGCGAGTGCCCCTGGTCCAACTTTTGGAATTACGGTGAGAGGAGGAACATCGATCTACACCACCACCCCATCTAACAATACCATTTCAAACAATAAAATTCAAAATTTCTTCTTCTATGGTTTATACACTTATTACACCAATGGAGATCAATTTTTGAACAATGATGTTTCACGCGATAATGCCAGCAGCAACACTGCAAATACTTCTATCTGGATGTCTCACGCCTATTTCACCTACGGAACCAATCGCGCAACTAAGTTCGAAGGAAACAATTTTCATGATTTACCATTTAAAGGGGCAACAACCGGTTCTTCCGGTGTGGTTTACGGCTTTTATGGTTACTACAATTATGGAACGTCGAGTAATTACTTCTCTTTCTCCAACAACACATTCCAAAATATTGCCTGTGGAACCACCAATTACACCACTTACATGTGGTACAACTATTGGGTGAATATGAGTGGAAACAAGGTAATTAACTGGAGATCACTCGGTACTGGCGCTCATTACGGATTTTATACGTATTACACTTACAACGACTTTATTTTTAGCAACAACATTTACAGAGACAACTTCACCAAAGGCATCACCTACATGACATATCATTATTTCCCAACAGTGATAACAGCTAAAGGAAATAAATTTATTGCCAATACAACAGCCGATGGTGTAACTTCAACTTCGTATGCTTTTTTTGTATTTAAAACTAATTCTACTGCATTCGTTGATGATATCAGTGAAAACGTTATCGATAGCAACAACATTGGTGCTACTGGCTACCTAACCTATTTCTATTATATCAATGGTAGGGTGAATCGAAATCAAATCACCAATAACCGTCAATTCAATGCCAACAATAGCTCTGCTTCTGGCTACCTCTATGGTCTATTTACTCCTTACTTCCTCAACCTTCAATGTAACAATAACTTGATTGTAAATAACGTTGGAAGATCTGGCATTTTTGGATATTACGGATATTCATATGTAACAGGAACCCTGAAAGCAGAATTGCGTCAAAATACCATTCAAATAGATGCATCTAAAGCAAATACAACCTTTTATTATTCATATGGATTATATTTTTATCCCTATTACCACACTGAATGCGATGTAGCTGGAAATATTGTAGATATTCAAAATTGCTACTATGCTTATCCTGCCTACACCTACTCTGTAAATGGAACAAGTGCCTACAAACGTTGGGATTATAACTCATATTTTATTCGCAATGTATCATTCCAATATTGGTATAGCAACTCTGGAAATGCATCCGATTTTGCAGGTTGGAAATCACAAGGTTTCGCGGGAAACAATGAAATATTTGTGAATCCAGAATGGGAAAACCCTGCAACCAACAACTACCGCTCAAGAGCATTTGAAAACCAAAACAATGTCCCTCAAATCGCTTCTTTATGGCCACTTTCACCAGCTACCAACAATGTCGATTTTACAGGTGCTCCAAGAAATACGGTTCGTTCCGACAGAGGAGCGCTCGAAGGAGTCATGAATATTGCTGCAGTAAAATCTGATTACACAGTTTCGAGTGTGATTTGCTCAGGCACAGAAATTCCTGCAAACATTTACATCAAAAATACTTACACCGACACAGTGTACGGATTTAATGTTTCCTACAGTATAAACAACGGCCCGAAAACAAGTCAACTGGTTCAGAGTAAAATCATACCAGACAACACGGAAAAAGTTGATTTCAAATTACCCATTCGCAAGAATCAAGTTGGAACCAACGTAATCCGTATTTTCTTGGATGCCAACGACGATAAACTTTCCGACGACACCCTTACTTTCTCCACAACCGTACTTCCTGCACCAGGTGGTAGCACTTACGCGTCATCGGCGAAAAACACGATGGCATTGTACCAGCCAACAAAAATAAACGATGTTACCGTCATCAACCAACCTGCAATTTACGATTTTACTGCTCCTCGATCTTTTACCAATGGCGACTACAACGCGAGTGCAGGAGGCACAACAGGCTGGCATGTTGCAACTTCGGCCTATACAAAAAGTAAAAGAACTATTGCAGGATCTAGTTTTGTTGCCCCTACTTCATCCAATAATCTAGAGGTTAAATTTTTAACCAATGATTCTACTTTGGAAGACTCTACCATTACGCTTGCGGTAAGGTTCATCAACAATGCAACTGGTTGCGACACTACAATCAATCGCAACATCCTGATTTATCCAACCATCAAACCCAACTTCATTGTTCCATCTAAAATTTGCGATGGCGACAACGTTTTGTTTGAAAATAAATCAACCGTTCGCTCTGGATCTATGGAATTTCATTGGGAATTTGGTACTCCCAATACCGCCGATACCTCAAATGCGCCTGAACCGGTATTTCAATTCCCTGCAAAAGGCAATTATGCTGTAAAACTGATTGCAAAGACACTACCTTATGGATTCGCGTTCAGCAAAACTTATAACATTGTTGTGAACGAAATTCCTACAATTAAATTCTCTAAAGTTAATGCTTGTGAGGGACAAAAAATCAACTTCCAAAACTCAACCACACCTAGCAATGCTCAGGTATCGTGGAACTTTGGAGATGGAACAACCTCTAATGTTTGGGCTCCTAACATTCAATACAAAAAATCTGGAACTTTCCTTGTAACGCTTACTGCAAGCTTGAACGGATGTAACGCTATAGCTTCTCAAAGGGTTTATCAATTTGAACGTCCTCAATCTAATTTCGTGTTGAAATCTGGATCTTGCGACAATCAACAGTTTCAATTTGAAAACCTCTCACTCATAGGCAATGGTTTAGTGGGAAGCTATTGGGATTTCAATGACAATGGCACTGTGTCTACTGAAAGAAATCCTGCTCATCGTTTCCAATCTGCTGGAAACAAAAATGTTAAGTTGGTTTCGGTTTCCGAATTTGGATGTGCCGACACTTTCTCTCGCACTATTGCTGTGAAGGAAAGTCCAAAAGTATCGTTTATCAATACTGCTTTATGCTCCGTGAAACCTACCAACTTCACAAACACTACGCCTACCGTAAACGGTACTGTGCCTCAATATAAATGGAGCTTTGGAGACGGTAAAACTTCTACCGTAGAATCTCCAATTCACAATTGGAATGCCAACTTGGGACCAAAGAATGTTACGTTAACCATTGAACTCGACAATGGCTGTAAGGAAACTTTAACTAAAAACCTAGTGGTAAAAACACAACCAAAACCGGTATTTGCAGCACAAGATGTGTGCGCCGGCGAGCCTGTTGTTTTTGTAAACAACACCACCTGGTCTCAAGGTGAAATTTCATACAAATGGGATTTTGGAGATGGCACAATGTCTACCAATTCTGACCCTGTGAAACAATATAATACGGCTGTAACCCTCACTCCAAATGTAACTTTGTATGCCTATATCAAAGACGGTTGTGCTGATTCCATCACCCAACAAATTGTGATCAATGAAGCCCCAAAAACTTGTGATTTTAACGTAGAACCTGACTATTCTAATTCTTACTACGGATTAAAGGTGAAACCAATGAATAACAATGGCAATATCGGCGGCCAAAATCAAGTTGATTATTTGTGGGTTGTAGAAAAAGTAGGCACTAAAAAAGCTTCAGGAACCGATGCAAATGCCTCTTTCTCTGTGCAAAATGATGGTACCTACAAAATCACCATGAGAGCAAATATGACACAAACGGGCTGTGAATGTATCAAAACCAAATCTTTTGTGTTGAACCGCGCAAATACCAAAAAAATAAACGGCTTCAACCCAACTTTCAAGCCAAATCCTTCAACTGGTGTTCTTTATCTTGAGGGACTAAAGGCTGACGGAAAAATGGCGATCATTCGCGTATACAATACGGCTGGGCAAGTTGTATTCACCAGTCAGTTGATTGCCACAGATAACATTTTGTTAAACCTTGAAAATCTTGCGCAAGGTGTTTACACCGTTTCAGTTTCTCATAACCAACAAATATTTACAGAAAGGATCATCTTCACAAATCAATAATTCTTGTTCATCATATAATAGTGTTGTCTAAAAGGAGTTGCGCGTTGCGTAACTCCTTTTTTGCTTTTACGGATTTCCGCAACTACCATTTCCAAAATTAAGGCTACGCCTTAATTTCATTTAAACTCTAGTGAATTCAATTCAATATTTTTGCAATTATTCAATTGACTCAAACAAAATCAACAAATATGAGAAAAAAAGCACTACTTATAATCACCTCTGTCACTATTTTCTTTATGATTTCATGCGAAAAAGAAGCAACTAACAACAATTCAACAACCAAAGACCGCATTGTTCTTAACGATTCTCAAATTTTATATCATTATTACTCGTATTCATCCATTGACGATGTGGGGAATGAAATGCTTTGGGAAGAATGCAATTTTGAATACGACAATCAAAACCGCATCTCTAAAATGACCCAATATTATTATGACCCTACAGGCAAACTAGACGATAAAAACATCTATGTTTATACCTATTCCGGAAACAGAGTCATCATGAATGCCTACACTCCTGAAAATGTCAATTATTCGAGAAAAGTTTATTTACTCAATTCAGACAATCTTGCCATTATCGATAGTTCATTTGCGAAGGGATTGAATCAAAGTCCGCAATTCTTCAATGAATCAAACACAGATTATTCAAACAAAAAAATGAGTCGCACTTACTCTAAAGACAGCCCAAGACAAACCAAATATTATTGGCAAAATGGGAATATTAAAAAGGTTGAAGAATATGTGAATGGCGTTCTCGACAAAGCAGATAGCATCGGCACTTATTCTACTTTGATCAATAAAAATTATCGCGGGGATTTTTTCTTGAATGGCAGAAAAAATCGCAATTGGTATTCCATTATGTATGAACAATATCCAAAAGCAGAATATCATACTTATAAAACAGACGCCAACGGCTTTGTAATGGAAGACCTTACAATTTTTGAAGATGTAAACGGAAAAATTCTCCGCAAACACAAAGAGGTTTATAAATAAACGGATAAATATTCGATAAATATTCGATCCATTCAAAAGAAAAAGAGCCCGCAAGCGGGCTCTTTATCAACTTTATAAATTACAGAAACAACATAGATTTATTTCAAATCATAGCGATCTAATTCCATCACTTTCACCCAAGCATTGACAAAGTCTTTCACAAATTTCTCTTTTGCATCATCGCTTGCATATACCTCAGCCAAAGCACGCAACTCTGAATTAGAACCAAAAATCAAATCCGCACGGGTTGCTGTCCATTTTACAGCTCCTGATTTTCTATCTTTTCCCTCAAAAATCTCCTTCTTATCATCAATTGCACTCCATGATGTATTGATATCCAATAAGTTAACAAAATACTCATTGCTCAAAGCACCAATATTCTTGCTCAACAAACCATGCTTTGATCCATCGTAATTTGCCCCCATCATTCGCATTCCTCCGACCAAAACTGTCATTTCAGGAGCGGTCAAATTCAACATTTGCGCCTTGTCAACCAACAACGCTTCTGTTGGCAATGTGTATTGACATTTTGTATAATTTCTGAAACCATCAGCCATAGGTTCTAAAACCTCCATCGATTTAATGTCGGTTTGCTCTTGGGTTGCATCCACCCTGCCAGCTCTGAATTTCACTTCAATTGGGAATCCAGCCTTTTTTGCTGATTCTTCAACAGCAACACATCCACCCAAAACAATTAAATCAGCCATCGACACCTTTTTGTCTTTGTTCGAAGCATTGTATTTTGTTTGGATGTCCTTCAATTTTGCCAATACCCTTTTTAACTGAGTTGGATTGTTAGAAGCCCACCTCACTTGTGGCTCCAATTGTATTCTTGCACCGTTTGCACCACCTTTAAAGTCGGTTCCTCTAAAAGTTGATGCAGAAGCCCATGCAGTTGAAGCCAATTCACTTGTTGTTAATCCGGACGACAAAATTTGAAACTTCAAATTCTGAACATCGATGGCTTCAACTATTTTATAATTCGCCACAGGCAATGGGTCTTGCCAAATGAAATCTTCTTTTGGAACCTCTGGTCCAATGTGTAATGCCTTTGGACCCATATCACGGTGTGTTAGTTTATACCAAGCTTTTGCAAAAGCTTTTGTAAACTCCTCAGGATTATCAGCAAATCGGCGGGAAATTTTTTCATATGCAGGATCAAATCTCAACGACAAATCTGTGGTTAACATGGTTGGTGCATGTTTCTTGGTTGAATCAAACGCATCAGGAACCATTACTTTGGAATCAACCGCAACCCATTGATGGGCCCCTGCTGGACTTTTGGTTAACTTCCATTCGGTTGCAAACAAACTCTTAAAAAATCCTTGACTCCATTTTGTAGGGGTGGTTGTCCAAGTAACCTCCAAACCTGAAGTAATTGCATCTGCACCTTTTCCAGATTTATATGAACTTTTCCATCCAAATCCTTGTTCTTCAATAGGAGCAGCTTCTGGCTCTGGACCCACGTGTGAGGCTGGACCTGCACCATGTGTTTTTCCAAAAGTGTGACCACCCGCAATTAATGCAACTGTTTCTTCGTCGTTCATTCCCATTCTTCCGAATGTTTCTCTGATATCCTTGGCCGCCAAAACTGGATCAGGGTTACCATTGGGACCCTCGGGATTCACATAGATCAATCCCATTTGAACTGCTGCTAAAGGATTCTCAAGCTGACGTCCCTCAGAATATCTTTTATCTTCCATAAATTTGGTTTCAGAACCCCAATACACATTGCTTTCTGGTTCCCAAACATCTGAGCGACCAGCACTAAATCCGATGGTCGGAAAACCCATAGATTCCATGGCCACATTTCCTGTCAACACCATCAAATCTGCCCAAGATATCTTTGCACCATATTTTTGTTTGATTGGCCACAAAAGTCTGCGTGCTTTATCTAAGTTTCCATTGTCTGGCCAACTATTCAATGGCGCAAAACGCTGTTGACCGTCGCGTGAACCGCCTCTACCATCACCGGTTCTGTATGTTCCAGCACTATGCCAAGCCATGCGAATAAACAATGGACCATAATGGCCATAATCTGCTGGCCACCAATCTTGTGATTGTGTCATAAGTTTGCGCAAATCTGATTTCAAAGCCGCGTAATCCAATGTTGCAAACGCCTTACGGTAATCAAAACCTGGACCCATAGGATCGCTCAGCGTTGAATTCTGACGCAGTACACTCAAATCCAATTGATTTGGCCACCATTCTCTGTTTGTCTTGCCTTTTTGTGGCTGAACTTCAATTGTGGCTGCTGGTTTTGCAGCTTCAACATCTGGAGCTGCAGCAGAATGAAAAGGACATTTTCCTTTGGGCTTCGCCTCAACGTTAGGCTGTGCATTCAGTTTAAACAAACTCAATAGCACCGCTACAATAATTGCTTTTTTCATATATGATTTGATTTTATTTCTTTTGATTTCTCAAATTTACCAACGTAATTTGTTTTACAGAAACTATATTTTCAATAACATTATTGATAAAATCGATGAATATTCACCAATTCCATTACATCCAAACGCTTGCAGAAATCAGGCATTTTGAAACCGCTGCCGATAAATGTCATATTACTCAATCCACATTGAGCACCATGATCTCCAAATTTGAAGATGAAATTGGGGTCAAAATTTTTGACCGCAAAAAAAAACCCGTAGAAATGACTGCTGAGGGACATATCATTCTCGAACAAATCAACAAGATAAACAAAGAAATTGAACAACTGAATGAGATAACAAAAGAAATCAAAGGTGAAATTAAAGGGGATTTAACCCTGGCGGCCATTCCAACCATTGCACCAAGTTTATTGCCTTTATTCATCACTGAATTTGCCAATAAATTCCCAAATTTGAACATCAACATTTCGGAGTTAACCACTTCAGATATTATGCGAAAACTCAAAGCGCGGGAACTCGACATCGGCATCGTTTCAATTCCACTCAATGATGAAGACATCAAGGAAATTCATTTATACGATGAAGCATTTGTATTCTACGACACCCGTGTATTTGAAAAAGCAGAATTAGATGCAAACCTACTTGATGTGCACAATCTTTGTTTATTAGATGAGGGACATTGCATGCGTGCACAGGTTTTAGAACTCTGTAATCTTCATCAAAAACGGTTAAATCAAAAGAAAAACTTTAAGTACAATGCTGGCTCCATCGACAGTTTAATGAAATTTGTTAAAGCAAACAATGGATCTACCCTTCTCCCCTTATTATCTACCTTAGATTTCACGGAAACCGAACAACATCACATACAGAACTTCAAAGATCCAGTTCCTTATCGGTCCGTAGGATTGGTAGTGCATCGCCATTTTGTAAAAAACAGGGTATTGGAATTACTTCAAAGCGAAATTCAAACCCAAATTGCCCCTCTCCTTTCACAGACAAAAATACATGGGTCTATGCTCAATCCTCTATAAAAAAAGCCCGCAAAATCTGTAAATAAACAATCAACTTTTTAAGTAAATTTTATTTAAATTTGTATTCCAAAAGTATGAACTTCAAACTCCTTTTATTTTCTTTTTTAATCATTTTAAATTCCTTTTTATTTGCTCAAGTAAGCATTGGAACTTCCAGTCCCAATGGTTCTGCCATGTTAGAAGTTAACTCAAGTTCAAAAGGTTTTATTCCCCCAAGAATTGCCCTTACAAGTATCAATGATGTTTCAACCATCAATTCTCCAGCAGCTGGGTTATTAATCATTAACACTGCCACCGCAGGGTCTGCGCCCAATAACGTTTTTCCAGGATATTATTATTTCGACGGAACAAAATGGCAACACATTTTGAATCCCTCATCAAATTTCATCAAAAAAACAATGCTCATTAACTCAGTTGTGCCGAGTACAACAATTTCAGGGGCAACCACTGTTTCTGCGTGGTCGGGAAGTTATACAGCAAGCGGCGGAACAGTTGAAGTAAGGGCGAATTTCACCGCTTACAGCAGCACAAATTACAACGCCGCAACATTTAAATTGATGAGAGATGGAACGGAAATTGACAATGTTCCTTTCTATTTCAACAATTCCGGAATCCATCATACCATAACAGAGTTGTATGCCATTATTCCTCTAGAAACTGGTTCCCATACATATGCAATATACATTGGAGCAAACACAACTGTAGACATCAATGATATTGCAAATTTGACCATTACAGAAACAAAACTCAATTAACATGAAATCCACTTTCCTCATATTCTTTCTTTGTGCTTTTTTCACATTACAAGCTCAAGTAGGCATAGGCACCACTTCACCCGCAGCTTCAGCTCAGTTAGATGTGACTTCTAGTTCAAAAGGATTTTTACCTCCTCGTGTGGCTTTATCAAGCATTACTGATGTTTCAACGATCAGTACTCCTGCAACCGGATTAACCATTTACAATACCGCAACTGCAGGAACTACACCAAATGATGTAACACCGGGTTATTATTATTATAATGGCACGAATTGGCAACGACTTCTGAATCCCTCAGGAATTATTTTCAAAAAAACAATTCTCATCAATTCCGCTTCTCCTACAACCAGTATTAACGGACAATCAACCATTTCCGCTTGGTCTGGATCATACACCGGATCAGGAGGCACTGTCGAAATTCGAGCAAATTTCACTGCATGGACAACCTCATCTGGTGCCACCAGAACTTTTAAATTGCTGCGAGATGGAACTGAAATCGATAATACTTCGTTTTATTTCAACCAAAATAGTGTGCACACAACCATGCCTGAATTGGTAGCCATAATCAATAATGAAAGCGGTTCTCATACCTATGCCGTTCAGATTGGAACAGGCACAATTGTGGATACAGGCGACAATTGCACCATCATGGTTTATGAAACCAAAATGCAATGATTCATGTAACTGCTTAAAGCCTCCAATTGAGTTGCCCCAACAAATAAGCTGGATAAACCACTCCTGGCCCTCCGCTATAAATGTAAAACCCTCCCGATAATTGGAATCTCATTTTCTGATGTATTCTCTTTAGACAGATGGATACACCCGTCTCTACAGACGAAATAATTCCCCATTGAGGCAAGTCTTCAAACAACTCCGAATATTCTCCAAAGTCAACATTCACAAATCCCGCGTTGAACCTTAGCATGGGCTGTAAAACTTTTTCCATTCGATAAAACTTAGTAGCGCTTAATTCTAACTCATATGTAGACAAAGCATTTGATGATATTGCCGTACCCAAAACACTGCTCCCTAAATTGAATCCATAGTAAACACTCACATTCTTTGAATACGGTGATTGCATCTGAACTGTTAGGCCATTAACATAGTAGAAACCTGCATATTTTTTTATTCTAGTGCCAATTTCTATCTTCCGACTGCTATCGGATTGGGCAAACAATGACGAAAAGTTGCAGAAAATGCAAAAAATAATGACTAATTTTTTCATGGTACAATTTGAGATTTCATTTCTCCGAAAACGCGCAGCTGATTTTGAATATCTTCGTTCGTAATTTTATTCCTAGCCCGTAGTCGCGTAAACACATGCAACTCAGACAACATCATGGTTACATTTACAGACGACCCATCATGATGTTTTACCCCTTTTTTTAGCAAAACAGCACTCAAAGGGTCCGCTGTTCCATCTTCTATAGATTTATACACTTGCAATTGCGCATATTTAGGCAATACAACCCCATTTTCTAATTCTCCACGAACTGTTTTTGTCACATCATTCAGTTGTTCCAAAGCTTGATAAGGTCTGTATTTGTACCAAAAACCATCTTCACCGTTCTCCATAGGCGTTTCTACATAATCCAACGCAGGCCCTATTGCCGGAATCAAAGACAATGTTTTGGTTGTTGGTATCACAACAGGATCAATGAATACTATGTTCATTTTATTTTGAGGGACAATTTTGCCGTGATGTAATGCATCTAAAAGCAATGGGCAACCAGTAGATGAAGCTGCAAAATGAATGTTTTGGTATCCAAGGTTTACCAATTTAAAATATTCATCTAAAATAGGCTGCTGCCATTGGTGCCAATTGGCTGATCTAAAATCAAGATAATCTCTACCATGTGCTCCCAACAAAACCTGTGATGTGTAAAACCTTCCATCATTTTTTGCGAAATCACGAAACTCACTCCATTCGAAAGTTGTGGCAGAAAAACCATGAATCAGAATATAAACGGGTGTTTGCAAGTCTGCAGCATTGGGAGTGCTCTTTTTTGCCGACAACAAAAATAATTCTGGAAACACCAAACTACTATCGTTAATTACTTTTCCATCTAAATCTATACTATCGTTGATTGGCGGCATTGATCCTTCTTTTGCGCATCCACCGAAAAAAAGTCCCCCAATAACTAAAATAGCTACAAAACCAATTTGTTTCATAAGTATCAAATTGACCAAAGATAACAATAATTTAAAAAGTTAAACTTATAATTTCTTTTATTTTCAGAATTTTCTTCTTAGAATTGAATAAAACAATCATTGTGAAAAAAGTATTATTTGCAATTCTCATAAACTTTTGGGGAATCTTTTCTGCAATTTCCGCAAACAGCATTCCACCAGCGAAAGGGCACATGCATGATTTTGCATCCAAATTAACGAAGCAAGAAGTTGACAGCATGAACAGCATGCTCAAAATGTATTACCTAAGAACAAAAGCAAAAATTGCGGTGATCATTGAACAGCAATCCGACGAAGACCCCTACGATAGATCTCTCAATTATGCGAGAACTTGGAAAGTTGGTACAAAGGACTCAAATAACGGATTGGTATTTTACATCAATGTAGAAAAAAGGAAAGCCCAAATACAGGTAGCAAACCGACTGCAAGGAGTTCTTCCTGATGGAAAAGTTGGGGAAATACTTCGTAATTACTGGGTTCCTTCAGCAAAGGAAGATCAATATTACGAAGGAATATACAAAACCGTTTCTGCCCTCATGAACATCATAGAAGGTAAAAATCCACCTCCAATTGACATGTCTGTGACCATTAGCCAAAACGCCCATGAAACGGGCGGATTTAAAATTCCATTTTGGGTTCATTTAATTCTCATTGTGGTCATTTCTATTCAGATATATTCATTGAAATTTGATTTAAAAGGAGCACAACAATTGAAAAAGGTAGAGAAAGGAGAATTAATTTTATGAGTTATTCAGAAATGATGCTATGTTCAGAAATCATTGGAATTACAATCCTCGGATTTTGGGCCACCAATCTCCGTAAAAAGAATAAAGCGAAATTCCTCAAATTAAAATTGCATCAAGTAAAAGATTTGCGTGAGAAAGATGTTCATTTGAATGCAATCAACAACATGCTCAAATTGGAAGAACACGATCCCGAATATATGGCGGAGGCTCAAATTTTGATGCTTAAAAAATTGGGAGTTGACATAGAGGCCATGCAGCTAGAGGCAAAAAAAATCAAAGAAGAAGAAGATGCCTACGACAATGATCCAAACATTTCAGAGGAAGAGCGTTTGGCACGTAGAAGAGCAAGGTTAGAAGAGAGGGAACAAAGATTGCGCGATCGGGAAAGAAGAGAAATAGAATCGCGAAATAGCAATTCTAGCTCATCGAGCTCATCGAGCTCATCAGACAGCGACTCTGATTCTAGCTCTGGCGGAGGCGGCGGTTTTGACGGTGGTGGAGCAAGCGCTAGCTGGTAATTTAATACCATTCATTCAATCAAAAATCTAGAATTTACCTCAATTAAAAGTTAACTTAACTTTCAAACAACACTAAGGAAAAAATCATCAAAACACAAGTTTAACATTGAGATAATGCAATAAATATATTCAAAAGTAACCTTTGCACCATGACTCCTAAACTAGCGGTATTAGACATGGCGGGCACTACAGTGAACGACAATGGATTGGTTCAACAAGCGGCAATTAATTCAATGAAAGAAATTGGGAATATCCAAATTTCTCAGTCAGATGCAAACAGGGTAATGGGAATTCCAAAACAAGTTGCTTTTGAACAACTCTGTTCAATTCATGGCAAAAATGCTGAACCTGATCAAATTGAAGCTTTGCTGTATCACTTTAACAACGAATTAGAGCATTTGTATAGCACACCCGGTAATTTAACTTTGATGCCTTTTGTTGTTGAGCTTTTTGAACTTATGAAATCAAGGGGTACAAAGATTTACCTAAATACTGGATTCAACAAAAACATTGCTGATATTATTGTAAAAGAATTGAATTTAAGTTCAATGATTGACGGTTACATTGCATCAGACGAGGTAAAAAAAGGCCGACCTCACCCCGACATGATTCAACTTGCCATGAAAAAGGAAAAGATTGAATTCGCTCACAAAGTGATGAAAGTTGGAGATACCATTAGTGATTTATTTGAGGGATATTCGGCGGGTTGCGCTTGGAACATTGCTGTTTTAACAGGTGCTCAAACCTACGACGATTTATATACTGCACCCTATACTCAGATTTTGAATAATCTAGAGCCATTACTTAGAATATTTGAAAAGAAGAAAAAGTAAACCGTAATGAATTTACACACTCACACAACCTATTGTGATGGTTTATGTGATCCTGTTGAATTTTTCAATAAAGCAATTGAATTAAATTGGCGATTCATTGGGTTTAGCGCTCATGCGCCGATACCATTTCCTTGCAATTGGGCTACTAAAGAATCTAACACTACGAATTACATACATGAAATTCAATCACTTGGAAGACATTATCAAAAATCCATTCAAACTTATATAGGTTGGGAAATTGATTATTTACATGGTAAAGATTTCCCTGCATTGAGTGATATTCAAATTCGCAACGCTGATTATCACATTTGCAGCATTCATTATCTACCAATTTTAAAATCCGACAACCATGTTATTGAATATATTGAAATTGACGGTGAGTTTTCTGAATTTTCACGTATTGTGAATTATTACAACGACAACCTGGAAGATGTCTTAAATCTATATGTCTCAAACTTGGATAGCATGTTGAATATGCCATTTCCAAAAACAAAAATAATTGGACATATTGATAAAATTTGTATCAATGCAGAAAAATACCCCAGTTTCAAAAAATATGCGAATCAATTTTACAATCAACTTTTTGAAATTTTAAAAAAACAACCTCAGGGATCAATCATTCTTGAAATTAACACTCGCTCGATTTACAAAAAAAACAGAAGCAATCCATATCCAAATTATCAATTCTTAAATCAAATTAGTGAGTTAAACATTCCAACTATAATGAGCACAGATGCACACCATACATGTGAACTAGACAACGGAATTAAAGAAGTAAATGAACAATTAACAAAGCAAAATATTTCTATCAAGTGGTTTAACATTGAAGATTATTTCATTTAAGAATTTTTATATGATTGAAAAATTAAATTCAATAAAACATAAAAAAATTTTTGAAGCATTGCTGATTGGGCTAACAACTTTTTGCATCTACACCTGCATGTATGCAATTAGAAAACCTTTCACTGCCTTGGTTTTCGATGGTAAATTGTTAGGTTTTGGAATAAAATCATGGATGGTAATCGCTCAACTTTTGGGTTATACATGTAGTAAATTTTTCGGTATTTCCTTTTTAGGAACTCTTAAACGCAAAAACCGCAGCAAAACTATATCCACATTACTATTCTTTTCTGTGATACCATTATTTTTAATTCCATTAACATCAATACAATTTTGGCCGCTTTGGTTTTTCCTAAATGGATTTCCTTTGGGATTAATTTGGGGATTGGTTTTTTCTTTTATTGAAGGACGTAGACTCACAGAATTAATAGGAGCTATTTTAGCTTGTACATTTATTTTTTCTTCGGGAATGGTAAAATCTTTGGCTATTTACCTTCAAGAAATTCACTACATTACAAATTGGATCCCCGTCATTATAGCAGCTATTTTTTATATTCCGTCTATATTTTTTAGCTATTTGTTAGAAAAGTTGCCTGAACCATCGGAACAAGAGAAATTAGAGAATGCGCCACGACAACCATTAAACAAAACAGAACGAAAACAATTCCTCAAGAAATATCAATTTTTTATTATTTCTACCATTTTTACTTATTGCATACTCACCTTAGTTCGAGATTCCAGGGATAATTTTAGTGGAGAAATCATGAAAGCACTAAACATTTACAAATCATCTAGTTTATCGCAATTAGAAACTATATTAACCATAATCATGTTAACATGTATCCCTTTTATCTCTAGGATTCGCAATCATAAAAATGCTATATTCATTACTTTGTATTCAACAATTATTGGAGGAATCATTTGTGCGATCTCACCCATTTTATTCAATCACAATTACATCAATGGATATTATCTTTTATTATTCAGCGGGATGGGTATTTATTTGGGATACATTCTTATAAATATTAGTATTATGGACCGATTGGTAGCATTAAATGGATCGGCTTGCAATTCGGGTTTTCTAGTTTATATGGCCGACTCCTTTGGTTATTTGATATCACTTACCATTAGTGGCATTGCAATTTTCTCTCAAAAAGGAGATATTCCTTGGTTATACCTTTTTAAAGAATTAATAAAACTTGGAGGAATTCTAATTATAATCGGAGCAACAATTTCAATAATACAAATAAACAAATACAAAAGAAAGTCAATTTTATGATTCAAAAAAAAGCGATTGTAGTGGGCGCAGGAATTCTTGGAATGGCTGCCGCAAAGACATTGTCAGAACTAAAATATCAAGTAACCGTATTTGAAAGATCGCCCAAAGCTGAAGGATCGTCAATCCGAAATTTTGGTATGGTTTGGCCAATTGGCCAACATTCTGATAAATATTTAGAACGGGCATTACAAAGTCGTGAAACATGGTCGAACATTTGTAAAAATGCGGGCATTTGGCATAACCATGCTGGCTCCATACAGTTATTTTCAAATAAAATTGAATTAGATATGGCGCATGAATTTTACAGTGCAGAAATTCATCATCGGCCTAATTTGAAAATATTAAATTTCAGTGAATGTTTAAATTTGGTACCCAATTTAAATCAACATAATATAATTGGTGGTCTATTTAGCTCAACGGAGATGATTGTAGAATCACGCGAAGCAATCAGGGTAATCCCTACGTACCTCGCAGAGAAATACAATATTACATTCAACTTTGGAAAAACAATAGTTGAATGTACATCTGGTAACGTTAAAACTTCAGACGGGGAATCTCATTTAGCTGACGTTATTATCATATGCAGCGGTTATGAAACCAACATATTGTATCCATCAGTATTTGAAACTGCACCGATAACAATTAGCCAATTAAACATGCTGAGAAGTGCACCAATTTCAAATTTAATTCCTGCACTTTGTGCAGGATTAAGTTATTTGCATTATGATTCATATAGCACACTTTCCCAAAGAGAAGAATACCAAAAATTTTGCTTAGAAAAATATCCAAATCAGTTAAAAAATGGAATTCACTTATTGGTTTCTCAAAACCATGATAAAGCACTAACTATTGGAGATTCGCACGAATATGGGAACCAACTCGATCCATTTCAAAGCAATGAGATTGATCAATTTATTCTCGATTATTATGCGGAAATAATGAATGTAGGGGAAATCAACATTTCACAACGATGGATGGGGAAATATTTAAAAATGAACAATGGTTCAAGTGAATGGGTTCAGGAGGTTGAAAATGGGGTGTTCATTTTTAATGGCCCAGGTGGAGCAGGCATGACCTTAGGATGGGGTATGGCAAATGAAATCATTCCCAAAATCGCTTAAATCATACATTTCTGAATATCAATCCAAACGGATTCAGGAATGACTGATTTAATATTTTCAATTTTAGCTTCATCATCAAACCGTCTCAGTTGCAAACACTCTTGTAAATTAGGAAAATGAGAATATAAATTAAATTCTTCTGTTGTCAACACTCCTCCCTGTAAGTAAAAGCTATCAATGCTCGCTTTTGACAATTGCTCCATATAACTAGCATCAAGGGTAATTAAATAACGTTTAGCCCAAACATGCGATTTTATTAAATCTACAACTTTGTCACATAATTTCAACTCAGACAAAAAATTCGCCCCTATAACTTCATGTTCAAAGTCTAATTGCTTATGGATATCTATTTCGGAGTAAAGTAAGTGTCCTATATCATGCAAAAAAGCAGCAACCCTTAATTCAAGTGAAGCATTAAATTCAATTGCTCTTAAATAACACTGAATTGCATGTTCTTGCTGAGTTACATTTTCACCATATTCTTTTGAACCTTGTCGCTCAAAAAGTAATTTTAATTTATTGATATTATTGATAATCATAATTCTAAAATAAAAAGATGAAGGAGAATAAATCTCCTTCATCGTGCAATACCAAAATATAACTTTAAAAAATTTATTTATTTACCCATAGAGCCGAATTAATATCATCTGTTCCACCAAACTGCGATTGTAAAGCAGCTTTGTAATTCACAGAATTATTAGATATCTCAGAAACAGGATATTTAAATCTTTTTGGTATCAGAGAACCACCGGCAGAGTTACCTATACCAGGCCCATTTTCAGAGAAAGTGGGTAAACCAGTTCTTCTGTAATTAAAATACCCTTCCCAACCACTATTTTGGAAGAAAGCCAAATATTTTTGTTGAAGAATCTGACCTAATCCCGTTGCGTTATTTCCAGCATAGCTCACTGAAGATTGTTGTAAATATGCAGATTGGTCAAAGTTAACAGTGAATTTGTTATATGAACCACCATCTGTTACTTTACCACCTGGTTTAAAGAAATAAACATCAACTGCACCTGCCCCAATTCCATAAAAGTCTTGAGCTGAAATAATCCCTTTTTCATACCAAGTTTTTGCATTTTCCGTGATCCAACCACGGTTTGCCGCTTCTGCAATGTTAAAACACATTTCAGAATAACCAATTTGAATGCAATTTTCTGCAGTATAAGTGCTGTAATAACGCTTACGGTTGTAAAAAGAGAACTCACCAGGAAGAAAATTTGATCCGTTGTCAATACCAGCTTTAGAACTCATGTCTGCAAGATCCATATTTGTTGGGGCACCAACAAATGCAGCATAATCAGTTGGCTGCAAACCAGACTTTAATTTAGCCCCACTCGGCTCAGCAATAAACATTGCTCTTGGATCGTTTAGTTTTACTAAAGAATTAAGCGTGGTTGCACTCATGTTGTAACGCGTTGCATCAAAACCAAAATTATCAGGATTAACAGGATATTTATTAAATGTAGTGTTATAAACGTACTGAAGCCCATCAGAATTTTTATTTAACAATGGATATTTTAAAGGATTTGATATAATATTGGCAAATTTTGTTTTAATATTCAAATCTGCATCAGTTTCTTTCGCACTCAATGACATTAAAACTCTTAATGCAAAAGCATTGTTAACTTTTTGCCAAGCCGACAAATCATTATTGAAATAAATATCACCGTTAAATGAAGCCTTACCATTAACCAACAATGTGGTCATTTCATCATTTGCTTCTTCCAACCACTTTAAAATTTGAATAAAAATTTCCTTTTGACTATCATATTTAGGTGTAAAATTACTCGCTGAGAATGCTTCTGATAGTGGCAAGTCTCCAACTAACATCGTCATGTTATAATATTGATATGCACGGATAAATTTCCCTAAAGCGGTATATGGATTCACATTGTCATAACCAACTCTTTTTGCTTCTTCTTCCATTTTTATTACATTTTTGATTGTTGTAAAACTCATTGATGCGCTAGCCCAGTTATATTCGTTATTACCATAATAGTTATAGTTACAACAATTATACTGACACCATCTTGCAACGTCATTCCAAGGAGCCATGTAAATTGAATTACAAACGCCATTGAACACTAAATCTGGTGTAACGGTTGTAGGTTTATTCGGATCTTTATCTAAATTATCACCCAATTGACAACCCTGAAATAACATTACAGTCATTACTGTAATTGCTAAGAATAATATCTTTTTCATTTTTATGTTTCGTTAATTTTAGAATACTAAATTGATGTTTAAACCATATCTTCTTGAAGTTGGTGTCTGAAGCGCTGAATATCCTGTCATCCCTGGAAATTGATCTAAATCTAAATCATTGTGATTATTAGGATCCATAGCAAAATACAATACGTTGCGGGCGATAAATGAAATACTCGCTCCTTTGAAAGTTTTACCCATCAAAGAGGTAGGAACGTTGTAAGTTAAAGATATTTCTCTTAATTTAAAATAAGATTTATCCATGATATTTGCCTCGTATTGACCATAATAACGACTTACATAATCCTGTAAATAAGTTTTAGTTGAATTGTCTTCGAAAGTCAATTCACTCTCATTCAACAAAGTACCATTGTCGTCATATTTAGGTATACCTGAGGTGATTCGAACCCCTTCTCCAACCCAAGATTTATTACCCAAATAATCTTGATAACGAGCATCGCCCATACCTAAACCATTTGCATCTTTAATATTATTTTCAACTGTTTCGATGTTTCTACCACCTCTAAAGGTTTGACGTTGAATTTGATTTACAATTTTACCACCTACTCGACCGTCAAATTGAAAAGACAGATTAAAGTTTTTGTATTTCACATTATTAAAGAAACCCCAAACCATATCAGGCAAAGAATTACCTAAAAATTTACCTTTAGCCAATACAACAGGTCTTCCACCGGCATCATTGATAATGTCACCGTTAGATCTGCGAGCAAACGCCGATGCATAAATACCATCAATTCTATCACCAACTTTTAAAACCCTATCGTTTCTATTATCGCTCAAGAAGAAATTTGATGATAATGCATCCACTCCATCATAAACTTTTGTTAAATACTCACCATATCCAGAAAAATTCGCAGATGTAGACCATTCCAAATCTCCTGCCTTCTTAGCTTTTATGATATCCGCATTGATGCTAAATTCCCAACCTCTACGTTGAGTTTCGATACCATTCACCAATTGATTGGTGTAACCAGTAGCTTCAGAAATAGAGCGTTGGAAAATTCCAGGACCATCGTTATAAATAAAATATGTAGCTTCTAAACCAATTTTATTATTCAACACCCTAGCTTCTGTTCCAACTTCAATATTTGTTCTTGAAAATGGCTGTAGGTTCGCGTTCGAAAGTGTATTTGTAAAATTTGCTGAAGGTTTATTGTTGTATGTCAATGGTGTACTATAAACAGATGAATTAGTATATGATGGACCATTATATGGTGAACTGTAATCTGAACCATATCCTAATGGATTACCTACAATACCAATTGTTGGATTTGTTAATCCACCTTTAACTTCGGCAATTGAAGCACGAAGCTTCCAGAAACCTAAGTTTTTAGATTTCAATTTTTTAAAAATTTCTGTTGGAATTAAAGACAAAGATGCAGATGGATAAATGTAAGAGCTTGCATTATCAGGCAATGTAGATAAATTATCCATACGGGCAGCTAAATTCACATTGTATCCATTACCATTGATATCAACCAATCCAAACAAAGATGAAACAGCCATATTTGAATTAAAATTCGATACTTTTACAGGATTTGCACTATTTGCAAAACTATATACCTCTGGCACATTTAAGTAATCTGTTGTTACAAACGATGAAGTGTAGGTGAAGTCTCTACGATTCCCTCCAAATGACGCATCAACATTAAATAAAGAAAGGTCTTTTTTGTAATTTAATAAAAACTCATTGTTCATTTCAAACATTGAACGTCTGTCTTCTCTATAATCACCTCTTCCTTCTTCTCTTCCATATGGATGAGCTGAGAACGGCATTTTTTCTGTTCTTAATAAATCATAAGTAGATGCTGATGTTCTAGCCATAAAATTCAAAGCAGGCGTGATTTGATAGTTCAAAGAAGTATATCCATACACATCATTTTTGTAATGACCTCTCAACCATTTTTCTGCCATCAACCATGGGTTATGATAACGTTGGTATTCTGCAAATACACTCTGTACACCTTCTTTACCTTTTTGCCAAATTCCACGGATATCATCGGACATTATATCCCAATCTGCTCCACCCCAGATGATAATATTATAAATCATTGAATTTGGACCATAATTCACATCGCTAATATTCGGTGTGGATTGACGATTGTAGTTAATATTTGCATCTAATTTTAATTTCTCATTAAAACGAATGGTGTTGCTTAAGTTGAAGGTTTGACTTGTTAAAGAAGTATTCGGAACCTGACCAACTTGGTGCATATTCGAAAATGAAAAACGAACATCTGCCTTCTCAGAAGAAGTTGAAATACTAAAGTTGTTATTTGTTACTAATCCAGTTTGCAAAAAACGCGATAAATTGTCTTTACCACGGTTTGTCCAAGGTGTTGATGTTCTTACACCAGTAATTGGATCTATTGGACTATCATATTGAGAAATTAATTGACCTTCAAATTTAGGACCCCATACATCATAGTCTCCATCGTTTAATCCACCACCTTTACCGTCGACAAATGAGTATTTACCATGATCACCAGGACCATATAAATCTTGTACTTTTGGAATCGTTAAAAATCCCGATTCCAACATGTTACTCGAGTTGAATTCTACTTGAACTCCTTTCTGCGTTCCTTTTTTCGTTGTAATTACGATTGCCCCATTTTGACCTCTGTAGCCATAAAGTGCGGCAGCTGCAGGACCTTTTAGTACAGTAACTTTATCAATGTCATCTGGTGCTAAATTGTAAGCATCTGAGTTTACCGGAATACCATCAACAACAAACAACACACTTTGACCTCTTCTAGGATCTGAACCTCTAAGTACAATAGAAGGCGCACCCAAGATTTCGGCACTTTGACCAATTGTTAGACCAGCAACTCTACCTACCATACTATTAACAACGTTTGGTTCTTTTGCCTTGGTCAAGGTATTTCCTGAAATTTCTTGGACTGCAAATCCAAGTTTCTTTTTGTCCTTTTTGATACCCAATGCTGTAACAACAACCTCGTCGACCTTCGCAGTATCAGACATTTCATCGGTTTGCGCTCCTAATGTAGAAATTGCGGCAATCGCCGTCAACGACATACACAATTTTCGAGCATTTAACAATGTGATTTTTCGCATGATTTATTTTTAGTTTGAGGCAAATTAAAACGCAACATGTTACTAAATTTACTGATAGATATTATCAAAAAATAACCAACTAAAATATAATATTCCGTTAGAAATTCAATCACTATTTTTTCATTTTAACTTAAAATAAAAATTGAATTTGACAGCATCTACCGGGTAAAAAAATACCAGAACCGTGAACTTTTCCAACATTGTCAAATAAGTTTACAATTCCAAAGACAACCTTATATTTTAACGATTTAAAAGTAGCACATAGGTTTGTCATTGTATAAGCATTGGTACCATTGATGCCAATTCTATTATCTGCAACATCACCACTAGCCAACCTATTTTGTTCATTTACAATTTGAAAATCTAAATTTAATTGCCACTTATGATTTAATATTGAAGTAACTTTTACAAAACCATTTATTGGCGGGATCCTTCTCATAGGTTCATTTCGCGTGATATTATTGCCTATACAAATAGATCCTCCCAAATCTAAATTCCATTTAGAACCAATATTCTGGGTGAAACTGAAATTCATTCCAAAGAGTTCACTGTTCTCAACATTTTCTTTTTGATACAAAGGGTATCCTTGTAAACTGTCTCTTAGTTTAACTCTAGCAATTTGTCCCTGAATATCTGTATAAAACAAATTCATTCTTAGTTTAGTATTGACATTTGTATATTTCAATCCAATTTCGGTAGTTTTTGTATACTCCGGGTCTAAATTATATTGAGGCACTTCATATCGAAAATCCACAATCCCTAAAGTACCTAAATCGTCGATATTCGGTGATCTAAAACCTGTGTTGTGATTTAAATAAAGTGAAAAAGATGTAGAAACGGATCTTATTACACCAAAATTGTAAACCATTGCGTTTGTGTTAACTTGAATACTACCTAAAGATTCCTCTTGAATATCTATTTTTGAAAAATGATATCTTATACCTCCATAAATATTCCAATTTGACATTTCTTTATGCATCAAAAAGAATATGGAATTTTGTTGAAATTGGGAATTATTTGGATACAGTCCGCGTAAAACGGCTTCGTTTCCATTTGCCAAATTCAATTCACTTCGTATGGAACCTACTTTGTCTAAATAAAATTCAATTCCATTATTGATTGCAATACCGCCTTTGAGTTTCTTTGAAAATTGCATTGTTCCAAAATATGTACCAACCCTATCACTTTCAATTCGTTTAACTTGAGATAAATTTTTCTGAATATTTCTTTCCTCAATGCATTGTATATAACCAATTGTAGTTTGTAATTCTGACAGATTTTGCTTCCCAATTTTTTGTATTCGCCTTATATAATTTAGGTTTCTGAACTGAAGGGACATTTCATTCAAAGCAAAATTTTCTAATTGATATTTATGATAAACAGGAACATTAAACTGCGAAACCAACTGACTATTTATAACCCATTCACCAGTTAAATCTCGAAATCTAACCATTGCATTTATTGAATATTCTTTATATCCGCTGGGGGTTTGAGTGCCGATTGACTGTGGACCCACGACATCACCAAATTTCCGTATGGTTCCATTAATCGCATATGCTTTGTTTTGATTCATTCCTTCAATACGAAGATTTAAAGTGCCTTCCTGTAAACCAGTTATAAACTTACCTCTTCCAGTAAAATCATGAATCAATTTTGGACCAGTTGTGTATTTAGGCATCTTGCTCATTAAATGGACTACTCCCCCCAATGCATCACTTCCATATTGTACAGAACCAGTACCAGAGGCTATTTCAACCGTTCCCAAACTAAATAGATCCACAGTATTTAGATATTGATTAGGGCCATATCTATAAATTGCATTATTCATTCGAATTCCATCAATCAACATCAAAATCTGATTTCCTGTAAGTCCATTTACATATGGAGACCCACCTCCTAAATTTGTCCGCTGCATTAATACTCCCGGCATTAATGATAGCGCGTCTGGTAATGTGCTTGAAAATTTATTTGATTCCTTTTCAATATCAACATGATTTAAATTCCATGGCGTATTCTTTTCGACTTTATTTTGTCGGAAAATAGTAGAAATTTCAATACTATCTATCCGATGAAAATCCTTACTCAAACCCTCTAAATGTTGAGCCTTAACTTCAATACCAAAATAACAAAATAACAAAAATGAAATAATCTTATACATACGTTTATTTAATAAATCCCCTGCGCTCAGGCACTGGAGTCATTAAACTTTCTCCTTTTACATATTTCCAAAGTAAATCATTCATCAATTTTTCATTGGCGACATCTTCTTTCGACAAATCTAAATATTCACTCATTTCCATTAAATAAGATGTAGATTTTGAATTTGTTTGAGAATTTATTTCGTTCAAATCAACCAAATTGGGCACACTTTTAAACGGATTCATATTTACAGTATCACTAAAACAACGCCACATTGATTTGGCTGAAGCATCGTATTGACTCATTGGCGACATACCTAAAATCAATTCAATTGTTCTTAACATTGAACTAGTTGAATAATGAGTGTGATCAATGAAATTGCGTTTAACAAAACCACCAGCAATGTATGCGGTACTCCTATGTGCGTCTATATGGTCTGCACCGTTTTGAGCATCATCTTCAAGTATAAACACAACCGATTTATCCCAAATTGAAGAATTTGACAGGTACTCAACAAATAAACCAACTGCCAAATCATTATCCGCAACATGAGCAAAAGGTGTAGGTCTACCTTTTCTAACGCCTTCTGTGTGATCATTGATAAATCTTAATGTATTTAATTGAGGAACCATGTTTATTGACAATAATGAATCAAAATCTGTTTTCCATTGGTTAAATCTGGTTGTATCTCTCACATGTTCATCCCAAGAAGTAAATTTTGAACATAAATGATTTTCAAGAACCTCTATATTGGCTTTATAATCATCAGCAAATTCTCCATACGTCCTATAACTCAATCCTCTATTTTTTGCATGATTCCAAATAAACCCCTTCTGAGGTGTCGCTACTTTTGATTGTCCTTCATAAACATAATCTCCACCTCTGCCGCCATAACTTGTAGGCCATGTTTTCTCTGTAAAATCATTTGCAATTGCAGCAGTGCTCCAATTATGGCCATCTGCACTCACCTCTGCATCTACATAAAAATGGTCTAATAGTACAAACTCAGAAGCCAATTTATGTTGATTCGGTGTAATGTTTTTCCCAAATAATAATAAATTAGTGTCACCATCACCACCTTCAATGTCACTTAATACTTGATCATAAGTGCGATTTTCTTTTATGATATAAAAAACATGCTTTATTGGGCTTATATCACCTATTTTTTGAGGGATAGGGTTTCCTTTTGGAATTAAAGTATCTTTAGTCAATTGATTGATTGTGAACGGAGTATTCGAATACACTCTTTTGGTTTGCGCATCCATATTTGATAGTAGTTTATCTAATGGATATACTTGAAGAGTCCCTCTAAATAATGAACCAATGTATTGAACTGGTAAATTTTTAATTCCTTTCTGATATTCAACTTGATTCTTGCGAGCTATTGGATTTGGGCCAAAAGGATTTGAAGCCGATTTTAAACCTTTGGCATTCGATATATAAATATTTCCATTAATCAATTTGACCTGAGTTGGATACCAAGCCGTTGGGAAATAACCCAATATTTTTGAATCACCAACTTCACCAATACTAAAAATTGCGATATTGTTGTTATCCGCATTTGCAATAAACAATAACCCACGTGTGGTGTCAATACATAACCCATTTGGCGTGCTTCCTGTAGGAGAACCTAAGTACAATGAAGTGTTTAATATTTCTTGAACATTAAAACTATTGATATCAATTACATATACAGAATTGTCATTTGAACATGCAACAAAAAGCCTCTCAGTTTTTATATCAATTACGATTTCATTAGGATTCGATCCTACTGGTATTCGGACAATAAGTCTCCCCGATAAATCAAAACATGCTACAGATTGATTTCCCCATTCGCTTACCCATATTCTATTTGATTTTATATCAAAACAAGTAGCATATCCCTCTGACATTAATTGAGCCCATTTCTTTGATACCCGCGAAACCAAGTCCACTTCATAAATTGAAGAATCTTCTTTAGTCGAAACATAAATTTTCTGATTCGTTGCGATACACATTCCCGTTGGGGAGACCTTATAAGGCCAAGGTTTTGCTATATGAATTGACTCTCTGTGTTTTAACCGTCCATTTTTGAATTTAAAAACTTCAATGGAATTATTATTTCCACCGCTAACATATAGTAATCGACCATCATGTGAGAAAACAGAACCATAAAATGTCTTATCAATTTTAACACTATCTGTTCTTTTACCATTTCTTGTATCTATGACAATCAATGATTGATCACTTTGCCCCGCATTAATTGAAACAATCCAATGATTGCTGGGATGTGTTACTAATTGAATTGGCAAATCACCCAAAACAATTTGATTTCCAATGGGTGAAATTCGCCAACCGTTGGGCAATATTAAACCAGTTGTATCTTGCTGGATTAATGAGTTATTGCTATACGAATTCTGAATAAAAGAAAAGAGCAATACAATGAAAAGTTTAAAATGAATATGATTTAGCATAGACTTATTTTTGATTATTGAGCTTAATTAATTGTTCATTATCCATTGGTTCAACCATTTTCACTTCTCGCCAAGGGATATTCTTGTTGTATTTTCTCATTGCTAACTCCGGATCAAAGACCCTCAAGTCAGATTTTTCCATTATATATGGTTTGTAATTTGGAGTTTCCGTCAAAAAATCATTAAGGACTGTTGCCGTCGCATCAAAATGATTCACTGATGGCAAACCTTTTAAGGTATAAATTGTACGAATTATTGAACCAAAATTTGCATGTTTGGTAGAGATATAATTTCTCCTTACATATGGCCCGGCTAACAATAAAACACTACGATGTGCATCTACATGATCAACACCACCTTGGGGATCATCTTCTGTGATAATCACAAGCATGTTTTTCCAATATTTTGTATGTGATAAAAATTGCAAAATTCGGCCCAACGCCAAGTCATTATCAGCAACATAACTCTGTATAAATGGGTAACCATCATTCGGTCTGGGCGAAGAAGTATGATCGTTGGGCAATTGAATTGTCAATAATTCTGGCAAATCATCTTTCCCCTCAATCCACAATTTTGTAAATTCAGTTTCAAATTGTTCTACCCTAAACTGATCTGGAATACTCGTATTATATCCTGCGTAATTTTTCGAGGTCTTTGAATAAATTGACTTTGGCATTGGAAATGGTACCGCTAAAGCCGTACCGTTCATTGTATCGTACCATTCCTCTTGAACATCCGTATATTCATTTGCCTCACCAAAGTTATATACAGATATTTTATTTCTTTCTAGTGATTCCCACAAACCTCCAATTTGATTATAATCTTCTGGATCTTGAGCTCCAGTAGTTCTCGGAAATCTTCCTCCAGGGGATTTTGAAAACAATTTATATGTACCAACATTCGCTGAATTGGTTTCTACATATTCATTGGGAATCGTTCCAAGCATCCAATGATGACCGTGAATAGAAGCGTCGCTGTCACAATAAAAATTGTCAGATACGCCAAACTCCTTCGCAATCTTTAAATGGTTCGGAGCAATTCTTAAATTATCCAACCCTAAAACAAAATTTTTACGCATTAAGGTATCGAATCCGTATTTATGGAGATCTGCATTTGATACTTTATCAATTTGTTCAATCAAAAAGCGTTCTGCATTCACACCAAATCTCGATAGTGTTGAATCACCTCTTACTCCAGGTAATTGACCAAACAATTCGTCAAATGTTCTATTCTCTTTGGTTATATAAACAATATGTTTGATTTTGGTCGAATCCTTTTGTTTTAAAGCATTTCCAAAAGAAGCTAACTTTGATATTGTTGAATCCGAATTTTGAACAAAAGTATGGTTCATGCAAGCCCTAGTCCATTGATCAAATTGCTTTGTTGTTTGATTTAATTTTACTTTCTGTAACAATCCTAACTGAATATCTCCAATATATTTTCCTTGAATTGGTTCAACAAATCCTATTCCGCCATTTGCTCCTGCACCCAATCCCCTAATTGAAGTTACAAGTAACTCATTTGTTCCCCTTAAAAATTTAACCCTCGAAGTTCCCCAAGCCGACGGGATAAACGAAATGCATTTATTCTTGTTCAAATCAACAACGGCAACTGCATTATAACCCAAAAGAGCCACATATAATCTATTCTTTCGCGAGTCTATATCTAATCCATATGGAAAATATCCCCTATACCGATCTAAAAAAGTACCAGTTGTAATTGGAATTTGCCTTTCAATTTTAAAATTCGTTAAGTTTAATACTGCAATTTCATCGCTCTGCGACTGACTAATATAGGCATAATTGCCTGAACAAACGACAGAATTAGGATGTGAACCACCAACAATTTCAGCACCATCAATAAACTCTCCAATTTTCTTACCAGTAATTATTTTTGCAACAATTTTATTCGAGAGAGTATTCACAACCCAAGCTGACATCGATTCATCAACATTAGATTTACCTAGACCCGGTACAAATTTATTCTCAACAATCACACCCTCCTCCGATTCTTTAGTGTGAGCAGCATATGGTGGAAAATGCAAATAAAAACTATCTTTATTTTTTGGAGTCACTCCGGGCAACAAAGGATAATTATACACCCCAACATTTACAAAAACAAGATGCTTTCGATCCGATGACAATTGTAGCCCAAATGGAATTCTTCCGGTGTTTAATCTAGCAATTAATTTTTTACTTTGAAGATTTATACGATACAATTCTTGCCAAGCTCTATCTAAAACCCATAATTCATTCAACATAGTATCCCAAACAATATCTGTAATCATAGATTCTCCCAGAGCCTCTGGATGAAATAAATTACAGTCGATTGAATCAACTACCTTCTTATTCGTTAAATTGAAAAAGAAAACTTTACCATTATCTCCTCCACTTATAGCAACAACTTCAGGATTTTTCCCAAAACAAGCTCCTATAAACGTACTTTGAAATAAACCAACTTGTTTTTCTTTTCCATATTCTGGAAAACGTTCAACTGTAAATTTTTTATTTCGAAGATTCACAATTGAAATTGCATTGTTATGTAAGATTACCCCCAGTGTTTCCTCAGAATTTACCGCTAATCCAAAGGCTGAACGGCTAATTTCTAGAACATCACCTGCGGGTGAGACAATTCTGCCACTGGGCAATATTGAAATTCCATTTAAATCACGTTTACAATAATCGAATTGACCAGGAACCACATAATTATGAAGTTTATCGCTTTCAATTTGCGATTTTTGTGAAAATAAAATACCAATTTGAAAAATTGAAACGAAGACAATGAGTAATAACCTTTGCATAACTTTGAATCAAAGGAATATAAAATTCGTTATTTTAATATGGTTGTAAAAATATCATTTCATTAAATCATGTAAAAGATTCCTTCATTAAAAAAAAATTTATATGATTGAAAAATTAAATTCAATAAAACATAAAAAAATTTTTGAAGCATTGCTGATTGGCCTAACAACTTTTTGCATCTACACCTGCATGTATGCAATTAGAAAACCTTTCAATGCCTTGGTTTTCGATGGTAAATTGTTAGGTTTTGGAATAAAATCATGGATGGTATTGAAAATATTTGAAAAGAAGAAAAAGTAAAACTACGCCTCAATCCTTCAAACCAACATGGATTTGTTGTTTCATTTTCTATGTCTCTGAAAAACCATCGAATGAATATTTGATCGCTTACAAAAATACCAAAATATAGGTATTCTATTGTTTTTCAAATCATTGTACTTCGCTGTCATGAAAAAATTCCTAAATCTATCATCATTTGTACTTTTCATCGTTGGAACGATTTTTAAATTAGAATCTTGGCCAGGTGCAAACATCCTGATTCTCATTGGTAGCCTTACTTTGCTTATTGGAGCTATTTACATAGGTTATACTGAAAATCAAGAAAATGGGCTTTCTGTAGTTCACAATTTTGTGGCTACTTTAACCCTCGCAACAATCATCGTTGGCGGGGTGTTTAAATTTATGCATTGGCCGGGTGGACAAATTATTTTGATTGCCAGCGCGCTCCTTGCATTGGCTATGGTGATGTTGAATTTCCTTGAGAGTCAGCCCTTACAAAAACTATCGTCTCAATTTGTGACCACAATCTTACTCATGCTGTTCATTTCAACTGCTTTGGGCACCAAATATTCGACCAAACACACCGAAAAAGAACAAAACTGTAAAGAAAATTGTGAAAAATGCGATTCTAAAGACAGCAGCAATCAAAAAACTACAAACACAGTTGATAGTACCCAAAAGTAAACAACATTATCTCACAACGAATATTAGGGGCAGCATCATTACTGCCCTTTTTTATTGATTGAACAAATAAGATACTTGCATTGTAATTCCTGAAGTGGCAGACAATGGTTTGAACTTCACTTCATTAAAACTCTTATCGAAATACATCGAAGATTGAACGACGAATCGATTCCATTTCTTCTGTAATCCAAGTGCTATCGAAACATCATGCATCTTTGGAAAATTAGTTTTAATTACACTCAACTCCTGCGATACAACTTGATTTCCCGGCCAATTTTTTGCCCTAAAAGCCACGGCTTCAGTAGATCTTAACGACAGCTTTGTCCCCAAACCAGTCACAAACCAAAGATCTTTTTTCAAGGGCATCAAATAGGAAATAGACAATGGAATTTGCACCACTTTGTAATTAAATTGGATGTTTTTATAGTCGTGCATGTGAACTCCGTTAACTCCTGTATATTCAGTAGCGAAATTCGTTTTTTCTGTGCGCTTAAATTCTTCCTCATCGTAGTAATTACGTCCCATAATTGAACTCAATTTCAGTCCAATTTGAAACTGCCAACGTTGATTTTTCAAAACGGTCGCCATCAAACCAAACCCCTTTTCTCCGATTCCAACATGACCCATTAATCCGGCGGTGTATTGATATTTTTTAATCATTTTCTGTGCATCTAAAATACTATCTTTTGCTGCAGAAGTATCTTTGATTGGCTTGGCCGTAAATTCTATTTTTTCTGATTGAGCAATAACAACGTGACTGTCTTTCTGAGTATTTTCAAGTATTTCAACTTGATTCATCTTCTCGTTTTGTTCTTGATAATCAGCCAAAAGCATGGTCTCTGCATGCTTATTATTCGAACTTAAATTTGCAGTAACTGCAAATCTTTCTGGAGAAATCAAGTGCATTTTTTGCGCATATTCTCTTTTCTGAGGGACGATTACCTGAGGGCGAAATTCATGCAACAACTCCATTTTTAATTTTGCAAGTTCAAGACTCATTTTGTCATTTTGGTCAATTAACAAACTATTTTGTTTCTGAAATTCTTGTTGTTGAATTTTAATGTTATTAACCTCTGTTTGCAAGCGGTTATTCTTTTGCATTTGAAAAAAGAATAAAACAGATGTCGCACCAATTACACCAGCAATCATTGTATTGGCAACAATGCGTGAATATTTGAATTTCGGTTGAGACAACGGTAAATTCGCGCGAACATGCTGATGAATGTTTTTCACCTCGCTCGCAGAAAATGGAACATCTTCAGAATCCAATTTTTGCTTTAATATGTCGTCAAATAATTCATCTTTCATTTGGATCGTGAAATTTTAAAGTCATAGGTTTTACTGTATTCAGGAAACTTTTGGGCAATCATTTTTTGCAATTTTCGTCTGGCATCTTGCAAATTGGATTTCGAAGTCCCCTCTTTTATATTTAACATTTCTGCAATTTCTCGGTGGGTATATCCCTCAACCACAAAAAGAGTAAATACAAGTCTGTACATCGGTGGCAATAGATGAATTAACTTCATAATATCATCAACCGACAGCTTGCTCAACACGTCGTGGTTTAAATCAACGACTTCAATATCTTCTACATCTGTAGTGTGACTAAATTTATGATATTTATGATAATAATCGATTGCAGAATTCACAAAAATCGTACGAATCCATGCTTTAAACGATTTAGAGGTATCGTGTTTATTGAGATGCATGAAAATTTTCAAAAAACCATCATTAATCACTTCTTCCTGCTCTTCTTGTATGTGCAAAAATCTAGAAACCAATTTTTTAGCATACCCTAAATGCATCGAAATCAACTCATATTGTGCTGCTGAATTCCCCTCTTTGCACTTCTCAATGATGGCGTGCAAATTGTCTTTAGATTGATTTTGGGAAGTTGAAATGAGCATTATTGGATTTCTCTATACTATAACAATACTGAAATTTGACTCGAATGGTGGGCTAAAAAAAATAATAATTTCACCCCACCCTTTTGAATGATCATTCGTATTTATATTCAAATAACGCACATTCATTTGATGATTGGATTTTACGCACTCAATTTTAAAAACATGAAAAAACAACATTTATTCACAGTATTGGGGTTGACATTGGTTTCAACCGCAGCGAAAGCTCAAGATTCAATCAAAACATTGTTTTCTACGCCAAAAATTAACACGATTGGACTTTATGTGGCTCCAGAGTACCAATTCGGACAAGTTCAAAATGAATTCACACATCTGAGTGGCATCTCGGGGATGTTGGTTTTTAACCAGAAATTTTCTGTAGGTTTGTCAATGAATCGCACTATGGTGAGAGACTTTTCTCCAAAAGAAGTCAATCCATTGTATTTGAGGGCAAATTATGGAGGATTAAAATTGGAGTATACGTTCAAACCAACCAATGTATTTCATATTTCTGTTCCTTTATTAGTGGGAATGGGAATGGCCACTACTGATTCATTTGCCGCAAGTGGCATTCGACCTGATTCATTCAGAATTTCAAGAAATCAGGACCTTGGAAATCGATTTTTCATCGTGCAACCAGGAATTCAAATTGAAGCAAATGTTTTCAATTATGCAAAAGCGTATTTGGGTGCACATTACCGATTCTCATTCGACACTAACAATTCTACCAATTTAGACGCAACAACTTTGCAGGGATTTGGTGTTTATGGCGGATTAAAAATTGGTTTATTTGATTACAATATCCGAAAAAAAGTTAAAAAATAAATACATCAATTGCACAATTGATCAATATTGAAAAAGCATAAAAAAAGGGGGCTGAGCCCCCTTTTTTTATGCTTTTTCAATCAAACACTCACTGAATTATTTAGCGCATTGAATATTTTGCCATGCACCCAAGTTGGTAACATTTTGAATACCAGCTTCCTCGAGCATTGATTTTGCCGTATTTGCTCTATTTCCACTTCTACATACCAAAGTAACGCTCTGGTATTTTTTAAGTTCTTCTATTTTTGTGCTTAAGTCCGACAACGGAATGTTCACACTGCAATTTGCATGCCCATCGCCATTCCATTCTTCAACAGTTCTAACATCTACAATAATAGACCCTTTGACATTACCTGGTTTAGTGGTATCAGATACTGTCATTTCATTTTTAACCTCATTTGAATTTGACGGTACTGAGTTACAAGCTGTTGCCATACCTGCAAAAAGCAAAAGGGCAGCTGCAAACATGATATTATTTAATTTCTTCATATGTAATTGTTTCATTTTCTTTTTGATTGTTCTTTTGATTGTCATTCGCACAAGTTGCACCACAGCAACCCGATGTAAATAACGAAAATAGGCTAAAAAAAGCACCCATCAAAATCACACCATTTTGGTGTGTCATATACCCTTGATATGCAATCATGACTCCCAAAACAAGTCTCATGATACGGGCAAGATTCCAATTGTGCGTGAGTGAATGCCACATACCTTACATCAATGCAATTCGCATATCGGCAAGTCCGCCGCCGTTATAAACCTCTGAAATGCCAGATTGTTTCAAAATCATTTCTGCCATTCCGCTTCTGTTGCCACTTCTGCAATAAACAACTAAAGGAGTTTTAAGTTGTTTCATTTCTGCCATGCGCATCGGAATTTCATCCAATGGAATGTTCAATGCTCCTTCTACATGTCCGTCGGCAAATTCCCAACTTCCTCTTACGTCAACCACAGTAGCACCTTGCTCTGTAACCAATGATTTAATTGTTGTCATATATTTTAATTCTATTTATTTTGAATTGAATGATGCAAAATTAAAAGCTAAAACGATGGTTTGCCGTGACTTTGGTCACTCATCAAAAAAAAAGGATGATTTTTTCAAATCATCCTTTTTTTTTGATGTAATTAAAATTAATGTGGGAGTTTATCTTTGAATTTACCGTAAACCCAAGTACCTAAAACAGCACTTAGAATGGTTACTGCAACTACAGTAAATCCAGCGCCCAATTGTGTGTACAAAGGACCAGGACAAGCACCTGTAATGGCCCATCCAAATCCAAAGATAAGTCCCCCATAAATTTGACCTTTATTGAAAGTCTTATCCTGAATCACAATTTGCTCACCTTCAATAGATTTCATTTTCTTTCTTTTGATGATTTGTACAGAAATCAGTCCTACAAAAACCGCAGTACCAATCACACCATACATATGAAAAGAATCTAAACGAAACATTTCTTGAATTCTGAACCAACTGATGATTTCAGCTTTTACAAACACAATACCGAATAGAATGCCCACAAAGGCATATTTCAAATTGCTATACCAAGGTTTTTTAATATCTGATTCGTTCACACAAGCGGTGCCCGTTTCTACCATTTCTTTTGAATGTTTACTCATAAATATACGAAATTAAAATGACAATAAAAAGGGTAATCCGAACCATGTCATCAAGAACCCACCAATTAAAAAGCAGCAAGTAGCCACTAAAGAGGGCCATTGCAAATTACTCAAACCCATGATTGCGTGTCCAGAGGTACAACCACCAGCCCAACGGGTACCGAAACCAACTAAAAAACCACCCAAAACCATGAAAATAAATCCCTTCACCGAAAGCAGTTGGTCCCAACTAAAAATATCAGTTGGCATCATATTGGTAAAATCTGTAACGCCGAGGGCCAATAATTGTTTTTTCGTACTATCTGCAATAACAATGGTTTCCTCTGATGTTAAAAAATTAGCAGCAATGAAACCACCAATGGCAGTACCGAACACAAAAAACAAATTCCATGATTCTTTTTTCCAATCGTAATTAAAAAAAGGAATTTTCGCTGGAACACACGCAGCACAAATGTGACGCAATGAACTAGAAATACCGAACGACTTATTTCCGAGCAACAACAATGCTGGAACCGTTAATCCAATAAAAACACCACCCACGTACCATGGCCACGGCTGTTTTATCCATTCCAAAAATGTATCCATTAGTTTTTCTGTAATTTACTTTGACAAACAAAATCAGTTTTAGCAACACTCGTTTTTGCAATTGCAGCAAATCCACCTTCTATTTCTTTGAAATCATGAATTCCACGAGATTTCAAAATAGAAGCAGCAATCATACTGCGATAACCACCTGCACAATGAAGATAAAACGGCTTTTCATTGGCAAGAGATTTGAACCAATCATTGATATAATCTAAAGGCTTGTTATAAGCGTCGGCAACATGTTCTGCGCGATACTCAGATTCTTTACGCACGTCAACAACCACATCATTTTCAAGATTCACTTCTTTTTCAAATTGCTCTGAAGTAATTCTATTTACGGAATCAATTTCTTTTCCTGATGTTTTCCATGCTGTAAATCCGCCTTTCAAATGTCCTAATATGTTATCGAAACCAACTCTCGACAAACGAATAACAGTTTCTTCTTCTTTCCCATCTTCGGTTACGAGTAAAATTGGGGTTTTCACATCCCCAATTACAGCACCAACCCATGGAGCAAATTGCCCATTTACCCCTATGTTAATGCTTCTTGGAATAAACCCTAATGCAAATACCTCTGGGTTACGGGTGTCTAAAAGAACCGCCTCGGTGCTTTCGGCAGCCACCTCAAAAGCAGAAGCTTCCAAAGCACGCATACCATTGTTCACCACTTGATCAATAGACTCATAACCTTTTTTATTCATGGCAACATTCATCGGAAAATAAGCCGGTGGAGGCAATAATCCATCCAATACAGCTTCAATAAAGGCCTCTTTCGACGGTTGATTCAACGCATAATTCATCTCCTTTTGGTGTCCTAAAGTGTCCATCGTTTCCTTCATCATATTTTTACCACAAGCACTTCCCGCTCCATGTGCAGGATAAACCATTACGTCGTTCGGCAAAGGCATGATTTTATTCATGAGGGACTCATACAACATTGCTGCTAATTGTTCTTGTGTCATATCAGCCGCTTTTTGAGCCAAATCAGGTCTTCCAACATCACCCAAAAATAGGGTATCACCACTGAAAAGACTATGCGGTTGATTGTTTTCATCGAGCAACAAATAGCAAGAACTTTCCATGGTATGTCCTGGAGTATGTAACACTTTTAATGTTAACTCACCTACCTTGAATTCTTGATTGTCTGCTGCAATGATGCAATCAAATTCAGGATTGGCTGTTGGACCATAAACAATTTTCGCTCCTGTTTTTGCAGCCAAATCAACGTGACCACTTACAAAATCAGCGTGAAAATGGGTCTCAAAAATATATTTAAGAACCACGCCATCTTTCTCCAGACGGTCTAAGTAGGGCTGAACCTCGCGAAGAGGATCAATGATAACCGCCTCACCATTGCTGTGAATGTAATAGGCTCCTTGTGCCAAACATCCAGTGTAAATTTGTTCAATATTCATAAAATTTTCGTTTTTTTTTAAATGTTACAACATGGGTTTTTTACATCAAAAACACCAATTATTTTTTTTGCCTTTACAAAAACCTCCGAATTAGCCCTAGGTGCTACAGAGTTTAAGCAATTTTCAATTTCCACCATTTCCAAGCCATTTGCTTCAAACAACTTTTGATAGTCATTGGCACTACCACCAAACGGAGGCCCAGGTTTTTCAAAGTTTCGGTTAAACATCAACCCAGCAAGAATGCCGTTTTCATCTAATAACTCGCGCATTTTCTGAACATAATGCTCCCTCATGAAAGGTTGAAGTGCACAGAAAAAAGTTTGTTCTAAAATCACATCAAACTGCCCTTTTAATTCAAAAAAGTCTCCCAAAATCACAGTTAAATTCGCATTTCCCGCAAATCTTTCCTGTAATTTTTTTACGAGTTCCGCGGAAATATCTATCAACGTAATATTGGAAAAACCAGCCTCCAGCAAATATTCAGCTTCGTATGCATTTCCGCAACCAGGAATGAGAATTCTGATGTCCTTTTTTTCAAGTGTATCAATAAAGGCAACCAAAGCTGGCGATGGCATACCCAAATCCCAACCGGTGGTATTGGAGATATATTGCGAATTCCAGTAATGAGCGTCTAAAGTTGGACCATTCATATCGACACAGCAGTTAAGTTCTTCCAACATGCTTATTTTCCTTTCGCTTTTTTGATTGGGCCAAAAGGACCAAATTTATGTTGTTCCTCTGAGAATGCATCGGCAAACGGTCCAAACGGGTGGTCAAATGTCTTCTCTTCTATTTTCGGCCAATCTTTAGAGATATCCTTACTCGGGTGTGGCATTGCATTCACGTAAGCAGCAATATCCCATGCTTCTTCATCTGTTAATTGGGGTTCTTTAAAAGTTGCACCAAAAGGCATATTGGCCTTGATGTAACCAGCAAAACGAGAAATTCGATATAATCCAGCACCCTGATTGTAAGCGTTTTTACCCCAGAGAGGCGGATATTGATAGCTCACTTTGTCTTCATTCAACAAGCCCTCTCCATTTAATTGATGGCAAGATTGACATTTTGCTGCATAAATAATTTTACCCTTTGCAGGATCTGCCGCTCTATCCAAGAACTTCAATTCATAAATGCCAGAACCTTTGGGTTTTTGTCCTTTTTTCACATTGCTACCAATGTAATTGATGTATGCAACCATGGCTTCAAGTTCTTTTAAACCCCGAGCAGGAGCTTTCCCGTTCAATGATCGCTCAAAACAGTCTTCCACACGCTTGTAAATATCTTCGATGCCTCCACTTCTTGCCCTATATTTAGGATAAGTTGTAAAAACTGCCGCATAGTTATTGCCATAGGGTTTTGTACCAGCATCCAAATGACAATTTTGACAGTTCATACCATTTGTTATTTGAGCCACACTACCTCTTGGGCCTAAAAATTTAGCTGTATTTGCAATGAGTTGTTTTCCATATTCGATTTGAACTTGCTTATCGGCAGGCATTTTTTTCAAATCCTCAGGAGTTGGAGCGGTCCACAAATCGGTTGACTTATCGAGTGAATTTGGATACTCTTCTTGAACAATGATTGTAGTATCTGCAGCTATTGATTTAAAAGTTTGAGGGAACTTGGTTTTTACAACCAAAAGAACTGCAACTAAAACCACCAAAACCACCAAATACATCAGGGTTTTGACTTGTTTCCAAAGTTTTTCTACCTCTAGTTGATCCATGGCAAATTACTTCATTTTATAAATTTCCATTACAATGATATAGATTCCCATGATGAAAACAAACCATCCAAAAGCAGGTTTCAATTTTTCACCTGATATCTTTTTAGACAGCATCGACCCAACCAAAATCCCTACAATTGCAATGGAACTGAATATACTCAAAAATGACCAATCTATCACTTCATTTCCGTTCAAGTCGCCAACAAATCCGATTAATGATTTAGCAGCAATGATCATCAGAGAAGTTCCCACAGCTTGCTTCATTGGCAGCTTCGCCAATAATACAAGTGCAGGAATTATGAGAAAACCACCTCCAGCACCTACCAGCCCTGTCACCATTCCAACAATAAGTCCCTCCGCTAAAATTAACGGGAAATTAAAGTTCACCTCAGATGCTACATTTTCTTGAGGCTTTTTTGATGGCTTGATCATGCTGTAAGCCGCCAAAATCATAATCACAGCGAACAATACAAGCAACGCCATTGGCTTTGAAACCGTGAATGCTGAACTTGAAATTAATGGATTGGGAATTGCAGGCACCAAATAAAGTCGTGTTAAAAACACAGAAACAATGCTCGGAATACCAAATACCAATGCAGTTTTCCAATGAATATTGCCAAGTTTTACATGACTCACAGAACCAACAAGACTGGTCAATCCCACTATAAACAAGGAGTAAGCCGTAGCAAGAACTGCATCTACATGAAATAAATACACCAAAATTGGAACAGTTAAAATAGAACCACCGCCACCAATTAAACCAAGCGACAATCCCATAACAATTGCACCTATATAACCTAAAATTTCCATACTATTCTTTTAAATATCTTACAAAGATGTTGTTTGTTTTTTTAATTCATTGTGACAATTATCACTTAAGTAAAATCATAATCATAACCTTCCAGTTGCGATAAAAGCGTGATGGGTTTGTCGGTACATTCCACCCTTCCCTCAACTTTTGGAGATACAGGTGAATGAACTTTTAAATACTCGCGAATGATGTCGTGAAGTGTGATGTTTAATTTTTTAGGATTCAACACATTTTCGATACGACAAAGGGTGTCGTCTGGATCACCATCGCGTTCACACGCAATCACAGAATATAAGGTTCCATCTTCAATTGACTTTCCTTTAACGGTAATCGAATTCACCCTTTGACCTTTGGGTTTATCGGCTGTAATGTTGATTTTCATTCCCTGAAATCTTACCACCCAGCCGCCAAATCGCTTTGTAGGATCTTTTGCAAACACATTTTCTAACTCCTTTTCCAACCAATTCTTCAATTGCAATCCCGACACCTGAGCCCATTTTGCCTCTGAATTTACTGGCAACATGCTCCAAAGATAATCATTGGTAATCTCCGCTAGGCCCGTTTTAGGATTTGGAACCAAAGGCGGACAAAAACGGAAACCATTCGACAAGGCGATGTCTGGGTTCAACTTCCACATCAATGCATCTGTGATCATATTATCCATTGGATTTTCCATAACATAATAACGCACCAAGGTTGTTTTAGAAGTACCTATCACTGTATTCAGTTCTTTAGCAAACGGTTCTTTTGCTTTGTTCACAAGTTGCTGCATCACTGGATCTGGTTTGTATTTTTCAGGATCTACATCCAATAAGGCATATCGATGTTCTTTGATCACCCCGTTTTCAACTACAATGTCCATCTTTGAAACAAACGATCCAAAGGCACCGGGTTCTGTAACTTTAGAAAAAGCTCCTTTGATTGGCTTTCTCACCCTTTCGTGTGTATCAGCACCCAAAATATAATCAACACCATCAACATATGATTTATTCGCGAGGTCAACTTGTTGCGCAAGTCCCATATGGGTTACCAAGAAAACCATGGAACATTGTTCATAATCTCTTAAAACCCGCACATATTTGGCAACATTGATGGATGGATCCGTAAATTTGATTCCTTCGGAATAGGCAGGACTTTGACGTTTGGGCGTCAATGGATCATTGTATCCAATAAATCCAATTTTAATTCCTGCTACATGCTTTGTCCAATATGGTGGGAAAATCATATCTCCAGAAAAATCGTCCTTGGTATCGTGAAACATGTTGGCACATATTTTAGCGCCTCTGTATGCACCAAGGTCTTTCATCATCATTTCTTTGCCGTAAACGACTTCCCAATTGCCCGGTAACATAAGATCATACCCAATATCATTCATCAATGGAACAATGGCTTTACCCTCTGTTAATGCAGCTACACCGCCTCCCTGAAAACAATCACCACCATCAATAACTATCGTATTCAAAGGATTCTGAGCTTTTAAAGTGCGAATCATTGTTTTAAGACTCGCCATACCACCTCTTTTTTTGTAAACTGGACTCCCGTTTTCCAGGAAAAACTCATCGTGAATATCTAGTTGAGCATGGATATCACTTGTATGCAAAATGGTAAAGTGTTGGGCTTTGCCATTTTTAACCGCTTGAGATTTTTGAATGTTAGACAAAGCATGCTCATCGTCGGTTAAACCATAAGCCACCTTTGTTCCAAATGCCAAACCCAACCCTAAAGTTGAAGCTTGTTTGAGAAATGAACGTCGATCTTGTTCTGAGAGGTGTTGATTGCAGCCACACTGGCAGGAAATGTCGTGGTATTTGTTTGTCATAGGCTTTTTTCTGTAGATAAAGTATTGATCATTGAGGAAAGTTAAAAATGATAATTGAATATGATATTATAATGATTCAGATTGACTTTATTAATTTCAAACTTAGGCAAATAATCGATGTTGTTCAATGCTTGTTTCCAAACATATAGCAATTGAACATCAAAGCCTTTAAAAAATCCTTGAAAAGAATATCTAAAATCAACATTCAACTGCTGATATGATGGAAATCCGTATTTATTCAAAGCTGTATTCGAAATTTCAGGAAGGTAAAATTGTCCGTAACTAACATCAGCCCTCAAGCCTTCTAGCCCTAAATTTTTACTCAAAACAGCGGTAAAAGCATTCACGTCACCATACCCTTCATTCCGCTCGCGCGGCATAAAGGTAAAAAATGGATCTCTGCCCCATTCTCTTGGCATCAAATACCTTCCTTTGTCGGTAATTCTCGTATAATTAAGGGTCAATTTCCATTGATTCTCATGGTTTATCCCTAACCTCAATCCATAAACCTCTGAACCTCCATTTTTTTGCATATAGGTTTTGTTTGGGTCAATATTTCCGCCATCATCAACCGACGATTGTCTGATATACTGCAATCCATAAATCAGTTGATTTTGCCAATTCAATGTAAATGATCCCTCGTATTGCAAAAAAGTTGTATTAAAAATATGGCTTACGAGCTGATTCCAAAGTTGCAATTTATCTGTTTTTCGCAACGTATATTCAGCACCCAAAAATAGAATTTCAGACTTTGGAAGATTCCCAAAATAATTCGATTTGGTTCCGTTCGGATTCACCCCTTGTCCATAAATCCCAATGCTATTTCCAACATCCGACCAAGCGATGGTGCTTCGTGGAGAAACCAATGTGATGTACCCCAAATGGAATGTTGTTTTTTTTGAGGGACGATAATCCGCAAGCAAACCTTGAATCAACGTAGGACGCATCCTACCATCCTGAGGATTTACAAAGGGAGATCGAATGTGCTGTTTCCCAAATTTAAGTTCAATTTTGTGATTTGAATATTTGATGTACAAATCTTCTAACCTATCTAAATCGTGATGATTCGTAGGATTTGTTACATCAAATAAACCAAGTTCATACCGATTGGGTTGATTTGAGGCTGAGTCTAATTTTGAAAAATCAGACGATTGCAAATTATAAATAGCATAACCACTAATACCCAATGTGATATTCTTCCATGTGCCTGTTTCATAACCAATACCAACGCCAACAGCATGCGCATAATAATCTGTTAGTCCATCGGCGTTATCGGTATACATACTATAAAACCGAGTATGACCGAAAAAAGAACCTTTGCGTAAAAAATTTTGTAGCGTTTTAGACTGACTATCCAACTTCACACGCTCATTATGATGCAAATATGGCCTATCTTGAGCCGATAAATCTTGCATTATCAAAATGAATAATCCAAAAACAATTTTCCGCATAACCACAAAAGTAGCCATGCGCAAATAAATTGATTGTGACAAATGTCACATCCCTCAAAAATCAATAAAAAAAGAAAAAGAAGTAGAGTGCAGCTTCAATTCTCCTCACGGATTCAAAATAGCCAACAGTGCTGCCAGATCCGTTTTTGACCCTGCCATCACCGATATAACCAATGGTACTTCCTGAAGCATTTTTAACCCTCTCGCCATCAAAATAACCAATAGTTGAACCACTACTATTTTTGATTCTCTCTTGATCAAAATATCCAATTGTACTGCCTGATCCGTTTTTAACCCTTCCATCTTCAATGTAACCAATAGTACTACCAGAACTATTTTTAACCCTACCATTCTCGATGTAACCGATAGTAGAACCCGATGAATTTTTCAACCTCTGCGCAGCCGCAGAATTGCAAAACAAAAATCCAAATATGAAAACAACCAAAGTCAACCTCATCTGTTATCTATTTATCATCTAATCAATTACAAATTTAGAAACAAATTTAATGCCATTTTCATAAGACCCCTGAATGAAATAAAGTCCACTTTGACGCTCAACCAATTGTATTTGCATGGCTTTAGATTGATGATTCTGCTCAAAATTAAAGTTAACTCGGCGTCCTGCAGCATCAGAAATCTCGATGTACGAAACTTTGCTTGGGGTTTGGATTGTGAAAGTACCTAAATTCGGATTTGGATAAACGGCAATGCTTTGGATTTTTACATTCCAAATACCGCTTGGACCAAAATATTGAACGTATTGTGTAGTATCGGATGTACAACCGAATTCACTTTCATTTTTCACCTCAAAATGAAGTATCCCAGTATCTGATACCCTGAATTTCAAAATTGAATCATTTGAAGCGAATGGCTTTGTCCAAACCGCATGATTCCCCTTGGGCCATTGCGCATTCGGATAAACTCTTAATTCAATAGTATCTCCAGGGTAAACAGCAGTTCCGGTCACTTGAATTTTCAACTTTTTAGGTAAATTGTAAAACCCAATCGATTTACTCGATGAATCGATGCATCCATCTAAGGTGACCGCGATATATTTTATCAATGAATTTTTTGAGATACTCGTAGATCTTTGAACTGAATAAAGACTGTCTTTAGTTCCAATTCGCACCTTCCAAGTATGTTGATTAGATGAATCCATTGCACTTAGATTATATGTCCCTCCAAAACAAATCATAGTATCTGGATTTACAGCGAATTGAGCATTGGGAGCACTAAAAACTGTGAAGGTGTCGAAAAACAATGCATTACAAAGATTGGAATCTGTGATAAAATGCGCACGTCTGTATGAACCCGAAGATTTGGCGATGTGATAAATTGAATCTGATTTAGAAACCGTATCTGCACCAATGATCCAAATATTTTGACCATGAGATTGAGATTTCATTATAAGGGGCTGACCCAAGCATACAGATTTAGCACTTACAAACATTGGTTTCGCAGTTGGCAGTTGAAAAATGGTAAATTTCACTGAATCAACATACAAACAAGCAGAATCAGTTAGCAAACTCATGAGAACAACATTTTTTCCGGGTTTAAATTTATTTTTAAACGAAACAGAAGTGTCTGAGTTCAAGACCCCATTTACATACCATGAACGTTTGTAAGGTGGTGTATTGCCAAATTTAAGTTCAGCTACAATCACTGAATCTGACTCACAAGCTGTTTTAGTTGAAGTGATTGCCAACGCTTTAGCCGCAACATTTACACTAACTTCGGTATATTCTCTGGCGCCGTATTGCCACCAAGATCCAGAAGCCGATGTCATCAGTTTCAATGGGCGGATCGAATAATAATGAGCTCCAGTAGAAGCCTTTTTCGAAAAAGAGGTATCTGTACCAACTACCCTAGCAATCAATTTCCATGCACCAGAAATTTTTTCTTCAATGATCACCGAGTCAATGGCATCTGAGTGTAAATCCCAACGGAATCTCACCAAATCTGTGCATTTGGCAATAGCTTTTGCGTGATTTAACGATGGCAAAGGATACAACGTAAGTGTAGGATCGCCCATCAACGCAGTGTGAACTCCACTTTGAAATGCTGCCGCATTATAAAAATAATAAGAATTAACCGATGTTAGCGTTGCTGATGCCAATGGAGAACCTAGGGCACATTCATGAAGCATCCAATAAGGTCTTCCGCTCCAAACATTTGCCAATCCCCAACCTTTACTTGCCAATGGCGCTCTTAACATGTTGTCGGTATTATCCCAATCGCCAAAATAACTTCCAAACATCATGGTAAATGGATTGAGTAAACTGTCATTCACAAAATCAGCAGATGTTGACACTCCCGAACAACCCGTATAGGTTCCTGCCCCACATCCATAACTCAATAAATAAGATTGAGATGACATGGATGTTCTATAATCTCTTTCAAAAACAGAATCCTTAAATTGCGGAGAGAAATTTCTAAATCCACCTGAAGCAAAAGCTTCGGAACTAAAATATCCGAAGTTGTCGTCGATTAATCCACGCGATACCGCTTTATGTATTCCCTTTCTGAAATTCAAGTCTTTGGTTAAATAACGATTCAAGAGCATGGTATCATTGCCAAATGAATTCATGTTGTACAAATCCACCCTTCCAACAGGAATTTGAGCGTATTGAATGGCACTTAATGATGTTCCTATTGGATTTACCCTTGAAATATCAAATTTTCCGTCGCCTGGAGTATTCTGGTTTCTTGAATATGCAGCTTGCGTGTTGTTAACCGAATTGTCTGTCCAATTTGAGTAAAAATTACCATAATATAAGTCAGCAGGCCATGCCCCTGTATGTTCCAAGTGCCCATCAGGCCTATAATTCCCGCTGTAAGGCACCGGAATATGACCGAGTAAAAAAACACATTTTACATTTTGAGAATCGGCAATCCATTGATTTTTAATCCAACTTTTAATTTGATGAACAGAATCTGACCTTAAGGCCGATTTGGAAATAACGGTCCATCCTTCCCTAGAAAGCTGATCTTTAAATTCAGACAGTTTATTTTTCAGAGGGACAATGTAGTTGGAATCGATGATCAGTAAAACCTTACCGAGATTTGTTTTTGCAGGTATTTTTTGTCCCACCAAAGCATATCCATTACCGTAGAAACTGTATTTTGTCGATTTTTTAGCAACACGATATTCAACGGGTTTATTTCCACTAAAGTATGCATCGAAATATGTATTGGTAGTACCAGAAACGGAATCGAGAAGCAACCAATCCACCTTTGCATTGCTTCGCTTGTAGATATAGTATTTTGTTGCGCTGGCATCAGGTTTCCAATTGATATTCACACCAGATGTTTTCAATTCAACATATATTTCAACTGCAACATCACGGGCTGTTTGAGCTTGAATGAAAGAAAAACTAAAAAATCCAAGAATCAAGAGGAGAATTTTTTTCATACGGTATATTTTGTGGTAAATATACAATTTTTATTTTGTAGCAAAGAGTTCGTAAATCATTGAAATGGGTATTTAAATCAATTTACTAACATCGAGATGATGTTAATTTAAAGGAAACCCAAGCAAGTTGACCAAAATTTAACAATGCAATTACTTTCCGACAATTTTCAGGTAGTTATTTCACAACATGTCTTTCATTGAAAAAGAAGAAATCAAAAACTCACTCAATACACCCGTTTTAGCAAACGATATCACCCTCAAATTAATTTCTGGAATTTTGGGTTGGTCAAAAGCAAATCGATTTTATAACAAGGTCAAAAGCTACAATATCCGGCAGTTCATTCAAGCGTATAAACGGAAATCCAAAATCAAACACATTGTCTCACAAGAACATCTCAAGAGAATTCCTTCAACTGGTTCTTTGCTTATAATTGCCAACCATCCAACAGGAATTCCAGATGGAATATTGATTTTAGATCAAGTATTAAAAATCAGAAAAGATGTTAAAATCATTGCCAACCAATTAACTTATAAAGTAGACCCCTTAAAACCTTTTACCATTCCAGTTGATCCATATGAAAATGGAGATTCGGTAAGACAAAATGCACTACAAATTCGAAATATTTTCGATTGGCTTAACGAAGGACATTGCATTATATTATTTCCTGCTGGAGATGTTGCAAATTACAATTTCAAGGAAAAATGTGTGGACGAACAATTTTGGCATTCAACCGCAAGAAAAATCATATTAAAACACAAAGGTGCCATATTACCTTGGGCCATACAAGGGAAAAATAGCCAGTTGTTTTATCAACTTGGCAAATTTCACCCGTCAATCAAATCCGCATTACTCCCAAGAGAAGGTTTGAAAGTGCGCCGAAAACCCATTTACTCTCACATTGGATTTCCAGTTAAAATTAACGGCAGTGAAACACTGCTGAACGATTTAGAAACGAAAATTAGGTTATTCTGCTCCTTGAACCTGAAAGAAATCAACCGTCAATCGGGTACCAAAAATGTCAATTTCCCCAATTTTGCGGATGTTATTGGGACTACTGATTCACAAAAAATCAATGCAGAAGTGGAAAAATGCACCAATATTTTTGCTGAAAAAGGGAGTTTAAAAGTGATCTTAACCACAAAAAAGGAATCTCCCAATATTGTAAATGAAATAGGCAGATTAAGGGAAATCACTTTCAGAAGTGTGGGTGAAGGATCGGGAAAAGCAATTGACTTAGATGATCACGACAATTACTTTGAACACCTCGTTTTGTGGGACAAAGAAAGCATGACAATTGCAGGGGCTTACAGATTAGGAAATGGCGATAAATTGTCGAAAATTGCAGGTTACACGTCTATCATTCATGAATTTTATGCCCCCAATGAGCAGAATCGAAAAATCATCAACAAATCTTTAATTTTAGGAAGGGCATTCATTTGCAAAGAATATCAGCAAAAACCATTTTCGTTGTTTTTGTTATGGCAGGGAATATTTGGCTATTTAAAGAAAAATGAATCGCTAGAATTCATCATTGGACAAACCAGTATTCCAAATACATTCCATGAATTTTCGAAAAAAATCATGGTTGACTTTCTCCAAAAAAAACACAGCCACGCTTTGAATAATCAACACTTTAAAGCATTTAACCAATTTGAATCATTGAGAATCCCGCTGATCGACAGATTCATTGAAAACGCTGAACCAAGCGACTTCAAAAGAATTGATGATTTGGTGCAAAATATTGAACCAAATGGACAAAAAATTCCAATTTTATTCAAGAGATATATTGAACAACGTGCACAAGTTATTGGTGTGAATATTGACCCTGATTTTCAAAATTCAATAGATGTGTTGATGATCATGGAAGTTGAAAGAAATCCCTTCTGATTTTACACAAAAAAATCTTAGTTTAAATTGGACGAAAAGATGTAAATTTGGATTCTTATTTAGCTTTCAAATTAAATGTCTTTAAAAAGGACCTTTTTCCTAATAATCATTTTTATTTCAAATTTATTTGAAACTGGAAAACTATTTGCCCAACAGCACACCATTTCATCCTTTAATCCCACGAGTGCAGTTGCTGGTCAATTAATTACAATAACAGGCACAAATTTTTCGAGTATCACAGGAATAACGGTTGGTGGCACAACTGCAAGCAGTTATACTGTGGCCTCGGCTACCACCATCACCCTCACCATTCCCAGCGGTGCTTCCACAGGTGAAATTGTGATTTCAAAGACTGGACAAACAGACGCTTCAAAAGCAGGATTTGTTTTCATTACACCTGTAACACAACTGTATACAGATTTTGGTGGATATTGGACATCATCGGCGAGTAATATCAATTCAACTTATCCCAATAATTCGCATAACTTACTGGCATTTGAATACGATGGAACCATTTATTCCACTGGAGTCTCAAATTCAACACTCACCTCAAATTCAGTTACATTTACCACACGGCAGTGGCAATCTCTACCTGTAAACAACATTGCCGGTTCAAACACAAATTCGGTGATAGTGTATGCTACATTGGCCGACGGAAGTAGTACGTGTAACAATCCCTCAAAAACCATTAAAGATGTATTGATTGACGGTACGCGAGGATTAAATATCGGCACCGGTATTGCGAATTTTGATGCAGATTTGGAATTTAATGTATCTTCGATAGATGCAACTAAAATTTCTGATAGCGAACCAGATATTTTAATTACCCAAGTTGCAGACCCAAGTTCGAATACTTTCGACACCTATAAATTTGTAACAACCAGTGGGGCTACTGTAGGAAATTCAATTGTGGCAACAGTGAACCAATTGACTTCGATTGGCACGTATTACATTGATGTATATTCACTTACTAACAAATCTGTTTCTAATAATTTAGCGACAACCAACACTTGCTCATCCACAAATACAACGCGTCCAATTCGTTTATTGGCATTAAAATTATCAGATTTTGGAATCACCAGTAGCAACGCGTCAAACGTAGATCGATTGATCATTACACCAGGTGGAACTGCCGATTATGCGTTTATTGGATACAATAATGCTTCTTTTGTAATTCCCGCTCCCTCAGTAACCTCACAGCCAACATCTACTGTTGTTTGCGCTGGTTCAGGAAATAGCACAACCTTTTCCGTAAGCGTAACTTCAACAGGCACAACAACTTATCAGTGGAAAAAAAATGGCAACAACATCTCTGGTGCCACTTCTAGTTCGTACACAATCAATAACATTAGTTCTGCAGATGCAGGTGAATACAAAGTTGAAATCACCAACAGCTCTGGTAGCGTTTTATCTGATCCCGCCTATTTGAATACCTATATTTCCGTACAACCAGAAAGCAAAACCACTTGTATCAACTCAGCAACAACGCTTTCAATCACAGCAGCTGGAAATAATCCAACATTTCAATGGTATTCAAATACCACAAATTCAAGTACAGGTGGCACAGCCATTTCAGGTGCAACAGCAACGAATTATAGTCCATCCGTTAGCTCAACTGGAACGTATTATTATTATTGTGTTGTAAAATCGTCTGGTGCAGCGTCTTCTTGTAGCACAGACATTACTTCAACAGTGGTTTCAGTAGAAGTGAGTCCACTTTCAGTAGGGGGAACCATCACAGGATCGGCTTCAGTTTGTGAAGGAACAAACTCGACAACATTGTCTTTGACTGGTCAAACGGGGACAGTCACCAAATGGCAAAGTTCAAGCAGCAGCTCTTTCACAACGTCAACAGACATTGCTTCAACCTCTACATCCTTAACCAGAACGAACATTAATACCACCACTTATTACCGAGCTGTGATTACAAGTGGCGCTTGTGCCTCAGAAAATTCAGGATTTGGATCTATTTCGGTTAAAAATACTTATACATGGACAGGTGCAAGTAGCACCGCTTTCAATACGGCTTCAAATTGGCAACTGGGCTGTGTTCCAATCTCAGGATCCAATATTTCATTTGCGAGCAGTCCAACAGATAAATGCCTACTCGGTTCCAATGTAACACTCGGGAATATTACCATCAATGGCAATAGCAACAAACACATATTGGATTTAAATTCTTACACCTTAACTGTGCAGGGAAGTATTACGGCGTTGGGCAGTAACATGGAAGCAAGCAATTCTAGTTCAACTTTGAAAATGCAAGGATCCAGCTCCCAAACAATCCCTGAATTTTTATTCATTAACAATACCATAGCGAATTTAACCATTAACAATTCTTCTGGTGTAACATTGGGTGGGCCAACCAACCTCACGCACAAATTAACAATGAGTGCAGGCACTCTCTATACCAACGATTATCTAACGTTTAAGAGTAACGCATCTACAACAGCCATGGTAGATCAAATTACTTATTCGAACGCAATAAGCGGCAATGTAACAGTAGAAAAATACTTCCCTGCAAAAAGGGCCTACCGATTGGTTTCGGCTCCAATTACATCAACAACGAGCATCAAAGCAAATTGGCAGGAAGGTGTAAACAATACCAGTATTCTCAACTACCCAAACAATAATTATGATCCAAATCCTGGATTTGGAACACATATCGCCGGGTCTACATCCGGGGCAAACGGATTCGATGCCACCCAAACCGGAAATCCTTCGCTTTTCATTTACAACAACACAACCCAGAATTGGAGTAGTATTTCAAATACCAACTCGAATACCCTTACAGCAGGAAATCCATACAGATTAATGGTCAGAGGAAGTCGATCAGTGAATATTAATCAACCCGATAATAACCCAACTCCAACAAGCACAACATTAAGGAGTACTGGAACATTATCAACCGGCAGTATTTCAGTTTCAGGACTCAGCAGCACTGCTGGTGCAAATAATTTTGTAGGGAATCCATATCAATGTGCCGTAGATATGAACACATTGTTAAATGCATCTACAAATCTCAACAAAACGTATTATTATGTTTGGGACCCTTCATTAAATACCCGGGGTGCATATGCAACCGTAAATGTTACCACAAACTCCAATGCACAAAACTCAAGTGCGCATAAGTATTTACAACCAGGACAAAGTTGTTTCTTACTTACGAGTACTTCACCAACAGCTACACCAAGTTTCACTTTCACCGAAGCTTCAAAATATGCAAGTGTTTTAAACACCGCTTACTTCTATGAAATTCCTAATGAAGATGAAAATCAAATAAGAATTGGTCTAGATTCTCGTGACTCTAATTTCCTAGCGGATGCAACATTGATCAATTTCAACAACTTATATCAGTTCAAGAATAACGACAAACATGCCCCTAAAGTTTTCAATCTCGATGAAACTTTGGCAACAAATCTTCACGGTTGGAAGCTCGCAGTTCAATGTCGAAATATCCCTTCTTCAAAAGAAGTAATTCCAATTTTTATTGATAAATATAGAAGCACAAATTATCAATTAAATCTTGATATCAAGGGACTTGAATTCACTGAAATCAGGTTGTTCGACAAATTTTCAAACACACATATTTCTCCCAAAAACAACTCTCTGCAATATCAATTTAATGTAGATAAGAACAACCCAAAATCCATCGATACATCACGATTTGAAATCCACATAAACGGCACAATTGAATTCCAAACTAACAATACAAAATCTTTGGATCAATCAGCATTCGTTGTTATAAATCCTACGAATAACAACCAATTAAAGTTGATTCCCAATGAATTAATCAATGGTGTTTTCACGGTGTATCTTTTTGATATAGCGGGCAAACAAATATTTAGAGAAACATTGGCTCAAAAAGCTCAAAATTATATCGAAATTTCTTTGCCTCAACATATTTCAGGTGGTAGTTACGTAATGAAGATTGAATACAATCAAGGAATCAGTTACCACCAAATTACAATAGAGTAAACTACCAATAATTTGGTAATTTACAACGATTTAGAAATTATTCTATGTAACCAAAACATTTTTTTTCATATATTCGTTTAAATTTATTTTTATGAAAAAAATCACATTCCTTGCCGTATTGTTATTTGCTGGTTCTGCTGCATTTGCGCAAACAGCAAATCCAGCTAAATCAAAAACAGCTGCTCAAACTGTTCAAACTGAGGGTTCAAAACAAAAAGCCAACGAGATTAAAAAGTCAACAGGCACTAACCCTATCGGAAAAAATCAAACGAGCTCAGGCGCCACAACAACCAATGGTAAAAATGGCAGCACTGCATCTAAGCCAGCACCAGTAAAATCAACTCAGGTAAAAGCAACTATCAAAAATGCTGATAAAGGCGCGAATACTGAAAAATAAACAACAACAATAACCATAAAAAACAAAAAGGGGAATTTATTCCCCTTTTTGTTTTTTTACCGAATCCTTCAATTGAACCGGGAAAGCAATTTTACCTTTAATGGTATTTGGATTTTCGGGTTGAATATACACAACTGTATCACCCATAAGTTCATGAGGTGGTTCTACACCACCCATAACAATATTTTCTGGCATTCCAGTAAGAGTTTCAACAATTTCGCCCTGGATTTTCTCTACCGGTCTACTCTTTAAACCATTTTCTTTATTGTCATTTATTTGAGTATCCTGTTTGATGACTGTAGTCCCGGGAATAGTAGTATCCTTCAACGCGACCTTCCCCTGAACAGATTCATCGCCACATGAGACAACCACAAATCCCAAGCTTACAACCAATAGCCACAAAAATCGTTGAACCCCATTTTGCATTTGATAATAGGAAATTTCAGGAACCTCTATTTTCTTGGGAACTATAACTTTTTCAGCAGCAAATCGACCACATAAATTTCCAGATCCTTCTTGTTTCCTATTTGAAAAATAATCGAAAAGTTGCTCGTCGCTGAATTGAGTGAAATCTACTACAACTTTGCTACATACACCACAAAAACGACCCTTTTCAACAGATGACATTTGATCCCAATTCTCATGACATGGATCATTGATTTGAATGTTTAACTTGCTTTTCATATGGTTAAATACCTATAGACAGCAAAAGGTAAATGATGTTCTCTCATTTTTTCAGTAATATTGCATAAACCCATGAAAAAACACGAGAAATTTGCATTTTTCACCATATTACTGATTGGTTTTTTTACGCGTTTTTTCAATTTCTCTGACATTCCTTTTACCAATGACGAACTTTCTGCGCTCAATCGTTTGAATTTTTCATCATTCTCTGAATTAATCCAAAAAGCAGTGTACACCGACGGACACCCTGCTGGGGTCCAATCGTTTTTGTGGTGTCACACCAAACTTTTTGGCACCCAACAGAGCATTGTAAAACTCCCCTTTATCATCTTGGGATTTCTCTCATTGCCTCTTTATTTTTTTGCTGCAAAAAATCTCACAAACACCAAAACAGCCCTGATAACAATGGCGTTTTTGGCGACTCTACAATACCCAATTTTCTATAGCCAAACCATCAGGCCCTATTCGTCAGGACAATTTTTAACGGCTTTATCTATTTTCTTGTGGAGCCTGAGGTTAAAACATCATTTATCTTACTTAAATCCTATCAATTATATATTCGCAATTTCAATTTTTCTCAGCCTAAGCAACCACTATTTCAATGCATTTGCTGTGATTTTACTTGTCCCACCCGGATTCCTCTTATCCAATTCAAAATCCATTACCTATCACCTATTTCCTTACTTCGTTGCGCTACTTTTATATATCCCCCAATATTCTATTTTCGCCCATCAATTATCTGTGGGTAGCCCAGGTTGGTTGACAATACCAAATTTCGAGAGTCTGATCAAACACTTTCAATATGAATTTCAATTTAGCAATGCGCCTTTACTGATCATTTTCGGATATCTGATATTTGTCATCATCACAAAAACTTTTCCAAAAAGTCAAATAAAACGAAGCATCATTTGGCTCTGCCTATACCTAATTCCAATTCTAACAGCCTATTTTTATTCCATTTACAGAGCCCCAATTTTTCAAGACTCCATTTTCATTTTTAGTTTTTTCTTTCTTTTTTTATTCTTGGGGGACATTTTACTGACCAACAAAACAAACCCAATTGCTTTTTATATCTTCCTTGGTGCAATTCTCACTTCGAATCTGTACTCACTTGTCATCAAAAGACAACATTACACACAATTTTACAACCATGGTTACGCTAAACTCGTGCGCGATGTTAAACTTTTCAAAGACCCAAAAACACAAGTACATATTTTCGGATTTGAGCCATTTTTTTACAATTACAATGCAAATCAGATACAGTTTGATGCAGAAAATCTTCATTTCCATCGAGATTTATTTTTTGCAGATAGCGCAAAAAATAAATCATTATTAAATCGCACTTTTTACAATTATTCCGATAGTCAATTAATGATTGCAACAGCGATTGAAATACCGTATCGAATCATCGATATCTTGGAATTTTATTATCCATATTCAGTTAGAAGCCTTTATTTCGGAAGTGAAGTTTATCTATTTTCTAAATCCCCAGGCATATTTAGTAAATTAAAACATTCAGAATATCAAAACACAAAGCTAAATCCAACGCATTTGGTTTTGAACAAGAAAAATGTCCCTCACGAAATTAAATCGATTGAAATTCCAAACAAATCAAAAAAACAATTGCCCTATCTTACTAACGAACCATACATCGAAAATCATTCCATTGAAATAAAAAACCTTAAATCACTGATACAAGAAAAAATTTTGTTGCACGGTTTATTCAAAATTTCTGCTTCTTTAAAATCCTTACAGTCTAGAAACATGTCTGATACTTTAGATCCACAAAAATTAAATTTAATATGTCAGGTCACAAACGAAAAAGATGAAACCATTTATTTCATGCATCAAAGATTCGAACAAAACTCATACATCCCCAATCAATTCGGAGCATTGCTTTTTTTGAATTTCAATCATTTTGAATGCCCGGCCAATGGAAAAATATCTTGTTTTATAGAAAATTTGGATAAACAGACTTTACAAATTTCAAATCATATCAATTTAAAATTCATAGAAGGAAATCCAAATACCTATTCACTGACCAATGATTTTTAACTTTTTCTTGGTTTTTCAACAAGAGTTAAGGAAGTTTGCCCCTTCGAAATAGACGTTAATCAAATGATCAAAGGACAAAAAATTGTAGTGGTTTTGCCGGCATATAATGCCATGCAAACGTTGGAGAAAACGTACAATGAAATTCCTTTTGAAATTGTTGATGAAGTTATTCTTGTAGACGATAATAGCACCGACGAAACCCTAAATGTTGCGCGAAGAATAGGAATTCAACACATTATATCTCACGAAAAAAACTTAGGTTATGGGGGCAACCAAAAGTCTTGTTATCGAAAAGCAATAGAGTTACAAGCAGATATTGTTGTCATGCTCCATCCTGATTACCAATATACACCCCAATTATTGGCCTCAATGTGTTACTTGATTGCAAATGATGTTTATCCCGTTGTTTTTGGTTCAAGAATTTTGGGGAAGGGCGCATTGTTGGGCGGCATGCCAATGTATAAATATATTTTCAATCGCTGTTTAACCTTGGTTCAGAATATTTTGATCAACCAAAAATTGAGCGAATACCACACCGGTTATCGCGCTTATAAACGCGAAGTATTGGAGAATATCAAATTTGAAGAGAATAGCAATGATTTCGTATTCGACAATGAAGTCATTTCTCAAATTTTCATGAAGGGTTATCAAATCGCGGAAATTACCTGTCCCACAAAATATTTTGAAGAAGCATCTTCAATAAACTTTTCAAGAAGTCTCAAGTACGGACTCGGTGTTTTAAGGGTATCACTACAGCATTTCTTACATAAAAACAGAATCATCAAATCTCGTATTTACGATTATTAAACCTTCCAAAGCCCATACAATTTAACGTTGAAAGTTTATCGTTTAAGTTCCCAAACTTATACAATTTAACGTTGAAAGTTTATCGTTTAAGGTTCCAAACTAATACAATTTAACGTTGAAAGTTTATCGTTTAAGTTCCAAACTTATACAATTTAACGTTGAAAGTTTATCGTTTAAGGTTCCAAACTTATACAATTTAACGTTGAAAGTTTATCGTTTAAGGTTCCAAACTTATACAATTTAACGTTGAAAGTTTATCGTTTAAGTTCCAAAACCTTTATAAACCTTCATAAACCCTTATAAACCTTCATAAACCTTTATGTGACATTTATCATATTTCTAACGATGCCCAGGAATTAACTTTGATTTAACAAATTAAAAACACCATGAAAAACATCAATTTAGAAGTCGAGAACATCAAATGCGGTGGTTGCGAAAATTCAATCACCAAGGGTTTATTAGGTATTGTTGGCGTATTGAGTGTCGAAAAAATTGACCTCGACAATCAGAGCATTGAATTAATGATATCCGACGATTGCAATGTAGAAGGAATTTCTGAAAAGCTAAAATCGATGGGATACCCACCAAAAGGAGACAACGATTGGATTACAAATGCAAAATCGTATGTGAGCTGCGCTATAGGAAAAGTGAGCAGTTAAAACGACTTAAAAAATAATTTTTCTGCATTTGCAGTGGTAATTTCGTAAAGACTCATCGCTTCAATTCCTTTTATTTCCGCCAATTTATCTGCGACCAACCGCGTAAAACTGGGTTCATTGCGCTTTCCTCTGTAAGGCATAGGTGCAAGGTATGGGCTATCTGTTTCCAGAATAATGTGTTGCAAATCAATTTGTTCCAAAACTTGAGGTAACCCTGCGTTTTTAAAGGTTAACACCCCTCCTATTCCCAACAGAAATTCTAATTTAATTATTTCTTGTGCAAGTTCAACACTTTCACTAAAACAATGAAAAACACCAGTTACTTTTCCTTTATATGGTTTTAATAATTGGATTAATTCATGAGTAGCATTTCTAGAATGTATGGCCAAAGGCAAATTTCGACCAATCGCAAATTCTACTTGCTGTAGAAATGCATCCTGCTGCCAATCTTTAGTTGATTTATCCCAATACAAATCCATTCCTATTTCTCCCACCGCACAATATTCTCGTTTCGAAAACCAATCAAAAACCGTATTCAATACGCTCTGATAATCTTCTTTCACATAACAAGGATGAAGTCCCATCATGGGAAAACAAACCTGTTGGTATGCATCAGACAACGCATGTAAACCCTCAATACTCGCTAAATCAATATTGGGAAGAAGAATCTTAGACACTCCCATTGACAAGGCGCGCTCAATGGCCTCTTTTCTATCTTCATCAAATTCTTCTGCATACAAATGGCAATGCGTATCAATGATTTTTACCACGAAATTTTCTCCTTATTCAAAAATGCATCAATGCCTTTCTTACAATCTGAAGTAGCCCTGGCAACTGCGTTCATTTGAGCAGCATAATCAAGGGCATCCGCTCTCCCTTCAGGTAAATTTCGGAGCATATTCTTAATTCCTGAAATAGATTCTTTGCTAACTCCAATCAGAATATGTTCAATGAATTGCATTATTTCAGCTTCAATTGAATCAGAATCTACCACTTTATAAATCAGTGATTTCAATGCCGCCTCGTTTGCATCAAAAACCCTACCTGTTAACAACCAATCTTGCATTACTGCAACACCAACTTTCTCTCTTAAATAAACCATCACCAGCGCCGGTAAAAATCCTATCTTAGATTCTGTATACCCAAAAGTAGCCTCATGGGTCGCAAAACAAAAATCAACCAAAGTTGCTAGTCCGCAACCACCCGCTAAAGCAGGCCCCTCAACTTGAGATACTGTTAACTTTTTTGAAGTGTAAATGGCCTCATACAAATCGCGAAGTTTGCGGCTATCGGCCACATTCTCATCAAATGTAAAATCTCTTAATTGCGTTAAATATGCCAAATCAGCTCCCGCACAAAACGGCTTAGCCGCAGATTTTATCAAAATAACCTTGACCAAGTCATTTTCGTTCATTTCTAACACAGCTTGAGTCATTTCCGACACCAATTCTGCGCTCAATGCATTCCTCTTTTCTGGCCGATTCAAGACAATAGTTCCAACCCTATTCTCAATTTTTGTAAGGATCAACGACATCCCACAAAGATACACAATCTATATCCTATTTTGATTCTGTTTGAAACGTATAAAATATGGTATCAATGTCCCTAGATTTTAATAGATATTCCAACTTTTGATTTAACAGATTTTGAGGGACACTTGAGTCGGCGGTTATTTTTAACGTTCTTGCGGATTTCAAAACGGTCACTTGTCCCCCAAAAAACTTAAAATTAGCTTCAAATAACGACTGATTTTTAAATTTCCGAAACCAAAAAAGTGCTAAAAAATTCGAACATAAAAGAAGAGTAAACAGGAGCAAAAAAAACCGTAAACCCTTGTGAAATTGAGTAACAATTAAATGCAAGAACACAAAATGCAAGAGCATCATCCATTCGTTAAACCCAAAGGAAAAAATAAAAGGACAGGGAAGTTGAATCGACCATTTCACAACCGTGGCCACAATGTTTAAATACTGATTGATGAAGGGAATTACAAAAGCCAATTTAACATTAAAAATGGCTAGAAAAACGAGCAAAAAGAGTGCGTACATCAATATCGTAAATAGTGGCAACAACAAAAGATTCCCCAATAAAAACCATACAGAAAATTGATGAAAATAGTACAAAACCAATGGATAGGTGGTAATGGTTGAACTTAAACTAATGGCAAAAGCATCCAAAATATATTTCCAAAAAACTGGAAATCCCTCGTAATAACTCTTCAAAAACGGCAAAATCACAGACAAACCGAAAACAGCCAAGTACGATAGCTGAAAACCAATATCGTAGAGCGAAAATGGGTCTATGAGCAATTGGATAATTCCTACAACCATCAACACATGTAAAAGCTTCAAACTTCTGTAAAACAGCACATTTCCAATAAGATAATAGGTAAAAAATGAAACGGCCCTCAATACAGGCGCCGAAAATCCTGTAAAAAAAGCATATATCCACAAAATAGGTATAATCCCCAATTTTAACCAACGTTTTATGTGTTTCTTTCTTGACAGTTTATCGAGTATAAAATGTATAAAAGCAAAAAGTAAGGCCATATGCATTCCAGAAACAGAGAGTACGTGAGTGGTTCCAGAAATTTGAAAAGCGTATTTTAAATCTTCGTCTATCAAGGTTTTATCACCCCAAATGAGCTGCCGTACCAGCATTAAATTGGGTCCCGACAATCCAGCTTTCAAACTTGAATTGAGTTTATTTTTCACTTTTGACCGCCAAGAATAGATAGCGTTCACTGAGATTGATGAATGCAAAAGATTTGCATTTTTCGCAAAACAAAGTGCAACAAACTTTCGCGAAAATTTCAATTTTCGCAGGTTAAACTCTCCAGGCAATACTGAACTATCATATGGCACCAACCTCACGTTTGTTAAAACAAAAGAATGTCCCTCATCTAAAAAACTTGAATCTTTAAAGTAAAAATCAACATGAGCATCAATTGTTTGATTCCAATGAACACCATCTAAACTAGATTCTAACACTTTACATTCATAACGAAACCAATTTTTACGTTTGCCTAAATTCTGAGAAATCAACAAATGCAAATGTTTTGATTGCAATGTAGCCTTTAAGTCCTTGTTAAACGTTTCTTGATTTTGAAAATACCGAATAAAACCTAAAACCGTAAACAATAAAGCGGTATAAATAAAATATTGATAATAGCGGTAACGATTTTGGACAATCAAAATAAAGATTGTTCCGAACACAATCACAAGAAATGGGACCGTCAAAAAACTAAATTCACACAGCACAAAACCGATGCAAACGGCGAATAGTGGCAGGTAAAATGGATAGGTATCGGTTATTTTTTTCATTGAGGGACAATTAGCCCCTCACGATTCAGCCCTGCAAGATTTTATTCAAATTACGTTTGAGATCGGCAGCGGTTTCATATTTTCGACTCCACTGATTCTCCTCGTGCCATTTGCTGTAAATATCTTCTCTAGAACTTTCGTTTGGAGCATTGATAATTTCACTGATGAATACAGCGAATCGGTTCATGTCCCCACCAAATAAAAAATTCATAAATTCATACCTTCTTGTCAGTGAAAACTTAGAAATCACAGCATTTGCAACGGCCAAATTATCGGCGGTAGATATAGGCTTTACCGCTTCCTCAATCACTTCATTTGCAATCTCTTGAGCTTCTTCTAATGTCAGCTCTTCCTCTACAAAATGGGGTGTATTGGTAGGTGGATTTACCTCAATGGTTGTTTGGGTAATGTGAACGATTGGCTCTTGATAATTTTGCGAAAAATGCAAATCTTTTTCAAGCTTTTGTTCCATTTCAATTGAAATTGGCTCAATAACCACTTGAGAATCGGCAACTGGCGAAACAATCTCCTCTGCGGGACTTTCATCTGCATCGAATGAAAAAATTGGCAGATCTTCTATTTTTTCCTCCTCTAAAGGCTCTTCAACTTGATCATCTTCAACTTGATTGGAAGTAATCAACTCCATATCGGATTCTAAATAAAGTTGTGCGGACAGCAATTTAATTTTCCCCAAAATGCTTAATGATTCAACATTTTCTTGCTCTGAATACAACGCTTGACTTAATATTGCCAAATCGTTTAGAATTTCTTGGATTCTTGGGTTCATGTGATTAACCTAAAATTTTCGGGAATTTACAACGCTTTTTCAAGTTAAAAATGAGAGATTTTACACTAATTTTTGGATGTATGTTTGCGGGGAAAACCACCCGTTTAATTGGGCTTTACAACGAAAGCCAAATAGATATCAACGAAAAAATTGCGGTAAAACCATTGATCGACAATCGCTACCAAGCGCACTCGATAAATTCTCACGGAGGATTGCAGTTGGTTGGACATCGAATTTCTAAGGCAGAAGAAATTTTTCCTTTGGTGAATGATAAAACCAAAGAAGTGTACATTGATGAAATTCAATTCATGGGGCCTTACATCATTGAAGTGATTGGTGAGCTCATGAGCAATAACATCAGAGTGGTTGGTGCTGGCTTAGATAAGGACTATCTAAATAGAGATTTCGGACCTATGAAAGCACTCAAAAAACTGTCGAATAATCACATTCAAGTTTCAGCAAAATGCCATGTTTGTCAGAAAAAAGCTGATTTCACATATAGAACCATTGATAATTCAGATTTGGTTGTGGTTGGACACAACGATTTATATCAAGCACGTTGTGAAGAACACTGGAACGAAGGAATGATTGGCAGAATTCAAACTACCATTTGACTTTCAAAAAAATCAATAAAAGTGCCACATCAACTATGATTCTGTAACTAGAAACAATCCGAAATGCCTTAGGAAAATAATACATCAATAAATAGATGCCCATCACGAAAAACTGAGAATGCATGGTGGCATTCCATTTGAACAACCAATAGGCAACCATCGAAAAAATCGGAATTGCATACAACAAGACCAATGATAAATTAGGATTTGTATTCCATATATTGAGAGTATTACCCTCAGTATCTTTTTCTTTTTCAAAATAAGAAACAACGATTAAATTCATTAGAAAAAGTCCCAGAAATCCAGTAAGTGGTTGAATCAAATCCGATAAGATTCTGAAGTTTGTTTGATTGGAAAGCAAATAAATAGGAATGGTAATGGAGAGAGCTGAAACCAACGCAATAATGAAAACAAAGAAAAATCCAGAAATTTTCCATTTTGCTATTTTCAGCAACCCATAAATACCCGTCAACACAACAATTAGCGCAACCTGCAAATTAAGATATCCAAGTATTTCTTGCCCTGCTAAAAGTATTTTTGCTTGATCGCGAACAACCATAAAAATCATCAAACCTAGGAGAATGGAAAAAGAAATTGCGATCCAAATTTTTGCCAACAGTTTGAATATGTTAAAATGTCCGATAGCTTTGGTTTCCCAGTATTTTACATCGATTAAAAAATCGAATGAATAAATGAGCAAAACCATCGCAAATAAAGCGATACCTCCAAATAAAATGGGTTGACTCGCAAATCCCAAAGTTTGATAAATGGGCATGTTCCATTTCATGAATATCACAGCCAATGTCAGCGCAGGAATTGGTATTCCAACGAGCTGTACAAGAAGATTTTGGTAATATTTATTCTTTGATTGCAACAATCTTACCCAAATTTGGAATTGACTTGCGTAAGCTCTCTTCGATTCCGGCAGTCATGGTCATTTCACTCATAGAACAGCTGCTGCAGGCTCCCGTTAAACGAAGTATAACATCCAAATTCTCCTGTATTTCAACGAGTTCAACGTCGCCACCGTCAGCATGTAGGTAAGGACGAATGGTATCTAAAACGTTTTCGATTTCTTGTGCGAGAGGCATTTCTACAAAGATAATGAAATATTAATGAAAGTCAAATCAAGCATTCGACATCACGCTAATACGCCTTGCAACTTCTTGTGCTACTTGTAGATAAGGCAACATCGTATCATTGTTAAAATCCCAACGACCGGTATCTGCGCTTTGTCCAATTTTGGGATTCAAAGGCAATTCCCCCAAGAAATTCAACCCATATTCTTCCGCCAGTTTTTTTCCACCACCCTCACCAAAAACATGGTATTTTTTATCAGGGGCATCGTCAGGAATAAAAAACGACATATTTTCTACAACGCCAATAATTGGCTTGGCAATGGCATCTAATGAAAACATATCAATGGCTCTGCGGGCATCGGTCAATGCCATTTCTTGAGGCGTAGTCACCACCACAACCCCGGTAAGTGGTGCTTGTTGGGCTAGTGTAATTTGAACATCGCCGGTACCAGGAGGTAAATCCACAATCAAATAATCTAAATCACCCCATTCTACATCATGTATGAACTGTTTAAATGCGCTCGAAATCATAGGTCCGCGCCAAACAACTGCCTGACCTGGTGCTGTCATAAAGCCAATACTCAGCAATTTCAAACCATGTGATTCCACAGGAAGCATACGCTGCTTTCCTTCAACTTCAATCATTTTGGGGGACTCTTGAACGTTGAACAATGTTGGAACCGATGGACCATAAATATCTGCGTCGAGCAATCCAACTTTCGCACCCAAATGCGATAATCCCAAGGCCAAGGTAGCCGACAAAGTACTTTTGCCTACTCCGCCCTTACCAGATGCAATGGCAATTACGTGTTTTACATTTGATAAGATATTTTCAGGACGCTGTTGTTGTGTCACCCTACTATCTACTCTAATTCGCACATCCGCTTCTTGACTCACCATATATCTGATGGCGGTAGTACAAGCGTTAACCAACATGTCTTTCATGGGGCAAGCAGGCGTTGTAAGAATCAAATCAAATGACACCACATTTTCTTGGATGACCAATTTTTCAATCATACCCAAGGTCACAAGATCTTTTTTTAAATCTGGATCCTCTACCTGACTCAATGCATTTAAAACGGCTTCTCTGGTAATCATTTTTTGTCTTTGTTGCGATTAAAAATACGTGCGAAGAATTTTTTTTCAAACTCCCAGAAATATCTTCCTTGTCCGAATACAACACCATAAACCAATAAAATGAGGTTGTAAACGGGCAAAATAACGATATAATAAATGATGTCTACATACCAATCGTCGCCAAGAAATGGCTTTACAAACTTTTTCAGATAAACAACCGTTGTTCCTGTTAGTGCGAAGACCAATAAAATAAGTAGCACTTTAGAAATGGAGTCTACTTTCCAGCGCTCTTGAAGTTTTCGTAGAAAATTCACTCAACAAAATTAGCATTAAAAACGCAGGTACGACAGATTTTCGGTGGAGTTTCCAAAATATTTAACGAGTTTTGCCAAAATGCAAAACAAAAGTTGTGAAATTGTTCTGGTTCCGCTTCCCATTGGAGAGAAAAGCTGGGAGCAAATGGATACGTCATATTTTCGTCATGAACTCACATCCATCAAATGCTGGGTCGCTGAAAATGCGCGAACGTTGAGGCGATTTCTAAGCGGTTTAAAATTAGACATTCAAATATCAGAATTGGATATTTTAGAATTAGACCGTGATATCAAACAGCAGGAAATTGAAGCATTTTTAAAATCAAATCTCGACAAACCAAAAATCGGAGTTTGCAGTGAAGCGGGAATGCCATGTATTGCTGACCCAGGTAACAGAATTGTTGCTTGGGCTCACAACAGAGGCTTACATGTAAGACCTCTTGTTGGACCAAGCAGTTTGTTACTCACGTTGGCAGGCAGCGGTTTGAATGGACAATCTTTTACATTTCACGGTTATGCCCCACTCAAGGATGATGGATTAAAAACTTGGGTTAAAACCTTAGGTCAGAATCAAAAGTTCACCCCTGCTCACATTTTTATTGAAACCCCATATCGAACCGATAGATTATTGCAGTGGTTCGCAAAAAATGTCCCTCAAGATTATAAACTTTGTATTGGGTACGATCTTCATGGCGAAAATCAGACCATTATCACCAAAACCATTGCCAACTGGCGCACTGAAATGCAAGAAATTGGCAAAATACCATGTGTGTTTATTGTGGGCAAATAGTGGTTTCAATGTAAACAAAAACCCAATAAATTTGTAAAATATTCATTATTTCATAACGCTCAATTCAAATGAAAGACATTTTCGAAAAACTTCACGACAAAATGGGCCCGTTGGGCATGCACGCCGACGACGCTCATGGTTATTTTACTTTTCCTAAACTTGAGGGACCAATTGGCCCGCGAATGAAATTTCGAGGTGTAGAAAAATTAAATTGGAGTTTGAATAATTATTTAGGATTGGCGAACCATCCTGATGTTATGAAAGCCGATGCAGATGCGGCCACGCAATTCGGAATGGCCTATCCAATGGGCGCTCGAATGATGAGTGGAAATAGCAATTATCACGAACAATTAGAGCGTGATTTGGCAGACTTTATTCACAAACCAGATGTTATACTTTTAAACTATGGTTACCAAGGTGTTGTGAGCGCAATTGACGCTTTGATTGACCGTCATGACGTGGTGGTTTATGACGCTGAATCTCATGCGTGTATCATCGATGGCTTGAGACTTCATTTGGGTAAAAGATTCGTTTACAAACACAACAATGTTGAAGATTGTGAAAAACAATTGATTCGAGCAACCAAACTCGCTGAAGAAACTGGTGGAGGCGTTTTGGTGATAACTGAGGGGGTATTTGGAATGAGCGGTTCTCAAGGCAAAATCAAAGAAATCGTAGCGTTAAAAGATAAATTTAACTTCAGACTATTTGTTGACGATGCTCACGGATTTGGTACCATGGGTAAAACTGGCGCTGGAACCGGTGAAGAACAAAATTGTCAAGACGGCATTGATATTTACTTTTCTACTTTCGCCAAATCTATGGCTGGTATTGGCGCATTCATAGGTTCAGATCCTCATGTCATCAAATTCTTGAGATACAACATGCGTTCCCAAATTTACGCAAAAGCGCTACCGATGCCAATGGTTGTTGGTTCAATCAAAAGATTGGAAATGATTCGCACACAGCCTGAACATAAAGATAATCTTTGGAAAATTGTTCATGCATTGCAAGGTGGATTGAAAGATGCTGGCTTCAACATAGGAATTACTACAACACCAGTAACACCGGTATTATTGAACGGCACCATCCCTGAAGCAACACATTTAACCTACGATTTGCGCGAAAATTACAACATCTTCTGCAGCATTGTGGTGTATCCAGTTGTGCCAAAAGGTGTAATTATGCTCAGATTAATCCCAACTGCCGTTCACACTCTTGAAGACGTAGAAATTACAATTAACGCGTTTAAATCTGTGAAAAGCAAATTGGATTCTGGCGAATATCGCAAAGAGAAACTTGCCGCTGTGAATTAATTTCACGGAATGGTAAAACATTCCAAAATTGTTTCATTCTATCGAAAACCTGCCTTTGTTGGCCTTACTTTTTTCGGAGGGACATTCTTTTTCTTACTACAGCTATTATATTGGCAACGGGTTTATTCAAAAGTGCCCGTCAAAATAATTCAGTACCAAAAAAACACGGTAGCGAGGGAGACCGACCGCAAATTCAAACGTTACACCCTTTACGAATCAACAGCCAGAAAAATATTAAAGGCCATTGGTAAAAAAGATTATCCTCGGTCTCTTAAAAACTTAGAACATAGAACCGGACTTGATAGCATTGCCATCATGTCTACGTTGTTGCATTTTGCCTACAATTCCCCAAAATCAAAGTTTACGGTGAATTTGAATAACGCCGACAGTGCGGTATTGGAGGCATTGCCTGGTATTGGAGGTAAAACAGCTCGAAAGATTATTCGATACAGAGAAAGATTGGGAGGTTTCTTTTCAAAATATCAATTACTTGAAATCAAATATCTCGATAGTCAATTGATTCTAGAAAATCAAATTGAATTCAAAATTGACACATCATTAATTCGAAAAATATGCATCAACGAATGCGGTATAGCTGATTTATATCGACATCCATACATTGGTAAATCATTTGCATTGTTGCTGTGGAATTATAAAAAATCACATGGCTTCATTACGGCAACTTCAATATTTTCTATCAGTAGCATTCCAAAGGAATACATAGACAGAATGCAACCTTATTTAGATTTTCGACAAACCTCAGAATAAGTCATATTAATTTGACAAAAATGCAAACAAAAAGGAGAAAAATTGGTTAATTTTGTTGAATATTTATGAATTTCCAAGAAACTGAAAGTGTGCAAATGGTGCGACAAATGGTTCGCGATTTTGCAGAAAGAAATGTTAGACCAAATTTAATGGAATGGGATGAATCACAAACATTTCCCGTTCATGTTTTTAAAGAGCTTGGAAAGCTTGGTTTGATGGGAGTTTTGGTTCCTGAGGAATACAATGGTTCTGGGTTTGGTTATCATGAATATGCTGTTGCAATTGAAGAACTTGCAAAAGTTTGCGGCAGTGTTGGATTGAGCATGGCTGCTCACAATAGTTTGTGCACTGGACATATCTTACAATTCGGCAACGAAGAACAAAAGAAAAAATGGCTACCAAAATTAGCCACTGCAGAGTGGATCGGTGCTTGGGGATTAACAGAGGCGAATACGGGATCAGATGCATTGCGCATGAAATGTGTTGCTAAAAAGGAAGGAAATGAGTGGGTTCTCAATGGGTCTAAAAACTGGATTACTCATGGCATTACAGGAGATATCGCTGTGGTTTTGGCAAGAACAGGGGAGTTATTAGATTCTCACGGAATTACTGCATTTGTAGTTGAAAGAGGCACTCCAGGATTTAAAGGTGGCAAAAAAGAAAATAAATTGGGAATGCGCGCTTCAGAAACAGCTGAAATGATTTTTGAAGATTGTAGAATTCCTGAAGAAAACGTTTTAGGTAAGGTTGGTGACGGTTTTATACAAGCCATGAAAGTTCTTGATGGGGGTCGTATTTCTATCGCTGCACTTAGTTTAGGCATTGCCAAGGGAGCTTACGAAGCGGCCGTTAAATATTCAAAAGAAAGAGAACAATTTGGACAACCCATTGCCAATTTTCAGGCAATTGGATTCAAACTTGCCGACATGGCCACTCAAATTGAAGCAGCTGAATTGCTAATTCACGAAAGTGCTTATCTCAAAAACAACGGAAAAAGCGTAACGAAAGTGAGTGCAATGGCCAAATATTATGCAAGTGAAGTCAGCGTTAAATGTGCCAATGAAGCAGTTCAAATATTTGGTGGATATGGATATACCAAAGATTTCCCAGTGGAAAAATTCTATCGTGACTGCAAATTGTGCACCATTGGTGAAGGAACTTCCGAAATCCAAAAATTGGTTATTTCACGTCAAATTTTAAAAGATTAATAACATTTGTTGAAAAAAGATTTTATTCTTATATTTGCAACCCTAATAATTAAGAAAAACACACAAACATGCTTATCATAAACGTAAAAGAAAGCGATTC
>JACCEA011409484.1_pt1 | contig 94670 bp, 85 predicted proteins | sample 7449851 | NCBI WGS metagenome assembly JACCEA01 (sample SAMN15323453, study PRJNA562643) | freshwater metagenome | isolation source: river surface water | place: USA:Blue River Watershed | collected 2017-08-18 | reverse complement strand
TGCCGCAGTATTTGCATATGGACAAGAGTATTTACGTGCACGTTCCGGAGGGTTAGGAATTAATGAAGTTTTGGTAGTTACTATCGCCGAACGTCCCGTTCGAGCCACATTGATTTTTATCCCTCTTGTTGCCCGATTATTTCAATTAGATCTTGCTCTCTTTTTTGCAGCTCTCTGGTCAGTAATGCAAATTATGAGCTTCATTTATCTCTTTCTTGTTCTCCGATCGCGGTTACGACAATCTCCGCACTAATTCCCACTAAGGGCAATCCGCCTCCTGGATGCGCCGAACCTCCAAGGCAAAAAAGATTTTTTATGGGCGAACGATTTCTTGCTCTGAAGAAAGCTGAACGGGCGCCATTGCTAGAACTTCCATAGATTGAACCACCTGGTGCGTTTACTTCAAGTTCTAAATCTGCTGGAGTCTTTATCTTCATTACTTTAATTCGATCTCTGATTTTCAATCCTCGGTCTTCTAATTTCCTTATTATCAATTCTGCATATTCTTCTTTGACATTTGGTTTATTCCAATCAAAACCAGAGTTGGGCTGATGCAATGGTGCATTGACTAGAATTGTCCAAGCTTCCGAATCAATCGAAGGACGCATTTCCGCATCATCTGGATTGCAAATATAAATAGCTGGATCTTGCGGTGGCTTCTTCTCCCGGAAAATTGCATCAAATTCTGCGTCATAATCATCTGGAAAAAAAACGGTGTGATGACTTAAATTTGAACGTCCACTTAATCCCAGCATCAAGGTAAAGCCAGAAAAGGAAGGAGTTGCTTTAGAAAGTCTCTTACGTGTTCCGCGAGTCTTTCTACTCTTTGTTAAGAGCTTTTTATATAGTATTTCTGCATCAACATTTGAAATTACAATATCTGCATCGACAACTTCATCATTTACTAATCTCACTCCTACAGCCGCTCCGTTTGTAGTAATGATTTCTGCGACAGGAGTGTTGATAATGATTTTGCCACCAAGCTCGCGAACGCGCTGGGCCAATTTATCGGCCAGATTGCCCAAACCGCCTGGGATGTGCCAAGCTCCAAATGCCTCCTCGACAAATGCAATCGTAAGTAAAACTGCAGGGACTTTTCGTGGATCTGAGCCCGTATATGTAGCGTATCGATCCATAATTTTTGTTAGATATGGACCAGCCTGACGTTTGGTCACATAGGTACGCATAGAATTCCAAGGGGATATTGTCAATAGATCTTTAAATAAGGATTTTCGTTTTAACAGTTGGAGCGGGCTTCGTAATTCACCTTCCACAAAAGTTTCCCGAGAAGCTTCCCACATTGCCTGAGCACTTTCTAGCAATTTATGCCAAGCGAGAGATGCGTTCTTTCCAAGAACAGATTCGATTTCACCAAGAGTCTTGTTATGAGAAAGATTGGGAAAGGTTAATTTCTTCTCATCAGCAAAAATGTAAGTAAAGGCAGGATCAACCGGTTTCAATTCAAGAATATGCTCTAACCTTTTACCTGTTTTCAAGAAAAGATCTCGGTATACAGCAGGTAAAGTTAGTAAAGATGGACCGGTATCGAATGCAAAACCCTCTATTCGTTCAGTGTGACACTTCCCGCCAATTTGATTAGCCTCAAAAATAGTAACTTGATGACCAGCTTTCGCTAGTCGAGCGGCGGCCGCAAGGCCAGCCATGCCGGCTCCCACAATAACTATCCGCTTTGGATTATTTGTTTTGCGATGATGATTCATATTTGTCTACCGCGCCAATATAGAGATTTTGAATTCTTACGGTAAATCGATCTAAATATTAGATAAATCCAAAGAGCAATGGCAACGGGGTGTAAAGGTGCAGTCCATTTAATTGAATCCGTTCTAACTGCACATAACATGCGCGAGAAGAAAATCAACAAATAAAAGATTAAACCAATCTCAAAATGAAATGGCAGTATCAAGATTGGATAGATTGAGGAGATAAATAAAAGTGCTGAAACGATAATGGCTCCAAGAGTGTTTCCGAATGCGCGCCATTGTGACTTTTCGTATCCGGCAATTAGTTCGGAACTATTTGTATACATTTGGCATTGAGCGACTTTAGATCCATCAACTACTGAACCCTTGAATTTTGATTTGCGCATTAATCTAGCTAGTTCTAGGTCATCTAAGACTTGATCTTTAATCGCTTCATGGCCGCCACAAATTCGATAGTCGACTGCTTTTACAATAAAGAATTGCCCGTTTGCTACTGCGGTAGAAGGCCGAAGACTTTTTTCTGCACGGCGCAGCACTAGCGTGGAAAACCAGCTCCACTGCAGCAAAGGCTGAACCAAATTTGCCAAGAAACCTATTCCAATTTGTTTCGGATATGGTGAAATATAACTCCATTTTTGCTCTTCTAATTCTTGAATAGCAACTGATATTGCAGATTCGTTAATTCGAACATCGGCATCCAGGAATACCAAATAATCTCCAGTTGCTTGCTTTGAGAGAGAATGTAAAGCGAAGTTTTTGCCAAGCCATCCTTCAGGTAATTTTCCCCCGCTAAAGACTTTAATTGTATTAGTCTTAACTGACTTTGCTAGTGAATCTGCTAATTGAAAAGTACGATCAGTTGATTGATCATCTAGAACAAGGATTTCAAAATCATTTAATCCAATCTGCAAAGCTGAGAAATTGATGCTTTCTTCGACATTCCGTTCTTCATTTCGCATTGGAATTAGGATTGACACTTTACTATTTATGATCGAATTCTTTACGGATAACCTTCTAATCGAAAAGAAATTTATGATACTGATAAGGGAAATCCCAGAAACTAGCACACCAGAGATAATATTTAGGAAAAGCACTTAATCACTTCTACCGAATTTAACTGCGAGGAAATACCAAATAACAATGATTCCAAGAACTGTCCCGCCCAAAAAAGCTACTCCGGGGCGATTAAAGAAGAATAGGTTTCCGATAATTCCGCTGATCCAACTCCAGAAGAGAAAAATTTCTGGGATAGCTCGACTGATACCCATCGAGCGCCGCTCTTTTGGTAACGCTTTATCTAAAAGTGCCATTAAACCGATACCCGTTAAGAACCAACCAAACGTATTTGAAAGCGGAATTTCTGGTTGAAATGGAACCGTTCTGCCGGTAATTACCCAGGTCCATCTCTGCGCTGAGACCATCAATGGATCAAGAAATAAATCCCAAGCCATTAAACCAAATCCACCGACTAGAAATACCCAGTTTGCAGCAACGCGACGAGCGGCAATCAGAATGGGATACGACATCATCACCCATGCAAATGGAACTACAAGCGGTACTCCGAATATTTGATAACCAAGAGTTCCTGAATATTTATATTCGCCAAATGGCCAAGTTGTTCTGACACCAATCTGCTCGACAATCAAGGAATAAGTAAAAGTTATAAATAGAAATCTAAAGGCAAAGGCAGCGCGGTACGCAAAAAGAGCGTGGAGCAGCATGGCTCCTGCAGCCCAATACACAAAAGCAATAGTTACTAACCTAAGTGGCTCGCCAGTTAATAGTGGATATGAAATCTGAAGGCCAATTGCAATCGTTAAGACAGCAATTGAAATTGAACTTTGGAAAGGGGTAATTCTTCTACGCAGATCTCTCTTAGGTCGAAAGTTGCGAATTGACATGTGCTAATTCTGCCTTACAAATAGCCCTTTTCTTTAATAACAGCAAAGCGTGAAAATAGCTCTTCGGCGTACCACCTCTCGCGCTCTGTGGCCTTGATTGCCTCTTTATGAGCTTCACCGCGATAAGCAAAAGTGCTCACAGAGAGTGGATCCTTCCAAAGCGAAAAAGTGCCCTGTAATCCCAACGGTGCTTCACCAATGCCAATTGCATTCAAGAGTCCTGGCGAGTTTTTTAAACTTAATGTCACCGGCGGAACAGATCGCCAAAATATTGAATTTTTAAAAAATCTAATTCTTGCTCGAGTAATTGCAGCTATCTTTCCGCTCCAGTCTCTTGGGTCTAGTTCTGGTTGAAATGGACGTTTACCTGACCAGCTTCCGTGAACAGAAATGCATTTTAGTTCAGCGCTGTAAGAAGAACTTGCCACTCTGTCCCAACGTGCAATTAGCTTAGAGTTTTCAAATTCTGAAAGACCATTTTCTTGAATCGATACTAACAATCCCCATCGACTTGGATCTGCATCTTTTGGCGTAAAAGTTTCACCTTTGCCCGTCCCGAGCAACTTCCAAAACTTAATGTTCTTGTTGCGCTTTAGGGCAGATCGAGAGAGCCACATTTGAAGTACCGCCCAAAATATTCTGCTATTCGGAACTTTCCAAAAATAGATTTTTGTAATCATTTCTTAATGCCAGATGTCTCAAAGATTGCAGAAATCACATCGGCAGGTGAGTCCCACATAGGTGCATGTCCAGTATCAGGAAAAATAATCCATTTGGCATGAGCGGGCGCAATGGAACGTTCCTGACAAGTAGTTTCAGGGAGCGTTCTATCAGTGTCTCCAAAAATTATTGTTACGGGAATTTCTTGGGGGATTTTCCCATCGAACCTTTTCATCAACATTCCATCCCAGGCCGGGTAATAACCTTCTGCTTTTGCCATTGCTAGAGTCGCATCAAGACAGAGGTCATATGAGAAATCGCGCCAGCGAGGACTCACATCCCAAAAACCCAAAGCGCGAGCCCATTCAAAGTGAAGAGCTGTCGGTGCCAGTTTTGCGGTATATCTAGCTAAAAACCTGGCAAGGGCAGTTGCTGGATATCTGACGTTGTATGGATTAAGCCATAAACCTGCTGGAGCTAGCGCGGTAAGAGATTTAATACGTTTCGGAGAAATACAGGCCATCTCAAGTGAAATCCAACCGCCCAATGAATTTCCGCAGAGATCGAATTCGGTAAAGCCGAGTTCTGTCATTTCATTTAATACTGCTAAAGCAAGACTATGTGGATCCATTGGCTGGTTAACAAGATATGGAGTCTCGCCATGTCCAGGTAGATCAATAGTTACAACTGTAAATTTCTTAGCCAATTCCGGAGTAATTATCTTCCAGGCGGTGCTTGCTGAGCCCATGCCATGAACTAAAAGTAAAGCTGGGCCATTACCTACAACTTGATGATTTAAACGTTGCATCAATCACCCACGACTGCAGGTTCGCCGCCACTTACTTGCACCAACTCGGAAAAACTTGTGGGAAATACTGTATGAGGATGTCCCGCAGCTGCCCATACAACTTCATATTCAGATAGAGCTAAATCAATTAAAGTTTTTTTTGGCGGATTTAACCAACCAAGAGGTGCAACTCCACCGACAGAGTAGCCTGATTTTTCCTTAACGTAATCGGCATCAGCTCTATCAAATTTTGTCACTGAAAGTAGCGTTGAGACCAAATCAAGATTAACTCGATGTCTACCGGAGGTTATTACCAATAACGGCTCATTATCGGGAAATTTAAAAACTAAAGAAGAAGCGATTTGTCCTACCTGAATTCCAAGTGCCGTTGCAGCATCTTGTGCAGTTCGGGCACTTTCTGCCAAAACTCTTATTTCACCTTTTAGATTGAATTTTTGCATGGCTTCCCAAGCACGCTTTACCGCTGCCTTCTCTAGAACGCCGTCCATGAGTGTAATTCTAATGTTTCTCTAAATAATTTACTTCAACGCCAAGTCTCCAATAACGTGAAGCTGGCAATTGCAAATACGGTAAAGGCAAAAGCGCGCTTTAATGTGGACTGGCTTAGGCCGGTACTTACTCGAACCGCTATTTGCGATGTAATAATTGCAAAGAGGGCTATCAAGATTGGGTAAGTCCACTCAACCTGAGTCCAATGGCGAAAATGTGCGACAAATCCCGTTACGGTATTTATTGTGATTATGAATAATGATGTACCTGCAGCTTTGGCAGGAGGCACATTGTAAAAAAGAATAAGAATCGGAATCGCAATAAAACCGCCACCTATTCCAAATAGTCCAGTGATCGCACCAATTAAGAGTGAAAGAAAAATTAGGGCTGGGGCCGACATTCTTCGTTCGGAGCTGGCCTTTGGTTGTGGAACTAGCATCGAAATTCCAGCAATAATTAACACGATTGCAAAACCAGTTAGCACTAACTCTTTGCTTAATTTCGGTAGTAGGTATGCGCCACCAAAGTTTGTAAGTAGTCCTAAGCTCCAAATTACTAGACCGTCTCGTACGAGGACTTCTTTTTCTTTAAATTTTGCAATCACGCCTGATAGCGCACCCGAGAAGACTATAACCAGGGAAGCCGTTGTTGCTTGAATCGGTGTAAATTCAAAGATGTAGATCAACATTGGCACAGCCACCATTGATCCACCGGCGCCGACAAAACCTAATACTGATCCAATTGCAATTCCGCAGAGTATTGCGGTGATTATTTCCACGAATTAAAGATAGAGCAAAAAATAAAAGCCCTTGGTTTCCCAAGGGCTTTTAAGTGAACTTTTCTTAAAGGTTAAAGAAACCTTCGGTGATGCTTGGCCCAAAATCTACGCCACTTCCAACCATTACGAAGATGATTAGAGCTGCACCAGCAAGCGAGAGATTCTTGAAGAAATTAATTGTTTCGCTCTGCTTTGCCTGTGCATCGGTAATTGTCCAGAAGTTATGCATCATAAATGCAGTTAGCACTAGGAATACCGCAAGTAGTAGTGCGCCAAGATCTGCATAGACGCCAAATGCAATGTATAGGCCTCCGATGATGATCATCAGGCCAGTGACAATAACTGCCAACTTAGGAGCTGGTACTTTCTTGAACTGCGCATAACCTGTCATCGCTTGCATTTTGGTTATGTGCGCGATTCCGGAGTTGATAAAGATCAACGCGAAAAGCACGCGGCCGATTACTAGGAGGATATCCATGGTGTCCTTTCAGAGACGGTAGTGAAAAAAAGTATAGATAAATTATTTGAAGATTCAACTAAATTGGCGTAAGACACGCAGGGGTTGCGCCTAGTCAGAGCCAGTCGCTAAGGTTCGAACAAATGTTCGAAAAACCTTATGAGCTATACCTATCAGGTGGGGAGCCAGTCGAGTTCACCTTCCGCGGGAGACGATTTCGTATTCACTCAATTCTCTCCAGTTGGCGCGAATCAGGGGAATGGTGGAACCGAGCGAGTGATGGTTTTTATCGTCCTGACGATGGTTCGAGAATCTTGTGGCGAGTTGAAGCTGCGCCACTTGGGGCAATGGCGACATTTGAAATTGAACGTGAAGAAGTTATAAATCCAACTCAGCCGATTTGGCGGATAAGACCTACATCCAGGCCTGCATAAAATGAGTTTTACCCATCTTCACTTAGCAAGTGGCTATTCATTTAAGTACGGAACAACTCTTCCAGAAGAACTAGTTGAACATGCTGCCGAGCTAGGCATGAATTCGATTGCTTTGACTGATCGGGGGACTTTAGCTGGGGCAATTCGGTTTGCTAAAAGCTGTCAATCTAATTCAATTGCACCAATTATAGGTATAGATATTGAATATGAAAATAAATCGCGGATTACCCTATTGGCAACTCCAGGCAACTGGAGTTCGTTAGTTCGACTAGTTACTGAGATAAAAAATCTAACCACACCTATTTCTTTTGAATTTTTCAAAAAATATAGTAAGTACACAAGTAATTTATTAGCTTTACATGGCCCAAGTTCAAATATAAGCAAATCACTATTCGCTAAACGAAGTAATGAAGCTTTATCTTTATTTAATCAAACCCGAGATATCTTTAAAAATCAAGCAATTGAATGTGTATCACACTTAACTGCATCTGGGACAAAATCTACAAGTCATGCAGCCAGAATGCTGGCATTTGCTATAGATAATGATTTACCGGCTTTATTAACTAATGAAGTAAGAATGAAAGAACGGAACGATGCCCCGGTTGCTGATGTCCTAGATGCAGCCCGAAAGTTACTTCCACTACATAAAAAAGTAGTCGATAGAAGTAATGCTGAAGCATTTTTAAAAAATAGTGATGAGATGTTCGCTCTAGCAGATTTGATCTCCAGGGCAGCCGGAGAGCGCGATGGCAGAAGAATCTTAAAAACGACAAGAGAATGGGGCGAAAGTACCCAGCTTTCTCCAAGCTCTGATATTGGAATCGGTTCTATCCACTTACCAGAGCCGGAACTATCAGGAGCTCAGAGCCAAGAAGCGTTAAAAGAATTGCTTCGAAAACGATCTTTTGCCGGCATTTCTTCAAGGTATAAAGAGAAAAATCAACCTGATTTGATTAATCGCTTAGAAAAAGAATTGAGAATAATCAGTGAACTCGGTTATGAATCTTATTTTCTTACTGTTGCAGATATTGCAAAGAAAGCTCGTGATTCTGGAATTCGAATTGCTGCCCGTGGCAGCGGCGCTGGATCTTTAGTATGTCATTTATTAGGAATTTCTGGAGTAGAGCCACTATCACTTGGTTTAATAATGGAGAGATTCTGTTCGCCTCTCCGTAACGCGTTGCCCGATATTGATATTGATGTTGAATCAGCTAGAAGACTAGAAATTTATGATCAAGTATTTAGTTCGTATCAGGAGCGTGCCGCTACTGTGGCAATGTTTGACACTTACAGAGCCAGACATGCCATTCGTGATGTCGGCGCTGCTTTATCTATACCGCCGCTAGAAATTGATTTAGTAGCAAAGTCTCTTCCTCATATCAGAGCAAGAAATATAGGCAAATCGCTCAGAGATTTGCCAGAGCTAAAGAATTTAAATCTAAATTCATCTACTTGGAAGATGGCTATCGGACTTGCTGAGCGCCTAGATGGGTTACCTCGAAATCTAGCGATGCATCCTTGTGCAGTTGTCCTATCTGACATTGGCTTGTACGAAAGAGCTCCGATTGAGAAAAATGCCAGTGGTTATCCAATGATTCCTTGGGATAAAGATGATGTTGAATCTATTGGTTTACTCAAGTTAGATATTTTGGGTGTTCGTATGCAATCAGCACTAGCCTATTCAATATCTGAAATTGAGCGAACTGAATCAAAAAAAATTGATTTAGATTCCATTCCGCTAGACGATAATTCCACTTTTGAATTAATTAGATCTACTAAGACTCTAGGTCTCTTCCAGATTGAAAGTCCGGGACAGCGTGAACTTGTAGGAAAATTTGCACCAGAAACTTTTACTGACTTAATAATTGATATCTCACTCTTCCGCCCCGGCCCCATGAAGAGCGACATGATTACTCCCTTTTTAAATGCCCGGCAGGGCTGGAAAAAGCGCTCAGTTATTCATCCAAATCTTGCTGAAATTTTGCGAGATACAGAGGGAGTTGTTGTTTTTCATGAGCAGGTCATTGAAATTATCTCCACAATGACTGGAATAACTCTGGCCGAAGCTGATGAAAAACGTAGAGCTCTAGGTGATCGAGAGAGCCAACAATTAGTCTGCGATTGGTTCTTTCCTGCAGCCACAAAACTTGGCTATCCGCTTAAAGTAGTAACAGAAGTCTGGGATGTATTGCGAGCCTTTGCATCGTTTGGTTTCTGCAAAGCACATGCTGCCGCATTTGCTCTACCTACATATCAATCAGCTTGGCTTAAAACACATTATCCAGCCCATTTTTTAGCTGGAATCCTCACGCATGAACCAGGCATGTATCCAAAACGCCTATTGCTGGACGAAGTAAGAAGACTTGGGATATCGATTTTGCCAATCGATATAAATCGCTCAGACCAAAGCTATCGAGTCGAAACTAAAGCAATCCGAATTTCACTAAGAGATATTTCGGGTATTTCAGAATCAGAAATTGATTCCATACTAAGAAATCGGCCATTTATAGACTTAGCAGACTTTGTATATAGATCAAATGTAAGTAAACCAACTGCAGAAGCTCTACTTATGGTTGGAGCATTTGACTCCTTATATGAATCTAGGTTAAACAGGCGAGACCTCTTACTTCATTTAACTGATTTATACAAATGGACAAAGACAAAATCTGCAGTATCTGGTTCTCAACTAACATTTGATCTAACTCCAATTTTAGAGAAATCAGGTTTACCTGAATTAAGCAGCAATGATCGAGTAAAAAACGAAATTGAATTTTTAAATATGGATATCTCACATCATATGATTGAGTTTTATGCTGATTTTTTAAATTCAATTAATGCAATTCGTTCAAGTGAGCTTATAAAGCAAAGATCTAATAGCGAGGTCTTAGTAGCTGGAGTAAAGGTTGCTCTACAGACGCCTCCCATCAGATCTGGAAAGCGCGTCATGTTTCTTACCTTGGATGACGGATATGGCTGTAGCGATTCAACATTCTTTGAAGATTCTCAGAATCTCTATGCTGCAACGTTGCGAAACTCTTCGCTTCTTTTAGTTAAAGGCGTGATACGCAGAACTGGCCCGCGCGGAATATCGCTACGAGCTATTGGAGCCTGGGATCTCTCTAAGGCTTATGAAAAGTGGCGTAATCTCGCAGCCTGTGAGTGAAGAAATGCGCGAAAACTCGACAATCCTTCATGTTGATATGGATGCATTCTTTGCATCTGTTTCAGAATTGGATTATCCAGAACATAAAGGGAAAGCACTAGTCGTCGGAGCCGGATCTAGAGGAGTGGTGCTTTCTGCAAATTATCAGGCGCGCAAATTCGGCATTAGGGCCGCAATGCCAGTAATACAAGCACAACGAATGGCTCCAAAGGCAGTATTCATTCCGCCAGATCACGAAAGATATTCCGAAGTATCACGCCGAGTAATGGAAATTTTTTTTCAATACACACCATATGTAGAACCACTCTCTCTAGACGAGGCATTCCTAGATGTTTCTGGGTCTTTGCGAATATTTGGAAGCGGCAGAGATATTGCCCTCCAAATTCGAGAGAAAGTTAAGGCCGAAGAAAAGATTACTTGTTCTGTCGGTATAGCGACCTCTAAATTCATTGCCAAGTTGGCGTCTGGACGCTGTAAACCTGACGGGATGCTCGAAATTAAAAAAGATCGTGTTTTAACATTTCTTCATCCACTTCCTGTAACAGAGCTCTGGGGCGTTGGCCCAAAGACTGGCGAAGTACTTCAAAAGCTGGGGCTAAGAACAGTTGCAGATATTGCGAATACACCTAGGGAAACCCTAAAGAGAGCTCTCGGTGAAGCAGCCGGTGAATCATTGTACGAACTTTCTTGGGGTAGAGATTTTCGTGAAGTCATTACAGATTCGCCTGAGAAGAGCATAAGCGCTGCTGAAACTTTTCAATATGATTTAGAAGATATTGAGGAAATTCAACGAGAATTAATGCGCTTGTCCGAAAGAGTCACGCACCGCCTAAGAAAACGTGAATTAAGGGCTAAGACAATTTCTTTAAAAGTTCGCTTTTCGGATTTCACAAATATAAGTAAGTCACGAACTTTGAATCTTCCAGTTAATGGAATGCATGAAGTATTTGAGGTGGCCCGAGATCTATTTGCATCATTAAATTTAGGCGGAGCCAGAATTCGCTTGCTTGGCGTATCCCTCGAACAGCTCTTCGATGAATCTGGCGCAGTCTGGCAGCTTGAGCTAGGCAGTCGTGAGAAAGGTTGGCGAGAGGCGCAACAAGCTATTGATAAAACAATCGAAAAATTCGGCCGGGGATCAGTGCAACCTGCCCGCCTCATTGACCAATCGGAGGAGCCAAACTCTTAGAACTTTCTAAATAACCTCTCGCTAAGTTCGACTTTCGCGGCGAGAGCCTTTCTACTATTGTCCGAGGTATGCCTCTATCGGATCACGAGAAAAAACTCTTGGCAGAGATGGAAGAAGCTCTTGCCGCCGATGATCCCCGCCTGCTTTCGACATTTAGCGGAAAGACCCCAAGTCGCTCTCGGGTCGTAATTGGCTTCCTACTAATCGTTGCAGGGCTAGCTGTCCTGCTTGCAGGCATGGTCAGCAAGACTCCGATCCTTGGCGTATTTGGTTTTGCAATCTCACTTGGCGGCACAGTTTTGGCAATTTCAAACCTAGGGGGACTAGCGCTTCGCTCGCCCAAGGTCAGTTCAAAGTGGAGTACGGTTTTTGAAGAACGATGGGATCGCCGCGGCGAATAATTTAAGAGATATCTAGCTAACCCGCCTTCATGGCGGGTTTTTTTATGCCCGTGGAGGAGCAGGGAAGGAAAAGGGAGAAGGGTGGTTGAAAATGGAGTAAAAGGGAGTAAAGTGGGGAATTAAGCAGAACGGGGGTTCTGCTATCTACAAGGGGGGTTAAGTGTTTCTTGGCACCCATGAACCTCGCTTAGATGAGAAGGGCAGATTGATTCTGCCGGCGAAATTTCGAGATGAATTAGCAAGCGGTCTAGTTATCACAAAGGGTCAAGAGAGATCACTTTACGTTTTCCCAAGTGCTGAATTTGCGCGAATTACAGAACAGTTAAGACAAGCGCCATTAACAGCAAAGTCGGCACGTGACTATATGCGCGTCATGTTTGCAGGAGCACACGATGAAATACCAGATAAACAAGGTCGCGTAACAATTCCAAATGGTTTACGTGAATACGCCGCACTAGATAGAGATTGCGTGGTTATTGGCGCAAATACTCGAGTTGAAATTTGGGATGCAAAATCTTGGAAGAGTTATTTGAAAGATCGTGAAAAAGGGTTCGCCGACGTTTCAGAGGAGGTGTTCCCAGGACTGTTCTAAATAAATCCTCTTCTGTGGCCACCGCCGACCAATTTACGAGCGGCGCCCCTTCCCCGGTGCCGTTCGAACCCCTGAATCCGTCGGCCGGCGGTGACCAGAGGAGAGGAAATTTAGAAATTTGGGGAAATGATGGATTCAGGGAAAGTAATACATCAATCGGTAATGCTAGATCGTTGCATCACTTTACTTACACCCGCATTTGCTGGAAAAGATTCACCAATTTATTTAGATGCAACTTTAGGTTTAGCAGGACATGCAGAAGCCCTCTTAGAGAAATTTTCTAATTTAACATTAATCGGTCTGGACAGAGATAAAGAAGCTATTTCATTAGCATCTTCAAGATTATCAAGATTTAAAGAACGTATCCATATTTTCCATGCAACGTACGACAATCTCACATCAATTTTGAATAACCTTCAAATTTCTGAAGTTGACGGAATTCTTTTTGATTTAGGTCTTTCTTCCATGCAAATTGATTCAAGCGAACGTGGTTTCTCCTATGCAAGCCCTGCTCTGCTGGATATGCGCATGGACCAGAGCGCTGGAAAGAGCGCAGCAGAAATTGTCGCGAATTATTCCCAAGAAGAATTAACGCAAGTAATAAGGGAATATGGTGAAGAGAGATTTGCAAGCCGTATTGCCGCAAATATCGTTAAGCATAGAAATAAGGAAAAAATTGAAAGCACAACTCAGCTTGCCCAAATTGTAAAAGAGAGCATTCCGGCGCCAGCTCGACGCGTGGGTGGAAATCCAGCGAAACGCACATTTCAAGCGCTTCGAATCGAAGTCAACCAAGAACTTTCCATTCTTGAAAGAGCTATTCCTCAGGCGTTAGAAAAACTAAAAGTTGGCGGGCGCATGGTGGTTATGTCATTTCAATCACTTGAAGATCGCATTGTGAAACAGGCATTTGCGCAAGTTTGCAAGTCGACCGCTCCAGTAAAGCTACCCGTGGAACTAGAAATCCATAAACCCAAATTTGCCTTACTTTTTAATGGAAGCGAAAAAGCTACCGAAATTGAGATATCTGAAAATTCACGTGCGCAATCCGTCAGACTACGTGCGATTGAGCGGGTGGCTGCGTAATGGCGCTATTCGCTCTCGCACCGGCGGTAGAAAAATCCCGGAAAGCAGTTATCAATAAATCTACACAAGTAGTACTTAAAGTTGTACCTGAACTTCGTCCAGTTGCTGGTGAAAAAGCTTCCGACCGTATCTTCTACGCCGTAATCGGAGCAATATTGGCCTTAGGTTTATTGGGGCTATTAGGTATAAACGTTTTATTGGGTAATGACGCTGTCAGAATCCGAGAATTAAAACTTGAAGCAATTGCAATAAACGAGGAAAGAGAAGCTGCGCTACGTGAAGTAGCTCGACTTTCAAGCCCGGAAAGTCTTTCCCGTAGAGCTATTGCCCTTGGAATGATTCAGAGTTCTAAACCAAGATTTTTAGATATCTCCAGCGCTCAAACTACCAACCTGCAGGGCGAAAATCGCTGATGAGCCACCAGAAGCTTATAGAGCAACGGATTCGTTATCTTGTTGCGACAACTTTAGTTTTACTTCTGCTATTTGCCGTTCGATTAATTGATGTTCAAGCTGTCAATGCAGCTGGAATAGCGAATAGAGCAGAGAATGAATTAACTAAGCAATCAACAATCCTTGCGCCACGGGGAGCCATTACCGATGTAAATGGTATTGAATTTGCAAGGAGTGTAGTTTCGTATCGAATTCTTGTAGATCAAGCGATTATTCAATATCCGAAAGAACTGGCAAATTTGGCTGCACCAATTTTGAAAATGGATTCAAAATTTTTAGAAGAAAAATTGAAAGGTGATCGTAGATATGTAGTTATCGTCCAAAGTGCTCGTCCGGAAGTTTGGCGCGAACTTGAGAAAGCTGTTGATTTATATAACGAGAAGATTCGCCAGAGTAAGAATGGTTATGCAAAGCAACTAGCTGGTTTCTTTGCCGAGCGAATTTATGCCCGCGAATATCCGGAGGGCGAGCTAGCAGCTGCAGTTATTGGATTTGTTAATCAAGCTGGAGTAGGCGCTGCCGGACTTGAGTATTCAATGAACTCGAAATTGGCTGGTGTTAATGGTCAATATACATATTCAAATGCAGGCGGCACGATAATTCCGGGAACGCAGAAGATTACTGCGGAGGAGAGAAGAGGCAATACGGTAAGACTGACTATCGACCGAGATGTCCAATGGGTTGCTCAGCGAGCTATCTCAAAAGCTGTAAAAAAATCTCGCGCTTTATCAGGAACAGTAATTGTTATGAACCCCGCGAACGGTCAAATCTTGGCTCATGCAACTTATCCATCTTTTACACCTGGAAAGACAAGCGGAGTTAATCCTTATCACTGGAAAAATCCTTCGGTACAAGAGATTTATGATCCGGGCTCCACTGGAAAAGTGATTACTTATGCAGCTGCGATGGAAGAGGGAAAAATAAATCCCGAAACCGTGATTACAGTTCCTTACAAGCTGAAGCGGTACGACAAAGTCTTCAAAGATCACGATCCACATCCAGTCTTAAAACTAACTATGGCTGGCGCATTAGCGCAGTCAAGTAACGTGGCAGCGATTCAAGTCGGCGAGATGTTATCTCATGAAAAATTGCATGATTACTTGGTGAAATTTGGCATTGGTCAAAAGACTGGATCCGGGTTGCCAGGAGAAGAACCAGGAAAACTATTAGAAGTTTCAGATTGGTCTGGAACAACAGCTCCCACAGTTGCAATTGGCCAGGGTTATTCAGTTACTGCCATGCAGGCAACTTCAGTCTTTGCAACCATAGCTAATGATGGCGTTCGCGTTCCACCAACACTCATAGCCGGAGTCAGTGATGCTGCCGGACGATTTACACCTTCGCAAACAGGTAAAGAAACAAAAATCATAAGCAAAGAGACAGCGAGCAAAATTCGAGAGATGTTGGAAAGTGTGGTTTCGGCATCTGGTACAGCTCCGGAAGCTGCTATCGCTGGGTATCGTGTAGCTGGAAAAACGGGAACTGCAAGAAGAGTTAGCGACTCGTGCGGATGTTATGACGGTTACACATCTTCCTTTATCGGTTTTGCACCTGCTGATAAACCAAAGTATGTAATTAGCGTGACAATCCAAGATCCAAAAGGAGTTTATTACGGTGGCTATTTAGGTGGGCCAGTTTTCAAGGAAGTGATGAGTTTTGTTTTACAAAATCGACATGTGCCACCAACAACAGGTACCGGAGTTGGATATGCATTAGATGAAAAAAGTTTGAAGAAGAAGATTTCAGAGTTAAAGAGCGCTAAATCTAAGGACCAAGGGGCAGGTCAATGATTCGCCCAATGAAAACTTCTCCCAGGAAATTATTTGAGATTGCAGACTTTCTACAGATAGAAAACGATTCAAAGGTCTTAATTAGTGGAATTTGCAGTGATTCTCGTTTGGTAGAACCAGGAGATCTCTTCTTGGCTCTGCCAGGCGAGAGAACTCATGGAATCACTTTTCTCGATACTGCATTGGAGCATGGCGCCAGTGCGATATTGACTGATAGCCAAGGCGCTTCACTGGCCTCCAAAAAAATCGGTGCATTGCCTTTAATAGTTGCCCCTAATATGTCTTCAAAATTAGCAGAGCTTGCAGATTGGTTTTATGACCGGCCCAGTTCGAAGATGATGCTTTACGGGATAACCGGTACTAACGGAAAAACGACTTCTTCATATTTACTAAACCAAATATGGAACCTGGCAAAAATTAAACCAACTGGATTAATTGGCACTGTTGCAATTATGGCAGGTGACCAAAGCTGGAGAGCTGAACGCACAACTCCAACTAACGATCAACTTCAAGGAATATTGGCAAGAATGGCTGAAGAGGGAATTGATCGGGCAGTTATGGAAGTAAGCAGTCATGCCCTGGTTCAGGAGAGAGTTAAGAATGTAAAGTTTGATGCCGTTGGATTTACTAATATATCTCAAGATCATCTTGATTATCACAAAAATATGGAAAATTATTATCTGGCAAAAAAGATTCTTTTCTCTAAAGAGTATGCTGAAGTAGCATTTATTAATGTCGATAATGAATACGGTAAACGATTAATTTCAGAGACAAGCATTAAGGCCCATTCACTCTCAGTGTCAGATGAGGCAGATTGGAATTACAAGGAGTATCGAAGAGTAAATGGCCACTATCAAATTGAAATCAGAAGCAAGACAGGAAACTCTATAGGTGGCCAATTTCCATTGCTAGGTCGGCACAATTTAGAAAATCTACTTTTGGCTGTGGCGATGGCTTCAAATAGCGGATTATCTGATGAGCAGATTGCACTCACGTTACATGACCTAAAAGGAGCGCCGGGTCGACTTGAGCTAGTTATTAATGAACCATTCTTAGCATTTGTTGATTACGCCCATACTCCCGATGCAGTAACTCGAATTCTTGATTCAATTAAAGAGTTCAAAGCTGGCAGAGTGATAGGAATTCTGGGTTGCGGCGGTGATCGCGACAAAGGTAAGCGTCCGCTGATGGGTGAGGCGCTAAACAATGGTTGTGATTTACCAATTTTCACAAGTGATAATCCAAGAAGTGAAAATGCAGAGGATATTCTGAGTGAAATGACAAATGGATTTACACTTAAATCTGGCGCAGAAATAATTTCGGATCGCAGAGCTGCAATTACTAAAGCAGTATCTATGGCAAAACCAGGGGACCTAATAATAGTTCTAGGTAAAGGTCACGAAGAAGGACAAGAAATTCTTGGAGAAAAACTACCTTTTAGCGATCGAGAAGAGCTTATTAAGGCGGCGACAAGAAAATGATAAAGATGCTGGCATCAGAAATTGCCAATGTTATTAATGGGAAGTTGATTTCAGAGAGCGATTTTGAAGTTTCTGGTGATTTTCAATTTGATTCCAGAGTTATCAAGTCTGGTGAGGTATTTCTAGCTTTAAGTGGTGAAAAATTAGATGGTCACGATTTTGCCGAAGATGCTTTTGCAAGAGGAGCGATTTTGGCGATAGTAAGTAAAACTATTACTGGGCCACATATATTAGTCAGTGACGTATTAACTTCAGTGTCGATTCTCGCTCGTGAGGTGAGAAAAAAACTAATTGATTTAAAAGTAGTTGGAATCACGGGTTCGCAAGGTAAGACCACAACAAAAGATATGTTACATACGGTTTTGGCAAATTCTGGAAAAACTATTGCTCCAATTGGTTCATACAACAACGATATTGGCGTTCCGATTACACTTCTTCGTTGTAGTTTTGAAACTAAGTTCTGTATTCTTGAAATGGGCGCAAGGCACATGGGTGACATAGGAAAGCTAACGCAAATTGGCCTTCCTGATGTGGGAATAGTTCTAAAGGTCGGCGTAGCGCATCTTGGAGAATTTGGAAGTCGAGAAAATATTGCTAAGACTAAAGGAGAGTTAATTCGTGGCCTTCGCGAAGGCGCAACCGCAGTTCTAGGCGACTTTGATGAATTTACTCCGAAGATGGCCGATGGCTTGAACTTAAAAAAGTATTTATTTGGAATCTCGAATAAAGATGATTTTAGAGCCGCAGATATTGAGATAAAAGGCGGTTTTGCTGCTTTTGATTTGGTAACGCCAGAATCACGTGAGCACGTTGAACTACAAGTTCTAGGTGAACATCAAATACCAAATGCTCTTGCAGCTGCTGCAGCTGCTTTCGCACTCGGACTATCTACAAGCCAAATTGCCAGCGCACTCTCATCGCATAAGAGCTCCAGTAAATGGCGGATGGACTTAAGAAGGATTGCTCAAATTACGGTCATAGACGATTCTTACAATGCAAACCCAGAGAGCATGAGAGCAGCGCTTAAGACACTTTCGCTTCTAGCCCAAGAGAGTGGCGGTAATTCCTGGGCGTTTTTGGGAAAGATGCATGAGCTAGGTCCAGAAGAAGCTGCGATGCATCAAGATATAGCTACTGTGACCGAGCAATTAGGGGTGGATCACTTGGTAGCAATTGGCGAGCGAAATTACCTCGTTTCGTCTAATTCAGAAAAGATCACCAGGCATTTTGCGCCTGACCTGCAATCGGCTCAGAAATTCTTTAAAGAAATTAATTCTGGAGATGCAGTCTTGATAAAAGCTTCAAGAGCTGAAAATTTAAATGAATTAGCTGAAGAGTTATACATTGAATTAAAGTCGAGAGAATCAGAGGAGTAAAAACTTGAGAGGCATTCTAATTTCTGGCCTAACCGCCTTTCTGCTGAGCTTTTTCTTGACGCCATTTTTCATAAGATTTTTATCCAAACGAGGCTATGGGCAGCAAATCAGAGATGACGGCCCCAAATCTCATCATATAAAACATGGCACACCAACAATGGGTGGAGTTGTACTAATTTTTGCAACGATAGTCGGTTATTTTATTTCTCACATAGTTACCGAGGTTCCAATTACTGTTTCGGCATTATTGGTAATTGGGCTTATCGTGGGTTTGGGTCTGATTGGATTCTTAGATGACTGGTTGAAAGTTTTTAAGCAAAGATCATTAGGGCTTCGCGCTCGCGAAAAGATTCTTGGACAATCTCTAATAGCTGGGATTTTTGGATTCTTAGCGACTAGATTCCCAGATGAAATCGGGAATACGCCCAAATCACTTTATCTCTCGACCGTCAGAGACTCCAGTATCAAACTTAGCTTAGTTCTAGTAATTGTTTGGGCAATTCTTATGGTTGTCGGAACGAGTAATGGCGTTAACTTGACTGATGGCTTAGATGGATTGGCTACCGGAGCTGCGATCATGTCATTTCTTGCATTTGTACTAATAGGAGTTTGGAAATTTGGTCAGCGCTGCGAAATAGTTGTAAGTAATTGTTATAACGCGCGCGATCCTCTAGACATGGCAGTTCTTGCAGCTTCACTTGCTGGTGCATGTGCCGGTTTTCTTTGGTGGAATGCTTCGCCAGCGCGGATATTTATGGGAGATACCGGCTCATTAGCACTTGGTGGCGCCTTAGCAGGACTTGCTATGACGTTACGAACAGAACTTTTACTTATTCCAATTGGCGGATTATTTGTTTTAATTACATTATCGGTAATCATTCAAACCACATATTTTAAGATCTCGGGCGGCAAACGAGTTTTCAAGATGGCGCCACTTCAACATCATTTCGAACTTCTGGGCTGGGGTGAAGTAACTATTGTTATTAGATTCTGGATTATTGCCGGCTTATCTGTTGCGGCTGCACTCGGAGTCTTTTACGCGCAATGGGTAGTAGCCTGATATGACATTTCTGTCCGATCTTAAAGATAAGCAGGTTCTTATCTTTGGCGCTGGCGTTACCGGGAAGAGTACTGAAGTTTTTCTAAAAGAATATGGTTGCAAGATAACCGTCATAGATGAAAAGGGAACTGGCGGATCAATCCGGAACTTCAAAGATATTTCTCTTCAAGATTTTAATCTAGCAGTAGTTTCTCCAGGTTGGCGCCTCAATCATCCTTTGATTGAAGAGGCGCGAAGTTTTGGAATTGAATTTTTGTCCGAAGTCGATCTGGCGTGGCGAGTTAAATCTGAACTCAACTCAAATCAAGTTTGGTATGCAATTACAGGAACGAATGGGAAAACAACAACGGTACAAATGGCAGAAAAAATCTTCCAAGAAGGTGGAATTTCAACTCGCGCATGTGGAAATGTGGGAGATACGGTTATTGAGCTTGCCGGAGATTCTTCAATTTCAACTCTAATCTTGGAGTTATCCTCATTCCAATTGAACTGGAGTAATGAATGCCAATTTGCAGCTGGAGCGATTATTAATGTTGCAGAAGATCACATTGATTGGCATGGCACTTTTCAAAATTACTTGGCGGCAAAGATGAAATTAGCGTCGATGTCTCAAAAAATGATCATTAACGGAGATGATGAGAATTTAGCTAAAGTCCGGGACCTAAATTCTCAAACTTATTCTTACACTTTGCAGACTCCTGCAAAAGGTGAAATTGGTTTAGTGGAAAATTTGATTGTAGATAGAGCATTTTCGAATGGTGATGCCGATGTACTTTTTGAACTAAATGATTTAACTCCTTCCGTTCCACACAATGTGGCAAATGCCATGGCAGCTTCGGCTTTAGCTCGAATAGCAAGAGTTTCGCCAGAAGCAATAGCTACCGCGTTACGGAGTTTTAAATTAGATGAACATAGATTGCAACTTATTTTGGATTTCAATGGCATTAAATGGATTGATGATTCGAAGGCAACAAACCCTCACGCAGCAGAGGCGGCGCTTCGATCACAACTAAGCGCAATCTGGATTGCGGGCGGCTTGGCTAAAGATGCCAGAATGGATGAACTTGTTCAGGGGGTTTCGAGCAGAATTAAGTTTGCAATTCTTATTGGTACCGATGCCGGCTTGATTGCAGAGGCTTTGGAAAAATTCGCGCCGCATGTCGGAATTCACTTAATTACGGATAAACAATCAAGTTCGGAATTGATGGATGAAGTAGTCAGAATTGCAGAAAGTCACGCTGAAAGTGGCGACACAGTTTTATTGGCGCCAGCTTGCGCATCTATGGATCAATTCGAGAATTATGCTGATAGAGGCAATAAATTTGCGGATTCGGTTAGGCGGATAGTCGATGTCAAATCATAAATCTCTATTTGCAAGACCGGCTTCTGCCTACTATTTGATTCTAGGTTCGGTTTCAATTCTTTCTGCCCTTGGTATTGTGATGGTCTTAAGCGCAAGCTCCGTACAAGCCCTTTCAGATTCAGGAAACTCATTTGCAGTTGTTTTTAGACAAGCAGTTTTTCTTGCAATCTCCATATTTTTATGTTGGCTCGCCGTAAACTTAAAGCAAAGACTCTGGCTATTGCAGGCCAGATTCGCACTGATAGTTTCAATATGTTTTCTTATAGTTCCACAATTTACGTTTTTAGGTAAAGAAGTTGGCGGAAATCGAAACTGGATTGAAATCGGTAATTTCTCACTTCAGCCAAGTGAGTTTGCCAAATTCGGTTTAATTTTGTGGTGCGCGTTGGTATTAAAGAAGAATGATCTACAGATTGAAAAAACTGGAATTAATAATCCGGTTCCAAGACTCCTTCCCGGAATTCTCATGATCATGGGATTCATCTTGCTTGGCCGCGATTTAGGAACTGCGACAGTAGTTGCCGGGATTGTCTGCGGAATTCTTTTTGTATCAGGTGTAAGTATTAAACATTTTGCAACGCTATTTGCCATTGTTGTTATTGGCGCGATTGCGCTTATTGCCACTAACCAAACGAGACTAAGTCGACTAGCCGCATTTTCTGATCCATTTTCAGAGGAGAACTTTAAGAGTGCTGGCTGGCAACAAGCTCATAGCTTGATGGGCTTAGCATCTGGTGGAATTTTTGGCTCAGGACTTGGCTCCGGAAAGCAGAAATGGGGAAATTTACCGGCAGCGCATACGGATTTTATTTTCTCGGTTATAGGCGAGGAGCTAGGTTTGCTAGGAACGCTTGTAGTTCTTTTTCTCTTTGCCATATTAATTTTGTCGATTTTTCGAGTCGCTCTGCGTGCGGAAAATTCATTTGATAGGTATGTAATTGCTGGAATTGGATCATGGATTGTTATTCAAGTATTGATGAATATCGGTAGCGTTATTAGCGTGCTACCTGTAGTCGGAGTCACGTTGCCATTTATTTCATACGGTGGCTCTTCTTTAATAGCCACCTTTGTCGCTATCGGCTATGTGTTGGGAGTTCTCAAGCGAGATCCAGAAATTGCTCAAGAGTTGTTGGAGCGTAAAAAAGCCAAGATTGCGAAAGGCTAACTAACTTGAAGCAAAGAGTAATTTTTGCAGGGGGCGGTACTGCAGGGCATATTGAGCCGGCTCTTGCTGTAGCGGACTCTCTGCGCAAATTAGCGCCAGAGATTGAATGTCTATTCATTGGAACAAATAGTGGTCTTGAGAAAACATTAGTACCAAAGAGAAATTACCAATTAAGAATTATTCCTAAAGTAGCTTTACCTCGACGAATTTCGATTGCACTCTTGAAATTTCCAATTCAATTTCTTGCTGCCGTAATTGCGGCAAATCGAATCTGCAGGGGAGCATCCGCTCTGGTTGGCTTTGGTGGTTATGTAAGCGCTGCTGGTTACATCGCAGCGGGAATCAACGCCATTCCCATTATCGTCCACGAGGCAAATGCCAAACCAGGATGGGCAAACAAGCTCGGAAGAAAATTGGCAACTGTAACGGCTGTAAATTTCTTCTCAATCAGCAAAAGTTGGCCAAATTCCTTTTTAACTGGAATGCCAATAAAGAGAGAGATTGCAGATTTATCAGATCTCGATTACGACAAACGTTTAGAGCTTCGATCGAAACATCTAAGAGAATTACGCTTAAAGCCAGAGATTCCAGTGATCGCTGTTTTCGGCGGGTCGCAAGGTTCTAAGTCGATCAATACAGCAATCGCTGATTTTTTAACTAGTGAAAAATCAAAGCAAGTCCAGATAATCCATGCCCTTGGTCCATTAAATGATCTTCCCGCAGGTACGGAAAATTACCGACCCATGGCGTATTTTGAGGATATGGCAAGTATCTACCTGATTGCTGATCTCCTCGTGACCCGAAGTGGTGCTGTCACTTGTGCGGAGATTCAATCCACAAATTCTCGAGCAATCTTGGTGCCTTTACCTCATGGAAACGGCGAGCAAATGATAAATGCCAGAGAATTAGAAGGGCAGGGTTTTGCAAAAATTGTAGATGAAACGGAGTTCAGTGGGCAATGGCTTATTGAAAACCTACTGAATTCCATAACTACGCTAAAAGAGAAACGGATTGAAAATAGCAAACTCCATGTTCAGGCATCGGAGAAGATAGCTAAATTGATTTTAGATAATATGAAAGATGCTAGTTGATATATGAATTCAAAGAGCATATCTGAATTAAAAACTCACTTTGTTGGCATTGGCGGGTCTGGCATGAGTGGAATAGCGAAGGTAATCGCAGCCCGAGGTGGTTCAGTTTCCGGAAGTGATATTCATGATTCCACAGCTTTAGACGGCCTGAGGGCGCAAGGAATCAAAATTTTCATTGGTCACGATAGTTCGAATATAGATGGCGCTGATTTATTAGTTAAATCAAGTGCGATACCAGATTCAAACCCGGAAATTGTTGCGGCCAATTCTCGAGGGATAAAAATTCTTGGACGCGCTGAAGCGCTAGCGGAGTTGCTAATTAACAGACGTTCAATTGCCATTGCTGGGACTCATGGAAAGACGACAACAACTTCTATGTTGACTGTAGCCTTACAGCGAAGCGGACTAGACCCATCTTTTGCAATCGGAGCGTCCATAAAAAATTCTGGAACGAATGCGCATCATGGTTCAGGCGATATCTTTGTCGTTGAGGCCGATGAATCAGACGGATCGTTCACTTCGTATCGACCCACGGGTGCTGTTATTACTAACATCGAACTTGACCATGTCGATAATTTCAAAGACCTGGCTGAGATTGACCGGCTTTTCTTAAATTTTTCCAATACAGTCTCAGAGTTTCTTGTACTTTGTAGCGACGATCCAGGTGTGCAACGCTTGATTAGTCATTTGCAGAAAAGCTCCTTGAAGATTGTCACATATGGCTCTAATGGGGATCCCGACTATTTGATTAATCGAGTAGTGCTAAATCCAAAGAACTCTCTAGCTCGAGTTACGGCGAAAGGCCGAGTGTTAGGAGAACTTAATCTGTCGGTACCAGGGGGGCATAATCTTCTGAATGCCTTGGGTGCTCTTGCAGCATCTCTTGAAATTGGCGCTCCTATTCAAAGCGCAATTGAAGGTTTGAACTCATTTACGGGAGCGCGGAGACGATTTGAAATTAAAGGATCTGTAAATGGCGTCACTGTTGTTGATGATTATGGACATCACCCCACCGAAATCAAAGCAACTCTTGAAACTGCCAGCCGTTATTCGGGAGCTGGAAGAGTTATTGTTATTTATCAACCTCATAGATTCTCACGAACACAGGCATTTCTTGATGAGTTTGCAGAGCAATTATCAAAAGCGGATCACACTTATCTTTTAGAAATATACCCAGCAGGCGAGCAACCTATACCGGGAATTACGTCGGCAGCGATTGCCAAGAGGATGGATCGTGACAAAGTTACTTATGAACCTTCTATGACTGAAGTTATTTCCAAAGTTATTACAAATGCAAAAAGTGGCGATCTGGTACTAACCCTGGGTGCGGGTGACGTTAGCTCTCTTGCACCGCTGATTTTGGAAAATTTACAAAATAAATGATTAGTGGAGTAAAGAGAACTCTAATCATTCCAGTTACCTTATCTTTATTGGCGGCTTTAACTTACTTATTCGGTTGGTCAAATTTTTTCCCAGTTAAGAAAATTACGTATCTTGAAAGCGAGAATAAAATAGTAAGTCAGCTCAAGTTAGAGATTGCAAAATCACCTAGAGTAATATCGATTGGTCAACCACTGGCTAGAGTTGATAAGCGGGCGATTGCCACCCGAATGCGCAATCTAGTTTGGGTTGAGAACGTAAATATTTCCAGAAACTTCATCAGCGGTGAGGTAAAAATTGATGTTGATCCTAGAGATGCAATTGCAATCTTGGATCAAAATTCCAATAATCAAATTGGCTTTCTAGATCAGAATCTTGAGATTTTCTATCTGGCGGCAGATCAAGTCGCAGATGCACAGGCGGCAGGACAGGTCGATTGGAGCGGGTTGCCAAGAGTAAAGATCACTACTCAAAACGATCTTAAAGCTGATGTTGCTCTCCTTCTAGGAGAACTAGAGCGGGTTGACGCAAGAGTTCTTTATCTTTCCGCTACAAACAGCGAGAAATTTCGAAGCCAAGTCGAAATCGCAGGGCGAGAGTTGGATGTTTTTTGGGGAAGTGTCAATGAATTCCCGCTCAAATACGAAGTTTTACTTCGATTAATGGCACTAAAGGAGAATCGAAAAGCAAACTTTTTTGATCTATCAACACCATTATCGCCAGTGGTCGGACCATAAGAATTCTCAATTAAATTTTATGAATCCATCAACTATCGATTAGACAAAAGCAAAATAAAAATCGTGTCGGTGTTTGCCCCTGACCTACTCCACGCATACTTTTGCCAACACATTTAAGGGAAACCTTGACTCTCAAGTAGAGAATTAGGGTTTGAAAAGGGGCTCAACGTGGCAACACCACAGAATTATTTAGCAGTCATCAAAGTTGTAGGAATTGGTGGCGGCGGTGTAAATGCAGTTAATCGAATGATCGATGCTGGTTTAAAAGGTGTTGAATTCATTGCAATTAATACTGATGCCCAAGCGCTCCTAATGAGCGATGCTGATGTAAAACTAGATATCGGAAGAAAATTAACAAGAGGATTAGGCGCAGGAGCAAATCCTGAAATAGGAAAGCAAGCTGCTATTGATCACACAGAAGAAATTGAAGAAGTACTACGTGGTTCAGATATGGTTTTTGTTACCGCGGGTGAAGGCGGCGGAACAGGTACAGGCGGCGCACCGGTTGTTGCAAAAATTGCAAAAAGTCTTGGCGCATTAACTGTTGGTGTTGTTACTAAGCCTTTCAGTTTTGAAGGAAAGCGAAGAACTAGTCAAGCAGAAATTGGAATTGAAGAACTTCGTGATGAAGTTGATACATTAATTGTAATTCCGAATGATCGATTACTTTCGATCTCAGATCGTTCAATCTCTGCGCCAGAAGCTTTTAAGACCGCTGACCAAGTACTTCTTTCAGGCGTTCAAGGTATTACAGATTTGATTACAACCCCGGGCCTAATCAATCTTGATTTTGCAGATGTAAAAAGCGTGATGGATGGCGCGGGATCTGCCCTGATGGGAATTGGTTCAGCGCGTGGCGAAGCTCGTGCAACCCGTGCTGCAGAGTTAGCAATCTCCTCCCCGTTATTGGAGGCATCAATTGAAGGTGCTCATGGAGTTCTGCTCTCTATTGCTGGCGGTTCCGATCTTGGATTATTTGAAATAAGCGAAGCTGCAGAACTTGTTGCGAAATATGCACATCCGGACGCCAACATTATTTTTGGAACTGTAATAGATGATTCACTCGGGGATGAGGTTCGAGTTACAGTTATCGCTGCCGGTTTTGAAGGTGGCGTACCTAAGCGAGTATCAGTTCCAGTGCTCAATTCTGCTTCATTAAATGGCCAAGCTGATCCGATTCCTGCAAATGATCCAATCTCAGTTGCCATGGATGCACCTGAGCAGCCAACTAAGCGGAGGATTACTTTTGAAGAGTTAGTTGCCGAGGATGATATCGACGTCCCAGACTTTATGAAGTAGGGATGGCAAAGACTTTATTTTCAACGCGCTCTGGTGGCGTGAGCAAAGGCGCATTCGAATCATTTAATTTGGCATTGCATGTTGGCGATTCTCAAATTGATGTCCAGGAAAATCGAAAAAGGCTCGCAGAGCGAATCGGAATTCCGGTAACTCATATTTTCTACATGAATCAAGTTCATGGAAATTCAGTATATGAAATCACGGAAAATTCTAATGTCGAATTTTATCCGCAAGCGGATGCCTTATTTACGATGCGAAAAGATTGCGCATTAGTTACTTTGATTGCTGATTGCACGCCTCTTCTCTTGAGTTCAAAGGATGCTATAGCAGCAGTTCATGTTGGCAGGAAAGGACTAATTGCGGGAATCTTTGAAGAAACTTTGAAAAGATTCATTGCAAGTGGAATATCTGCAGAGGAAATTGAAGCAGAAATCGGTCCGGCAATCTGCGGTAACTGCTACGAACTCGATCAAAAAACTTATCAAGAGGTAGTAGCGGCAAGCCCGGAAGCGGGTTTTGATTCATCAAGGTGCTGTGTTGATGTTAGCGCTGGCCTTAAGGCTAAATTGAGAAAGGCAGGAGTACCTTTTAAAGCTTCAGATCTTTGCGTTAATCATGATCCCGGATACTTTTCATATCGCCGGGATGCGGTCACAGGAAGGCAAGCTGGAGTAATTTGGCAATGACAAATTCTGAATTTGAAATTAGAACTAAGGAAATCAGCGAGCGACTGGAAGCAATCAAGAGCGAGATTCCAAAAAACGTCAAACTAATTGTTGTCACCAAAACCTTTCCAGTAAGCGATATTGAGATTCTCTATAAATTGGGGGTAAGAGATTTTGGAGAGAATCGCGATGAAGAAGGATCAGTTAAGTCGGAAAAGATTGAGCGAGATGCGATTTGGCACTTTCAAGGCCGCATTCAGGGAAAGAAAATTAAATCACTTGTTAATTGGAGTGATTTCATCCATTCACTAGATTCCAAAGAGCATGCCAGAAAAATCTCAGATTATGCAAGGAATGTAGGTAAAGTGCCGAGTATTTTCATTCAAATAAATCTGGATGCAAATAATCGGAGGGAAAATAGAAGTGGTATAGATCCGGCCGAGATAACTTCGTTTGCCGAAGAAGTTTCAGAACTTGAGTCCATTTCTATTGTTGGAGTTATGGGTGTTGGACCCCTTGGGGAAGACCCCCGTCCAGGCTTCGAACTACTTTACGAATCGTCGCAAGAATTGCAGAAAATAAACCCGAGGGCTTCAAATATCTCTGCGGGAATGAGCGATGATTATCGAATTGCCATCCAATTCGGCGCGACACATATCAGGTTAGGAAGTTCAATCCTCGGTTCGAGATAGTTCTGAGCCTAAAATTTACTCATGTCTAATGCCCTGCGAAGAATGACAAATTATCTAGGCTTAACTGAAGACGATGGCTCGGTAGCTGAAACGAATATTCGCCCAGCAGTCAAGGTTCCTGCCAAGAGCGCTCCTGCCAAATTATCTGTGGCACAGACTTCACAACCTTCTGCACAGCCTCTTGATCGAATCGTGACGATTACTCCTCGCTTTTATAGCGAAGCAAGAGCAATTGGTGAGTATTACCGCGAAGGTAATCCAGTAATTATGAATTTAAGCGATATGGAAGAAGCCGAACGTAAGCGATTAATTGATTTTGCATCCGGATTAGTTTTCGGACATGCGGGGACAATAGAACGCGTTACTTCCAAAGTCTTCCTCTTAACTCCACCAAATGTGACTGTCAGTGGTGAAGAAAAAAGCGCAGCCGCGCAAGCAAGTTTCTTCAATCAGAGTTGAGTTAATTGCTTAACTTAACCGGTTTAATTGTCTTTGCACTGAATTTATTCTTGTTGGCCCTTTTTGCACGTCTAATTCTTGATTACGTAAGAATGTTCAAACCTGATTGGCGACCCAGAGGAATCTTGTTGCCCCTAGCAGAGATCATTTACTTGCTAACGGATCGTCCGCTTTCATTTGTAAGAAGATTTATTCCGCCGTTACGGATTGGCCCAGTAGCGCTCGACCTATCTTTCATCGTCCTGTTTTTTGCAGTCTCCATACTTGCCGAAATACTTGTCTGATTAGAAGTTTTATTTAACTTTCGTTAGTTGAAGTCCAAGTTGTAGCTCTGAATCTCCAAGTCTTAACGATTCATCTCTGGCGAATTCCAACGCTAATACTTCATCCATGATGTGATCTTTAGCTTGCGCAATTGCCTCAGCAGAATCTGGTGAGGAATTCCAAAGTACATTTATTCGATCGCTAACATCAAGGCCTAGCGCCTTACGCTCATCTTGGATTGCACGAATCGCTTCTCTGACAATTCCCTTATTGATTAGTCGTTGGTCTAAGGCTAGATCTAATGCAACGCTCTCGCCAGAATGAGATGCTACTGACCATCCAGATCGCGGGGTCTCAGTGATTACTAAATCTGTTTCTTCAATTTCAGCTACCCCCTGAGAGTAGGGGAGTTCCAGTTTTCCAGATTGTCGAATCTTTTTTACCATTACGGTGGCATCTGTTTCGCTAATCAATTTTGCAATTTCTTGGACTGCACCTCCGTACTTACTACCTAAGGTACGAAAGTTTGCTTTTATAGTGACATCTACTAAATCACCATCAGAAGCCGACAGATCATCCAAATTCTCAACGTTTAGTTCGTCAGCAATCTGATCTTTTAGCTCTGTGGCTAACGAACTCCAGCCAGTTGCAGCAATCAGCGCTCTGGAAAGTGGCTGTCTAATTTTCTGTTGTGATTGCGCCCTTGCCGCCCTTCCAAGTTCAACGAGACGACGAGTTTGCGCAACATCTTTAGAAAGTTTTTCATCTACTAACTTCTCATCAGCAATCGGGAAATCAGCAAGGTGGACAGACGAAGTTTTTTGCGGATTGACTTTTCTAAAGAGTACTTGCCAGACATGCTCTGTTATGAATGGAACCATCGGAGCCATCAAGAGAGTCAAAGTTTCTAGGGATTCCTCGAGAGTTGCTAGCGCTGCAATGTCGCCATCCCAGAATCTTCTTCTGGATCTTCTAACATACCAATTAGATAGATCATCTATAAATTTGGAGATTCTTTCGCCTACTTCTTGCGAATCGAAATTTTCGTAAGCGTTATCAACATCTGAAATGAGTTTATTTAATTCGCCAATTATCCATCTATCCATCATGGGGCGTTTAGTAACTTCAGGCGCATTGCCAGGTTGATAATCAGAAGCAGATGCATAAAGCGCCAAGAAAGAAACTGTGTTCCAGTATGTAAGTAGGGTTTTCCTAACAACTTCAGAGATGGTTTCGTGTCCTACTCTTCGAGCGCTCCATGGAGATCCCGCTGCCAGCATGTACCAACGGACTGCATCAGCGCCATGCTTATCCATTAATGGAATTGGCTCCAAAACATTTCCAAGATGCTTACTCATTTTCCGGCCATCTTTATCCAGAATGTGACCAAGGCATAAGACGGTTTTGTAAGAGGATTTATCAAAAACCATAGTTCCAATAGCCATCAAGGTATAGAACCAGCCACGTGTTTGATCGATCGCTTCGCAGATAAAATCTGCTGGATATGCTTCATTAAATTTCTCTACAGAGCCAGGTTTATGGGGATAGCCCCATTGTGCAAAAGGCATTGATCCAGAGTCATACCAGCAATCAATTACCTCAACAGTTCGTTTCATCTCAGAATTGCAAGTTTCACAAGGGAATGTAACTTCGTCTACAAATGGACGATGAAGTTCAAGATTAGTTAAATCTCGACCAGCCCTTGCCGATAATTCGCTTTTTGAAGCAATTGCAATCTCATGTGAATTTTCACATTTCCAGATCGGTAGCGGGGTTCCCCAATAACGATTTCGGGAGAGTGCCCAATCAACATTGTTGTTTAGCCAATCGCCATACCTGCCATTCTTAATGGTTTCAGGATGCCAGTCCGTATTTTGATTTTCGCGAATTAAATCGCTTTGAACTTTAGTAGTTCTTATATACCAAGAAGGTTGAGCGTAATAAATAAGGGGAGTATGGCAACGCCAACAATGAGGATAAGAGTGTTCATATGGTTGGTGTCGAAATAAGACTCCGCTTTCGCGCAATTTCTTAACTAGCGGCTTATCGGCCTCTTTGAAGAATAAGCCGCCAACAAGTGGAACGTTATCTTCGAAGTGACCATTTGCTGCAACAGGATTAATTACCGGCAAGTCATATTTGCGACAAGTTGCTAAATCGTCTGCTCCGAAAGCGGGGGACTGGTGAACCAGTCCGGTGCCGTCCTCCACTGTTACATAATCAGCAAGGACAATAAAATGTGAATCCGGGATATCAATTAGATCCAAAGGTCTTTTGTATGTAACTCGCTCGAGTTCTCTGCCAGTAAGGGTCTTAAGTGTCTTGTATTCGCCTAAAATTTTTGCAAGAGGTTCAGCAACAACAAGAACTTCGTCAAGAGAGTCGGGCTTATCTGCTTCTTTCGCTTTCGATACAACTAGATATGTAACCTCTGGATTTACTGCAACAGCGGTATTCGAAACTAGCGTCCAAGGTGTCGTCGTCCAAACCAATAGATTTGCATTTAGTTCGCTTAATTCACCACTTGTAATCGGAAAACGTACATAAACCGAAGGATCTGTTACGGTCTCGTAACCTTGAGCAAGCTCATGATCTGAAAGCCCGGTTCCGCATCTCGGACAATATGGAGCGACGCGATGATCTTGCGCTAGTAAACCCTTCTTGTGAATCTGGGCTAGTGACCACCATACGCTTTCAATATATTCATCTGACATAGTCCAATACGCTTCATCAAAGTCAACCCAGAAACCCATTCGTTCTGTCATTTGCGTGAATGCGCCGACGTGACGTTGTACAGATTCACGACACTTTTCATTAAACGCGGCAATACCAAACTTTTCGATATCGCCTTTTCCAGAAAAACCTAATTCTTTTTCTACAGCAATCTCAACTGGAAGGCCATGACAATCCCAACCAGCTTTTCTAATTACATGCTTTCCTTTCATAGTATGAAATCTCGGGAAAACATCCTTAAAAACTCGAGCTTCTATGTGATGAGTTCCAGGCATGCCATTTGCAGTTGGCGGGCCTTCATAGAAAGTCCATGACTCACCAGATTGACGTTGCGCAACGCTCTTATGAAATATTTCCTGAGTTCGCCAAAAATCGAGAATCTCTTTTTCCGTCGCAGGTAAATCGATTTGCGGGTTGAGAGTTTGATATGGGGATTTACTTGCCATGCTCAACCTCCAATTCAGATCCCACGAAATTTTCGTTGGATTTGGAGGGGCGATCAAAGACCGCGGTACCACCCGCCTTGCTCTATATGAGCCACTTATTAATTGTTGGGTCTACGTGAGCTTCTTGCTCATTTCTTCCAACTCGCTCGCAGGTGATTGCCTGGTCAAAGCGAAACTTCAGATGAGAATTGTAATCCATCGTGGCGAGTGGCAATTGCTCCTTTAAAGCCCTAGCCTTCGGCGCTGTGCCAATAAAAAAGAAGCTAGCAAAGGCGGTCGCCAAGATGAAGAAGGCTCCTGCCAAGAAAGCTTCTGCCAAGAAACCTGTAAATAAGAGCGCCGCTAAGAAGGTCGCAAATAAAAAAACTAAGCCCGCAGCTAGCAAATCAAAGAGTTCTTCCAAAGTACTTTCGGCAAAGGCTAAGCCTGCTAAATCCACCGTTAAGCCAAAACTAGGCGGCAAGAAAGCTCCAACGGAGATTATTAAAGGTCAGCATAAGACTGCATTGACAAGTAGTACCGCAAAAGGTGCAACAACAATTTCTGTATATAAGCCAGAAGTCGAAGATAGCGGCGTTGTAGTCGTAGAAGAGAAGCGATTAGTTCTGCCGCCACCTATAAGGAAAGCTAAACCAGGGAAAAAGCCGGCGCCACTTAAGCCGATAAAAGCCGCACCAGCCCCATTGATTGTTAGTGAGGGTGCGGAAAACTGGAGCGCTCTAGAATTAAAGTCAATTAGAGCCGAACTTGCTAAAGATTTGATTAGATTGAAAGAAGAACTAGCAGAAGTTGAGAGCGAGATGGATGCGCTTATTGAAGCATCCGGAGTGGGCGCCGGCGACGATCAAGCCGACGCTGGAACAAAGACTTTTGAGCGCGAGCATGAAATGTCTCTGGTCTATAACGCAAGAGATATGGTTCTACAGACAGAGCGCGCGCTAGAGCGCATCGACAACAAGTCGTATGGCCGCTGTGAAGATTGTGGCAATCCTATTGGTAAAGCTCGACTCAAAGTTTTCCCGCGAGCAACTCTTTGCATGACATGCAAGCAGAAAGAAGAACGCCGCTAAAGTCGTCACGTGCAACTAGCGCGCGACGACTATTCATTTTTATTGCATCTATAACTTTTACTCTTGATCTGGCTACAAAGAATTGGGCCGAGAGATTCCTTCAGGGAAGTGAACCGATAAAAGTAATTGGTGATTTTCTCAAATTAACCTATGCAACCAATCCTGGAGCAGCCTTTAGTTTCTTTGAGGATGCTACTTTGCTTCTTTCGGCGCTTAAACTTGCAGTTGTCGGATTTATTATTTTCTTTATTCGCCAAGTAACAAATAAATACTGGGTGGCAGCTCTGGCGCTGCTGCTAGGTGGAGTATTGGGCAACTTATATGACCGCGTTTTGCGGCCACCAGGTGTGTGGCGCGGTGAAGTAATCGATTGGATCGAACTTCCGAATTGGCCGGTATTTAACTTGGCAGATAGCGCAATCGTGTGTGCTGGAATCGCAATGACAGTTTTAGCATTATTCAATATCTCACATATAGCCAAGAATGATGGCAAAGGTGATCATGACTGATCGGGAAAAACGACAGATTTTGATTGATGAATCCCTTGATGGTGAACGGGTAGATGTCGCATTGTCGAAGGCGCTTGAACTTTCAAGGAGCGCTGCTGCTGATTTGCTAAACGCAGGCGATGTGAAGCAAGGAAAGAAGCTACTTTCAAAATCCGATCGCGTGACGATTGGAGATCGAATAGAAGTAACAATGCCAGCTCATGTTGATCCTCTAGATTTCACAAAAGTAATTAGTGACGAAATTTCTATCGTCTATGACGATGAAGATGTAGTAGTAGTTGATAAGCCGGTCGGAACTGCGGCACATCCCAGCCCAGGATGGAAAGGCCCAACCGTACTTGGTGATTTAATTTCGAAGGGATTTAGAATCTCAACTTCTGGATCGGAAGAACGAAAAGGCATCGTGCAACGTCTAGATGTTGGCACTACCGGTTTGATGATGGTCGCCAAGAACGAAGATTCTTATATAAAACTTAAAGATCAATTTCGGGAACGAAAAGTTTCCAAGATTTATCATGCTCTCGTTCAAGGACATATGGATCCAGCTGAGGGAACAATTGATGCCCCTATTGGACGCCATCCAAAAGAAGATTATCGATTTGCAGTTGTTGCAGACGGTAAACCAAGCGTTACTCACTTTTCACTCATTGAATTATTTCCGAGCGCCACATTATTGAAAGTTGAATTGGAAACGGGTCGAACTCATCAGATTCGAGTACATTTCAGCGCTTTAAGGCATCCTCTTGTTGGAGATCTTGCTTACGGTGCAGATCCGGTCTTGGCCGAACGTCTCGAATTGCGACGTCCCTGGCTCCATGCAATTGAACTTGAATTTCTCCAACCTAGAACCGGTGAGCGAATTCACCTTCAATCAACTTATCCAAGCGACTTAAAACGCGCCCTCTCGCTTTTGGCCGTTAAGTCCTAGCTGGGGAGTAATCTCGCCGACCGTGAGCAAGGGTTTCGTTCATCTACACGTACATACCGAATATTCAATGCTCGATGGGGCTGCACGAATTGATCAATTGGCGCAAGAGGTAAAACGGCAAGGTGAATCTGCTATCGCAATTACTGATCACGGACATGTTTTTGGTGCATTCGATTTCTATAAGACGATGAAAGCTGCGGGCGTAAAACCAATAATTGGAATCGAGGCTTACGTTGCACCAGAATCAAGATTTGAAAAACGTCGAGTTCGATGGGCCGATGGTGGAGAGGATGATGTTTCTGGTGGTGGCGCGTATACCCACATGACTCTTCTGGCGCAAAATAATGAGGGCCTATCAAATTTATTTAAGTTATCTTCACTTGCATCGTTAGAAGGTTTCTATTACAAGCCACGGATGGATATCGAGTTACTGGAAAAATACGGAAGCGGATTAATTGCTACAACGGGTTGCCCTGGTGGTGAAATTCAAACTCGATTACGTATGGGCGCATACAACGAAGCTCGTGCCGCTGCCGCAAAATATCTTGAAATTTTTGGCACCGGTAACTACTTCGTTGAAATAATGGATCACGGCTTAGAAATTGAGAACCGAGTAAAGAATGATTTGTTGAAGCTAGCTAAAGATTTAGGCTTGCCATTAGTAGCCACAAATGATTTGCACTATACATTTGCAAAAGATGCCAGACATCATGAAGCCCTGTTATCAGTCCAATCAGGTAGTACTTTGGCAGATCCCAAGCGATTTAAATTTGATAGTGACGAGTTTTATCTAAAGGACGCTGCAACTATGCGTCAGATCTTTAGCGGCTTGGAAGAAGCCTGCGATAACACGCTCTTAATTGCAGAACGATGCAATGTGACTTTGCGCGAAAATGAGAATTTGCTCCCTAAGTTTCCAGTACCAGCCGGAGAAGATGAAAGCACTTGGCTAATCAAGCGAGCAAGAACTGGACTTGCGGAGAAGTTTCCTGCGGGAGTGCCAGAAAACTATTTGAGTCGTCTTGAGTTTGAACTAGAAGTAATGACAAAGATGGGATTTGCCGGTTACTTCTTGGTCGTTTCAGACCTTGTTGCTTATGCAAAATCAATTGGAATTCGAGTTGGCCCAGGTAGAGGATCAGCTGCTGGATCTCTTGTCTCTTTCACTTTAGGGATTACCGCACTTGATCCTATTGAACATGGTTTGTTATTCGAACGTTTCTTAAACCCAGATCGAATTTCCATGCCCGATATAGATTTGGATTTTGATGAAAGACGGCGTGGCGAAATGATTCGGTACGCAATCGAAAAATATGGCGAAGATCGTGTGGCACAGATAATCACCTTCAATACCATCAAATCAAAACAAGCTATTAAGGATGCAACAAGAGTACTTGGTTATCCATTTGCGTTGGGGGATAAGTTAACCAAAGCGTTACCTCCTTCGATTATGGGAAAAGATATTTCCTTAGCTGGGGTATTTGATAAAGAGAATGAGCGCTTTCAAGAAGCCCAAGAGTTTCGAAACATTTACGAAGAAGATACTGATGCCAAAACCATTGTTGATATGGCTAGAGGCCTCGAAGGCTTAAAGCGGCAGCCGGGAGTCCATGCCGCAGGTGTGATTCTTAGTCGCGAACCTCTTTTGGAAGTAATTCCGATACATCGCCGAGATACAGATGGCGCCACGATTACTCAATTCGATATGGGGGCGTGCGAGGCAACCGGACTTCTAAAGATGGACTTTCTCGGACTGCGAAACCTCTCTGTTTTAGATGATTGCATTGCAAATATCGAAAAGAATCAAGGCAAAAGAGTTGTCCTTGAAGATCTTCCATTGGGAGATAAAAAAACTTTTGAACTTCTTTCAAGAGGTGAAACTCTTGGGGTATTTCAATTAGATAGCGCTCCAATACGTGCATTACTTAGGTCCATGGTGCCAGATTCATTTGCGGATATTTCAGCTGTGATTGCTCTCTATCGTCCCGGTCCGATGGGAGTCAATGCTCATAATGATTATGCCGATCGCAAGAATAAGCGCAAGCGAATTGAGCCAATTCATCCGGAGTTACAAGATGCCTTGAGTGAAATTCTTGATGACACATATGGATTGATTGTCTATCAAGAACAAGTCATGGCGATTGCTCAAAAAGTTGCTGGCTTCTCACTTGCTCGCGCAGATCTCCTTCGTAAGGCGATGGGTAAAAAGAATAAGGAAATTCTTGATAAAGAATATGTGCATTTTGAAGCCGGTATGTCTAAAAATGGATTTTCTAGTGCCGCAATCGAAGAATTATGGAAGACCCTAATTCCATTCTCGGACTATGCATTTAATCGCGCCCATAGCGCAGGCTACGGTGTCATTTCATTTTGGACAGCGTATCTAAAAGCGAATTTTCCGACTGAATATATGGCGGCATTATTAACCAGCGTTCAGCACGATAAAGACAAAACTGCCTTGTATCTAAGTGAATGTCGAAGAATGGGAATTAAAGTTCTGGCACCTGATGTAAATGAATCAGATGCCGCTTACACGCCAATTGGAACTGATATTCGTTTTGGATTGGCGGCTGTAAGAAATGTTGGCGAAAATGTCGTTGCGTCAATCGCAAAGAATCGCAATGAAAAAGGGAAGTTCACATCTTTTAATGACTTTTTGGCAAAGGTTGATGCGACTGTTTGTAATAAGAAAACGATCGAATCTTTGATCAAAGCTGGTGCTTTTGATTCTTTAGGCCATACTCGAAAAGGTTTAATGACAATTTATTTGGAAGCCATTGATTCCGTTGCTGAAGTAAAGCGCGCAGAAGCGATTGGCCAGTTTGATCTTTTCGGAAGTGGGAGTGATAACCCGCAAAGCGTCTCGGGAATTTCAGCGCAGATCCCAGATGGCGAATGGGATAAGCCACTCTTGTTATCTTATGAAAGAGAGATGTTGGGTTTGTATGTCTCTGATCATCCACTCCTTGGAGTCGAGCATGTGTTAAAAAGCGTTCGCGATATAACTATTAGCCAACTTTTTGAAGATGGAGTTCAGCACGAAAGTATCGTCACTATTGCTGGATTAATAACGAATGTTCAAAGAAAGGTTAGCCGCCAGGGATCTTCATGGGCGATAGTTACTTTGGAAGATCTTGAAGGTGCAATCGATGTACTCTTCTTCTCGAACTCATATCAACAACATGCATTAAATCTAATCGAGGATCGTATTGTTGCTGTTCGAGGAAGAATTGATAAGAGAGAAGAAACGCCACGAGTCGCGGCGATGGATTTATCTTTACCCGATATCAATCAAGCCCCAATTGGTCCTTTCATCATCAAAGTTGAAGCAGAGCGATGTACGCCTCCAGTTGTAGATCGCATGAAAGAGATTTTGAGATCGCACCCTGGAACGCGAGAAGTTCATCTACGTATCGAAGGTGGCGCGAAAGAGACAACTTTTAGACTAGATGACGGTTTACGCATTACTGCCTCACCCGGACTTAGCGCAGACTTAAAATCTATTCTTGGACCAGATTGCTTGGTTTAATTACTGAGCGCCTTCGTTCGAGCACTCTCTAGACTTAGCTAATGTCCAGTTTTGAGCAGTTAGAACTTCTGCCCGCACTTGATGTTAAGGGCGGCAAATCTGTAAGAATTTCATTGACTCAAAATGCAACTGAAACTTTTGAATCTAACCCGCTAGAAGTTGCCCAAAAGTTTATTGAAATAGGTGCAAAGTGGCTTCACTTAGTTGATTTAGATGCCGCGTATGGATCGGGCGAAAATCGGGAATTGCTCGTTGAATTGATTTCTAATCTTGAAGTGAAGGTTCAGTTATCAGGAGGCATTAAAGATAATGATTCTTTGGAATTTGCTATGGCAACTAGGTGTTTTCGAGCGAATATTGGAACAACTGCTTTATCAAACATGAATTGGATAAGAGAAGCATTGGAAAAATATGGTGAGAGATTAGTAATTGGACTTGATATACGAGGTCGCGATTTACTCGCTCGGGGGAGCAACATTTTGATAAAGGATTTCAAGTCAATAGTTAAGCAATTAGATGAGCTAGGTGCCCGAAGATACGTTGTAACGGACGTTGATAAGGATGGATCGCTAACAGGTCCAAATTTTCGCTTATTAGATGAGATTCTGGAGATAACAGATCGACCGATCGTATGGTCAGGAGGAGTTTCGAGCCTAGATGAATTGGAGAGCCTGCGTTCGAGTGCCGGTAAAGGCCTGGAAGGCGTCATAATTGGCAAAGCGTTTTACCAAGGCGAACTCTCTTTCCCCGAAGCACTAGGAGTGTGCAGCAGATAATGTTTTCTGGCACTGGCAAGACTCCAATCTCCCTCGAAGAATTTAAGAAATACGCTGAAAGTTATAACGTCATTCCAATTGCAGAAAGTTTTCTTGCAGATAGTGAAACGCCTCTTACCCTTTATTCAAAACTTACTAAACATGCTCCCAACACTTTCTTGTTGGAGTCAGCTGAAAACGGTGGAAGTTGGGCCAGGTATTCGTTTATTGGAGTTTCGAGCCAAGCTACGTTAATTGAGAAATCTGGCGTTGCGCAATGGCTTGGAACGCCACCGGCCGGAGCGCCGTCCGGAATTGATCCTCTCAAGGCGCTTGCGATAGCTGGTTCACATCTGCGAACACCTCGAATTTCGGGTTTACCTAGATTAACCAGCGGACTAGTTGGCTATCTTGGCTATGACTCGGTACGAAGATTAGAGAATTTACCGGATTTAAATCCAGATGAACTTGGACTGCCAGAAATGGCATTTATGCTTACAACTGACCTTGCAATTTATGATCACTTACAAGGCACCGTAACTTTGATTGCGAATGCAATCAATTGGGATGGTTCTAAAGAGCGAGTGAATGAGGCTTACGAAAATAGCCTAAATCGACTTGCTGCCATGAAGAACCTTTTAAAAGAACCATTACTGACTCCGCTTACATATCTAGACGATAAATCACCAGCTGAATTCAGTCGAAAAACTAGTTCTGCAGATTTCTGCGACAAGGTAAATAAAATCAAGGAAGAAATCAAAAGCGGTGAAGCGTTTCAAGTGGTTCTTTCGCAACGTTTTGAGATGGAAAACCAAGCCGATCCATTCGATGTGTACCGGATGTTAAGATTGCATAATCCGAGTCCATATATGTTTTTGCTCAGATTTTCTGATGGTCTTAGCGTTGTAGGTTCTAGTCCAGAAGCTTTGGTAAAAGTAACAGATGGCGAAGTCATGGTTCATCCAATTGCAGGAACACGTAAACGCGCGCAAGATCCAGCCGAAGATATTCGACTTGGCGATGAACTTCTTTCAGATCCGAAAGAGCGGGCAGAGCATTTAATGTTGGTAGATCTGGGACGCAATGATTTAGGACGAGTTTGTAATCCAGGGACGGTAAATGTTGTTGAGTTTATGCAAATCGAGAGGTATTCCCATGTAATGCATATCGTCTCAACGGTAACGGGACAGTTAAAGAAGGAATTGGCGCCGATAGATGCACTTTATGCGGTATTCCCAGCGGGAACTCTCTCCGGAGCTCCCAAACCTCGTGCGATGGAGATCATTGAGGAACAGGAAAAATCAAAAAGAGGAATCTACGGCGGAGCAATTGGATATCTAGATTTCACTGGGAACTTGGATACTTGTATCGCAATTCGAACTGCAATTTTGAAAGATGATAAAGCATATGTGCAGGCGGGCGCTGGCGTTGTAGCAGATTCAAAACCTGAAAATGAAGATGCAGAATGTTTAAATAAAGCAGCAGCCGTTCTTGGTGCCATTTCGTCCGCAAACAAATTGAGGAAATTGTCGTGAGTGCACTTCTCCAAATAATCGAAGGCGTAAAGGCAGATGAAGCCGCTCGTAAATTAAACCCAGGCAAACTCACCGAAAAAATTGCCGATGCGCCCAAAGTTGTCCCCGCGTTATCAAAATTCCAAAAAAGTGGTTTTTCGGTAATTGCTGAAATCAAGAGATCTTCCCCTAGCAAAGGTGAACTTGCGCAGATTCCAGAGCCGACAGATCTTGCAAAGCTTTATCAAGAAGGCGGAGCATCTGCAATCAGTGTTCTAACGGAGGGTCGTAAATTTAAAGGCTCACTCAGAGATTTAGAAGTAGTAAGAGCCGCTGTTGATATTCCAGTTTTACGAAAAGACTTTATGGTTAGTGAATATCTTGTGCAAGAGTCTCGAGCTTATGGTGCAGATATGATTCTATTGATTGTCGCAGCGCTGGATGATCATCAATTGAAGGACTTTTTTCAAATCGCTGAGGCTCTTGATATGACTGCGCTAATTGAAGTTCATAATCACCATGAATTAGAACGTGCATTAGCAATTGATGCAAAGATGATCGGAGTAAATTCTAGGAATTTAAAAACTCTTGAAATTGATTCAGAAGTTTTCGGCCAATTAATACCTCTAATCCCTGATCAGATAATAAAAGTTGCAGAGTCGGGTATTTTCGAATCGAAAGATGTGATTTCGGCGCGAAATTTCGGTGCAGATGCGATTTTGGTAGGTGAGGCTCTAGTTCGAGCCGCGAATCCAAAGGAAAAAATCCAAGAATTTTTAGCAGGCGCAAATTCCGCCGGAAAAGTAGAGTAAGGACGTGAGCCAGGGACATTTTGGAAAATTCGGCGGGAGATTCGTTCCGGAGGCTCTTATCGGAGCACTGGATGAACTAGCTGCGGCACATGATGCGGCACAAAAAGATCCTGAATTCTTAAAAGAACTTAGTGAACTTCATCGAACATACACGGGACGTCCGTCGATAATTACTGAAGCAACTCGTTTTGCAAAGCATGCAGGTGGAGCAAGAATATTTTTGAAACGAGAAGATTTAAATCACACCGGAAGTCATAAGATCAATAATGTTCTTGGTCAAGCTCTTCTAACAAAAAGAATGGGCAAAAAACGCATAATCGCAGAAACCGGAGCAGGTCAACACGGAGTTGCTTCTGCAACTGCAGCTGCACTAATGGGTCTGGAATGCGTTGTTTATATGGGAGAAGAAGACACTAAGCGACAATCGCTAAATGTTGCCAGAATGAAAATATTGGGCGCGCAGGTTATTCCAGTCACAACAGGATCACGAACGCTGAAAGATGCAATTAACGAAGCTATGCGTGATTGGGTGACAAATGTTTCTACCACTCACTACTTGCTTGGAACCGTTGCAGGACCACATCCATTTCCAACGATGGTCAGAGATTTCCACAAAATTATTGGCTTAGAATCAAAAGAGCAGTTGCGAGAGTTAATTGGAAAACTTCCCGATGCAGTACTAGCTTGCGTCGGAGGAGGTTCTAATGCAATTGGAATCTTCCATGCGTTTATTGAAGATTCTTCCGTTCGATTAATTGGTCTAGAAGCTGGCGGATCTGGTGTTGCAAGTGGAAAGCATGCAGCAACATTGGTCGGTGGTTCACCAGGAGTTTTGCATGGCACAAGAACTTATGTTTTGCAGGATGAAAACGGACAAACTAGAGAATCACACTCAATTTCTGCAGGGCTTGATTACCCGGGTGTTGGTCCGGAGCACGCTTTCCTCAAAGAAATTGGTAGAGCTGAATATCGCGCAATTACCGATGATGAAGCCATGAAAGCATTTGATCTTCTCTCAAAGAGTGAAGGGATAATTCCAGCGATTGAAACGGCCCATGCACTGGCAGGAGCGATTCAAATAGGCCAAGAGCTTGGTGCTGGCGCAAATATTCTTATAAATCTCTCTGGTCGAGGCGATAAAGATGTACAGACTGCCGCCAATTATTTTGGAATACCAATCTAAATCATTATCTAACGAATATGAATAAGAAATCAGAAGAACTCTTTGCTAAGGCAAAATCGGAGAATAGATCTTTGCTTATTGGGTACGTAACTGCAGGTTTTCCAAATAAGTCTAAAACTGCAGAAGTTATTGAAGCCATGATAGCCGGCGGAGTTGATTTAATCGAAGTTGGGATTCCCTACAGCGACCCAGTAATGGATGGACCAGTCATCCAAAAAACTAGCGAAGCAGCGATTACAAACGGATTTAAAATCTCAGATGTATTTGAGGTCGTTTCAGGCTCGAAAGTTCCTACATATGTAATGTCGTATTGGAATCCAATTGAAAGATACGGTTTCCAAAAGTTTGCAAGGGATTTATCTGCGGCAGGTGGAATTGGAGTAATAACACCAGATTTAACGGTAGAAGAGAGCTCGGAATGGCTATCTGCAACAGACGAGTTCAACATTGATAGAACTTATGTAGTAGCACCAAGTAGTTCAGATGAACGTTTAGAAAATGTCTCTCAGAATTGTTCTGGATTTATCTATGCAGCGAGTTTGATGGGCGTTACCGGAGCACGAAGCGCGCTTTCAAATGATGCCAAGCACTTAGTTTCTAGAATCAGAAAGGCAAGCAACCTGCCCGTTTCAGTTGGTCTAGGAGTTTCAAATCGTGATCAAGCATCTGAGATATCCCAATTTGCTGATGGTGTGATTGTCGGCTCAGCATTCCTTAAGTTACTTCTTGAAGGTAAAGGCCCTGATGCTGTTGAAGAATTAGCCTCGAATCTTGCAAGTGGAGTGCGAAAAAGCTCTAATTAGATAAACTTCAACCCTGTCAACAATCTGCCCGTTAAGGAGTCGAAATGCCTAAAGAGCCACGTCAGCGTCAGCGCGACAATCAGAAGAGTGGTGACACTCTCACCAGGAACTTAGTTCTTGGAATGGTCGCTCTTGTCGTTCTTTCGGGAGTTATTTTTACAGTTCTAGATAAGCGTTCGGCATCACTTAGTGATTTCGATGTTGCACTAGAAAAGATTGATGCCTCTCAGAATGGCCCGGCACTAACTGGTTCATTTAGTAAAGAAGATGATTACGGAATCACATTCAATTCTGGGGTAAAGCCGAAGGTTGAAATTTGGGAAGATCCTCAGTGTCCCTTCTGTAATGATTTTGAAAAAGAGATTGGTTCATACGTCGAGGATTTGGTAAGAAACAAAGAAGCTCAAGTGACTTATCGAATGACTTCATTCCTTGGCCAAGATTCAGTTCGTGCGGTTAATGCTTCATTCTGTTCGGTAGCTGAAGGCAGATTCTTAGATTTGCATAACGCCATTTTTGCGGTGCAAGGTCAAGAAGGTTCAGGTACCTATACAAACGAAAATCTTTTAACTTTAAGTGAGAAACTTGGAATCACATCTGCCGATTATGTTAGCTGTGTAAAAGATGGAAAGTATTTGGAACAAGTTAAGGCCGTCTATGACTCAATGGCGAAATACAATGTAAAGGGAACTCCAACTGTATTTATTGATGGAAAGCTTTGGGAACGCAGTGGAGCAGAATTTAAATTAGATGAATTCAAAGCGGCGGTTGAGGCAGCAAAGCAGCCATAGTGATTCCCTCGCCAAGTCAATCCACGTTAGAACTTGGTCCACTAACGATTCATTTTTATGCGCTATGCATAATTGTTGGTATCGCTCTGGCAATATTTATTGGAAATAAAAGATTTGTTGCCAGAGGTGGCCAAACAGGTTTGGTGGGCGATATAGCGATTTATGCAGTTCCTGCCGGAATTATTGGGGGAAGGCTTTATCACGTCTTAACTTCTCCAGATAAATACTTAGCAGATCCGGTTTCGGCACTATTTATCTGGGAAGGTGGACTGGGTATTTGGGGCGCAATAAGTCTTGGAGCGGTAGTCGCCTTTCTGGCTTTCCGAAAGCATTCAAAACGAGGCGAGTCGAATTTCTCAGTCTTTGCAGATGCGTTAGCTCCCGGATTACTAGTAGCTCAAGCCGTCGGAAGGTTCGGGAATTGGTTCAATAAAGAGTTATTTGGCAGACCCCTCGATGCGCCTTGGGCGCTTCAAATCCCCGAAAAATATCGACCATTGGGTTTTAGTAATTTTGAAACTTTTCACCCAACATTTTTATACGAGTCACTTTGGTGCTTTTTCTTGGCGATACTTTTAATTAAGGTTCACAAATTAAATGATCTCAAGAGTGGTTCTATCTTTGCCCTTTATGTTGCGGGCTACTCATTAGGCCGGGGAGTAATTGAAACCTTTAGAATTGATGATGCCAACTTAATATTTGGCTTACGATTAAATGTTTGGACGAGCGCATTGCTATTTTCTTCTGCAGTTCTCTATCTGCTTAAGAGGAACCGCCAACGTAACAAATTAACAAAAACGGCTAATATTTAAGTTAGAATTCTCATATGTCGCAAGCAATATCTAAATCAGAGCATGATCTTGGCGATGAAAATCATCGAAGTCACAGAGCGGGATGGTTAAGAGCGGCCGTGCTTGGCGCTAATGATGGTTTAGTTTCAACTGCATCATTGATGATTGGTGTGGTTACAGCTGGTCGAAATGATTTTGTATTGACCGCAGGATTGGCTGCTATAGCAGCTGGCTCAATGTCGATGGCAGTGGGTGAATTTGTCTCAGTGCGTTCACAAAATGATATTGAACAATCCGATAAAGAGCTCGAAATGAGACAACTGGAATTAGATCCAGAGGCTGAATTGGAAGAATTAACAAAGATTTACGAATCACGTGGTATTTCTCGAAAACTTGCCGAGTCTGTTGCTAGAGAGTTGCATGCAAAAGATCCACTTGCTGCGCATCTGCGGGATGAGTTAGGTCATCATGAAGCAACCAAAGCTCGCCCATTTCAAGCAGCAGTTGCTTCGGCGCTCAGTTTTACTGCAGGAGGCTTGATCCCATTTGTTGGCGCATTTGCCCCCAGTTTGGGAGGTAAAGCCCTTTCCATCGTGTTGATTACTTTTGTTGGCTTAGTTATCGCAGGAATCATAAGTGCGCGAATTGCTGGTTCAAGTGTTCTGAGGACAACTTCAAGAATTGTTTTCGGCGGAGCATTAGGCATGGCTATTACTGCCGGAGTAGGTCAAATAGCCAATATCTCTGGCATTTAGCTGCAACTGCACCTCTTGATAGAATCAGCATTGGGACAAAGTCGTCCGATAAAGTTTTAAATCTTGCAGTGGAGAGGTCCCAAAGTGCGTAGAGCAAAAATCGTTTGCACCTTAGGGCCGGCGGTAGAAAGTATTGAAAAAGTTGAGGCATTAATCGAAGCCGGCATGAATGTTGCTCGATTGAATTTGTCGCACGGAACACATAAAGATCACAAGAATCGCTTAGATTTAGTTAGAAAAGTTGCTGAGAAAAAACAAGCCCCCGTAGCAGTACTTATAGATCTACAAGGTCCGAAGATTAGATTAGGAAAATTTGCAGCTGATTTCTATCAATTAGAAATAGGTGATCTTTTTACAATTACCACCGAAGAAGTACTTGGAACAAAAGAGAGAGCGAGTACTACCTACAAGGATCTTCCCAAAGACTGCAAAGCTGGTGATTTGATACTTATTGATGATGGAAAAGTCATCGTTGAAGTTCAAAGTGTTAAGGGTACTGAGGTTCTTACAAAGTGCGTGGAGTCTGGACAAATCTCAAATAGCAAAGGATTGAATCTTCCTGGAGTTGCAGTATCTGTTCCGGCTATGTCGGATAAAGATATTGAAGATTTGAAGTGGGGGATAGCGGAAGGTGCCGATTTTGTCGCACTTTCATTTGTTAGATCTGCAAAAGATATTGAAAAAGTTCATCAAATAATGGATGAGGTTGGAGTGCGACTTCCAGTAATTGCGAAAATTGAGAAGCCTCAGGCAGTTGAAAATCTAGATGCAATTATTGAAGCTTTTGATGGAATCATGGTGGCGCGCGGCGACCTTGGTGTAGAAATGCCGATCGAAGAGATTCCACTTATTCAGAAGCGATGCATTACTGCGGCTCGTGAAAATGCGAAGCCAGTTATTGTGGCAACTCAAATGTTGGATTCCATGATGACAAATTCTCGTCCAACTCGCGCCGAAGCTACCGATTGCGCAAATGCAATATTGGATGGAGCAGATGCGCTCATGCTCTCCGGGGAAACAAGCACTGGAAATTATCCGATAGAAGCAGTTAAGACGATGGCGCGTATCATCGAAAAAACTGAAAGCGATGCGTTGCACTTAATTCCAGCTTTGATGCATGATCCAAAGACTAAAGGTGGCGCAATCACAAAAGCAGCTACGGAAGTCGGACGGGTAATCGGAGCAAAGATTCTTGCTACGTTTACAAAATCAGGAGACTCTGCGCGAAGAATGTCTCGTTTGCGCTCAAATATCCCTGTTGTTGCTTTAACTCCAGATGAAGCCACATATCGACAACTCTCGCTTTCGTGGGGTGTTGAACCTTTAATCATGCCTCTAGTTGAAACTACGGATCAAATGGTTAAACAGGTTGACTCAGTACTCTTGCAGAAGAATCGAGTTAACAAAGGTGAGTTAATCATGATCGTTGCAGGTTCGCCTCCAGGAATTCCTGGTTCTACAAATGCTATGCGTGTTCATCAAATTGGAGATGCAGTTGGCGGCCTGGCTCCGGCCTATCGCTAAACTATGCGTTTCTTGCCTCGGTACTCCAACGGTAGAGAGGACGGTCTCAAAAACCGTATAGTGTCGGTTCGAATCCGACTCGAGGCACATGGTTAATCAGATTTCCAAGCGGATACTAATTGCTGAAGATGAAACATTGATTCGCCTTGATTTGGCCGAAATGTTGCGTGAAGCTGGTTATGAAGTAATTGCAGAGGCATCAAATGGCGAGGAAGCTATTGCGCAAGCCGAGGAAAAACGGCCAGATTTGGCAATTCTTGATGTAAAGATGCCTAAACTTGATGGCATCTCGGCCGCAGAAAAGATTTCGAAGCTCTGTCCCACTTTAATGTTAACTGCATTCAGCCAAAGAGACTTGGTAGAACGAGCTCGGGATGCTGGTGTAATGAGTTACGTTGTAAAGCCATTCACGATAGACGACTTAGTTCCTGCCATAGAAATTGCCTTAAGCCGCTATCAACAATTACTGGCATTGCAGGATGAGATAAGTGATTTAACCGAAAGATTGGAGACTAGAAAACTAGTTGACCAAGCAAAAGGGATTCTGATGAAAGCTATGAATCTTTCAGAGCCAGAGGCATTTAAATGGATTCAGAAAAGCGCTATGGATCGAAGAATTACTATGAAAGAAATCTCGCTAGCAATTCTAGATCCGAATCAAGCAACTACCGTTCTGTCAAAATTAAACAAGTAATACGAGCAGAACATGTTCTTTCACCTTTATCATTGGTAATCTCAATTTCATAGCAACATAGAGTTTTCCCAAGTGATACTGCGGTAGCGACGCCCGTAACAATTCCAGAGGTTGCAGATTTATGATGCGTAGCATTTATATCCACGCCGACAATTTTGCGAGTAGGACCGGCATGAAGTTGTGTTCCAATTGACCCAAGGCTCTCGGCAAGGACAACATTTGCTCCACCATGAAGTAGTCCCAGCGGCTGGGTATTACCCGCCACGGGCATGGTTGCTACTAGTCGTTCTGGCGAAGCTTCGATTATCTCAATACCCATTTTTTTATCGAGCTCGCCTCGGCCTCGTTCTCGCAAAATCTCCATAAAGTCACTCATGAACGTAATTGTATGTCCCAAACTCTAAGATTGTGGTTGCAATGACTACCCGGCTTCTATTAATCGATGGCCATTCTTTGGCATATCGAGCTTTCTATGCCTTGCCGGTCGAAAATTTTGTCTCCAGTTCAGGACAGCATACAAATGCAATCTACGGATTCGCATCTATGCTGATAAATCTGATTCGAGATGAGAAACCAACCCATATAGCAGCAGCCTTTGATGTATCACGTAAGACTTTTCGGACAGAGAAGTTTCCAGAATACAAGGCAAATAGAAAATCAACTCCTGATGAGTTTCGATCTCAAATCAGTTACATCTATGAGTTACTAAATGCGTTTCAAATTCCCACTTATGAAATTGAGGGATTTGAAGCTGACGACTTGATTGCAACTATCGTGTCTAGAATGGGAGATGATTCACAAGCTCTAATCTGTTCAGGCGATAGAGACTCATTTCAATTGGTAACTGATTCGGTAACTGTGCTCTATCCAAAAAAAGGAGTAACTGAACTAGCTCGAATGACTCCCACAGCAGTCTTCGAAAAATACGGTTTAACTCCAAAGCAGTATCCAGATTTTGCTGCACTTCGGGGAGATCCCAGCGACAATCTGCCATCGATTCCGGGCGTAGGCGAGAAGACTGCCGCCAAATGGGTTATCGAATATGAATCGCTAGAAAATTTGCTTTCACATGTTGCTGAGATTTCCGGGAAAGCTGGCGATTCGCTGCGAGCATCTCTTACTAATGTCCGATTAAACCGAGAATTAACTCAGCTAAGAAAAGATGCCCCGCTTAATTTTGATATTGCTGAAATGAAATGGAGAGGAATCAACCAAGAGAGCGCACTTTCACTATTTGAAAAACTCGAGATTAAGGCGCTTCGTGATCGAATCAAAACGATTAGCAACGCTGAAGTAACAAGCATGAAAAAGTCCAACGATTCTAAAAACGAAAATAAAAAATCAATTCCTAATCCCATTAAGAAATCAAAAAGCAGAGAGGATTTCGTTGAATTTAAAGATAAAGTGAATAATTATGCTTACGTTTTGCCGGAACAAGAGGTCTTATATATAACCTTTACCGGTAAGGAATTATTTGAACTTAGATATGAAAATGATTTACTAAGTAATCTGCAGATATCTACTCATCAAGGTAAGCAATTAGCGAAAAGCGATTTAGGCGGGAAGATTGTTTTCGATAGTGAAATTGCGGCATATCTCATTAATCCAGGAACGAGAGATCTTGGAATAGCCGAAATAATGAGAAAGTTTCTCGGCATTGAGAGGTCAGAATCTGATCTTTTTACTGAAGTTCCGGCGAGTGAACTTATTCTGCAAATGCCAGTCCTTCAAGAGAGATTGTTGAGTGAACTATCTCAGCGAGAATTAACCAATTTGTTTAATGAATTAGAGATGCCAACTATGATTCTTTTGGCGCAGATGGAATCCACTGGAATAGCAGTGGATGGAAACGAACTAGGAAGACTTCATAATGAATTTGCCGAAGCAGAACATTCTGCAACAAAGGCGGTCTATGCGGCAGCGGGGCGAGAATTTAATGTATCTTCCCCAAAGCAACTACAGACAGTTTTATTCGATGATCTGAAATTGCCAAAAACTAAGAGAATTAAGACGGGCTTTAGTACTGATGCTGAATCCTTAGAGTGGTTGTACGCAACGACCAAACATCCTGTTCTGCAGAATTTATTGCGGATTCGCGAAGTTTCTAAGTTAAGAACAACTGTCGAGGGTTTGCAGAGCGCAATCGCTAAAGATGGCCGTATTCATACAAACTTTCAGCAGACAGTGGCAGCGACGGGACGTCTCTCTTCGACCGAACCAAATCTTCAAAATATTCCAATTAGAACCGAAGAAGGTCGAAAGATTCGTAATTCATTTATCGCTCAACCACCATACTCAGTGTTGATGACTGCCGATTACAGTCAGATTGAAATGAGAATCATGGCCCATCTATCAAATGATTCAGGTCTATTGAAGGCTTTTGCAGCGGGAGAAGATTTACATTCAACAGTTGCAGCACAAGTATTTGGTGTCTCGGTTTCACAAGTTGATAGCGAGATGCGACGTCAAATTAAGGCTATGTCATATGGACTTGCTTATGGTCTGTCATCATTTGGATTAGCTCAACAATTGGATATTTCACCTTCGGAAGCAAGCGCACTTATGGCAAAGTATTTTGAACGTTTTGGCGGTATCCAGGATTACTTGAAGGAAGTTGTTCGTATTGCCAGAGAAAAGGGATATACAGAAACGATTTTAGGAAGACGTCGTTATCTCCCAGATTTAAACCACGAAAATCGACAGCGCAGGGAAGTAGCAGAACGAATGGCTCTCAATGCTCCAATTCAAGGATCCGCAGCAGACATTATTAAGGTTGCTATGTTGAAAGTTTCCAAGTCGATAAACGAAAAGAAACTTCGCTCTAGAATTCTTTTACAAGTTCATGACGAATTGATTTTTGAAGTGGCCGAAGGAGAAGAAGCCTCGTTAGAGCTATTAGTTAGAAAAGAGATGGGAGCGGCATATCCGCTACGCGCACCTTTAGACGTAAATGTTGGTTTTGGGCGAAGCTGGGATTCTGCTGCCCATTAAGGCAGGCCCGAAATTGCCTTGGACCTCACGCATAAGTACTCTACGAGCCTCGCATTGGATTCTTGCATCGCCTAAGACAGAGTAGGAAATGCCCAGATTCTGGAGTCAGGTCTAAAGCGTGCCCTACTAGAAGTTTTACCCCCGGAGAAAATTGTCTACTCAAATCTCAGTTAATGATGTTGGCTCAGCTGCCGAATTCTTAGCAGCAATCGAAGGAACAATAAAGAATTTTAACGACGGTGATTTAGTCACTGGTGTTGTCGTACAAGTTGATCGCGACGAAGTTCTATTAGATATTGGATATAAAACTGAGGGCGTTATTCCCTCCAGAGAACTTTCGATTAGAAACGATCTTGATCCAAGCGAACTAGTAAAAATTGGAGAGCAGATCGAAGCTTTAGTATTACAGAAAGAAGATAAAGAGGGTCGTTTAATCCTCTCAAAGAAACGTGCTCAATATGAAAAAGCTTGGGGAGAGATCGAAGCCAAGAAAGAGCGCGATGAAGTTGTTATTGGAACCGTCATTGAGGTTGTTAAAGGCGGTCTCATCGTAGATATTGGACTTCGTGGTTTCTTGCCTGCATCTCTGGTTGAAATGAGACGCGTTCGTGATCTCTCACCATATATCGGCAAACAAGTTGAAGCTCGAATTATCGAACTCGATAAGAATCGTAACAACGTAGTTCTATCTCGCCGTGCTTACCTAGAGCAGACGCAGTCAGAATCCCGAACTACATTTCTTAATCAACTTCAAAAAGGTCAAGTTCGAACTGGCGTAGTTTCATCAATCGTAAACTTCGGAGCATTCGTAGATCTTGGTGGAGTCGACGGACTTGTACACGTATCTGAGCTTTCCTGGAAACATATTGATCACCCAGGCGAAGTTGTTGAGGTTGGCGATGAGGTTACCGTCGAAGTTCTAGAGGTTGATTTTGAAAGAGAGCGCGTTTCACTCTCGCTTAAAGCAACTCAAGAAGATCCATGGCAGGCATTCGCTCGAACACACACAATCAATCAAGTTGTGCCAGGTGAAGTTACCAAGCTTGTTCCATTCGGTGCTTTCATTAAGGTTTTTGATGGCATTGAAGGACTAGTCCACATCTCAGAGCTAGCCGAACGTCATGTCGAAATTCCAGAGCAAGTTGTTCAAGTAGGAGATCAACTTTTCGTAAAAATTATCGATATAGATCTCGAGCGACGTCGAATCTCGCTCTCATTAAAACAAGCTAACGAAGGACAAGATGTACCTGTAGAAGCCTTCGATCCAACTCAATATGGAATGCCAGCTAGATATGATGAAAATGGAAACTTCATCTATCCAGAAGGATTTGATCCACAAACTCAAGAGTGGCAACCAGGGTTTGAAGCGCAACGTGAAGAGTGGGAGCGTCAATACGCAGAAGCTCAAGCTCGCTTTATGGCGCATAAGAAGCAGAAGGCAGAAGCTCAAGCTGCTGACGCGGCTGCGGCCACTTCAGCTCCAGAACAATCAGACCAAAAATCGGATCAACAAGTAGCTGAATAATCATTATGAGAACTGGACCAGTATTTGCTGGTCCAGTTCTTGCTTTTTTCAGGAAGTATCGAATAAGCAGTATTTCTTCAAGACTACTCAAGGATTGATTACATGTTATCGATCGCACTTACGGGCGGCATCGGATCTGGCAAGTCTGCCGTGGGAGACATCCTCAGTGAATTAGGTGCAATAGTTATCGATTCAGATCAATTAGCTCGTGACGTCATTGAACGTGGCACTTCCGGTTTTGATGAAGTTTTAGCGCGATTTGGCGATGGCATTCTTGTTGATGGAGAGATTAGCCGAGCGAAGCTAGCAGAAGTTGTCTTTAGTAATGAAGAAGCTCGTAAAGATTTGGAAGGAATTATTCACCCCAGAGTTCGCGATCTTTCCGCAAGAGTTCTGCAAGCATCACCAGAAGATTCCGTCGTAGTAAATGAGATACCACTCCTCTTTGAGACTCAGGGACAAGATAGATTTGATCTTGTAATCACAGTAGAAGCTGATGATGAGATAAGAACTAAACGGCTTCTGGATAGAGGATTGAAGGCTTACCAAATAGAGAAACGCATATCTGCGCAAGCTTCGAGATCTGAGCGCGAATCGATAGCTGATTTTGTTATCGAAAACAATGAAAATTTAGAAGAGCTTGAAAAGAAAGTCCGCAAGATATGGGAGTTTGAATTAGTTCCACAAAGCAAGAAGAAAAATGACTAGGGCATTAACAAAAACTCCAAGGGCCGATAAACCATTTAAGGTCATTAGTGAATTCAAACCAGCAGGAGATCAACCTACGGCGATTGCCGATTTAGAGAATCGCGTCAATAGCGGCGAGAGAGACATAGTCCTATTGGGAGCGACAGGAACCGGAAAATCAGCAACAGTTGCCTGGTTGATAGAGAAAGTACAACGACCAACTTTAATCATTGCTCCAAATAAAACTCTTGCAGCGCAATTAGCTAATGAATTTCGGGAATTGATGCCCGAAAATGCCGTCGAATATTTTGTCTCTTACTACGACTACTACCAGCCGGAAGCTTATGTGCCTCAAACTGATACATTTATTGAAAAAGACGCATCTATCAATTCAGAGGTGGAACGACTTCGATATTCTGCGACTTACTCTTTACTAACAAGGAGAGATGTTGTTGTAGTTGCAACAGTTTCATGCATTTACGGTTTAGGCACCCCGCAAGAGTACATAGATAGAATGATTCGGATTCACGTTGGGGACTCAATTGAAAGAAATACTTTATTGAGGAAATTTGTAGATATTCAGTATAAGCGAAATGACATCGCATTCGAACGTGGAACCTTTAGAGTCAGGGGTGACACGATTGAAATAATTCCAGTTTACGAAGAGCTTGCAATCCGCATTGAGATGTTCGGTGATGAAATTGAGAGACTAACAACACTAAATCCATTGACTGGTGAAATTGTTAGCGAGGCAAATGAAGTTTTCATTTTCCCGGCGACTCATTATTCGGCTAGCCCGGAAACCATGAAACGCGCCGTCTCTCAAATCGAGGATGAGTTGGCAGTCAGATTAAGGGAATTGGAGAGTCAGAACAAACTTTTGGAAGCGCAGCGCCTAAGAATGCGCACTCAATTTGATTTAGAGATGATTGCGCAACTTGGATTCTGCTCCGGCATTGAAAATTACTCTCGACATATTGATGGCCGAGAGGCTGGGTCTGCACCAAACTGCCTCCTTGATTATTTTCCCGAAGATTTTCTCTGTGTTATAGATGAATCTCATATAACTGTGCCGCAAATTGGCGCAATGCAAGAAGGAGATGCATCTCGGAAAAGAACTTTGGTAGAGCATGGATTTAGATTGCCAAGCGCTCTTGATAATCGCCCTTTAACATTTTCTGAATTTCTTGAAAGAACCCCGCAGAAAATCTATCTCTCAGCGACTCCCGGTCCATATGAACTAGATCAAACTAATGGGATATATGTCGAGCAGGTCATTAGGCCCACAGGTTTGGTTGATCCAAAAATAGTTTTGAAACCAACCAAGAATCAGATTGATGATTTAATGTCTGAAATCAAAATCCGAGCATCAAAAAATGAGCGCGTCTTAGTCACGACTTTGACAAAGAAAATGGCCGAAGATTTAACTGATTACTTCAATAATGCTGGCATTAGAGTTCGTTATCTCCACTCGGAAGTTGATACATTGCGAAGAGTTGAGCTTCTGCGAGAGTTAAGACTTGGCGAGTATGACGTATTAATCGGAATTAATCTGCTTCGTGAAGGTTTAGACCTGCCTGAAGTTTCTTTGGTGGCTATTCTAGATGCAGATAAAGAGGGATTCTTAAGATCAACTAGATCCCTAATTCAAACTATAGGACGCGCCGCACGAAATGTCTCCGGCGAAGTGCATATGTATGGCGATAACTTAACGGATTCGATGAAAAATGCGATCGATGAAACAAACCGCCGTCGTGCAAAGCAGGAGGCATATAACAAAGAGCGAGGAATTGATCCTGCGCCGCTTCGAAAGAAGATCGCAGATATCACTGATCTCATTGAAAAAGAGAGTCAAGATACTGCGAACTTACTTCCAAAGGGCAAGCGCGGTGCCACAGAGACTCCTGTCGGAGTTCATGCAAAGTCACTCGTCGCCTTACCGCGCGCTGAACTCCTAGGTTTAATAGATTCACTCACTGAGCAGATGAGAAACGCTGCCACAGAACTTCAATTTGAGCTTGCCGCACGATTACGCGATGAGATTCGAGAATTGAAGAGAGAATTAAGAAGTATGGACGAAGGAGGAGTTAAGTGAGCGCTGACCGTTTGATAGTTCGAGGCGCCCGAGAGCACAATTTAAAAAATGTTTCATTAGACCTGCCTCGTAATTCTCTTATAGTTTTTACTGGACTATCGGGTTCGGGAAAATCTTCGCTCGCTTTCGACACCATTTTTGCAGAGGGGCAACGCAGATACGTTGAGTCTCTTTCTGCTTATGCACGACAATTTCTTGGTCAAATGGATAAACCAGATGTGGATTTTATTGAAGGTCTATCACCGGCTGTTTCTATCGATCAAAAATCTACTAATCGAAATCCACGCTCAACTGTTGGAACAATTACAGAAGTTTACGATTACTTACGATTACTCTTTTCAAGAGCTGGAAAGCCACATTGCCCAAAATGTGGAAAGCCAATTGCAAAACAAACGCCGCAAAACATTGTTGATCAAATTCTTGCACTTCCTGCAGAAACGAAATTTCAAGTATTAGCGCCAATCATCAGAGCTCGTAAGGGTGAATTTGCGGACTTATTCAAAGATCTTGCCGCTCAAGGCTATTCACGTGCTCGCGTTGACGGAGTCACGATTCAATTAAGCGATCCGCCAAAATTGAAGAAGCAGGAGAAACATACTATTGAGGCGGTAATTGATCGCCTTACGGCAAAGCCAGATTCAAAACAAAGATTGACTGACTCGATTGAAACTGCACTCAAACTAGCCAATGGATTAGTAACTCTAGAATTTGTAGACGCTAAAGAAAAAGCGGAAAAAGAGCACACATATAGCGAACTACTTGCATGTCACGATTGCGGAATATCTATTCAAGAGATGGAACCGAGATCTTTTTCATTCAATTCTCCTTTCGGAGCTTGCCCAGAGTGCACAGGAATTGGTTCAAAATTGGAAGTTGATGAAGAACTCGTTATTCCCGATGATTCAATTTCAATCAATGATGGAGCAATAGCGCCTTGGTCAGGTGGGCAATCGTCCGAGTATTTCTTGAACTTACTGGGTGCCCTTGCTAAAGACGTTAAGTTCTCCATGGATACGCCTTGGAAGAAACTTTCGACAAAGGCCCGAGAAGCAATTCTAAATGGTTACGAATATGAAGTTCACGTTAAGTACAAGAATCGATATGGTCGAGTTCGTAGTTACTCAACCGGTTTTGAAGGTGTAATTCCATTCATTGAGCGACGTCACGGTGAGACGGATAGCGATTACAGCCGCGAGAAATACGAAGCCTATATGCGAGAGACTCCTTGTCCTGTTTGTAAAGGAACAAGACTAAAACCGGAAGTTCTCGCAGTTACTTTAGATGGGAAGAACATAGCTGAAATATGTGAACTCTCAATCTTTGACTGTGCAAAATTCCTCAAAGAGATAAAACTAGGTGCGCGAGAAGCCAAAATTGCAGAACGAGTGATGAAAGAAGTAAATGCTCGTCTGGGATTTTTGCTTGATGTAGGACTTGAATATCTAACTTTAGCTAGACCAGCTGCCTCACTCTCAGGCGGTGAAGCGCAACGCATCAGATTGGCTACGCAGATTGGTTCTGGACTGGTAGGTGTTCTTTATGTTCTAGACGAACCATCTATTGGTTTGCACCAAAGAGACAATAAGAGATTAATTGAAACTCTTACCCATCTACGCGATCTTGGAAATACTTTGATAGTTGTAGAACATGATGAAGAGACAATTAGAACTGCAGATTGGGTTGTTGATATTGGCCCAGGCGCGGGCGAGCATGGTGGTGAAATTGTTGTCTCCGGCAGTCTAGAAGATTTAGTTAACTCCAAGAAATCAATAACAGGTTCTTATATTTCAGGCAGAACTCAAATTACGGTTCCACAAAAGAGACGAGAATTCAACAGCAAGAAATCGTTAGTTATAAAAGAGGCTAAGGAGAATAACCTTAAGTCGATTGATGTGACTATTCCTCTAGGTCTATTCGTTTCAGTTACGGGAGTTAGCGGTTCAGGCAAATCTACTTTAGTTAATGACATTCTCTATTCTGTACTGGCAAATAAACTAAATGGTGCTCGAATAGTTCCGGGTCGCCACAGAACAATTACCGGAATCGATCAATTGGACAAAGTAGTTCATGTTGATCAATCTCCGATAGGTAGAACTCCACGTTCTAATCCGGCAACTTATACCGGAGTCTTTGACAAGGTAAGAGCCCTATTTGCAGAAACCAGTGAAGCAAAGATTCGCGGCTATCAGCAAGGAAGATTCTCCTTTAATGTAAAAGGTGGCAGATGTGAAAACTGTGCAGGTGACGGCACAATCACTATCGAAATGAACTTCTTGCCGGATGTTTATGTTCCTTGCGAGGTTTGTCATGGAGCTCGATACAACCGCGAAACACTTGAAGTTCACTACAAAGGAAAAACGATTTCAGAGGTTCTTGATATGCCTATTGAGCGCGCCGCTGAATTCTTTGAATCAATTCCGGCGATACATAGATATTTAAAAACCTTATGTGATGTGGGCCTTGGCTATGTAAGACTTGGTCAATCAGCTCCAACGCTTTCCGGTGGCGAAGCACAGCGAGTTAAACTTGCAACTGAACTACAACGACGTTCAACGGGAAGAACTATTTATGTTCTAGATGAACCTACCACCGGACTTCACTTTGAGGACGTAAGAAAATTACTTTCAGTTCTGCAACGTTTGGTAGATAGCGGCAATACTGTCGTAGTAATTGAGCATAATTTAGATGTAATTAAATGTGCCGATTGGGTAATTGATCTTGGCCCAGAAGGAGGATCGGGCGGTGGCACGGTAATAGTGGAAGGAACCCCGGAACATGTCGCCAAAGATAAGAATAGCTATACAGGAAAATTCTTAGCCAACGCTCTAAGCCCTAGTAAATAGATCTATGGAAATCGATTATCGCCCCTCTGATGTACCAGATGAACCTGGCGTTTATAGATTTTTTGATGATTCAGAAAAAGTTTTGTACGTAGGAAAAGCAAAATCACTCAAGAATCGACTCAACTCTTACTTTCAAAAGAACGTTCCAGAGAAAACTGAACGACTTGTAAGGGCGGCAAATCGAGTTGATTGGACACTGGTCAACTCAGAGGTTGAGGCTCTCCAACTCGAATTTACATGGATAAAGGAAGAAAACCCTCCCTTCAACGTTCAATTTAAAGATGATAAATCGTATCCATATCTTGCAATAAGTATAAAAAATGAATTTCCAAGACTCTTTATTACTCGTAGAGAAAAAGTTAAAGGTGTTAAATATTTTGGTCCATATGCTCATTCGTGGGCGTTACGAACTACTTACGATCTCTTATTAGAAACTTTCCCTGTTCGTTCATGTTCGGATAGCAACTTCGAGAAAGCAAAAAGAAGTATGCGCCACTGTCTACTTGGAGATATCGGCAAATGTTCCGCTCCATGTGTGTCTCGAGTAAACGCGGTCGAGCATCGTGATCTGGTTGATCGACTAATTAGATTTATGGATCAAGGTGGTAACGATATTGAGATTCACCTAAAGGAAGCAATGGAAAAAGCTTCGGCAAATGAAGATTTTGAACGCGCCGCAAAATTACGTGACCGATTACACGCTTTGGAAGTAGCTACGGAATCAAGCGAGGCTGCAATTTCAGAATCAATATCCGGTGATTTTATTTCGTTACACGATGATATTACTCATTCCGCAGCTTCTATTTTTAGGATTCGAAATGGCCGAGTCGTAGGTTCACGATCATGGATAGTAGATAGATCCAATCTTTTGGAAGATCAAGACCTTCTTGGAGCAACTCTTGAATTAATCTATCGTGATTCGGAAATTCCAAATGAAATATATTTGAATGTATCAATTCCAGATCTAGAAAATATTACTCAAATGCTCTCAACAAGAGCTAATCATAAGTTGTCAATTTCAATTCCAGAGCGAGGTGAGAAAAAGGAAATCTTAATTACCGTAAAACGCAACGCTCAGCAATCGCTGATTCAATTCTTAAGTAAACGGGCTAATGATGCTGGCGTTTCGGGGCGAGCTTTGGAAGAGCTTGCTTCTGCTTTAGATCTGGATCAACTTCCACTAAGGATTGAATGTTTTGATATTTCCAACATTCAAGGAACATCCGTCGTTGCCTCTATGGTGGTTTTTGAAGATGGTCAACCTAAGAAAAGTGATTATCGAAGGTTTGGAATAGATGATAAAGAAAAATTTGATGATACGCGGGCGATGCACCATGTAATAACCAGAAGATTCAAGAGGTATTTAGCGGAAAAAGATTTGCAGCTGGAGGATAACTTGGAAGTCACGAGAGCAAGATTTGCTTATCCACCTCAACTTGTAATAGTTGACGGCGGTCGAGGTCAAGTAAATGCGGCAGCCCGTGCCCTCGCCGAACTTGGTATTACCGATGTTGCTTTAGTTGGATTAGCAAAGCGATTGGAAGAAATTTGGTTTCCGGATAGAACTTATCCCGTAGTTTTACCCAGAAACAGTGAATCTCTTTACTTGGTTCAACGAATCCGAGACGAAGCTCATAGATTTGCAATAACTTTTCACCGTTCAAAACGATCCAAGCTCATGTTGGAGTCATTGTTAGATGAAGTTCCAGGCCTGGGAGAAACGCGTAGACAATCACTTCTTGAGCATTTTGGTTCTATTGCGCAACTCCGAAAGAGCAATCCGGCCGAGGTAGCCGCTGTTCCTGGAATCGGCGGGAAAACCGCTGCAGCAATATTTAGCGTAATTGAAGCAGAAAGTTCGAACTTTAAAGTCGATACTTCGACTGGCGAGATAATAAGTGAAGGTTCTTGACACAGATAGCATGATTAAGCCATGACTCGAGAGGTTGTTGTTATAACCGGAATGAGTGGAGCAGGTCGTTCTACAGTCGCTCACTCGATGGAGGATTCCGGTTGGTATGTAATTGATAATCTTCCGCCACAACTTCTTGGCTCTCTTCTCGAACTAACAAAAGAAACCAGCGACTCTATTGCCGTTGTAATTGATGTACGTGGTCGTCAGTTTTTCGATCAATTAAATAAGGCGTTGGCTGAATTAGCTGAAAATGGCGTGAGTCGAAAAATTGTTTTTGTCGACGCTTCTGATGAAGTTTTAATCCGTAGATTTGAATCATCACGTCGGCCACATCCCCTGCAGGGCAATGATCGAATTCTTGACGGTATCGAGCGGGAGAGAGTGAAACTCAGCGAATTACGCGGGGGAGCAGATCTTGTCGTTGACACTTCGCAACTAAACATTCATCAATTAGAGCGGAAAATAAAGGAACTCTTCCAAAGTGGATCTCTCGCTTCACTAAAAGTAAACGTACTCTCCTTCGGATACAAGTTTGGAATACCAGCAGATGCAGATCTAGTTATGGATTGTAGATTTATACCAAATCCTCATTGGCAACCAGAATTAAGGCCTAAGAATGGTTTAGATCTTGATGTCAGTAAAGCCGTCCTTGGTGCTACAGAAGTACCAGAGTTCCTTGATAGATACGTTGCTATGTTTGAAAGTATCGCGCGTGGTTATCTACATGAAGGAAAGAAATTTATTACGTTAGCAATCGGCTGTACTGGTGGAAAACATAGAAGTGTTGCTGTCGCCGAAGAGCTTGCTAGAAGATTGAATGGATTATCAATTGTTGCAGATGGCGAAGTTTCAGCTCACGCAATTCATCGCGACTTAGGGCGCGAACGCTGAATCAAGTATGAACAAACCAAAAGTTGTAGCTTTTGGCGGCGGACATGGTCTTGCCGCTACGTTACGAGCACTGCGTATGCTCGCTGTTGATATCACTGCAATAGTTACTGTTGCAGATAATGGCGGCTCAAGCGGAAGGTTACGAAAAGAATTTAATTCACTTCCACCAGGCGATTTACGAATGGCGCTAGCTGCCCTTTGTTCAGAGGATGAATGGGGAAGAAGTTGGGCAGAGTTGATTCAATATCGATTCACTTCAGATGGAGATTTAAATGGTCACGCAATTGGCAATCTCTTACTTGCAGCCCTTTGGGATCGCGAGTCAGACCCAGTTAAGGGACTTGATAAAGTCGGCGAGCTCCTAAATGTTGTTGGTCGAGTTTTGCCAATGTCTAATGAGCCACTTGATATTGAAGGCACCTTTAGAACTTGGCAAGGAATGCAAGTTGTTAGAGGACAGAAAGAAGTAGCCGTTGCCAAGGGACTTCTAGAGGATCTACAACTACTGCCAAGTTCTGCAAACCCAACTAACGAAGGACTGGCATCCATTGAGCAAGCTGACTGGTTGATTTTCGGACCGGGATCTTGGTTTTCAAGCGTGCTCCCACACTTCTTATTGCCTTCTCAGAGAGAGGCAATCTACAGGTCAACCGCAAAAAAAATTCTAGTAATTAATCTTGATGCAAACAGCAATGCGAGCGGAGATGAATTTGCCGGCACTTCTCCTGCCGAGCATTTAAGAGTATTGAAGAAATTTGCCCCGCAACTCAGTTGCGACTACGCAATCGCGGATCAATCCATTACTACATCCAGTGGCTCATTTCAAGAACTCTCCTCAATTGTTGAGTTGATGGGCGGTAGATTAATTGTGAGCGATCTCGCAACAAGCTTAGGCAGTAATCAGCATGATCATAAGAAATTATTTTTGGAATTTAGCAACATTATTGCGAATGAAGTGATTAGATAACGCTTATGGCAATGACTGCATCGGTAAAAGATGAATTGAGTCGTCTCTCTGTATCTAAACCTTGTTGTCGAAAAGCCGAGGTTTCAGCAATTTTGAGATTTGCCGGCGGATTGCATTTAACAGCAGGAAAAATAATGGTGGAAATCGAATTAGATACAGCCCAAGCTGCTAGACGGATTCGCAAAGATATTGGCGATATTTATGGCCACGAATCAGACCTTGCTGTAATTAGTGCCGGCGGACTTCGCAAGGGAAGTCGTTATTTGGTTCGAGTGATTAAAGATGGTGATGCACTAGCTCGCCAAACCGGTCTAGTTGATTCAAATGCACGGCCAGTGCGAGGCCTGCCGCCACAAGTTGTGTCTGCGGGAGTTTGTGATGCAGAAGCTGCATGGCGCGGCGCTTTTTTGGCTCACGGTTCATTAACGGAACCAGGACGTTCATCCGCATTAGAAATAACTTGTCCTGGACCTGAAGCTGCTTTGGCGTTGGTAGGTGCAGCAAGACGATTAGGAATTACCGCTAAGGCTCGCGAAGTACGCGGAGTTGATCGAGTGGTTATTCGTGATGGCGATGCAATTGGAGTTCTCTTAACAAGATTGGGTGCACATGAAAGTGTTCTCGCGTGGGAAGAAAGAAGAATGCGCCGAGAGGTTCGTGCAACTGCAAATCGATTAGCTAATTTTGATGATGCAAATTTGCGCAGATCAGCTCGCGCTGCGGTAGCTGCATCTGCAAGAGTTCAACGTGCACTCGAAATTCTTGGTGATGAGATTCCAGGGCATCTTCGCGAAGCCGGGGAACTTAGAATCAATCATGGGCAAGCAAGTTTGGAAGAGTTAGGTTCACTGGCTTCGCCTCCAATGACGAAAGATGCGATTGCCGGTCGAATCCGTAGATTGCTTGCAATGGCAGATAAACGCGCCTCAGAATTGGGAATTCCAGATACTGAGGCAGGATTAACACCAGATTTGCTCAATTGAAGTAGAAGCTCGTTGATAGAATTCAATCCCACGACGTTGTGGCAATAATTCCTTAGAACGAGGTTTCAAATGGTTAAGGTCGGAATAAATGGATTTGGCCGAATTGGTCGCAACTTTCTTCGCGCAGTTATAGCTTCAAATACAGAAGTAGAAATAGTTGCAGTTAACGATTTAACTAGTATTGACACCTTAGCTCACTTAATAAAGTACGACTCGATTCTTGGCAGATTGAATAAGGAAGTATCTTTTGATGACTCTTCTCTGACAATCGCTGGCAAAAAGATTCGAGTCTTCGCTGAAAAAGATCCAGCATTACTTCCATGGGGTTCAGTTGGGGCAGATATTGTTATCGAATCAACGGGAAGATTCACCAAAGCTTCTGATGCGGCAAAACATTTATCGGGTGGCGCAAAAAAAGTCGTCATCTCAGCACCAGCCACTGATGAAGATGTCACACTTGTTCTCGGCGTAAATGATTCGGCATACGATCCAACTAAGCACAAAATTATTTCGAATGCATCTTGCACAACAAATTGCCTAGCCCCAATGGCTAAAGTAATTCATGAAAACTTTGGAATTATCAAAGGTTTTATGACGACAGTACATGCGTATACAAATGATCAAGTTATTCTAGATTTTCCTCATAAAGATCTTCGCAGAGCACGCGCAGCGGCAACAAACATAATCCCAACATCAACTGGTGCAGCTAAAGCAATTGGATTGGTACTTCCAGAACTTAAAGGAAAGCTCGATGGATACGCACTTCGTGTTCCAGTGCCAACTGGATCAATTACAGATTTAACGGTCGAGGTTTCCAAAGAAACCACCGCCTCGGAGGTTAATGCTGCTATGAAGAAGGCAGCCGAAGGTCCATTGAAAGGTATCTTGCGATATACAGAAGATCCAATAGTTTCTGCAGATATCGTTACTGATCCACATTCCAGTATTTTCGATGCTGGAATTACCAAAGTAATAGGTAATCAAGTAAAAGTGGCCTCTTGGTATGACAATGAATGGGGTTACTCAAACCGCTTAGTTGATCTGATGACTTTTATTGGAAAGACACTTTAGAAGTTGATCTCTGAGCTCAAACCCGAAGCCATAAAAGGTAAGCGGGTTCTACTTCGTTGCGATTTAAATGTACCGCTTTCCAAAGACGATAACGGAGAATTATTCATCGCCGATGATGGCCGAATTAGAGCTTCTATCCCAACCATTGAGTTTCTACTCAAAGAAGGCGCCGCCATTGTCATTTGTTCACATTTGGGAAGACCTAAAGGTGAACGCAATTCTGAGCTGTCATTACGTCCCGTAGCACAAAGACTTTCTGAGATTTTGAAAAAGGAAGTCAAATTTGCAGATGACGCAACTTCAGAAACAACTCTCTCTGTAACGAATGATTTAAAGCCAGGAGAGATTGTCTTGCTTGAAAATATCCGCTTTGAACCGGCAGAAACATCCAAAGATGAGAACGAGCGAAAAGAGTTCGCGGCAAAGTTGTCCAAGCTTGCGGATTTTTATGTTGGGGATGGTTTCGGTGCAGTGCATCGAAAGCATGCATCAGTATATGAACTAGCCAAAGCTCTACCTCACGCTACTGGAAAATTGATTGCAGCTGAAGTTGCAGTGCTTCAGAAACTAACAGTGAATCCAGCTCGACCCTATACCGTCGTACTTGGTGGAGCGAAAGTTTCGGACAAAATTGGGGTAATAAATAATTTACTTAAGAAAGTTGACCGAATTGCTATCGGCGGTGGCATGGTTTTTACATTTCTGAAAGCAAAAGGTTACGAAGTTGGAAAGTCTTTATTGGAAATAGAATCCTTGGATACAGTTAATTCCATTTTGAATAAGGCAAGAGATTTGGGAGTTGAAATCTTGCTTCCTACAGATGTAGTAGTAGCACCTAATTTTGCCGATGAGTCTCCATCGGTAGTTTCAATTACAGATATTCCTGTTGATCAAATCGGTCTTGATATTGGGCCGGAGAGTGCGAAGAACTTTGCAGCTGCGATTGAATCTTCAGCGACAGTTTTCTGGAATGGCCCGATGGGTGTTTTTGAGTTTTCTAATTTTGCCGAAGGCACTCGAAGGATTGCTGAGGCATTAACAAATGTAAACGGACTCTCTGTTGTCGGAGGGGGAGACTCAGCAGCTGCAGTACGAAAACTTGGCTTTAAAGATAGCGACTTCGGTTACATATCTACCGGCGGAGGAGCCTCTCTCGAGTATCTTGAGGGTAAGGAATTGCCAGGTTTACTTGCCTTGCAGTAATCCAGAAAACTCTGACAATGACTGAAAGGGAAAAAGTGCGAAAACCTTTAATCGCAGGTAATTGGAAAATGAATCTAAATCACCTAGAAGCGATCGCAGTTACTCAGAAACTTGCATATTCTCTTGAAGAAAAAGATTTTGAAGCTGTTGAAGTAGCAATTTTTCCTCCCTTTACTGATCTTCGCTCAGTACAAACCCTTGTTGATGGAGATCGTTTGCGAATCTCTTATGGTGCTCAGGATATTTCTCCAGAAAAAGCGGGAGCCTTTACGGGGGATATTTCAGGATCCATGTTGAAGAAGCTTGATTGCAGCTATGTGATAGTCGGACATTCTGAAAGGCGTTCTGTCCACGGAGAGAGTGATGAAGTTTTGAATCGCAAACTTCGAGCCGTACTGGCAAATGAAATGATTCCAATATTTTGTATCGGCGAAGAACTTTCGATAAGAGAATCTGGTACTCACGTAAAGTATGTAATTGATCAACTTAAAGCAGGTTTAAAAGGATTGCATAAACCTGATTTGAAGAAACTGGTATTTGCTTACGAGCCCATATGGGCAATTGGTACAGGTAAAACTGCAACACCTGAGGATGCGCAAGAGGTATGTGGCCAGATTCGTAAAGCACTAGTTCAAATTGGGAGTGAAGAAATCTCCGAAAACGCTCGCATTCTTTATGGAGGTTCTGTTAAGTCTGCAAATATCGTTGACATCATGAGACAGCCTGATATAGACGGTGCCTTAGTTGGCGGAGCAAGCCTTGAGCCCGAAGAATTTGCTCGAATCTGTAAATTCCATCGAGTCATATAAGGCGTCAAAAAGCGGTAGGCTTAGCCCCTTAGCTTTTTTCAAAAGGAGTGAAACTTGGCTTTAGCGCTATCGATAGCTTTAGTTATTACAAGCATCTTGATGATTCTCCTGGTCCTGCTTCACAAAGGCAAAGGCAGCGGCTTATCTGATCTATTTGGTGGGGGCTTATCTTCAACATATGGCGGCTCATCTGTAGTCGAGAAGAATTTGGATCGAATCACAATTGTTGTTGGAGGGCTCTGGTTCTCATCGGTAATTGCACTAGGTCTAGTTCTCAAATAACAATAATTAGTCTGTAAGGAGGAAAACCAAATGGCAGGTGGAAGCGCAATCCGTGGCTCTCGCGTTGGCGCAGGACCTATGGGTGAAGCCGAACGCGGCGAAGCCATTGCACGTTTCCGGATTTCTTACTGGTGTCTAAATGGACATGAAACAAAACCTTCATTTGCTGATGACGGAACTGTCGCAATTCCAGAAGAATGGGATTGCCCTCGCTGCGGTTTCCCGGCTGGTCGAGACAAAAATAATCCACCATCTCCAATGAAAAATGAGCCCTATAAGACTCATTTAGCTTACGTGAAAGAGCGACGCACAGAGGCAGAAGCGAAGAAGATTCTCGATGCAGCGCTTAAGAAATTGCAAGCAGAAGACGAAGATTAATTTAGCTTAACGCTCTTTTAATCTTTTCAAGACCCTGCACTTTATTTTTCAGATTTATTCGCAGTACCGGTAAGTCACGTGATGAAAGCGCAGCGTAATCACCTTTAGCTTGCGCCATCAATAACTCTTGAAAATCATAATTAACACCGGGAATAGCAACTTCTCTTTCGCAATCCGCTGTAATTTGAAGGAATGCTCCAATCAAGGGCCCACCTTTATGAAATTGTCCTGTTGAATGTAAGAATCTTGGACCCCAACCAAAAGTAACCGGTTTTCTAATTTTATTAGAAATAAGCGAGCGGAGCTCCACAAAATCTTTATCACTTTGTCGATTCAAATAGGCCATGATTGCAATATATGAACCATCAGTAATCCATTTTAGATATTCTTCAATTGATTCCTTGGACTCCGTAGCGTAGACAGTAAAGACTTCATCTTCATAAACAGGAATCTGCTCTTCTAGTTTTCCTGCTAGGCACTTATTTGTAAGCTCCTTGGCCTCAGCCACATTTGGCTGATTAAATGGATCAACTTTTAGTAAATAGCAGAGTAGCGCCGTTACCCACTCCCAAAAAATGAATTGCGCTCCTAAAGTTCCTACGACGAATCTATGGGCAGATTTCTGAAATCTTATGGTTTCGGATGAGACGTCTTTTAAGTCATGAAGAACGATTGGCAAGACTCCGCGTCCATCTTTCCCAGTGGATTCTGCTACTAACTGTTCAATCCAATCTGCAATTCCAACTATTTCTGAATCTCTATCGAAAAACTCTGGGAAGGAAAACTCTGGATCAGCAAGCGCGGCGGCGACCTCTATCGCAACTGAATCATTATTTATGAAAGTTTCTGATACGGATTCGGCATCATCAAGCATTAGCGAAACGTCAATTCCCAATAGTGCCGCAGGTACCAATCCAAATGCGCTGAGCGCACTAAACCTTCCCCCAACATTTGGGTTTGCCAAGACAAGTTGTGCGCCAATCTCTTTGGAAAAGGCCTCTAGTGGGCTGCCAGGATCTGTAATTACAACTAAATGGTCTTCTGGTGGCAAGCCCAGTTTAGTAAGGCGATCAACAAAGAGTTCCTTCTGTGATGCTGTCTCAATTGTGCCACCGGATTTTGATGCGATGATTATGCAGCTTTTCCCTAGATCTTTATCAAGAACTGCTGCTATTTGTTCCGGGTTTGTAGAATCGAGAACCGTTAGCTCTTTCTGGTAGTGAGCGGCAATTACTTCTGGGGCCAGTGAAGATCCACCCATCCCACAGAGAATGAAATTTTTGTGACCGATTGAGCGCGACCAAGCTGATAACGCATCAAGTTTTGGAAGCAGAGTTCTAGAAGATTCTGGAAGATCTATCCAGTCGAGTCGAATAGCAGCTTCTTTCGCAGCCTCAGCGCCCCAGATAGTTGAATCTTTTCTTGCCAACCTGCTAGAAATTAAATTTAAGGCGCTCTTGTTAACTAAAGACCCATTAAATCCAGATATTTCAAGCAAGTGCAGCTCTTTCAACAACGCCTATTAGTTCAATCCATGGCTTAATAAATTTGTCGATGCCTTCAACTTCAAGCTTCAGAGCAATTTCTTCAATATCAATTCCAATATCTTTGAGCTGATTCAAATGATCCTGTGAGTGTGAATATCGACCACTTATGGTGTCTCCACTAAACTTGTTGCTAGTCCGCACTGAATTTAAAGTATTTTCTGGCATTGTATTAACGGTTTGGTTGGCTATTAAATCCATTACGTACAAGGTTGGATCATATGTAGGATCTTTGACGCCGGTAGAAGCCCAAAGTGGTCTCTGCAAATTCCCGCCTTTGGCCGATATTTTCTGCCAGCGAGCGCTTTCTCTAATTTCGCAAAAATGTTTATAAGCCAGTCTGGCATTTGCCAATGCGGCCATACCTCGCAATCTTCCTTGATTGACCGAGTCAAGACGTGAATCTATTTCGGTGTCGACACGACTAACGAAGAAAGAGGCAACTGAATGAATTGTTGAAATTTCTAGACCTTTTTCCAGGCGTTCCTCTAGGCCAAGAAGATATGACTCCAGTACCTCTTGATAGCGTTTTACCGAGAAGATAATTGTGACATTAACGCTTATTCCGGCAGCGGTTAAAGTTCGGATTGCAGTTAGACCTTCAATAGTCGCTGGTACTTTTATCAAGACGTTTGGCATTGCAACTTTTTCCAAGAGGAAAATAGCTTGCTTTACTGTTTCATCTGCAAGGCGGGCGAATCTCGGATCTACTTCGATACTTACTCGACCGTCTACACCATTAGTATTTTCAAAAACCGGCAGGAATACTTCGCAGGCATTTCTGACATCTGATGTAGTAAGTTCAGTGATAATTTCCTCAGGATTCAATCCTTTGCGCGCAAGTGCTGCAATATCTTCTTGGTAGAGCGAAGAATTAGCGATTGCAGCAGAGAAGATTGCTGGATTGGTGGTTACTCCCACGACATGACTGGAATCGATTAAGTCCTTTAGATAAGTCGCCGTGCCATTTTTCTTAAGTCGTTCTCGGGATAGATCATCTAGCCAGATAGAAACTCCCGCCTTTGAAATTTCTTCAAGTGACAAGTTCGTTTCCGCCCTATTTAGCTTTTGATTTTTCTAGAGAACGCTTAGCGGAGGCAACTACATTTTCGACGGTAAATCCAAATTCGGTAAATAATTTTGTATGAGATGCAGAAGCGCCGAAATGATCGATAGAAACGATTTCGCCTTTTTCGCCCACATATTCGCGCCAGCCCATCTTGATACCAGCTTCAATGCTAACCCGAGCTTTGATATCCGGTGGCAGAACTTTCTCTTGATAATTTTGAGGTTGACGTGCAAACCACTCTAGAGAAATTGCGCTAACAACCTCTGCCTTGACGCCCGATTTAGCCAATTCTTCCGCTGCAGATAAAGCAAGAGAAACTTCTGAACCGGAGGCAATGAGAATTAAGTCAGGATTTGAAATTCCAAGAAGCGGATAGGCGCCTTTTGCCGCATTCTCTGCAGAGCTAACTATCTTTCGATCTAACACTGGGAGGTTCTGCCTGGAAAGTATTAGCGCGGCAGGTCTACTATTTCGAATGATTTCTCGCCACGCAATTGAAACCTCATTTGCATCAGCGGGTCGGATTACATCAAGTCCTGGAATCGCGCGCAGAGAAGCTAGATGCTCAATCGGCTGGTGTGTTGGTCCGTCCTCGCCAAGACCAATTGAATCGTGCGTCCAAATAAAAGTTACTGGCAGCTGCATTAGCGCAGATAATCTGACCGCTCCGCGCATGTAATCACTAAATACTAAGAATGTGCCGGCGAAAGGTTTTAGTCCGCCATGAAGAGCCATTCCATTAATAATTGCTCCCATTGCATGTTCGCGAATTCCAAAGAAAATATTTCTGCCGGAAGGATTAGCACCTGGCATTTTCGAGCTAGCCGGAAGAAAAGCTCCGCCACCTTCAATGTTCGTGTTATTACTTTCGGCCAAGTCCGCGGATCCGCCGAGCATTTCTGGAAATTTTCCTGCTAATTTATTAATTACTTCACCAGAAGCTTTTCTGGTCGCTATCTCTTTCCCGCCTTCGAAATGAGGGAGCGCGGTTTCCCAATCCGCTGGAAGATCATTATTACGGAGACGTTCTAGGAGTGCGGCACCTTCTGGATTTGAAGCCTGCCATTTATTAAATTCTTTTTCCCAAGCATCGCGAGATGCTTGACTGCGATCAATGACTTTACGAACGTGATTTTCAATCTCTATTGGAAAATAGAAATCTTCAGCAGGTAGGCCCAATTCAATTTTCGTGGCGGCTACCTCATCGGAACCGAGAGCTGATCCGTGCGATTTTGCGGTATTTCTTGCTTTAGGTGCTGGCCATGCAATAACACTTTGCAGGCGAATTAAGGTTGGGCGATTAATTTCTTTGCCCGCATTTACCATCGCTTCTTCGAGTGCTTCTCGATCAACATCGCCATTCGTTTTTGCGGGAACTTCAATTACATTCCAGCCGTACGATTTGTAGCGAGCGCTTACATCTTCAGTGAATGCATGATGCGTATCACCGTCAATTGAAATTCGATTATCATCATAAATTACCTTTAAATTCCCAAGTGCCTGAGTTCCTGCAAGTGATGAAGCTTCAGCGCTTACACCCTCTTGAATATCGCCATCGCTACAAATTACCCAGATATTGTGCGCAAAAATACTTGAATGAAAATCATTATTAGGATCAAGAATTCCTTGTTTGTAGCGAGCAGCTATCGCCATTCCTACTGCATTGGCAATTCCTTGCCCGAGAGGCCCAGTAGTTGTTTCAACTCCTTTTGTATGACCAAATTCGGGATGGCCAGGTGTAAGCGAGCCCCAAGTTCTAAATGCCTTCAAGTCATCAATGGTTAATCCATACCCACTAAATAGAAGTTGGATGTAAAGAGTAAGAGAGGAATGTCCGCACGAAAGAATAAATCTATCCCGGCCAATCCATTCGGGATCTTTTGGATCATGTTTTAGAAATCTTTGGAATAAGGTGTAAGCGACTGGCGCCAGTGACATTGCAGTCCCTGGATGGCCATTTCCAACCCGCTGAACTGAGTCCATAGCCAAGGCTCTTGCAACTGCAACCGCTCTATCGTCAAGCGCAACCCAGTCAGGAAGTTTCGTTACTGTGTTCATGTTCGGGTAAGGACATTACCTTTAATGACAATGTTCCAGGCTGATAGCCACACGATAATCGCCCCAAATATGTGGAAACCTACGATTAACTCAGGAAGGCCAGTGAAGTATTGAATGTATCCAACGCCCCCCTGTGCCAATGCGATGAGTAAGAAGCTCTGAACAGCGCGCCCCATTTGCATCCTAGTTTCACCTGATTCGCCAAGCTTGATCGAGATCAGTAGGGCGGCGGTAATTCCAAGCAAAGCAATGACTAAGTCGGCATGTATCCAGGCCATCGTTCGCGAATCGAGGTTAAATCGTTCTGCGGCACTATCTCCTGCATGTGGTCCGCTACCTGTTACAACTGTGCCAGCTACTATGACCAGAATAGAAAGTAGCAGGTGTAAATATGCAATTCGTTTACTTAGCGGTTTTAGAAAATGTGTAGTTGGAGTCTTTCCATGAACGCGCTGGCGCAATGAAAGTGCGGCGGCAATTAGCGCTATAGATAGTAAAAAATGTGCCGCAACAGTTGCGGGATTTAGACCAGTAAGAACTGTGATACCGCCCAATACGCCTTGAGCAAGAATTCCTAAAATTTGAATTAGGCCGAGTCTTATCCACTTGATTTTTATGATTTTCGGTTCTTTACTCTTAATGATTGCCAACATCAAAGCGAGCGCATTTAAGAATAAAACGAAAGTTAAGAGTCGATTTCCAAATTCAATCCAAGCATGAAGTGGAGCCTCAGGTTGATCAGGTGTGGGGATGTAGGAGCCTGGGGTGCATTCTGGCCAAGTTGAGCATCCAAGACCGGAACCTGTCAGACGCACAGATGCGCCTGTGACAACAATTGCAGATTGGGTCACCACCATTAACGTTGAAATGAATTTGAGAAATCGCCCACTCGCAACTTGCACCACAGGTAGAGCCTACGAGGCTCAACTGGCAGTGGTCGACGATTTAAGCAACAATTGCGTTGTGAAAACAGCCACCCATCGTGGGGTCGATTTAAAGACCCGCGACTTAGTCGCGCGCACCATTCTGGAGTCCGGCCCATCTACAGCGGTAGCCCTTGCTAAACGTCTAAAACTTACGCCAGCTGGTATCCGACGTCATTTAGATTCATTAATCAGCGATGGAATTTTGGAGGAACGCGAGCCACATATTCGAAGCGCACGCTTACGCGGCCGTCCATCCAAAGTTTTCGTTTTAAGCGATCGCGGACGTGAGAATTTTGAACATTCTTATGACGACTTAGCAGTTGCAGCCCTTCGATATCTCGAAAGTCAAGGTGGCGAACATCTGATAAATGGATTTGCTCGATATCGCGCAGAAGAGATGCAGCGAAAGGCTGAAACAAAATTGGGCGAATCTGCGCGAACAAGTTTTGAAAGTAGGGCCACTTCGCTCTCTAAATTCTTGAGCAAAGAAGGCTATGCAGCAAGCACTCACTCGCATGCAGCAGGAATTGAACTATGTCAGCATCATTGCCCAATCGCACACGTTGCTGCTGTGTATCCGCAATTATGTGAAGAGGAAACCAAAGCACTTTCCGCAGTGCTAGGAACACATGTTCAAAGATTGGCAACAATCGCACATGGCGATGGAGTCTGCACAACGTTCATACCAACAAAGTTAAAGAAAACAGCTAACGCGAAAAGAAAAGGGTGATCAAGCGATGAGTCAAACAACACATCCCGAGCTCGAAGGAATTGGCAAGTACCAATATGGCTGGGCAGATAAAGATCTTGCGGGAGCTCAGAGCAAGCGAGGCCTCAATGAGGAAGTTGTTAAAGACATCTCGGCGAAAAAAAGTGAACCACAGTGGATGCTTGATCTACGCTTAAAAGGGCTATCGCTGTTCGATAAAAAGCCACTTCCTAATTGGGGATCTGATTTATCGACAATCGATTTTGACAATATTAAGTACTTCGTTCGCTCTACCGAAAAACAAGCCAAATCATGGGAAGAATTACCCGAAGATATTAAGAACACTTATGACAAATTGGGAATTCCAGATGCAGAACGTCAAAGATTAGTTGCCGGCGTAGCCGCGCAGTATGAATCAGAGGTTGTTTATCACTCAATTCGTGAAGATCTAGAGCAACAAGGTGTAATTTTCTTAGATACGGATACAGGTTTGCGGGAACATGAGGAACTATTTAAGGAATACTTCGGAACTGTTATTCCTGTCGGCGATAACAAGTTTGCAGCGCTAAATACTGCGGTCTGGTCCGGTGGATCTTTCATTTATGTACCTAAGGGAGTTCATGTTGAAATTCCATTGCAGGCGTATTTCCGAATCAACACAGAAAACATGGGTCAATTCGAAAGAACTTTGATTATTGCTGATGAAGGATCTTATGTTCATTACGTGGAAGGTTGCACAGCTCCAATTTATTCTTCCGATTCGTTGCACTCTGCGGTGGTAGAAATTATTGTTAAGAAGAACGCGCGAGTGAGATATACAACAATCCAAAACTGGTCTAATAACGTTTACAACTTAGTCACCAAACGAGCAACTTGCGCGGAAGGCGCAACTATGGAGTGGATTGATGGAAATATCGGCTCAAAGGTAACTATGAAATACCCAGCCGTCTTTATGATGGGACCTCATGCCAAAGGCGAAACACTCTCGATTGCTTTCGCTGGGCAAGGCCAACATCAAGATGCTGGCGCGAAGATGGTTCACGCTGCTCCATTTACTTCTTCAACTATTGTCTCCAAGTCAGTAGCCAGGGGAGGCGGTCGAACTTCTTATCGCGGCTTAGTGCAAATCCAAGAGGGAGCACATCACTCAAAGAGCACGGTCAAATGTGACGCGCTTCTAGTTGACACAATATCTAGATCCGATACTTACCCATATGTAGATGTTCGTGAAGATGATGTCGCAATGGGTCACGAGGCAACAGTCTCAAAAGTAAGCGATGATCAACTTTTCTATCTAATGTCTCGCGGCTTGACTGAAGATGAAGCCATGGCGATGATCGTTCGAGGATTTATTGAGCCAATCGCACGTGAATTGCCAATGGAATATGCACTCGAACTAAATCGACTTATTGAACTTCAGATGGAAGGGGCTGTTGGCTAATGTCTTTACCAACGAACTATCTAGCCCCTACCGGTCGAGAAGAAGCTTGGCGTTTTACTCCGCTAAAGCGGCTTGGCGGACTCCATGATTTGGCCACTTCGGTAACTGATCGCATTTCAATTGATTTAGTTGGACCGGCACGTCAAGGTTTTTCGGTTAAACAAGTTCCGGCAACAGAGTTACCGCCGTTTTCTAAAAGTGACGACGCAGTGGTTCAACGTTTGCGCTCCGAAGTAAAGTCAGTAACTCATTTACAAATTGAGAAGGAAGCTCTTATAGCTGACCCAATATTTTTCAAGCGAAATGCTTTTGGTGGTGCGGAGTTCTCTCGCTCTGTAATTACAGCGGGTTCTCATAGCAAGGCAACTGTTATTGTCGAGAATTCAGGTGATTCAATTCTTGGTGAGGAAATTGAGATAAAACTGGAAGCGGGAGCTCAACTTACGTTTATAACATTACAAGAGTGGGAGAGAAGTGCCGTACATCTTGGAAGACACCATGCGATTATCGGAAGAGATGCAACTTTTAATTCAATCACAGTAACAATTGGTGGCTCATTGGTGAGATTACTTCCAACAGTTGAGTATTCGGACCAGGGTGGAACTGCAGAGCTTCTTGGTCTTTACTTTGCTACTGATGGCCAACATCTAGAACATCGGGTACATGTAGAGCACGGAATACCAAATGGAAAATCGCGGGTTACTTATAAGGGAATTCTCGCGGGCGAAGAGGCTCGGACAGTTTGGATTGGCGATGTTTTCATTCGCGGTAATGCGGAAGGCACTGACACTTACGAACTCAATAAGAATCTCTTATTGACCGATGGTGCCAGAGCTGACTCTGTTCCAAATCTCGAAATTGAAACGGGCGAAATAGTTGGAGCCGGACATGCCAGTACGACTGGTCGGTTTGATGACGAACAACTTTTCTACCTCATGTCTCGAGGCATTCCAATGGCGGATGCTCGCCGATTAGTTATTCGCGGATTTTTTGGAGAGATAATTGCGAAAATTGGAAATAGCGATGTTGAAGATAGATTGATGAATCGTGTAGATGAGCAACTTGCGAAAGTAGGCGAGTAAATGTCTATTTCTATACCCTTGTCTGATTTGGCTCCAGGAAAGCCGGTAAAAATACAGGTTGGCGAAAAGGAAGCTTGTGTAGTCCGAATCGAGAGCGAAGTATTTGCAGTATCTGACATGTGTAGCCATTCAGAAGCTTCACTTTCAGAAGGCGAAGTCTCCAATCATAAGATCGAGTGCTGGTTGCATGGCGCTGAGTTTGATTTAAGGACGGGTGCAGCGCTTACTCCGCCAGCAACCGATTCGCTAGAAGTCTTTTCAGTAACCCTAGATGGAAACACCGTAACAATTTCAGAAAATGCCAGGACGAACTAAGGAGAAATAATGTCAACGTTAGAGATCAAGAATTTACAAGTTGGAGTTGAAACCGAGTCTGGCATCACTGAAATTTTGCGTGGCGTGGACTTAACCATCAAATCAGGCGAAGTGCATGCAATCATGGGGCCAAATGGTTCCGGCAAATCAACGCTTGCATATTCCATTGCCGGACATCCGAAGTACACAATCACAGGCGGAACCGTCACGCTCGATGGTGCAGATGTCTTAGAGATGAGCGTTGATGAAAGAGCAAAGGCTGGACTCTTCCTTGCGATGCAGTACCCAGTTGAAGTGCCAGGAGTTTCAGTTGCCAATTTCTTGCGAACTGCTGCAACAGCGCTAAGAGGCGAGGCGCCAAAAGTCCGTACCTGGGTTGGCGAAGTTAAAGAGGCAATGTCAAAACTTGCTATGGATCAATCGTTTGCTGAACGTAGCGTTAATGAAGGTTTTTCAGGTGGTGAGAAGAAGCGTCACGAGATTCTTCAAATGGAGCTCTTAAAACCGAAAATCGCGATTCTTGATGAAACAGATTCTGGTCTTGATGTTGACGCACTGCGAATCGTCTCAGAAGGTGTCAACCGGGTAAAAGCAGAACAGAATCTTGGAATTATGTTGATCACTCACTATACGAGAATCTTGCGATATATCCGTCCGGACTTTGTTCACGTTTTCGCTGGTGGCAAAATTGTGGAAGAAGGTGGGCCAGAACTAGCCGAAAGACTTGAAGAAAAGGGCTACGCAGAATACGTAAAGGCCTAAGAGTGTCAAAAGTGCTTGATGTAAAACTCATTAAGTCGGATTTCCCAATCTTTAATCGTCGGATTAGAGATGATCAAAAGCTGATTTATTTGGACAGTGCAGCAACTTCACAGAAACCCGAAGTAGTTGTAAATGCCGAGAGAGATTTTTACTTCAACCACAATGCTGCTGCGCATAGAGGAGCTCATCAATTAGCCGAAGAAGCAACTGAGCTCTTTGAGAATTCCAGAAGCATTACAAGTCGACTCATCGGCGCAGGGAATCAGGATGAAATCGTCTTTACTAAATCGGCAACAGAGGGGATAAATCTAGTTGCCTACTCATTGAGTAATGCCGAAAAGGGCTCAAAGTTCCACATAAAAGAAGATGACGAAATCGTAGTCTCTGAGATGGAACATCACGCCAATTTAGTACCTTGGCAAGAATTAGCTCGTCGCACTGGAGCTAAACTTCGTTGGTTCAAAGTTACCGATGAAGGAAGATTAGATCTCAGCGATTTAGATCAAATCATAAACGCCAAAACTAAATTGATTGCATTAACTCAGCAATCTAACGTCTTGGGAACTATCAATAATTTGCAGGAAATATCGGCTAGAGCAAAGTCTGTAGGCGCCCTTTTTCTAGTAGATGCCTGCCAGTCAGTGCCGCACTATCCAATAGATGTAATCGAACTTGGTTGCGATTTCCTAGTCTTCTCAGGACATAAAGCATTAGGTCCAACCGGTGTTGGAGTTCTTTGGGGAAGAAAAGATCTTTTGGATGAGATGCCGCCTTTTCTAACGGGTGGATCAATGATTGAAACTGTCACGATGGAGAGTTCAACATATCTTGACGCTCCAAAACGTTTCGAAGCCGGAGTTCCAAATATGGCTCAAGCTGTCGGTCTTGCGGCAGCTATAACCTATTTGCAAAAGATTGGTATTGAAAATATTCATGAACATGAAATGCGATTAACGAAATTGGCTATTGATGGCCTTGTTCAAATCGATGGCGTATCAATTATTGGACCTGCGGATTTAACTAATAGGGGAGCAGTAGTTTCTTTTGCTGTGGATGGTATACATCCGCATGATATTGGACAGGCTTTAGATCAATATGGCATAGCAGTTCGAACTGGCCATCACTGTGCTTGGCCGCTTATGAAGAGGTTCAACTCAGTTGCAACAACTCGTGCTTCGTTCTACCTCTACAACGATTTAGCGGATGTTGAGGCTCTGCTAGATGGAGTAAATCGAGCAATTAACTTCTTTCGTGGTAAGTAATTATGGAACTAGATAACCTGTATCAAGAAGTGATTTTGGATCACTATAAACGACCAAAGAATAAAGAACTAAAGCCAAATCCGACTGTCCAAGTCCACCATGTAAACACTAGCTGTGGTGATGAAATCACCCTTAATCTAAAACTCTCAGAAGACTTCGTAGAATCTGTAACTTGGATCGGTGTAGGTTGTTCAATTTCTCAAGCCAGCACTTCTGTGATGTCAGAATTACTTACAGGTAAGACCACTTCAGATGCATTAGAACTGGTAGATGAGTTTCAAAGAATGCTTCAAAGCAAAGGAAGTGATCTAGGAGATGAATCAAGACTTGAAGATGGAGTGGCATTTGCTGGGGTTGCTAAATTTCCGGCTCGTGTAAAATGTGCTCTACTTGGGTGGATGGCTTTTAAAGACGCTGTCTCTCAAGGCTTAGAGAGGAAGATTCAATGACAAACAAAGCTTCACTTGCAGATGTTACAGAAGCGATGAAAGATGTCATTGATCCTGAACTTGGTATTAATGTCGTTGATCTTGGTTTAATTTACGATGTTGCAATCGACGACGAGAATATAGCAACTTTAGACATGACGCTTACCTCGGCTGCTTGCCCGTTACAAGATGTAATTGAGGATCAAACTCGTTCTGTTCTTCAAGATCTTGTAAATGATGTCCGTATCAACTGGGTATGGATGCCGCCATGGGGTCCAAACAAGATTACTGATGATGGTCGCGAACAACTTCGTGCTATCGGATTCACCGTCTAAAGTAATCTAAGAAGCCAGTACAGTTATGGCGTGTCTCAACATGCCATGTGGATGTCTCTTCGCTCTTTAACTTCTGATCAAACGGTAAAGGAGCAAAAGCTAAAAAAGGGCACAGTCTCTCGAATATTCTCCTATGCAAAACCTTATAAAAGATCAATTATATTTTTTCTCATAACAGTCGTTATTGACGCAGTTCTAGTAGTCGCCAGCCCTTTAATATTGAAGAAGCTAATCGATGAAGGCGTAATTCCTGGTGACTCCAATCTGGTTACGCGCATGGCATTATTAGTTGGACTTATCGCAATCGCAGATGCGATATTTAGCTTGATTGGCCGTTGGTTCTCTTCAAGAATTGGCGAGGGTTTAATTTATGACTTGCGTTCAGAAGTTTTTGGACACGTGCAAAGACAGTCAATAGCGTTCTTCACTCGCACGCAAACAGGAGCTTTGATATCAAGAATCAATTCAGATGTTATCGGTGCGCAACAGGCGTTTACCAGCACTCTATCGGGAATAGTTAGCAATGTTTTAACCCTCTTACTTGTTGCTGGCGCGATGTTCTCTCTTTCTTGGCAAATCACGATATTCTCATTATTACTCTTACCGATTTTCCTCCTTCCAACACGATGGATTGGCAGGAAATTACAAGGACTTACTCGCGAATCTTTTGGCGTGAACGCCGAAATGTCTACAACCATGTCGGAGCGTTTCAATGTCGCAGGTGCATTGCTAGTAAAGCTTTATGGTGATTTCGAAAAAGAAAAAGCCGAATTCTCTAAGAAAGCACGAAAAGTTGCAGATATAGGTATTTCGATTGCTTTACTTCAGCGATTCTTCTTTATTCTATTGACTTCTATTGCTGCAGTCGCAACGGCGCTTGCCTATGGCGTTGGTGGTAATCTGGCTGTAAATAAAGAAATTACGCTTGGAACTTTGTTAGCGATAACAACCCTTCTAGTGCGCTTGTATGGACCTTTAACTGCACTATCGAACATTCGCGTGGATGTGATGACAGCCTTAGTTTCTTTTGAAAGAGTATTTGAGGTTCTCGATTTAGAGCCCATGGTGCGCGATAAGCCCAAAACCGTTGATATTTCAACTTCACAGCTCTCCATCAGCTTTGAAAACGTGCACTTTACCTATCCGAAAGGGAGTGAGATTTCGCTTGCCTCCCTTGAATCTGCGGCACGAGAAGCACAAATGGAATCAGGTGAAATTCTTAAAGGAATTACTTTTGAGATTCCCGCCGGAAAAATGACGGCCCTAGTTGGTTATTCCGGTTCTGGAAAATCCACCATAAGTAGTTTGATTCCAAGACTCTATGACGTGACCTCCGGTTCTATAAAAATTAATGGAACCGATTTACGTGATTTCCGATTAAAATCTTTACGTAATGCAGTAGGAGTGGTGACGCAAGATTCACATATGTTCCATGAATCAATTGCGGCAAATCTAAGGTATGCAAAACCTGAGGCAACGGAAGATGAGCTAATAGCGGTATGCAGATCAGCACAGATTTGGGATTTTGTGAAGACTCTTCCAAATGGTTTGGAAACTATTGTTGGAGACAGAGGTCATCGGTTATCAGGGGGCGAGAGACAAAGACTTGCGATTGCTCGACTACTTCTCAAATCGCCACAAATTGTTATTCTTGACGAAGCTACTGCACATCTGGATTCTGAAAACGAAGCCTTAGTGCAATCTGCATTAAACGAAGCTCTACAAAATCGCACCAGCCTGGTAATTGCGCACAGACTCTCGACAGTGCATCACGCTGATCAGATTATTGTTTTGGATTCTGGAAGCATTGTTGAAAAGGGAAGGCATGAAGAATTGATATCAGCAAAAGGCGCATATGCTGATTTGTACAATCGGCAAGTATTTGCGAGCAAATGATTATTGATTTTTTCTAGAAAGTCCTCTAGCTCTTAATTCTTCACGCACTACAAGGAACCATCCAAAAAGTACAAAGATGGCAAAGAGCGCCCATTGCACTGTGTAAGCCAAATGTGGACCTGCGCTTAGTTCAGGCAACATAGTTGGATTCTCAGGGTCAAAGGTTTGGTTGGATGACGTAATTAAGTCAATATAGAAATCCTCTGTACTAATAGATTGAGAGTTATTCCATTTCTGAAGAGTTGATTTTCCATCTGAATTTGGAACTGCGAAAACAGTTCCAGAGATTTGTTTTTCTATATTTTCATATCTAACTCGTCCCGTAATTGAAACTCGTTGAGTGTTTACTTTCGAGACAATCGGTGGTGTTTTAGCATCAGGCCCAGGCTCTACCCAGCCACGATCAATCCAATACTTCTTACCTATTTCCGAAATAAATAGAGTGACAACTCCAAAACCATACTGACCATTGTTATATCGATTTCTAACTAAAATCTCACGTTCCGGAACAAAACTACCTTCCAGCATGACTTCACGCCAGGCAACAGATTGACTATTCATTTCAAGAAGGTCTGTTTCCGCAATAGATGGCTTGGCAATATTTGCTTCTATCAAAGCATTAAACGAGCTACGCGCCAGATGTCTGTCGTATTGCCATTGAGCCGCTCTTAAGCAGAGCGCAATCAGTAGAATTGCAAGTAAGGAAATACCAAAAAGTTTTTTCATCTACCAATTTCGCGACGACGATTAAAGAGAAGTTTAGTTTCTCCTTTTATTGTTTCTCGTCCTGCATTGGCGACAATCACGGATATGTACGGAAGCGTGACAGCCCCAATCAGAAAGAACCAGCGATAAGGGCTTGGCGTAAAGACTGCTAAGAGAAAGCAGGCAGTTCTGATCATCATTGAGTAGAAATATTTCCGTTGGCGGGCAGGAATATCTTCTGATAAGCCAGTTTGGGCTTCGGTAATTTTGTGGATCTCTGGATTTTCCCGCACGGGGTAACGCTAGATGGATTCATGGACCTTCGCATATCGTGCGGATTTGGCTACGCGTGGAAAATGCCGGTAATCTTGAGGTATTGGTCAACCGACCAAGATGAAGTGGAGCTAGCCGCTCCCACCTCCTCATATATAGGTGAGCTGGTCAAGACGGGATCTTCTGTTTTGCGCGGCGCTCTCTCATCCGAAATTTGAAAGGGATAGTTATCAGCGCAATTGAGCCAAGAATCAATGATCGAATTCGCGTACCTGAAATTCGTTTGATTGGCGCGGCAGGTGAGCAAGTTGGAGTTGTTGCAACAGAAGTTGCTTTAAAGCTGGCAGAAGAAGCCGGTTACGATCTCGTTGAGATTGCTCCAGAAGCTCAACCACCTGTCTGCAAAATCATGGATTTTGGAAAGTACAAGTATGAGATTGCTCAAAAAGCACGAGAAGCTCGACAAAATCAAACCCACATCGTTGTAAAGGAAATTCGAATGGGTTTGAAAATCGAGAATCACGATTACGAAACGAAGCGAAATCATATTGAAAAATTCTTACTCAGTGGCGACAAAGTAAAAGTAACTGTTCAATTCAAGGGTCGCGAACAAACAAGACCGGAGATGGGGTTCAGACTTTTGCAACGACTTGCAGAAGACGTCGCAAATTCAGGATTCGTCGAGTTCTCTCCGAAACGAGAGGGCAGAAGTATGACGATGGTGCTTGGTCCGCTTAAGAAGAAGAGCGAAGCTGCAGCAGAGGCGAAGCGTCGCGCTGCCGCAGTTAAGAACGAAGCAAAGTAATTTAGGTTCAAGTAAGGATAAGGAGCAGAAATGCCAAAGATGAAGACACACAGCGGAGCGAAAAAAACTTTCCGCGTTACCGGCTCTGGAAAAGTAATGCATGAGAGAGCAGGTAAACGTCACTTGCTTGAGCGAAAGTCATCAAGACTTACTCGCCGCCTCTCGAAGGATGCAACTGCAAATGATCGAAATTCGTTTTCTGCCAAGCGCTTGCTTGGTCTGAAGTAAGGGGGCGTAAAAGATGGCTAGAGTAAAGCGCGGAGTACACGCAGCTAAGAAACGTCGTACCGTTCTCGAGCGTGCCAGCGGATATCGTGGTCAGCGTTCGCGTCTATTCACGAAGGCGAAAGAACAAGTAACTCATTCGATGATCTATGCGTTCAATGATCGCAAAGATAAGAAAGGCGATTTTCGCCAACTTTGGATCACCCGTATCAATGCAGCTGCTCGGGAAAATGGCATTACCTATAATCGCCTAATCCAGGGACTCAAGAGCGCTGGAGTAGAAGTAGATCGCAGAGTTCTCTCGGATCTGGCTACTAATGATCCAAAGGCGTTCGCTCAGCTTGCAGAACTAGCGAAGAAGAACGTAAAGGTTTCTTAAAGGTGATTACGAGCCTTCACTCGCCACATGTAATGGCAGTGAAGGCTCTTCTTGGTTCAAGAAGCAGCAAAGAGCGTCGTAATTCTGGTCGTTATGTAATTGAAGGTGCTCAGAATGTAAATTCCGCGATTGCCAATGCGCCAGAATCCGTAGAGAAAATTTACTTTACCTCCGAGAGTCGAGATCGAATCAACTCGTCTTCATGGAATGGCGAACTAATTGAGGTTGCGCCCAATGTAATGAAAGCTATGTCCGACACTGTCACGCCGCAGGGCATAGTTGCAGTAGCAAAGATTTTCGATTCTGATCTTTCACTCAGTAGCTTAAAATCACTTAAGAATCCCAGAATTGCATACTTCTGGGAGATTCAAGATCCGGGCAACGCGGGAACTGCAATCAGAGCTGCTGATGCTTTTGGTTTTGACCTGGTTATCTTTTCGGAGAATTCGGTTGATGCGTATAGCCCAAAGGTAATTCGATCTACTGCTGGTTCATTTTGGAATTTACCTGTTCTTGAAGATATTACAGGAGAACAAATACTCGATTTATCCCAAAGCCTAAACATTCGAATCTTTGCAACTTTTGCAGAGGCTGATCTTTCGCTAAAGGATGCGGCATTCTCTTGCCGCGAAGAAGGCTCAATCTGGATTTTTGGTAACGAAGCGCGGGGCATCCCGGACTCTCTAGTGGCCACTTTAGAACCCATAAAAGTTGCAATACCAATGACAGGTGGCGCAGAAAGCTTAAATTTGGCGACGGCGGCCTCAGTTGTTATGTATGCCGTGGCTAATACCTAATTGCCACAGTCTTCAAAAGCATCGTTAGTAGAATCTCCAGGTGTCTTCCGTGAGTATTGATCCTGCTGATATCGAGAAGCTTCAGGTTGAAGCGATATCAGCGATAAGTGAATGCAAAACCCTAGAAGAGCTTAAGGAAGTTAAGTCAGCTCATGTAGGCGATAAGTCACCAATTGCGAAAGCAAATCAAAGTCTTGGAAAACTCCCAATTGAATCCAGAGCCTCCCTTGGCAAAGTCATTGGATTAGCGCGTGCCAACATCAATCAAGCCTTTGCAGATCAAGAGAAATTTTTAGAATCCCAGCGCGATACCGTTTCACTACAAAAAGAGAAAGTTGATGTTTCAATCTCGCCGAGGCGCAAAAAACTTGGTTCTCTCCATCCCTTGACTTCGTTACGTCACGAAATTGAAGATCTTTTTCTTGGAATCGGTTATCAAGTTGCTGAAGGTCCAGAGCTTGAATCTGGTTGGCTGAACTTCGATGCTCTTAATATTCCTGAAGATCATCCAGCAAGAACCATGCAAGACACATTTTTTGTTGAACCATTAAAGTCAAATTTAGTTCTTCGCACTCACACCTCTCCGGTACAGATTCGCACGATGTTAGAAAAGAAACCACCCATCTACGTAATTTGCCCTGGACGTACTTTTCGCTCTGACGACTTAGACGCAACCCATACGCCTGTATTCAATCAAGTTGAAGGTTTAGTCATAGATAAGGGAATCACTATGGCGCATCTAAAGGGCACTTTAGATTTTTTTGCTTCACAAATTTTTGGCAAAGAAGTAAAAACAAGAATTCGTCCATCTTATTTTCCATTCACAGAACCAAGCGCGGAAGTCGATTTCTTCTTCAATGGACGTTGGATTGAATGGGGTGGATGCGGATTGGTAAATCCAAAAGTCTTAAGGGCGTGCGGAATAAACGAAAAAGAGTATTCTGGATTTGCATTTGGGATGGGACTTGAAAGAACTTTGATGGTTCGCAATGGAATAACAGATATGCACGATATTGTCGAAGGCGATATTCGCTTTTCGCAACAGTTCGGAAGCGGGATTCGATGAAAATTCCTCTTTCTTGGATTAGAGAATTTGTTTCGATACCGAAATCGATTGGTATAGACCAGATCACCGCAGCGTTTGTCCGAATTGGATTCGAGGTCGAAGGTGTATTCAATCCGGCTGAAAGTATTTCCGGTCCATTACAAGTAGGAACCGTCAAAAGCATCGAGGAACTTGCTGGTCATAAGAAACCGATTCGATATGTGGGATTAGACCTAAATGAAAAAAATATTAGATATGTAATTTGTGGTGCAACTAATTTTAAGGTAGGCGATCAAGTCGTAGTAGCACTTCCCGGATCAGTATTACCGGGCGGTTTTGCCATTTCCGCAAGAGAGACTTATGGAAAATTAAGTGATGGGATGATTTGTTCCTCAAGAGAACTTGGCTTGAGCGATGAGCACAGCGGAATCATTGTCCTGGAAAAGACGTTCAAAAATGGTAGCGATGCGCTTGTAGCAATTGGCGCAAATGACTCAATATTCGATATTTCCATTAATCCGGATCGCGGTTATGCAATGTCCGTTAGAGGACTATCTAGAGAATTAGCAATGGCTCTTAACGTGCCATTTAAAGATTATGACTTTAAGAAATTGAATAGAACTTTGACACAAAAAGCAAAACCAAAATCAGGCAAGAAAGTTCAAGTTGAGATTGCCGACAAGACGGGAGCGGACCATATATTTGTTCGCACTCTTGTCAACTATGACGTTAATAGAAAATCACCATCATGGATGACAAGTCGACTAAATCAATGTGGAGTTCGTTCAATATCTTTGGCTGTTGATGTAACAAATTACGTAATGTTGGAACTTGGCCAGCCTCTGCACGCTTTTGATGCATCTAAAATTAAGGGTAAGTTAATTGTGCAACGGGCAGGTAAATACGGTGAGATTCGCACCCTTGATGGACAAAAACGAAAACTTTCGCCTGCGGATTTATTGATTGCCGATCAAAATGGACCCTTGGCTCTTGCAGGAATTATGGGTGGGCTAGAAAGCGAAATCGTTGGCACAACGAAGGAAATTGCGCTAGAAGCGACTCACTTTAACTCTCAAGTGATCGCGCAAAATTCACGTAGACATATGTTGACTTCAGAAGCGTCCCGACGTTTTGAAAGGGGAGTCGATCCGCAGCTTGCCGAGCTCGCGTCAGCAAGAGCAGCACAATTGTTAATTGATTTGGGCGGGGCAACTTATGTTGGCGCTACTTCAAAAGGAGTTATTCCAAAAATTTCCGCTATTTCATTGGTCCCGAAAGAAATCTCCCAGCTCGTTGGAACAAATTATTCTGTTGCAGAAATTAGCAGAGCATTACTTGCAATCGGTTGCAAGATTTCAAAAGCAAGGAATATTTGGCGTATTACGCCTCCAAGCTGGCGACGGGATTTAGAAAATATTGCTGACTTATCGGAAGAAGTTGCAAGATTCTATGGCTATGACCGAATTCCCTCGGTACTTCCACATCCACAAACAGGGGATCGATCTGGTCTTACTTATTTGCAAAGGCGCAGGCGCGATATTTCTCTAAGCTTGGCTCAAAGGGGTTTTACTGAAGTTCAGAATTATCCATTTACGAATGAGAAAGAATTGAAAGTGTTCGGTTTTACTGGAGATCGAGCAAAAGCTTTTCGAATCGCTAATCCAATTTCAGACGAGTATCCATTATTGCGAACTCATCTCTCACCTGGATTACTTGCTACAGCAAAACGGAACCTTGACAGGGGTGCCAAGTCTGTAGCGCTCTTTGAAAGTGGATTGATTTTCAGAGATATCAAGCCTCTCAAGGAATCCATTTCACCTGCGACAATCAAGAGACCTACAGATAAAGAAATATCCGCTATTTATGAGAACGTTCCATTTCAATCTTTACATATTGGCGCAGTAGCCGTCGGCGAGATTGAGGAATCAGGCTGGTGGGGCAAGGGTCGTATAACTTCATGGCAAGATGCAGTCGAGATAACCGATGCTTTGCTCGGGGAAATTGTTGAAGATTTCACAATCAAGAACACTGAACTTGCGCCTTGGCATCCTGGTAGATGCGCTGAATTTATTGTCGACAATAAAGCGGTAGCTCATGCTGGCGAAATACACCCAAGAGTATTGGAAAGTTTGGGTTTGCCTGAGCGAACGATCTTCTTTGCAATCGTCCTGGATGCACTGCCAAAACGCGAGCAAGTAAGAGCAAAACCAGTCTCAACTATGCCAGTGGCAATTCAAGATATTTCACTTTTCGTGCCGAAGCATGTTCCGGCAACAGAAGTTTCAAAAGCTTTAGTTAGCGGAGCGGGTCCGCTATTGGAGAGCATCGCACTCTTTGATCGATTTGAAAATGATTCTGATGAAATCTCGTTGGCCTTCACTTTGACTTTTAGGGCACCTGATCGGACCTTAACCAGCGAGGAAGTCTCTGTATTGCGAGAAAAAGCCGGCCAGTCAGCTGTATCGAAAATTGGAGCGCGCATAAGAGGCTAATGTATATTTATGCATAGATTTGCATTATTATGCATCAACTCGTAAACTGTAAAGATGAAAGTAGGCGTTGTAGGCGCAAGTGGTTATGCGGGAGGCGAACTCCTTAGGCTCCTTGCCCATCATCCTGAATTTGAAACTTCCTACATCTCTGCCGGATCCAATGCTGGGGAAGAAGTAACTTCCGTCCATAGCCACCTCACTTCATTTGCTGGAAGAAAGTTTTCAGAAACGAATACTGATGAAATTTCCGAACTAGATCTCGTATTTTTAGCATTGCCTCACGGTGAGTCCAAGAAAATTGTTGAAGGTATTCAATCAAATACAAAAATAGTTGATCTCGGCGCTGATTTTAGATTGAGCGATGAGCAGAGTTGGCTTAGATATTACGGTGGAGATTACGCAGGTAAGTGGATCTACGGATTACCTGAGCTTCCGGGGCAAAGAGAAAAAATTAAGAGCGCTACTCGTATTGCGAATCCAGGATGCTATGCAACAGCGATTACATTAGCAATGGCGCCGGCTTTACAAAAGGGTCGTGTAGAAAGTTCTGACATTGTCGCCGTAGCGGCAAGCGGAACAACAGGAGCAGGTAGATCAAATAAGGTTGGATTGAGCGCAAGTGAAATTATGAATTCATTGACTTCATATAAGTTTGGTGGCGTTCATCAACATATTCCTGAAATTGAAGAGAACCTACAAGCGATTTCTGCAGATAAGGTGAAAATTTCCTTCACGCCAGTTCTAGCTCCAATGCCCAGAGGAATATTGGCTACAGTTACAGCTAAATGTGATGAAAATATCGAAACTGTTCGAAAAGTTTATGAAGATGTATATCAAGATGAAAGTTTCATCAAAGTTCTTCCTGCAGGACTGATGCCAGAGACTTCTTCACTGACTGGATCTAATTCAGTCCACATTCAAGTTGCGATTGACGTAAACACTTCTCGATTAGTTGTATCCGCTGCAATTGACAATCTTGGAAAGGGTGCAGCGGGCCAAGCAATTCAAAATGCCAACTTGATAGCTGGTTTGCCAGAAGGTTTCGGCCTTTCCAGTATGGGATTAGGCCAATGAAATTCCCTAAAGGTTTTGTGGGCGCTGGAGTAAGCGCCGGATTGAAAAGGAGTGGTGGGAAAGATTTAGCTCTTATAGTCAATGAGGGACCGGAATTTTTTTGCACCGGAGTATTCACTTCCAATCAGGTGGTAGCAGCTCCCGTAATCTGGACAAGAAACTTGATGTCAAAAAATTCGATTCGAGCCGTCTTAATCAACAGCGGCGGAGCCAATGCTTGCACTGGTGAATCGGGTCTTGCAGACACGGAATTATCTGCCCAAAAGGTTTCAGAAAACCTAAACGTTGCCAAGAACGAAATTGCAATATGTTCGACTGGGATGATTGGCGTTCGACTGCCAATGAATTTGATAATTCCGGGTATCGAATCGGCTGCAAGGCAATTAGCAGATGATTCACTAAAAGATTGCGCGGACGCGATAATGACAACCGATTCCAAAAACAAAATATCTGAAACCAAGATTGGACCGGAGATACAGGTAATTGGATTTGCAAAGGGGGCAGGAATGTTGGCCCCCTCTTTAGCCACGATGATTTCTGTAATCATGACCGATGCAAAAGTCGATCCTAAAATCGCCGATCAAATCTTTGCGGAAGTTTGTGAAAAAACTTTTAATCGAATTGATTCGGATGGTTGTACTTCTACGAACGACACAGTCCTATTCCTAGCTTCAGGTGCTTCGGGCATTATGGCAGGTGAAGATGAACTACGTGAGGCGCTTTTTGCGGTAGCAGCAGACCTTTCTCGCCAGTTGATAAATGATGCTGAAGGAAATACAAAAGTAATTGAAATCAAGGTAGTAAACGCGAAAAGTGAACGCGATGCAGTTGAAGTAGGTAGATCTTGCGCGAGAAATAACCTACTTAAATGTGCGATACATGGCGAGGACCCCAACTGGGGTCGAGTCTTGGCAGCCATCGGTACCACTAATGCAGTTTTCGACCCGCAAAAGATTGATGTTTCACTAAATGGTGTACTCGTCTGCAAAGAGAGCCAATCTGCGCAAGACAGATCGTTAGTTGATTTAAGTGGCAGAGAAGTTCAAATCCTTATTGATTTACATTCAGGCAAGGAGAGCGCTTCGATTTTGACTAATGATCTTTCTGCCGATTACGTCCATGAAAATTCGGCGTATTCAACATGATTCTCATTAAACTTGGGGGCCATGCTTTAAGTGGTTCTACGAACTGGATTGATACCCTCAAAAAGCACTGGCTTAAAGGTACGAGGTTCGTAATTGTTCATGGCGGTGGACCACAAATTGATTTAGCGCTAAAAGCAGAGAAAATAGATTCGGAATTTCGTGATGGATTAAGAGTTACGAGCGAATCAGCCATGAAAATCGTCTCATCAACTTTGACTGGAACAGTTCAAAGGAGCATTGTTGATGATTTAAGGAGATTCAAGATTCCAGCCGTCGGTATTTCAGGTACAGATGGAGGAATCATCTCTGCTGTTCCTAAAGATAATGGAAAATATGGTCTGGTTGGTGATGTAACTTCAATAAATATAGATTTAATACAGCTACTATTGAATGGAGGATTCATACCAGTAATTTCTCCAATCGCCAGTGGTGAAAATGGCGAGAGTCTAAATGTAAATGCCGATATCGCTGCTGGTGCGATAGGTGGAACTCTCGAGGCTGACGAAGTAATCTTCATGACTGATGTTCCTGGAATTTATAGGAATTGGCCGGAGAAGAATTCAATTATTGAAAAAATCTCGATTGATGAACTTGAGTCAATGAGTTTTGTTGATGGCATGATCCCCAAAGTAGAAGCCGTTAGAAATGCGATTAATAGCGGCGCTAGTTCTGCAAGAATTATTGATGGCAAAGATGATGCAGCTCTGGAATTAGCTTTGCAGAATTTAGGTGGGACATGGATTCAAAAATAAGAAGGAGCAGATTCGCAAAACGCTGGACGCGAAGCATGCAAGCTACATATTCCACACCTAGATTGCTACTGTCTAAGGGCCAGGGTGCATATTTATTTGATTCGGAAGGATCAAAATATGTTGATCTCCTCGGCGGTATTGCAACGAATGCATTAGGTCATAATCATCCCAAGATCGTAAAAGCCATAAATTCACAAGTTAAGAAACTTGGTCATGTCTCGAATATTTATGCACACGACCCAGGGCTAGTGCTAGCTGAGAATTTATTAAAGATGACAGGGGATGATTCATCCCGGGTTTATTTCTGCAATTCAGGCACGGAGGCGGTAGAGGCAGCAATCAAGTTATCTAGATTAACGGGTAGAAAACAAATTATTTCTGCACATGGTTCATTCCATGGAAGGACCATGGGCTCGTTATCTTTAACTGCGCAACCAAAAAAACAAAATCCATTCAAACCTTTGCTTAAACATATTAAGTATGTGAAGTTCGGGGACCTTAAATCTCTGGAGAGAAAGATAAGTCGAAGAACAGCTATGGTCATCCTTGAGCCCATAATGGGTGAGGCGGGAGTCATCGTTCCGCCGAATGGATACTTGAAGGGCGCACGTGAACTTTGTTCGAAATACGGTGCTTTACTCGCCTTCGATTGTGTTCAAACTGGAATGGGCAGAACCGGAACTTGGTTCGGCTATGAACATGAAGGAATAAATCCCGACATCATCACATTGGCAAAAGGAATTGGCGGTGGTCTTCCATTAGGGGCGATGATCACTATCGGAGAGAAGAGCAACCTTTTCCAACCAGGTAGCCATGGAAGTACTTTTGGCGGTAATCCTATTTCTTGTGCAGCAGCAAACGCCGTAATCTCTGAAATCAAAGAGAAACGTTATCTGCTCTCAAATGCCAAAAAAGGTAAATCATTTAAGGAAAGTATTAAGAATATCTCTGGCGTAAAGGAAGTCAGGGGAAGAGGTCTTCTGATTGGAATTGAATTTACAAATCCAATAGCCGATAACGTGGTACTGGAAATGGAAAAAGCTGGATTCTTAATAAATTCTGTCAATCCAAACACAATTCGAATAGCACCTTCGTATTTGATCAAAGATAGCGACATCAAAAGATTTACTGAATCCCTCAGAGAAATCGTAGGAGGATCATTAAATGAGTAAAGCCCTATCGAGTGCAGCACGTCGAGCTCTGATTGTCTCTCTGATTAACAGGGGGCTCATTCGATCTCAAAAAGATTTAGTAAAACAATTGAACAAGGCTGGCGTTAAAGTAACCCAAGCTACAGCTAGTCGAGATTTGGAGACTATTGGTGCAGTACGCGGCCCAGATAACAACGGAGAAGTTCGCTACCAAATGCCTAATGAAATTAGCTCTAGTAATCCCTCAGAGCGTCCAATTAACAAGATTTCCAATAATCTTATTTTGAGAGTGGAAAGCAGTGGCAATTTAGTTGTAATTGGTACGCCACCAGGTGCTGCTCAAATGATTGGTGGATCGATAGATAGAGCAATGGCTAGGTACGAAATAAAGCAAGTTATTGGAACCATTGCAGGTGATGACACGGTTCTAGTGATTGCCAAATCAAGCAATGGAGGGGCCGTTGCTAAACGTGAACTTCTTTCTTTTTTTGACAAGAACATCGGCGCAAGTGGAAGGGTGGGTAAGAAGTAATGGCGCTCTGGGGTGGAAGATTTAACTCTGAAATTGATAATGCCATGTTTGCTCTTTCTCAGAGCACAGCTATTGATTGGCGATTGGCACCATACGACATCGCTGGCTCGCTCGCACATCTTGGCGCGCTAGAGAGAAACGCTTTGATTGATTCGAAATTGGCTGGTGAAATTCGAACTGCGCTTCTTGACATGATGAATGAATTAAGAAATGCAACTCTTAAACCAGACGTTAAAGATGAAGATGTTCATTCTGCACTGGAAAGAATCCTTATAGAAAGAGTTGGCCCGCAAGCCGGCGCGATTCGAGCTGGCAGATCAAGAAATGATCAAGTTGCTACAGATTTCAAGCTCTTTCTTTTGGATCATATGTTGCTTATCGGAGAAGAGTTGTTGAAATTGTCACGCGCCATTTTGACTCAGGCTTCGTCACATGTGAGAACTATTTCACCGGGATTTACCCACTTACAACATGCTCAGCCAGTCACATTTGGCCAAGAATTAGCTAAGCACGCTTTTGCAATTGAACGCGACCTGGACAGAATTGAGAATTGGCAGAGAAGAAGTAATTTTTCTCCACTGGGCGCAGGGGCGCTATCGGGAAGTTCACTTCCAATTTCGCCTGAACAAACATCGAAAACCCTCGGTTTCTCTAGTCCGATGTTAAACAGTATTGATGCAGTCTCAGATCGAGATTTTGCAGCTGAAGCACTATTTATACTCTCGCTAATTGGCGTTCATCTCTCTCGCATAGGTGAAGAGTGGGCAATCTGGTCGACTTCTGAATTTGGCTGGGCGATTCTGGATGATTCGTTTGCAACTGGATCTTCGATAATGCCTCAAAAGAAGAATCCAGATGTTGCTGAATTAGCGCGCGGAAAAGCGGGTCCATTAATAGGTAATCTCATTGGAATGCTCGTCACTTTAAAAGCATTACCTTTTGCCTACAATCGAGATCTACAGGAAGATAAAGCTCTAACTTTTTCTTCGGTTGATCACTTATTGAAATTGTTACCGGCTGTAACGGGAATGGTTGCGACTACGAAATTCAACATTGAAAAGATGCGCTCGAGCGCACCAGATGGCTTCAGTCTTGCAACCGAAATTGCTGACTACCTGGTGCGCAAAGGAGTGCCATTTCCGCAAGCGCATGAGGCGGCTGGAAAATGCGTGCAAATTTGCGAGAAGAAACGAATTGAATTAGACGAGTTAACCGATGCGGATTTTGCGACTGCGCATCCGCTTCTCGATTCAAAGGTTCGTTCCGTGCTAAATCTGGATAGTGCCGTATCTGCACGATCTTCTATCAATGGCACCTCAGAAATTTCAGTAACTAGCCAGATTGAAAGCGTGAAACGGGACTTCATCCGCCATGAGAAATGGATATCCGACGCCGCGAAACGTTTTTCGGGCATGATGAGCCAATGACCAGCGCACTTCTAGACGATTTAGAATGGCGTGGGTCTATCTCGCAGACAACTGATCGCAAAGAACTTGCTTCTTTTTTAGATAGCGGCAGCAGGACCGTTTACTTAGGAATTGATCCAACTGCTCCGAGTATTCATTTAGGCAACTTGGTCGCATTGACTGTGCTCCGCAGATTTCAATTAGCCGGACATAAACCAATTGCCCTTGTCGGAGGGGCTACGGGCCTAGTTGGAGATCCAAGTGGAAGAAATTCGGAGCGATCTCTTAATGATGAAACCGTTGTGGCGCAATGGGTGACTCGGATCCGAACTCAACTAGAAGGATTTTTGGATTTCACGGGCAAGAGTGCTGCCATTATGGCGAATAATCTCGACTGGACTGCGCCAGTATCTGCACTGCAATTCCTTAGAGATATTGGAAAACATTTCTCGGTAAATCAGATGTTGGCAAAAGAATCAGTTTCGGCTCGCTTGGAATCGGGTGGAATTTCTTATACGGAATTCTCATATCAAGTTTTACAGGCCTTTGATTACCTGGAATTGAATCGCAGAAATCAATGTGCCTTACAAATTGGCGGTAGCGATCAATGGGGAAATATCGTCGCTGGTGTTGATCTAATAAGGCGCGTGGAAGGCAAGAGTGCGCACGCTTTAACTATTCCTTTGATGACGAAGAGTGATGGTTCAAAGTTCGGAAAGACGGCAAGCGGAGCAGTCTGGCTGGACGCTGAGATGACTTCACCTTTTGCATTCTTTCAATTTTTCCTAAATTCGGATGACCGAGATGTAGAGAAATTATTAAAAGCTTTCTCCTTTAGACCAAGAAATGAAATTGAAGAATTACTTGAATCATTAAAGAGTAATCCAGGTGCGCGGGAAGCTCATCGAGCACTCGCTCGAGAGGTTACAACTTTAATTCATGGCGAAGATGAAACTAATCGCGTGGAAGAAGCAGCGAAGGCGTTGTTCGGACAGAGCGAGTTAAAAGAATTAGATGTGAAGACTTTACAAAGTGCTCTCTCTGAATTGCCTAAAGTTGAATTAACAAAAGGAGTTGATCTACCGTCCTGGGTCGACTTGATTACTTCTGCTGGAGTTGTGGAATCAAAATCAGCTGCTCGAAGAATTATTAAAGAGGGCGGCGCCTACTTAAATAATATGAAAGTTCCTAGTGAGGAATTTGCCCCTTCGAAAGATGATTTGCTTCACGGCAAATTCTTAGTACTGCGTAAAGGAAAACGAGATTTGGCGGCTGTAGAAGTAAAATAATTTGCAGTAAACGCTTTGCTTGATTAGACTTGCCAACCGCTACGAAATCGGACTTCAACACCAGGCCGAGTAGCAAATTTCCCCAAGAAACCAAGGTTTTCTCGAGATTTGGGCTCTTTCCAGAGTATGGAAGGGCGTAAAAAGCCTTAAAAATAGGGCGATTTGACCGAATCTGGCTTGAGGCCTAAGTTTCTCCTTCTGCCTCCAAAAGGGGCGGAAAAGGTCGTGCCCTGCCAATGGTCGTAAGGCCAAGAATCGGTGCGCACCCGTACCTTGAGAACTCAACAGCGTGCCATAAGTCAATGCCAATTACCTCGATGAGGTATGGCTTAATTGCCATGCC
>JACCEA010969039.1_pt1 | contig 95139 bp, 98 predicted proteins | sample 7449851 | NCBI WGS metagenome assembly JACCEA01 (sample SAMN15323453, study PRJNA562643) | freshwater metagenome | isolation source: river surface water | place: USA:Blue River Watershed | collected 2017-08-18 | reverse complement strand
CCTTTAATGTATGCTTTAAACTATTGTAAAGATTCAAACGTGATTTACAAATTACTTGAATTAGGTGCAGATATTAATGCTAAAGACTGTAACAATATATCACCATTAATGCATGCTTTAAGGTATTGTAAAGATTCAAAAGTAATTTACAAGTTACTTGAATTAGGTGCAGATATTAATACTAAAGACTCCGGTATGACACCTTTAATGTATGCTTTAAAATATTGTAAAGATTCAAAAGTAATTTTCAAATTACTTGAATTAGGTGCAGATATTCATGCTAAAGACTGTAATAATAAAACAATATTAATGTATACTTTAGAATTTTGTAAAGATTCAAAAGTAATTTACAAATTACTTGAATTGAGTACAAATATTAATACTAAAGACTGTAATGATATAACACCTTTAATGTATACTTTAGAATATTGTAAAGATTCAAAAGTAATTTTCAAATTAATTTCATTAGGTGCAGATATTAATACTAAAGACTGTGATGATACGACACCTTTAATGTATGCTTTAAAATATTGTAAAAATTCAAACGTAATTTACAAATTAATTGAATTAGGCGCAGATATTCATGCTAAAGACTCTGATAATTATACACCATTAATGCATGCTTTAAGATATTGTAAAGATTCAGAAGTAATTTACAAATTAATTGAATTAGGTTCAGATATTCATGCTAAAGACTCTAATAATAAAACAATATTAATGTACGCTTTAAGATATTGTAAAGATTCAAAAGTAATTTACAAATTACTTGAATTAGGCGTAGATATTAATACTAAAGACTCTAATAATATGTCACCGTTAATGTATGCTTTAAGGTATTCTAAAGATTCAAATGTGGTCAATAAATTATTCGGACTAGATAATTATACTACTAAATTAAGTAAGTATTACAATCAAAAATTAAATAAAATACTTAATCAAAGTGAATACTTAAAAATTTAAAGTATAACATATAGTACTAACTAGTAAATTTAAGTCCACATGTATTTTTAGATAAATACAGTATATTATAATTAATAGCATAAATACTAACATTACAATTATTAATAGAATCGTTCATTTTAACAATTAAATTTGAATTGTCAATTGCGCTAAAGTTGAGCGATCCTAAATACTTAAAAGCATATTCATTATTTTTACTAAATGGTAAAGTGTATATATATTTATCAGATATATTCTGAGTACCATACAAATAATGTGTTGCAAAACGAAAATAACTTTCATCTTCTTCTTTATAAAATTCATTTCCTTCAATTAATAATTTCATAGTTTTAACTAATGGGATAGGTTGTTCATTTGGACTATTAGTTCTTTTACTAAAATTAAAATAATCATTATTATTTATAGAATCTAATTCTCTAAATACTATATAAAGCCCTTTAACTGGCATATTAAATTTATTTAAACTTATATTTTTAACTTCATTTGAACTTAATAATTCTGTATCTAATATTTTTTGAACTTGTGTAATTATATATTCATTTTGAGTATCATTTAATTTTAGGTAATTTAATTGTATAGAATCTATATAAATATTTTCTACTAATAAAGACATACCAATTAATTCTTTTTGATCTGGTAATATATTACCATCATAAAGTATCAATTCGCTAAATTGTTTAGTATATACATTTATTTTTAATGAAAAATTCTGTAATTTATATATAGGGATTGATTGTGAAAGTGATTCATTAAACCAAAACTTTAATGGGATATAATATACTAATTCTTTAGAATCTGCATTTGGTATTAATACATTAGATTGATATTTACCAATCATATTATTATATCCAGTTTGAATATTATCATTTGATACTTCTGATAATATTTCATAAAATAATCCATCTGGTTCTGTAATTATATAATCGCCGATAAGTAATTCTACTTTATCAATTAATGCATGACCAATAGAATTTGTCCATTTTATATAAGTACTATCAGAACCTACTGTAAGTTTTGGTAATTTAATTTTAAGAATAACTTTATTAATATAATCTGATATTCTAGGTATATCAAATGATATTTTGGTATTATATTTAACTTCATTAATAGGAAAAACTTCATTAATATCAGATACAAAATTATTAGATTTATCAAATATCCCATTAAATACATTAATAGTAGGATTACCTATAATTAGATAATCATTTATTTTATTCTTGGCATATAATTGTATAATAGCACCTGTCATTAATTATAATTAATTGTAATTAATTGTATTAATACTAATCAAATAAAATAATCTTTTAAATAATTCTAGAAAGTAATAAATAAATTATACTTGATACTATTGATACTAATATTACTACTATATTATTACTAGAAATGTTCCCTTTTAATACACCATTTACTGTAATATAATTACTTAATAATATAACTATAAATACTAATACTAACTGTTTACTCATTAAATTACTAACTATATTATTACTAATTTTACTTTTTTTAGACTTTTTTATTGTTTTAATATTACTATTTTCTTCTGATGCATTTGATTTAAAATCATCTATAAGGTCTTCTATTAAAGTATAACCTTCAGCTTCACCCATTTTAATTGGTAATTTATAATATATCAATGAAAAAAATTTAAAATATTAAACTTATAATTATTTATTTATGGTTATAGATCCTACATTACTTTTTAATATATATAAAGACTTAGATTCTATTCTTAAAGAAGAAAGAAAAAATACGCTTATTGATAAAGTATGTTTATGTAATAAAACATTAAATGATCAAGAATATACTGATATATATTACAATACAGAAGGATATCGTTGTTGTTATATATGCGGATATGTATACGATTCTGTAAATATTGATTATTCAGCAGAATGGAATAATTATACAAATAATGATAATAATACTAATAGTAATGATAATATAAGATGCGCATATGTATATAAAAACTTAAAAGGAAATGATATATTAGGTACATTTATAGGGAATAATAATAGTAATAATTATATTGGTAATAAATGGAATAATTTAAAGAAAATGCAAATGTACTGTCATAATGATTCTAATATAGAGTATAAAAAAATAAATGAAATAAAACAGTTACTTACTGAATTAAATATTAATACTGATATTACTCAAATGGTAATAAAAGATTATTTTTCATTTAATAAGATTTATAGAGGTAATATTAAATTAAGTATTATTGCTGCTTTAACTTATCTTAATTATAAAAAAATAAATCAGATTAAAACATTAAAATCATTATCAGTACTTTTTAATATAGAATTACAAAGTATTTCTAAAGCTTTAGATGAAATTATACAAGAATTTAATAATAGTACTTATATAGGCGATTTAGATAAATATAATTATACTTTTATAGAATCATTTTGTAAAAGTTTATCAATTTTTAATAATAATATTATTAATGCTATTAAAAATATATTTAAAACATGTATAGATCTTGGTATATGTAATTCATCTACACCACAAGCACTTTCTAGTAGTATTATTTTATTTGTCTGTAATAAAAAGAAAATACTTATAGATAATAATTTATTAACAAAAATATCAGGATTAACAGTATATACTATTAAAAAATACTACAAAGAATTAGAAAATAATGAACAAATGATATATAATTACATCCAACAAAATAAAACTAAGACCAATCAATAAAAATTATATTTATATTAATTATTTTTGTTTTAAATTTATTCTTAATAAGTAATTTATTAAGTTCTTTAGTTATATAATCAATCTTAGGATGGATTAATAAAATTTCATAATTAAAATTTACCATACCATTATTATTAAGAATATGTATTTTTTTAATACAATCGTTATATAAATTTTCAAGAATAGTGTTGTAACTATTATTAATATTATTATTTCTATTATTTTTTAATATATTATAGATATTGTCTTTCATACTTAAATATTTCTTAGAAAAAAATAATAAAAATAATACCTGCAATATTTATTTTTTTATTTACTATTAAGTAAGTATTATGAGTTCAAAATTATCAAATGAAATTTATGCGTTTAAAACAATAGATTTTGGACCTAAATATTGGTATGTGCTTTTTACTATGATTTTAGGAAGTTATCCTAATAAAATAGAGTCTTCCAATAAACAACATAAAGTTATTAAAAAATATTTTAAATATACATTTAAAGGTTTGATGTATACACTTCCATGTTCTATATGTAGAAATAGTTATAAAAAATTTTATAAAGTTAATAATATAAATAACTATTTAGATTCTAAAATTAAATTAGCTAAATGGTTATATCTATTAAAAGATATGGTTAATAAAAAATTAATAAACCAAGAAAAAGAATTATTAAAACAAGGTAAAATATCAAATTGTAAAACCAGCCCAAGTCCGCCATTTAATGAAGTTATTAAAATGTATTATTTACAAAGAGCAGGTGTATGTTCTAAAGAATATAAGAAATGTATGTAAAATATTTTTTTTTATTAATTACTAATAAATAAGTAAGTAATTAAGTAAAATGAAACCAATTGAATTAAATCCTAAAGATTTTAATCTAAATACAAAACAAGTTATACGAAATGGTCATAAACCTTTAAATGTATTATTTATATATGCAAATTGGTGCGGGCATTGTATTAGATTTAAACCTATTTATTCACTTGCTGCTACAGGTGTAGGTTCATTTATTAATTTTTATCAATTTGATGAAAAGAAATCAGAAGCGGTATTAACTGCATATAAAGTAAATTCGTTTCCTACTATATTGATATTAGACAATCAAGGAAAAGTTATTAAAGAATATAAAGGACCTAGAGATTCTGAGCATAGTTTTATATCTGAATTATGTAAAATGAGTTTAAATTGTCCTAGAAAATATAAATAAATTAAATTTCTGATATATCAGAACCTAAAGATATTAATTTATAAATTAATTCTATATCACATTTTAGCCCTAAAAAGTATAATAATATACTTGTTTTTTCATCATAATTATTAAACTCTATAATAGAATTAATATCTGCACCTAAATTAATAAAATCTATTATATCATTATATAATTCTTTTACCCTTTCTGGTTTATGATAATTAAATGATTCAATATATCAAAATAAATAATATAATTAATTAATAGATTATTTATTTTTTCTTGATTATTATTCATTTGAGGTGTAATTAAATACTTAATTAACTTTATTTATTAAATTTTTTTAATTTTAGTCATAATCAGCTAATTTTTTTAATTTATCCCAGAAATCTCTATCATTAATAACTGCACCTAATGATAATAATTTACCAATTACTTTTAAATCGTCATAATATTTTATAGCATACCATAATGTTGTATTATAGTATTTATCTGTAGCATGAATATCTGCACCTAGTTCAATTAATTTGTAAATTACTTTAGAATCATTACAATGTAATAAAGCATACATTAATGGTGTCATATTAATATTATTTTTAGCATTAATATCTACACCTAAATTGATTAAATTAAAAATTTTTTCATATTCTTTATTTCCAATTGCATTAAATAAATATTGATTTGAATTATATTTCATTAAAGAGTAATCAGTTTCATTAAATACTTTAAAACAATAACAACATGAACTTTTCTTACATTCATTTAAGTAGTCTTTAAAACAATGATGATGATAATAATGACCACAACTTAATTTAGTATCACAATTAGAATAACAAATTAAACAATTATCAGATTCCATAAAATTTCTTGATTATTTAATTACTTAAATTTAATTTTAAATTTTTTAATTGTAAAATATTATTCCATTTTTCTTGTAAAATAGGTTTGACATTATTAAACCACTCTTTTGAACATTTGATTATCATAAACCAGAACGGGTAAGGCATTGTTTCATAATATCTATCGAAATAATTAATTTTTTTTGATTATTATTCATTAAGATTAGTAGTTTGAGTAATTTATTAGTATTACAATTATTTTTTTTTTAATTTTTTAATTTAGTCATTTTGACTAAGAATGTTTTTTAACCATTTTTGTTGAATATTATTTAATAATGAAGTATCTGCACCCAATTCAAGTAACTTATAAATTACTTTTGAATCTTTACAATATTTTAAAGCATACATTAATGGTGACATATTATTAGAGTCTGTAGTATTAATATCTGAACCCAATTCAAGTAATTTGTAAATTACTTTTGAATCTTTACAAAATATTAAAGCATACATTAATGGTGACATATCGGAGTCTTTAGCATGAATATCTGCACCTAATTCAAGTAATTTGTAAATTACTTTTGAATCTTTACAACATCTTAAAGCGTACATTAAAGGTGTCATATCGGAGTCTTTAGTATTAATATCTGCCCCTAATTCAAATAATTTGTAAATTACGTTTGAATCTTTACAATATACTAAAGCATACAATAAAGGTGTTTCATTATAATAAGTTTTAGTATTAATATCAGCACCTAGTCCAAGTAATTTGTAAATTACTTTTGAATCTTTACAATACCTTAAAGCATACATTAATGGTGACATATTATTAGAGTCTGTAGTATTAATATCTGAACCTAATTCAAGTAATTTGTAAATTATTTCTGAATCTTTACAAAATTCTAAAGCGTACATTAATGATGTAGCATTCCAAGAAGTTTTAGTATTAATATCTGCACCTAAAGATAATAATTCAATCATGTTTTTATAATTACTATTTTCAATTGTTTCAAGCAAACATCTATTTAATTTAGGGTTATAATTTATTAAATTATAGTCACTATTATTAAATTCTTTAAAACAATAACAACACTCTGTTTTATTACAATTAATAAGGTAGTCTTTAAAACAAGTAAGATGATAGTAATGTCCACATTTTAGTTTAGTATGACAATTAGTATAACAAATTAAACAATTATTAGATTCCATAAAATTAGTTACTTTACTACTTAATTGCTTTATTTTTTTAAATTTTTATTTGAGTTTAGTCAACTATTCAAGGTAACTATATTTACCCGTGTAATTGATTTTAATATTACTTTCTACTTTTTGTTTAAGGTCATCATTATGTGATATAATCATAACTGTATGATAGTAACTTTTAAGTAATTTAAATAATTCATCTATTTTGTGGTAATTTTCAACTGATACACAATCTAATCCTTCATCTATAAAAAACATTTTAATACCAGAATAAAATTTATATTTATCAAATACTATTTTTAAACATGTATTAATAATAAATCTTTCATATCCAGAACATTGTTCAGGTCCTAATACCATACCTCCTTTATGAATTAATATATTCCATTTATAATTGTCTGTTATTTCAAAATCAATTGTAATATTACTAAGTGTATAAATTATCATATTTACTTCATTTTGTAATAAGTTTATAGTATCATAAATAAGTAATTTTTGCAAATGTTTTTCACTAACAATATTTTTATATATTTCTAAAACTTTTACTTCCTTTGAAATTATAGTAATTTTTTCTTTAATACTATTTACCTGTTCTTTATTATACTTATTTTTTTCAATAGTTAAATCAATTCCTATTAATTGTTTAGTAATTGTGTGTAATTCACTATTAAGTTCATTATACTTATTTTTAACTTCTAAATAATTATATGCTTTAGTAATATTTTCAATAGATTTAACTAATTCTAAGTATTGTAACTTTTGTTTAATTAAATTCGACATTTCATTTAATTCAAGTAATTTTAAGTAATTACTGTATTGAAGACAATAATAGTATTCTTTGACTTTTACTTTAGCTTTAGTAATTAAATTACTTTCAGAATAATTAATAAATTGTTTAGAATTTGAATATAAATCTGAAAAATACTCTTTAATAGTTTCAAAGTCATTAATAGTAATATCTAAAGCTGAATTGTATTTTTTAATATTATTTTTAAAACTAGCTGTATTCTTCATTAAAAGGTTGTTTTTAACTTGTATTTCACTTTCTTTTGATATATATTCCATCAAATTATCAATTAATTCATGATAATCTAATGAATTATCAAAACTTTCAGGTCTATTAATAGTATAATTTCCTTTTAGTTCGTTAATAATACTATGGTATTTATTTAATTCTAATAGTAATGATTCTTTATTCATTTTTGAATCAAAATTACATCTATTTTCTATATTATTCTTTTGTTCTATAATTACTTTTAATTTTGAATCTAATGTAGTCCAATCTTCTGCTAAATTAATAATATCAAGGTCCCATTTAAGATTATCAATACTCTTAAGAATACTTTCAATTTCTTTTTTTCTTTTAGAAAGTGTATTTTTAATACTAGTATCTATAGTAGTATTTTCATATTCTGAAATTGAATTAAATGTATGTAATTGCCCATTTAAATTTGCTAATTGTGTTTCAAGAGTTTTGATATCTTTTTTAACTGCTAAACCAATTTCTTTATATATTTTAGTATTGAACATATTACTTAAAACTTCTTGTAATTCACTATTTGTCATTGTAAGCACATTTTTATAAAGAATATTACTAATAATATTTGTGAAAATAAAGTCGTCTTTAGATGTAATTCCTAATGTTGTTTTAATTAACAATTCAGTGTCGGTTTTAGTAGCACATGTTAATTCTGTAATTGTATTATTTTCAACTTTACTAAATGTAAGTAGTTCATTAAATGTAATTCCTGATTTTTTAGTAATTTTTGTTTGTTTATTTGCTCTTGTAATTATATATTTTATGTTATCAATATCAATAGTTAATTTAATAAAATAATTTTTAGCATCTTTATTTAAAATACTTCTATTTTCTACATTTTTACTTTTTGTAATAACACCAAATAAAGCATAAATAATAATATAAAGAATACAACTTTTACCAATAGCATTATTACCTAATATACCTATAATCTCTTTTGTAAATGTAATTTTATTTGTTATATCATTACCATATATAAATACATTTTTAAATTCAAGTTCTGTTATAGTCCATGTTTTTGAGTAATTAGTATCTTGTATATTTAATTCTGTTTTATATTTATTATGTAAATTTAAAATACTTTCAGCATAATCACTATAATTTAATGTACCTAACAATTTATTAATAATATCTATTTCAGAAATACTTTCATTTTTTGTACATGTATCTGTGTTAGTTATTTTTTCTATAAGAGATTTAAATTGTTTTGTAAAACTAATAATATTGGTCTTTTGTTTTATCAATTCTTTAATATATTCTTCATAATTAGTTGTAAAATCTTTTGGATTAATATTTAATAATAGTCTAATACGAGAATATTCTGTAAATTGTGTACTATTAATTTTAGAAGTTATAATTTTTTGGTTTAAATCTTCTTCTTCAATATTAATTGTAATAAATGAATAATTATTACTAATAGGAATAAATTTACTAACCCATTTTGTAGTACTTTCAGTATATTGCCATTCTAACATTCCTTTTTTATTTGATTCTTTAAAATTTTGTTGAATTAACGAACCACAATAACCTATATTATTACCAATTAAATGATATTCATGCAAATCACCTAATAAAATAAGGTCAAATCCAGAAAATTCACTTTGTGTTTTGTATACATTTCCACAAAAATTAGAGTTGTCAGAATGTACTATACCATGATATAGATAAATACTTTGTTTAGATGTAGAGTAGTATTCACTTTGAAGATAATCTGAGTAAGTAATAAATTTATCATTAAGTGCTGAATAAACTAAATTAAAATAAGTAGTACTTAATATTTGAGAATTACGTAAAAATACAACATTATCCCACATTTTTATCTTATCAATACCATATAAAATATCAAGTCTATTACTAGATTTGTAAATATCATGATTACCATTAATAATATAAACCGAATGTGCTAATTGCGATAATCCTGAAATAAAGTAATCTAGAATAATAATTGTTTCTGAAAGTAATTTATCTCTTATATGACATATATCACCACATACAAATACTATCACTTCTTCTTTGTTGTAATTATTTCTAATGTAATTAAATAAATTATCAAAAACTTGTAGATATTCATTATGTCTTTCTAATGGTCTTATATGGATATCAGATAGGTGTAAATAATACATTAGTTAATAGTAGTTAATTCTTAACTAATTAACTAATTGTTATTTTAAATTAAATTTTATTTAACTTAATACCACAATAATCAACGGGCGTTTGATTGTAATCAATAGAAGTATATATATCCAATTCAACTGATTGTTCTATTAAAAACTTAAAAAACTTCTTAAAATTATCATCATGTCCATAATTTTCATTACCTATATGTGCAAGTTCATGTAATAATACAAATATGATAGTATTAAGGTCATTATTTTTATCAATACACATAGATACAAAAGTACCTTTATTAAAAGTAAAAGATGTGCCTAATGGAAAGAAATTATGTATAAGTGAATCAGTTGAAAATCGTTTTAGAAGTAAATCTACATTATTTTTAAAAGGTAAATATCTACTAAAATTATTAGTACCATTGTAATCAGCTTTTAATTTTGTAAGTAATTTAAATATTCTTGTATTTAATATTGCTAAAGTATCAGCTGTATATTGTGCATTAGAGTCATTTTTAACCATATAAACATTATTATCTATATTACTTTTAATGTATATAGGTTTATAATAATAGATAAGTAATAATATTATTATTAAAATAATAATTATAAGTATTAAATCTATTATTGTCATAGTTACTTTATTAAATAACTAATAAAAATAAATTTAAAGAATTAATTAGCTAATTAATGGATTCTAGTATAGATTGTCTGATTTGTGATGATTTTCTTTTTGCTGTCAAACTTGAACGTGGTCATGAATATCACTCTCATTGTTTTAAAAAATATTTAATTGATTGTAATAAATTAGAATGTTATATTAATATATCAAACATGTTTGATTATGTTATTTCTGTTACTATTAAATTAGTTTCCTTAGCTAAAAAGAAAATATTGTACAATTAACTTATAGTAAGACTCATATTTTAGAAAAATTATTTAGACAATATTTACAAACAGAAATTACTACAAATTTTGTAAAAGAAAATATGAACAAACTTGAAAATAATCAATATTTACTAGTTCAAAATTTAATTGAATAATCAAGTCACTTTAGTGACAAATACTAAATCACTACAATTAAATAAATTTCATCCTAAAAATATAATAATATTATTATTGGACTAAAACCCATATGTAAAACCTATCTTGCTACAAATTAAAAAATTTAATTAATTAGTTAATTACTTAACTAATTAAGTAATTAACTAATGAAACAAATATTAATTTATAAGTATATCTCAACTAATTTTATATTTAACAAAGAAGATATTAAATATTTATTTGATACATTTGGTATTAGATTTATATTGTGTTTAAATGACAAAGAAGATATAAATGATATTATAAATAAAGAATCTGATATAAATTTATTTGATATAAAATTAGGTATTATTTTTGAAGTAAATAATGAATATAATATAACTAAGTATATTAATAGTATATCAAATATATTTATTATTATATACAACTATATTTTTGTAAAATATAATATTAAAATTTTTGAAAAATTAGATATATCTACTCACTTTATAAGATGTAAATATATTAATACTCATTTTGATAATTTACAAAATTATAATAATTTATTTTTTTCAGGTAGTAATTATTTTGACTTATTAATAAGTAATGGATATTTAATCTCACAATATTCAGATATAGCTTTATTATTTAATAATCTAAATAATTTTTTTATTACTAATAATGGAATTAATATTGAATGTAAATATTTAGAAAATACTTTTACTAAAGAACTAAATTGTAAATCTGATGAATTAGATACTAAATTTAATTTAGAATATTTTATTTGGAAGTATTATAATAATACTATCAAAAATGAGTTATAGAACTAATAGTCAAGAAACTCAAACTATTAATGGCGGTATAACTGTAACGGCTTTAAATGGCGAACCTGGTATAATTGAAGTAGATGGTTCTATATATGCTGATAATTTTGAATCTAATACAATAAATAGTCATTTGACTATAAATGGTATAAAAATAAAAGATTCTACATTTACTTTAAGTTCTATAATAGAACCAGATAATCCTGTTACTGGTAATACAATTTTTTATTTAGACTCTTCTGATAACCAATTTAAATTTAAAACTAATACTGGCAGTATATATAACTTAACACCTTTATCTGATAAAGGACAATTAATTACACATAATGGTTCTACTAATTCTATATTACCAAAAGGTAATGATGGTTATGTATTATCCGTTAATGATTCTACAACTACTGGATTAGAATGGGTACCAAATAATGGAAGTTCTAATAATATTACAGCTACTATTAATCACTACTTAGTATACATAGATAACAATCCTTTTAAAATTACACAAAAAAGTACAGGAAGTATAGTCTTATGTATAGAACCTTTGATAGACTTAGGTTGTTCTGGAGTATTTTTACTATCAAAAAATACTAGTATATCTAATAATTACAATAAAACTTTTCTTAATATTTCTAGAAGTTTAACAAGTAATGGAACATTTGATTTTATATGGAATAATAAAGAAGGGTTTGATATTACTAAAGATTATTCAGAAGCTATAGGTAGTTATTTAATTTATTCTAATACTTTACTATCAGAAAGTGAATTAACTTTAAGTAGTACTACTCAAGTATCACTAGATTCACCATTTAATAACTTATCTGGTTGTTATTTTTTTAGTATATTTTCTTATAATGAAAGTTTTCCTGGAGGTAATTATATAATTACTAAATCTATTTCTAGTAATAATGCATTTTCACTTGCTGAATTAAATACTTCAAAAGGAACTGGTAATACTAAATTAATTATATCATGGGATTCTAGTTTAGGAATAAAATTAAGCAAATCAAGTAATAATTGTGATGGTATTTATAAAATTGTTAATAATTTCAGTATCCCTATAAAAGAAGTAAGTATTATTTTATTTAATACTTCAAGTACTGTAATAGAAGATTTTAATTACTATAAAGATAAAGCATTTTTCATGGAAATTGTAAGTAATGTAACGAATGGCCCATGTGCTATATTTAGTATAACTAAAAATAATATTAATACTTATGCTAATGTTATTAGATATGGTTCTCCTGGAATTGACAATACTACACAACTTAATGTTATATGGGCTAGTAATAGCAAATTAAATGTATCTAAAACTACAAATAATTATAATGGAACTTACCTTATAAAATTTTATTTTATTTAAAAACTTTAATACAATACTTCTAATAGTAAGTTAATTAATTAAATTTAATGAAAACTGATACTTGTTTAATTTGTTACTCTAATTGTGATACTAAATTAAGTTGCGGACATTATTATTATTCTGAATGTTTAAAAGATTATCTTATTAGTTGTAATAAACATGCATGTTGTTATTGTTTTAAAGAATTTGATGAAAATGATTATACTTTAATAAATGATATTGATTTATTTAATAAATTATTATTTTTTACTTATAACACAAATAAAATAGATAAATTAATTTCTTTAGGTTCAGATATTAATACTAAAGACTCTGATAATAAAACGATATTAATGTATGCTTTGCAATTTTGTAAAGATTCAGAAGTAATCAAGAAATTAATAGAACCAGGTGCTGATACTTCTAATTTATGTAGTTATGATTATAATAGATTACAGAGAGTACTTGGTCAAAGTGACTAAAAAAAATTTAAAAAAAATACTTCTAATAGTATTTAATTACAATGACGACACAAATTGAACAATTTACAACAATTAATCAAATTCAATTTTTATTAAATAAAAATGTATTATTAGGTATTTTACTTATTGTTTTAAGTGGAATATACATTACATTTAGATTTATTGTAAATAAAATTTATAATTCAATTTACAATTCAATTTACAATTCAATTTGCAAAGATTTTATAAAGAATAAAGATTTTCAAAAATTTAAGGCAACCTATAAAAAAGACAAATACAAATTGAATACAAAAATGTTAAAGTTTTATAACAAACATTATACAAGAATTGAACAGATTAATATTAAACTTAGTAATATAATTTTAGATTACAATAATCTTTTTAATATGCTTGATAAACAAATTAGCGCAATTTATAAACAAGATAAAGATAATAATTCAGAATTTAAAATTAAAGAACTTGATAGTAAACTTAATACAGTAACAGAAAAATTAATTGAAAAAATCACTACATTTGAAGAAACATTTAATAGTAGTATATCATTACAAAATCTTGACTTTACCACTAAATTGAATGAAATTAATAATAAAATTAATAATTTGAATGAATTGGATACTAAAATCAAAAATAATAATGAATCCGTTTTTAAAAAGTTTAATAAAATACAAGACAATCTTAAACAATCAAATGAAAAAATGAATGAATTAATGTTAGACCAAAAAACAGAATTTACTGAAAAGATAATTAAAATACATAATAATATTAATCGGATTGATAATTATACATCAGAAATTGAAAAATTACAGTTAGATAAAATTAAACAAGTTAAACAAGAAATTGAAAACCAGATTAATAATATGTCATCGACTTCAAAAATTGAAATTAGCAATTTAGTCAATTTATTTAATACAATGAATACTAATATACAAGTACTATCTGACACTGTTCATAGTATTATTTATAACCTAAATCAAGACATTTAAGTCTTACTAACTAAAAAATTTAAAAATAATAGTAATTAACTTTAATATTTAATGATTTTATTAGTTATAATTTTCCAATTTGTATTTTTTATAATAGCAATAGTAGTATTATTAAATTATTGGAATAGTTTACTGCACAAAACTCTAAAAAATAACAAATATTTTATTGACAACCTTGACAATAATATAAAGGAAATTAACAATAATATTGATATTATGAGAACTAATTACAATCAAATACACAACATCAAAGATAAAATACCAAGTGATATATTATCAAAATTGATTAGTAATTATAATAAACTAAATTCTAAAGTTAAAAAATTAGACATAAAAATAAATAATGTACAAGAAACAACAGAATCTAGTATTAATGTTATTAGTAAAATGCTAGAAACTTTAATTGAAAATAAGTCTTAATTGACTTAATTTTTTTAATTCATTTTAATTAATTGTATTAATTAAATGTATAATTGTTTAATATGTCTTGAAAGTTGTTCAACAACATTAAAATGTGGGCATTATTATCATCTTTCTTGTTTTAAAAAATGGTTTATTTTAACTAATAAAAGTAGTTGTTGTTATTGTTTTAAAAATCTTGATTATATAGATTATTTAATATATAATATTGAATGTAATAGAAGTAATAATTTAATTTATATCTTACATATGACAAATACTAATAATATTATTACTACATTATTTTTTAATAATTATTCTTTAAACAGTATAGTTGATAATGATAATAATACAATTTTAATGTATTTATTAAGATACACTGCCAGCAAAGATCTAATACTCAAATTATTAAAGTACAATATATCAATTAATCATACAAATAGATGGGGATTTACACCATTAATCTATTCTATTAAATATTTTCAAGACCCTAATATAACACTTAAATTACTAGAATTAAAAGCAGATGCAAATAAGATGTGTTACTTAAATATACTTCCAGTTATGTATGCTATAAAATATAATAATTCTATTGAAGTAATTAATAAATTACTTGAATTAACTGCTGATAAAACACATAAAGATTATGAAGATAAAAGTATTATTATGTATTATGATACTTATTTTACTTAATTTAAACAATTAATATTAATAATATTATTAATATTATGAAAATACTTAGATTTTATAGTAATAATATTAATGACTATATAAAACTAAATTTATGTTTAGTTTGTAATAAAGTTTGTAATACTAGAATAGAATGTGGTCATTATTATCATTCTAAATGTTTTGAACAATATTTAGAAAATTACAATAATAAAAATTACAAATATTTTTATCAACAAATATCTATTAATGATTATATTAATTTTAATATTATAACTAAGGGTTTATTTACTGAACTTAAATTTGATAATTCTAATAGAATACTGCAGTTACTAGAATTACCAGAAATATGTAAAATAATTAATAGTAAAAATACTAATGGTGATACTGTATTTATGCAAGCTCTTAGATATTCATCTAACAATGAAATAATAAATAAATTACTACTATTTAATCCTGATGTTAATAATATTAATAATGAAGGTTATACACCATTAATGTATTATTTGATATATTCTATTAAAAATGGTATAAATTTTGACATAGTTCTTAAATTACTATCTTTAGGTGCAGATATTAATGCTAAAAATAATAAAGGTAAAACTGCATTAATGGATGCAATAGAATTGGAATTAGAGTGTAGTATTATATTAAAACTTATTAACTTAGGTGCTAATATTAATGAATGTGATTATAATGGTAAATCTATATTAAATTATATTTTAGAAACTAAAATAATTGATAATTATATATCTTTAATTATAAAATTACTTGAATTAGGTATTGATACATCTAAATTAAATATTACAGATAAAATTATGATTCAAAATATAGATTATATATTTAAAAAAAATTAAAACTAATTGTAAAGCTGAATTAGAATACTTAAAATTTAAAGAAATACCTGTATTTTAGGCAAGTGAACCTTTATATAAAGAATCATTAGTTAAATTTATTAATGAATAATACTATTCGATTTTATCGAATAGATTTTTAATAATCAGTTCATTAATAGAACTACCTGGATTTTTTGAATTAATACGTCTTTTACAATTAATAATTTGTATTGTAAAGTCTTTAAAAATTTCTTTCAAAGAATCTAAATCATTATTTGACATAATAAATTTAATATCTTTATTATTAAAATTAAGTACATTATTAAATAATAATGAATGTGTTTCTAGATTAAAATCATTTTTTGTATACTTAACAAATGAAGTCTTATTAAGAGGCATATATGGTGGATCTAAATATACAAAATCATCTTTATTTATATCTTTAATTGATTCTACAAAGTCTTTACAAATAAAATTGACATTTTTAATTAGTTCTGAAATTTGTATAAATTCTTTTAATGGTATAAAATTAATATTTTTATAATGCCCAAATGGTACATTAAATCCATTAGGACCTTCTCTAAACATACCTCTAAAACATAATTTATTTAATACTATAAAAAGGTAACTTTTTGTAAATAAGTCTTTTGTTGTATTAAATTGTGTTCTTAAAGTGTAATACATCTTTTCTTTAGAATGTTCATTTTCAGATTTTAAATTAGGTATGATATTATATTCATTAAATACTTCTGTAATTTTGTTATGTAATTCTTTTGGTTTATTTTGAATAGTTTTATATGTATCAATAAGACTTTTATTTATATCATATGCATAAATATTATTTTTAATAGTTAATTTACCACACTTTTGCATTGAAAGTACTCCAAACAATACACTTCCTCCTCCTAAAAATAATTCATGATAATTATTACATTCTTTAGGTAAATTTTGAATAATAGAATCTAATATATCACTTTTACCACCTATCCATTTTAAAAAAGGCTTTTGAATATTACTCATTAATTTAAAGTAGTTACTTTAGTAACTAATTAAATTTTTTAAATAAAAATTTAAAAAATTAATAGTAATTACTTTAAGTATAACAATGAATAAACAAAATCTACTTGATAGTATATTAATAGATATAATGGATTATTATAATAATCATGAATATATGGATAATCCTTTATCTTTGACAATATTATATAAAGTAATAGATGAAGGTGCAAATATTAATATTAAGTATTATGAAAAGACAATATTAATGTTTGCTTTAAAATATTGTAAAGATTCGGAAGTAATTTATAAATTAATTGAATTAGGTGCAGATATTCATGCTAAAAATAATGACGATGGTACAATATCAATGTTTGCTTTAAAATATTGTAAAGATTCGGAAGTAATTTACAAATTGCTATCTTTAGGTGCAGATATTCATGCTAAATCTAAAGATAATATGACACTATTAATATATGCTTTAATATATTGTAAAGATTTAGAAGTAATTTACAAATTAATAGAACTAGGTGCAGATATTCATGCTAAAGATATTTATAACAAAACAACATTAATGTATGCTTTATTGTGTCGCAGAGATTTAGAAATAATTTACAAATTAATAGAACTAGGTGCAGATATTAATGCTAAAGATATTTATGACAAAACAACGTTAATGTATGCTTTAATGTGTTGTAAAGATTTAGAAGTAATTTACAAATTAATAGAACTAGGTGCAGATATTAATGCTAAAGACTCTTATAATTATACACCATTAATGTATGCTTTAAGGTATTCTAAAAATTCAAAAGTAATTTTCAAATTGATTGAATTAGGTGCAGATATTAATGCTAAAGACTATGCAAATAGAACACCATTAATGTATGCCATGAACTTTTGTAAAAATTCAGAAGTAATTTACAAACTTATAGAACTAAGTGCAGATACTTCTAAATTAAACAAACATTATAAAGAAATATTAAATGAAATACTTAGTCAAAATGACTAGATAAAAAATTTAAAAATAAAGTTAATTAAGTTACTAAAGTTACCAAAGTTACCAAAGTAATGTCTTCTAAACAAGAAAAATTAAACAATCTTTTGCATCAACAACTATTTTATTGGAATTATTATTTTAATAATAATGATGAGTATGATTCTACACAAAGAAATATATTAATGGATAATATTTTATTTCTATTAGAATTAGGTGCTGATATTAATTCAAAAAATAAATATGGCGAAACAATATTAATGCATTGTATAACATTTGATTTTGATTTAAATTTTATTGAAAAATTAATCTCATTAGGTGCTAATATTAATACTAAAAATATAGATAATGAAACAGTATTAACATATGCTTTACGTGACTATTACTATTGTACAGATTTGCAGCTAGTCCGTAAATTAATAGAGCTAGGTGCAGATACTTCTAAATTAAATAATTGTTATAAAAAAAAATTAAATGAAGTACTTAGTCAAAATGACTAAATAAAAAAATTAAAAATAACGTTAATAAAGTTAATAAAGTAATGGATACTTTTACTAAACAAAATTTATATAATAATATACTTGAAGAAAAAATTCAGTTATAACAATATACTATAACTGAATATAATGAAAAGATTAATAGTATTGAAATAAAATATAATGAACTAAAAGGACATATTATTAAGATAAAAGATATACTTGAAAAAAAAGAATTATTAATAAAACAAAAAAAATGAAAATATTAATAATTTAACAAAAATATTTAATACATTAAAGAATAAAGAGTCATTAATATTTATTACGATATCAATTCTTTTTATAATATTTCTAACTCTTTATATATCATAACAATATACTATAACTGAATATAATGAAAAGATTAATAGTATTGAAATAAAATATAATGAACTAAGAAATGAAAATATTAAATTAAAAGATAAACTTATAACAATATATTCAACTCATTATATATTACCATTAATTATACCATCATTCATTTTTATATATTATCGGCTTTGTATTACTGATAATTATATTATTTTTAAAATCTTTATCTAATATAAAAAAATCACAACCATTATTTATATTTAAATAATATTTACCTTTATTAAAATACTCATCTATCCAACTATTGGATATCATACTACATTTCCAATAATAATCACCATATTTAGATGTATTTATTTCACATGGTATACCACAATAACATATAGGTCTTATATAATTATCGCATTTTGTTTTGTTAAATAAATGTACATTACTATATGAATTTTCATATATTAAACCTAAATCTAACATTTCTTGTCTTTTATAATCATTAAAAAAACATTTACTACATTCTTTACAATAGCAACTTCTAATGTATTCATCATCTTTGTTATAAATAATTTGTGTATATTTACCGCCTCTAACTTTATACCATTTATTATCATATATTCTCATCATATTTTCTGTAATAATATTTTCAATATCTAAATGTGATTCAAGATTATAGTAACTGTTATTATTATCTATTTTATATAAACCTAATAATTCTATAGGTTCGAATTCATCTATTGAAATACTTCCTCTTTTTTAATATTCATATGTTCATATATTCTTCTAATAAGTCTTGTAGTTTCACCAACATAAATACGGTTATCTTCTAATAATAAAATATATACCCAATGCATTTTAATAATAGAAGACAACTGTATTTATTATTTTAAATAAATACATACCATTTTGTACTTAAAAAATTTAAAATAATAATACAACTATTTATTATGTATCATTTATTGCAATGAAAAACTGTTTAATTTGTAAAGAAACTATTAATTTTATTCTAATTACTTTTGAATGTGGTATTCAAAGAGAACATTACTATTGTACTGATTGTTTCAAATCATGGTACTCTTTTAAAACACCTAATTGTATAATTTGTATGAAAAATGAAATTATTAACATTTGTGATTTAGATTTGAATGTACTTTATACTCAACATATTTCTATTAGTTTAGATACATTATTCAACCAAATAGAAATATGTCGTAAAAATATTTTACTTAGACAGAAAGAAAAAATTGAATTACTTTTATATAAATACAAAGATGACTCTATTTTAAAAGAAGTACTTGAGTCTTTGTATTTAGATAAAGAAAATAATACAAATAATCAGATTTTAATAAAAAAACAAAATGAGTTAATAAATAGTCTTGACGAAAAAATTCAGTTACAACAATATACTATAACTGAATATAATGAATTGATTATTAGTATTGAAATAAAATATAATAAACTAAAAGAATTTATTATTAAGATAAAAGACATACTTGAAAAAAAAGAATTATTAATAAAACAAAAAAATGAAAATATTGATAATTTAACAAAAATAATTGATACATTTAAAAATAATCAAATAATAAAAGAATTCGGTCCATTAAATAATAAAGTATAAAACATTTAAATACTATTCTTTCTTGAACAAAATTGTTCATTTAATTAAAAATACTATTTTTATATTTGTTTAATTTAAAATAATATTTTATTTGATTTAAAGTAAAGTAAACTTAGTATTTTTTAAATGAGTAACCTTCAAACACATTTATTTGAAGGCGACTTGTATATTAGAGCAAGTCCTTCGCCTAGTACATATGGTAATGGTAATTTGTATATTGAAGGAGACGTTACAATTGATGGTGTAATATCTGGCGGCGGTATAGGATTAACTAATGTTAGTAATATAGGTATTGGCGGTGTTGGTATATTTGATTCTATTTCTGGCAGTACAATTCAACTTAAAAATATAAATGCAGGTTCTAATAAAGTAAGTATAACAAATGACACTGTCAATAAAGAAATTGATATAGACATCAATGTATCAAATATATCGCATTCTAGTTTATCAGGTCTAAGTTCAGATGACCATGCACAATATACTCTTTTAGCAGGTAGAACTGGCGGGCAAATACTTACAGGCGGCAGTGCAGCTAGTAATAATCTTACACTTAGAAGTACTACTAACGGTACCAAAGGAAGTATTATAATCGATGAAACAACTAATAGTAGTTCAAGTACTACAGGTGCAATAGTAGTATATGGAGGCGCGGGTGTTGGTGGTAATATATATTCAGCTGGTAGTGGTAATTTTAGTTCAGGAGTTTTTGATTCAACTAATAGAGTATTTTCTATTGCAGGTACTAATTTAAGTAATAGCGGAACTACTATTAATGTAGTTAACAATCCAACGTTCAGCGGTGTTGTAAGTATTACAAATACAACTGCAAGTACTTCTAATAGTACTGGTAGTATAGTTACTTCAGGTGGTATTGGAATCAGTAATACCACAGATGCTACTAGTTCAACAAATGGGGGTTCATTTACAACAGCAGGTGGTATGGCTGTTGCAAAAAGTCTTTATATTGGAGGTAATTTGAATATAAATAATTCAGTTAATATGAATAATAATAAAATTACTAATTTAGGTACACCTACAAATAGTACAGATGCAGCAACTAAAGGATATGTAGATACAGCTGTTCAAGGATTAGATATTAAAAATTCTGTAAAAGTTGCTACATTAGTATCAGGAACACTTTCTACAAGTTTTCAAAATGGCAGTGTAATTGATAATATTACACTTATTACAGGTGATCGTATTTTAATTAAAAACCAATCGAGTAGTATAGAAAATGGTATCTATATTGTTAATGCTTCCGGTTCTCCTACAAGAGCAAGTGATTTAGCAACAAGTTCAAATGCTGCTGGTATTTTTACATTTGTAGAACAAGGTACTGTAAATGCAGAGTCAGGATGGGTTTGTACAAATGATTCAGGTTCAGATGTAGTAGGTACTAATGGATTGACATTTGTACAATTTTCAGGTGCTGGTCAAATTATTGCAGGTACAGGTTTAACTAAATCTGGAAATACACTTTCAGTTAATAGTTCACAAACTCAAATAACTCAAATTGGCACAATTACAACTGGAACATGGAATAGTAGTATTATAGATGTTGCATATGGAGGTACAGGTAATAGTACATTATCATCTACACGTCTTTTAATCGGCAATGGTACTAGTGCAATTTCTACTGATTCTAATCTAACATATTCAAGTAATACATTAAATTCATTAAAATTAAATCTTACAGATACAACTGCAAGTACTTCTAATAGTACTGGCAGTTTAGTTACTTCAGGCGGTATTGGAATCAGTAACACTATAGATGCATCTAGTTCAACAAATGGCGGTTCATTCACTACAGCAGGTGGAATGGCTATTGCAAAAAGTTTGTATGTTGGTGGTAATCTTAATTTAACAGGGACATTGACAGCTACTATAACACATTCTGGATTGAGTAATCTAACATCAGATGATCATGTACAATATGCTTTACTTGCTGGACGAACAGGAGGGCAGATATTAACTGGTGGTACTGCAGCTAGTAATAATCTTACACTTAGAAGTAGTACCAATATTACAAAAGGAAGTATATTAATTGATGAAACTACTAATAGTACATCTACTACAACAGGTGCTATAGTTATTTCAGGTGGTGCTGGTATAGCAAGTAATTTATTTGTCGGGGGTACTGGTAATATTGCAGGTATATTAACTATAACTAATAATACAAATAGTACTACAACAACAACAGGTGCTATAATAGTATCAGGTGGTGCTGGAATCACAGGTAATATTAATATAGGTGGTAATAGTATAGTATCAGGAACAGGTACATTTACAGGAGCTTTAAGTGTGAATTCTAGTACTGTTAGTAGTTCTACAACTACAGGTGCGTTAATTGTGACAGGAGGTACAGGTATTGGAGGTAATTTATTCGTTGGTGGTACTTGTAATATCACTGGTATTACTAATTTGACAAATTCTACAAATAGTAGTTCAGTATCCACAGGTGCATGTATTATTACAGGTGGTACAGGTATTGGAGGTAATTTATTTGTTGGCGGTACTGGTAATATTGCTGGTATTACTAATTTAACAAATTCTACAAATAGCAGTTCAGTATCTACAGGTGCAGTAGTAGTTACTGGTGGTGCTGGTATAGGCGGAAATGTTAATATTGGTGGTAATTTAAGTGCTACAGTTGGCACTACCTCATTAGGTACTATTAATTCTGGTACTTGGAATGGTAGTACTATTAGTGTATCTTATGGCGGGACAGGATTGACGTCTGTAACTGCTAATTATATATTGTATGGTAATGGTACTAGTGCTCTGAATAGTAGTAGTAATTTTACATATAATGGCAGTACATTAAGTGTACTTAATAGTACTATAAGTAGTTCTACTACAACTGGAGCATTAGTAGTTACGGGTGGTATTGGTATTGGCGGTAATATTAATATTGGCGGTAATTTAAGTGCTACTGGCGGTACTACTTCATTTGGTACTATTAATTCTGGTACGTGGAATGGTAGTACTATTGGTGTAGCTTATGGTGGTACTGGGCTGACTTCTGTAACTACTAATTATATTCCTTACGGTAATGGTACAAGTGCTTTGAATACTAGTAGTAATTTTACATATAATGGTAGTACATTAAGTGTACTTAATAGTACTATAAGTAGTTCTACTACAACTGGCGCATTAGTAGTTACTGGAGGAACTGGCATTGGTGGTAATCTTAATATTGGTGGCAATTTAAATGCTACTGTTGGTACTACTTCATTAGGTACTATTAATGCTGGTACATGGAATGGTAATACTATAAGTGTAGCATATGGCGGTACTGGTCTGACAAGTATCACTGCTAATTATGTGCTATATGGTAATGGTACTAGTGCATTGAATAGTAATTCTAATTTTACATATAATGGTAGCACATTAAGTGTACTTAATTCAACAGTAAGTAGTTCTACTACAACAGGCGCAATAGTAGTTACTGGTGGTGCGGGTATTGGCGGTAGTGTTAATATCGGTGGTAATGTTAATATTACAAATGGTAATACTGCAAATATAGGATCATCTGGAAGTACTAGTATTTTAAATGTATATGGTTCATGTGCATCATTTGGAATAGGTAATACTACAGGTACTTCTGCATCTTTAGTTGTTAATCCAGGTAGTACAACTGTTTCTGGGGCTAATAATTACTTCTATACTTATCTTGCACAACCTGCAACTACAGGAAGTACTACTGGAAGTGCCTATACTATGTATATACAAGGAGCACCAACAGGTACAGTACTTACACCATTTTCAATGTATATCAATTCAGGTAAAACTTATTTAGGAGGTCAATTACAATATAATGTAAGTCCTGTAAACGGTTATGTATTAACATCAGATGCGTCTGGTAATGCTTCTTGGGCTGCGCCTGCTGCAGTAGGTTCATTTAATGATGGAACCGTAGGAAGTCCTGGTATTTCATTTGCAAATGAAACAAGTACAGGTTTTTATAGAATAGGAACAGGACAATTAGGTCTATCATTATCAGGATCCAATTACTTGTCATTTACTACAACTGGTACAAGTTTAACTAATGGTGGAACTTTGAATATAGGTACATCTGGAAGTACTAGTACTTTAAATATAAATGGGAAAACTGTAATTACAGGTACTGGTAATACAACTAATACTTCAGGACCTTTAGTTATTAATCCTGGAAGTACTACTGTTTCTGGAGCTAATAATTATTTCTACACTTATCTTGCGCAGCCTGCAACTACAGGAAGTACTACTGGAAGTGCCTATACTATGTATATACAAGGAGCACCTACAGGTACAGTACTTACACCATTTTCAATGTATATCAATTCAGGTAAAACTTATTTAGGAGGTCAATTACAATATAATGTAAGTCCTGTAAACGGTTATGTATTAACATCAGATGCGACTGGTAATGCTTCTTGGGCTGCTCCTTCTGCAGTAGGTTCATTTAATGATGGGACCGTAGGAAGTCCTGGTATTTCATTTACAAATGAAACAAGTACAGGTTTTTATAGAATAGGGACGGGACAATTAGGTTTATCATTATCCGGTACTAATTATTGGTCATTTACTACAACTGGGACAAGTTTAACTAATGGTGGAACTTTGAATATAGGTACATCTGGAAGTACTAGTACTTTAAATGTAAATGGTAAAACTGTAATTACAGGTACTGGTAATACAACTAATACTTCAGGACCTTTAGTTATTAATCCTGGAAGTACCACTGTTTCTGGAGCTAATAATTACTTCTACACTTATCTTGCGCAACCTGCTACAACTGGAACTACAACGGGGAGTGCGTATACTATGTATATACAAGGAGCACCAACAGGTACAGTACTTACACCATTTTCAATGTATATCAATTCAGGTAAAACTTATATGGGAGGCCAGTTACAATATAATGTAAGTCCTGTAAATGGGTATTCTTTAGTTTCAGATGCGTCAGGTAATGCTTCTTGGCAATATCCTATAACTACTTTTACTAAAGTTACAGATAATACATCAACAAGTACAACATCAACAACAGCTGTTGATATATCATTAATGACATTAACACCTTCTGCTGGTACATATAGAGTACGTTTCTTTGCTCCTGCTAGAGTTTCTAATACTAATAGAAATATTAATATACAATTAGCTTTAAATGGGACTGTAGTATCAGATTCCAGTGTTGTGTATAGATTAGCGACTGCCAATTTAGATACTCATGTTTATACAGAATCAGAAATAACTTGTAATGGAACTGACATAATTACAGCACAATATTTTGTATCAGGAGGTGGTACAACTATTACACTTGCTTCTAGAAGAACACTTGTTGCAGATAGAATAAGTTAAATAAGAATTAATTTTATTTTTTTATTAATTTGTAATAAATAATAATTAATAATAATTAATAATAATTAATAAATGGTTTATATATATAATTATAATAGAAATATACGCGATCTTAATCAATTAGAAGTATTTTTATATACGAATGGTTTTCAAAATATAGAATATACTAGTAATTCAAATGGTATAGTTACAATTGCGTATCCAACAGAATTAAATGAAACACAAGAAACTAATTTAGAAAATTTAGTACTTAATGTATATCCAAATCCATATCCTAATTTATCACAAGAAAGTTATATTTCATTAAATAATAGTACAGAAACTACTTTAGGAGCATATGGAACATTTACAGGAGTATATGAAGATGTTAGTATGTATTCAAGTGTAACTATTATATTAGATAGTAATTGTTCAAGTTTAGCTAAAGGTATAATTTTAGAATTTAGTATTGATGCTAATTGTTCATGTTATACAAAATCATATACTTATATACCTACAAACGGGTTTGTAGAAATGTTAAGTTGTGTTGCAAAATATTTTAGAATAACATATAAAAATGGAGGAGTACCACAAACACGTTTTAGAATTCAAAGTATTTATCATGCAAATAAACAACCTAATATTCAATCAACTACACAATCAAACAAAGTTATTATAGATGAAATCGATTCACCGTTAAATATAAGAGGAAGTTTTAGAACACAAGGATGGTATGTAGAATGTGTTCCTAATAGTATAACTACACATGACTTTGTATTTCCATACGATATAGGTGCTCTAGCAATTAAATTTAAATCTGAAGAAATTCACAGAGGTGACTATTTCAATCTGCATGTCGCGCCTGATATTGTAATAGGTGCTATAATATTGCCAGCTAAAATAGGAGACATAGCTTTTAAAGTAACACCTAGTTCATTTGATTATCTTCAAAAAGGATATATATGTAGCGTAGTTGATAATACTAATACAAATATATTAGGTGATATAACAGATTTAGATTATATAAATTCAACTGTAACAGTAAATAATGCATTTACTAATAATTTTAATCCAGGTTCATTTGTAAGAATAACGGCTAATCCTGTAAGAAATTACCATTTTACAACACCTGGAGACCATTCAATAGGTGATAGTAAAATAGGTGCAAGTATTATACCAAAAGGAAGAATTGTGAGATTGTTATATACAAATACTAGTAATAATACAAAAATATTTTCATGGACAACTGAATATTTATATTAATTCAAAGTAATAAATTTATTAATTTTATTATTTGCTTTATGAATGATAATATAAATATTAAAAGTATAACTAAAAATGAATTACATTATGAATTAAGTAATATTAAAAATAATACAATTTTAATATTAAGAAATGAAATACCTAATAATATGTATACTGATTTAGGTACATTTGTTAGTTTTAATCAAGATATAATTTCAAATATTATTTTTAAAGAAGAAATTATATCATTACCTATTAATTTTAATATTAACAGTATAGTATCCAGCACATGTTTTATTAATTTTGACTCTAATTCTGAATTTTATAATTATAATGGAGTATATAATGTTAATAAAATACCATTTAGTAGTGGAGTAGAACAATATTTATTTATATCAAATTACTCTTTTAACATAGAAAAAAATATTTTAAAATATATAGAATCATGTGATATCATTTATTTAAGTAATGACTTGCGTAAGAAGTTATCTTTATTAGAATATGAATTTGATTTATTTGATTTAACTTTGGAACAAATTATAAATCTACTTACTAAACAATATACCAAAGCGGGAAGATAATTAATTATATTAAATAGATTAATATAATTAAAAAAAAAATTTAAAAAAATAATTGTAGTAGTAATTAATTAACAAAACTACTAATTATACAAACTACTGATTACTCAAAAACTAAAATGTCTACTTCTGTTAAGCCAATTAAGATTTCAAATGTCAATTATGAACAATTAACTATCTCTGAATTAAAAGCAACTAATCCATCAAACCCGAGTTATAAGCGCTGTTTTGTAAATTATAAGAATGGCACTTCAACACAATTTAATGTTAAATTAATGAATGTTAAATTCCCATTTGGTATTAATTATTCTGAAGAATATAAAACTTATAAAGGTAGTGTTGTAATTTCTGAAAATGAATATAATTCCTTTATTAAAATTGAAGAAAAATTAAAAGAATTAGCATTACCATTAGTACATAAAGAACTTAAAAGTACAACATTTACAATGGATAAATATGAAGAATCAATTTTAAAACCACCAAGAGAAGATAGTAAGTATCAGGACTTTTTATTTCCTTTGAAATTTGGGAAAGATGCAAATTCAGATACATTTTATACAAAAATTTATAATCAAGAAGGACAATTAATTAATATGACAACAGAAAATTATCTTGAAGTTTTACCTAAAGGATGTGTTATTAATGTTGTACTATCTGCCAGTTTTTATAAATTAGCTAAAAAGTTTGGTGTAACATGGAAGCCTCTTGCAGTTTATATTGTATCTCTTCCAGTTAAAACAGATTCATTTGATTTAAATAGTGATTCAGAAGAAGATGATACTATTGTCGAAAATGTTGTAAAATCTGACAATGATTCTGAGGAAGAAATTCAAAATGAACATGTAGAAGAAACAAAACAAGATGATACAGATTCAGATGATGATATTATTGCAAAGATTAGTAAAATGCAGCCAAAAAAGAAAACTACAAAAAAAATGAATTAAATTAGTCATATAAATTATTTACTTTTAGTTTTATTATTCTTTTTTTTAGAAGTTATATCTTCTTTCATTTCTTTTTTAATAATAATAATATTTTTTTCAATATATTTATGTATATTATTACATATAATCCATTTAAAAAAATTCATTTGACATATTGTTGTTTCAATATCACTTTTTGTTTCTGGGTTATAAATAAGAATTTTTATATTAATAGAATCGTTTTTGATTCGTTTAAATGGATCAAATCTTTCTTTAGTAAAAGATTTTAATACTTCTTTATATTTTTTATAAACATTAAACGGCTTACCATTTACTTGATATACTACTAAATGTTTTTTACAATAATTAGTTATAAACCATTCTATAATTCTTAATGAATATACTTCTTTCCTATTTAAAATATTGTAAAGTATATTTAAATTATTCTGTTCTTTAAAAAATTTAAGTAAATTTTCATGAAGTTTGATATTTTCTTTATTAGAAGACATAATTAATTTTAATAAATTTATTACTTTCTTAAATAAAGTAAGTTTTAATTTAAAGTTTTTAATTAATGTGTTTAATTAAGAATAAAATTAAACACATTAATTGATGTCTAATAATTTTGTTAGTAACGGTATAATAGAAAATGGTAAAGTCAGAAATTCTCAAATAACTACATCTAGTATAGATATGAATGATAGTATTATTACTAGTCATATAGATCCTATTAATTATAAAGATGTATCTAATAAAGGGTATGTCGATAAAAAAGTAAAGGTATTTAATATAACTTTATCAGGTACTAATACAACAGATATTATATTACCACCTTATAGTACAAATATATATTCAGGTAATTTAATAATTAATATTGTTAATATATCAACACCTGATGGTCCAAATGCAACATTTAATATAACTAAATCTAATCAAAATAATATTGGTGCTATACATAGAACTAGTACTTCTGCAGGTACAACTACACTTGAAAGATTAATGGTTATATGGCCAGCAAATTCAACACCTAAGGTATATAAAACAGGATTGAATTATGATGGTGTATATCAAGTATTTATTATACCAAATTTTACATTGCTATCAGGTATTTATTAAAATTTAATTGCATTTAAAATACTGTCTATTTCATTACTACTGCTATTTTCCTTTTCTTTTATAAGTAATTGTGTTTTATTTTTATCAGAAGATTCTTTTTTAGTTTCATGTACTTCAGTTTTATTAATTAATGGAGTTTCTTTTTTATTTTGTTGTAGTAATAGATTATCTCGTGTAATTAATTGTTGTACTAAATTATTATTAGGTACTAAATAAGTTATTAATGGTAAATATATATTGTTGTAATTTATTATAGTTCCTTGTTTATTTTTAATAGATTCTTTTGAATTAACAGTATTAATTAAATTAACTAATAATACAAGTTTATCTTTTTGTTGAATTAGTTTTTGAGGATTTTCTTTTTTATATTGAATAACTAAATTTTCAGTTTCATTTAATATATTACTTAAAATACTAACTACATTTTTAATTATATTAATTTGTAAAGTATCTTCTTTTCCTGTTATATCTGAAAGATATACTTTAGCAATATGCCTTTTTTTACCTTCAGTTACTTTTTTAGTAAATAATTCAGGATTTCTTATTTTTTTATAATAAGATTCTCTTTGTTTATCAAGTAGTTTAAGGTCTGAAATAAGTAAGTTTTTCTTTTGTTCAAGTAAAACTTCTTTATTTTCAATTTGATTTTTTATTTTTTGTATTATTTCTTGATTATCTACTTTAATTTTATCTAAACGTTGTTTAATACTTGTAGTTTTATTTTTTTTGAAATCTACAATTTCATTTTTAATTTTATTAATTTGTTCCAATTTATCTTTAATCTTCTTCCTAATATCTACTATAAAAGACCAATTTAATGAAAACTGATTATGAGTATTATTGTGTTGATTTAATAAAAGAATACTTTTGTTTATAAAATTTTTAATTGTATTATATTCTTTATTAAATGGTAATTTTTTTAGATTATATTGAAATTCAGGATATGCATAATATTGCAATGGCTGATTAAAATGATATTGGAACTCATTTGAATCATATTTTGCATATTGTAGATACATTACATTATTTCTACTAAATATACTTTTAAATACTGTATTTTGTTCATTAATATATTTAGGTAATTGTATCGCAATTGTAGTATTATTAATAATAGTATTTTCATTTTGTATTATACTAGATTTTTGTAATAATAGTAACTCTGTTTTTGTAAGAGTAATATCTATAGTTTTTTTTAATGTAGTTCTATAATAAAATTTAGATACATCATAAAAATTTTGTATATGTTTTAAATCTTGTGTATTGTTGTATAATGGTGTTAAAAGCCCACCTTTTTCATAATAAATATAATTAGGTATACTTTCAAATATATCAAATGTGATAGATTTTGTATTTGGTATTATATTTTTAACAGTATTACATTCTGAAACAGTTAAGTTATCTACAACTTCTTTTGATTTTATAAAATCATATATAATAACTTCAAAAAGTCCTAAAATGAAGTAAACTGCTTTTTTAAATATAAATATAGGTAAATAATGATAAGTATATATTAATTGGTAAATGTATACTACTATTTTTTTTATATGATTTACAGGAAGTTTATAAATATTACTTATCTGAGTAATAATAAGATATATAAGTTTAAAAAAATAGATTGCGACTTCATTATTACCTAATAAAGTATAAATTTTATTAAATAAATTATTAAATACTGATATACTATTAATATTATAAATAGCTACAAGTGAACTAAATATTACAAGTAATTCAGATGCTATAGGCATTTTAGTAAATTTAGATAAATCAATTTTTAATATTGAAAGTATATTATTTTGAGCATTTACTATTGTATTTAAAATGTTATATAATTCATTTTTTGTAATAGGAGGAACTGATTTTTTAGCTTTAATATACTTTTCACATAACTGTATCTGTTCTGAAATAACTGTATTTTTTTTATTAGGTATTTTTATACATTTATTTCTTATTTGATTAAAATAATTACCTGATTCGCATTTTGTACAAATATCTTCAAGATATTTAATATATTCTCCATCTTTACTATTTATAAATACAAATTCTTGTGTAAATGGATTAAATATTTTATTATTATTCATTTCTTATTAATAGTAATTAAAATATTTTTTTTCAATTACTATTAATAAGAATAAAATGGTAAATACTAAAAAAACAGCTACTAAAGCTAAAAAAAATACTAGTTCTCAAATAAGAAATATATTTAAAGCTACTCTTCTTAAAAAAAATAAAATACTTGATAATTCAAATAAATTACTTTCAGAAGTTTCTGAAAAAAATGATCTTAAAAAAATAGTAGATAAAACTGTAGGTGTTGGTAAATTTAGTTTAAATAAAGTTTTATTACTTGTACATACTATTGCTCAATTACAACTTAGATTTGACAGTATTCTTTCAAATTCTGTTACTAAAAAACTACTTGAACAGTACAATACAAAAGGTTCAGATTCTATCACATTATTAAATAGAATAATAACTAATATTAGTTTTATGGTATATTCAGATAGACAGCCAGTTGGTTCTAAATTAAATGATTATATACTTAATACATATTCTGATATAAATAAATTAGTAAATGGTTTAACTTCTAAAAAATTAACATTTAATTATGATAAATATACTGTAAGTACTCTTATTTCATGGGTTGTATTACTCCATAAACAACAATATAATCTTCAACAGCCTATGGATATATCAAAAACATTTGCATATTTATATAATCTTTATACAGAAAAAGCTGGTAATTTACCACAAGTATATATAAATTATATGTTTTTACTTTATGATATTTTACAATGTGAAATGGGTAATGATGCAAATTGTAAATCTAATACAGTTTCATTTGCTCAAGACTTTGATTTTAAAAAATTTAAAGAAGATTATAAAAAGTTTAATCAAGTTGCTAATAAAGAAGAACAGGAATCTGAATAGTTAGTAATTAATTACTTTTATTAAATAAACGTTTTCTCTTTCAGTTCTACCAGCTGGAGAATGATAAATTCTAGGAAAACTATTTGCAGGCCAATCTAAATTTACTTTTTGATTTTCATCTCCAGCTGACATAATTGATAAAACTTCACCATTTCTATCTGTATTTGAACGAACAATATCAAACATTCCAACTGCGCCTGAATGTTCTTCTGTAATGTCTTCTACTACTACTCTATAGACCCCGTAATTTTTTTCCATACAACTAAGTGGAAATTGAAGAGTACTTACATTACTAAGTATAATTTCTTCTACAGGAAAAGATGATTCTGTAAAATCACTTTCAGAATAATCTTCTGAAGAAGTTGTATTACTTTCACTATCAAATTGCATTTTAATTTAATTTTTTTTAAATTAAAATATATTTATTTTCTTAAATTAATTTATTAGATACTATATACTCTTACACGGTAAGTATTAGTTCTTGCAGTTGATCCTGCAGGTGAATGATAAAGTCTGGGTCTACTTCCAGCAGGCCAATCCATTGTTATTCTTTGGTTTTCATCACCTCTACTAACAGATGTTCTATTGATATTACCATCTTGTCCTCCAATATTAGCTCTTGAAATTTCAAATGTAGCCATAGTACCTTGATTTCCTGAAGTTGATGTATCTTGCACAATAACTTTATATGCGCCATATGTATTTGTTGTAGCTGAAGTTAAAGATACAGGAGTTGTTGAAGTATTTGAAATATTAATATCCTCTGTATTTGGTAATCCTGGAATTGTAATAGATCCAAATGATGGGTCGTTTAATTCAATTGTATTAACATATAATTTAGATGTGTTTAAGAAACTTACAGTTGCACTTGCACCAGCAGCACTAGTTGTACTAGAACCAACTGTAAATGTAAATGTATTATCTGTAGGTACATTAGTTACCGTATATGTACCATCAATACTAGGTGTAAATCCATTAGAATCTGCAATTAAAACTTTATGCCCTGTAGATACTCTTTCTAGAACATCTTTCAATGTCATAGTAATAGTAGTACTAGATGCAGAACCTTGCATATTTCTATGTATTTTAGGACTTATTTTTACAATACCCGTATTAAGGTCGCTATATTGAATTGTATTATCATTTGCTGTAATAAATGATGTATTTGGTAAATCAGAATCTGGTAATCCAGCAAGTTTATAGTAATTTGTAGACTCATCCCAGTAAAGTGCAATACTATTTTGATTATATAGTTCATAAGTATCAGCTGCAGCTGGCGCAGTAACTAAATCTAAACCGTCATTAAATACAGGAGATACAGTATTATCTGCAGTCACATATAGTGTCGCTGTTTGTGTAGAACCAACATAATCTTTGATACGTCTAACTTGCCCTGACCCAGTACCTGATGTTATTCTAATCCACCAGCCATTATAAAAATCATCTGAAGCACTTGCATTAGCTGCAAGTACTAATGTACCAGGAGTCGCACTGCCTGCCTGGAATGCACCTGATTCTTGCGGTACAAATGTATCAGAATTTGTAGAATTTTCAACAACATTGCCAGCTGAACTTCCATTAGCAGTTTGATAACGTCTTACAACAATACCAGAATCTATACCTAACGAACCATTTGCATAATTAAGTTGAATAAGATTATCTTCAACTACAAGAGTTTGTGTATCTATAATAGTTTGATTACCAGATACAACTAAATCACCAGCAATTGTAGTTACACTTGTAGCTGTACCAATGGTAACTGGTACACCTGAAGTTTCTGTAGCAATTTTAATACCATTTGTAGTATCTGTAGAATCTATTTTAACTTCACCTGCAGAATCTAATGTTAATGCACCTGTACCTGTAGCAGTTGTAGTAAGTGCCATTACACCTACCGAATCAACTGTAATACCACCTGCAGAATTGATATCGACTGCTGTAGAACCAGTACCAGCAGAATCAATTACAATTTTTGTAGCAGCATTACTTGCCGTAGCACTTAAACTAATAGCATCAGCAGCTGCACCTGAAGCTGTAACAACAAATTTACCATTAGTCGAGTCATTAGCGGCAACTGAAACACCACCTGCTGATACAACTGAAAATGCAGTTGCAGATGTACTGGTTTGAGTAGAAGTTAATGTTGCAGAATCTAATGTAATAGCATCATTTGCATTTATATCAATATCATTACCGGTACCTGTAGCATTAAGAACTAATGTAGCACCTGTACCATTAGCATTAATAGTAACTGCACCAGATGATGTACTTAATGATTCTAAAGTCATAACTCCGCCAGCTGTAGCAGAAATAGTACTATTAGCATCTATATCAATACCACCTGATGGCGCATTTATATCAATAGCGGTTGCTGTACCATTAGTACTAGTAAGTGAAATGACACCTACTGCATCTGCTGTAATACCACCTGCAGTTGCATTAATATCAATTGCCGACGTTCCAGTACCTGCTGAATCTAAAGTAAGAGTACCTGCTGCATTTGTAACATTAAGTTTAACAGCATCAACTGCAGCCAATGATGATTGTAAAAGAATATCACCGCTGACTTGTGCATCGATACCATTAGACCCATCTATAGTTAATGCACCATTATTGGTGTGAATAAATGTATATTGTAAAGAAGTAACTCCAGAAGAAACTAAAAGATCACCATTAGCCAAGTAAAGACTACCATTCCCTTCAGTAGTACTCGTTACTAAATAGTAACTACCTGTATAATAAACCCCCTCAGGATTTGAAGGTAGTGTTGGTTCAGACATATATTATTAGTATTATTACTAGTTATTAAAGAAAAAAAAAATTAGAAAAATAAAAAATTATTAATTAAATTTGGAAAACTATAAAAATAATATAAATTGCTTTTACTTTTAGTGTTAGTTTTACTAAAATTAATTATATTACAATTAATTAATTTAATATTTTTTCTTTTAAATTGTATTTTAAGTTTTAAATATATATTATTAAGAATTATATTATTTAGCATATAATTATTTGGTAATATATATATAATTACATTTCCTTTATAGTCTATTATATAGTACATAAGTAAAGAGTAATTTAGAATATAAAATATAAAGTAATATTTATATAATTCTGTATTTATAATATAATCTATTTGTTTATAATTACTAAAATTACTATTACTAAAAGGGATGTTACTAATAGGTATTGTAAAATGGTTAATAATATTTGAAGTATCAAAAGTTTGAAATTGTATAGTATAATATGGTAATAAATATTTTATATATTTTTGTGTTAAAAATGTGAAATTTGAATTATATTTAGTACGTATATAATTTAGTAAATAGAATACTAAATTATGTCCTCTGTATTCTTTTTTAATGCATAAAAAATTAAAATAATATACATTTTTTTCAAGTAATGTCATTATTATCAATCCGATTAATTCATTGTTAAAATTTAAAGTTACTATTTTAAATGGTATACTAAAATAGTCGTTTAATTTGTCTTTAGAATAGATATATCTTGAGTCTGCATTAAAATTATAATTAGTATCAATAAAAGTATAAATTTCATTTGGTACAGGTAAATGTGAATATTCAATTATATTCATATTATTTATTTAAGACTAAACTAATTACTTTAAACTTTTTAATAATTGATTTAATACATCTGGATTATTTTGAATTAATGGTAATATTAATGACATTAAATTAGGCGTTTGCATATTTGTATTGTCAGGTTGTACTTGCATAGTATTATATTCAGTATACATAGAATACATCGCAATTAAAAGAAATATCCCATTAAATAATATCAATAAAGTATATAAAATATTTTTAGTTAATGTATCATAATATTCTGAATACAAAAATAATAATACTAAAAGTATTAAATTAACTGTAAAAATAAAAAATAAAAGTCTATTTGAAATCATTTAATTAGTTACTTTAGTAACTATAAAAAAAAATTAAATAAATTAATTACTAAAGTAACTAATTAAATGAATAATAAAGGTAGACTTAATATAGTATTTGAAATTTTTATTGAAAAATATTTAGAAACTGAAACTAAATATCTAGAATTATTCTATAATGAATTAAAAATTTTATCTATTAAGTAAAAAATTTAAAAAAATAATTTTAGTTATTAATAAAATAAGCTATTAATTAAATGTTTGCATTATTATATGGAAAAAGTAAATCTGATAAAATCAAAACATGGTGTATTAGTATTGTAAAAGAACATGATAAATCTTTAATCGTTATAAGACATGGTTATAAAGATGGCAGACTTATTGAAAGTATTAAAGAAATAACAAAAGGTAAAAATTTAAATAAAGCAAATGAAACAACACATTATGAACAAGCTTATAAAGAAGCACTTGCAAAATGGAATAAAAAAAAAGAAGAAGGATATACTGAAAATATGGAAGATATACTTAAAATTGATTCATCCCCTAATTTATTCCCAATGTTAGCTTTTGATTACTCTAAGTATAAAAACAATATATTTTTCCCATGTTATATACAGCCCAAAAAAGATGGTGTGCGTTGTGTATATTATAATAATAATCTTTATTCACGTAAGTTAAATATGCTTCAAAATTTTCAAAATATACTACAAGAATTGAGTCAAACAGATACAACACTTATTTTAGATGGAGAATTGATTAATGAAAATATATCATTTCAAGAATTTACAGGATTAGTTAATAAAAAGCCTGAAAATGTTACAGAATTAGATAGAAAAAAACTTGATAATACTAAATTTTATATTTTTGATTGTATTATGACTAATATAAGTTTTGAAAATAGATATAGAATACTTATAGATTTTTTTAATCATAATAAATTTAAAAATATTAAACTACTGAAAACAGAAATATGTAAAAATGCTGAAGGTATTGAAAATAAATTAAAAGAGTATACTAATAATGGAGATGAAGGTATTATTATTAGAAATAAAGAAGGTCTTTATACAAATTTTAGAAGTAAAAATTTGCTTAAGTATAAAACATTCTTCGATAAAGAATATACTATTGTTAATTTTAAACAAGGAGAGGGGAATCATGCAGGTTGTGTTATTTGGGTTTGTAAAACAGAATCTGGTAAATTGTTTGATGTTACACCTAAAGGTACATTAGAAGAACGTAAAGTTTTGTATTTAAATGGTAATAAATATATAGGGAAATTATTAACAGTTAAATATCAAGAATTTTTTGAAGATTCCGATATTCCAAGATTTGGTGTAGGTATTTCTATTAGAGATTATGAATAAAATGTAATTCACATTTTATTCCAATTTAAAATGTAATTCACATTTTATTCCAATTTAAATAAATGTTTTCTCAATAGTTTCTATCTGTTCTTTAAGTTGAATATATTTTAATTTAACTAGAGTATCTGGTGTATCTATAATACCTCCCATTAATTTACTTATATTTTTAGGTAACAATATTGTATTAATAAAGTTATTTCTTAAAAATTCTACTATTTTATTATAATACATCGCTTTATAAATAGGTTCTTTTAAACTAGATAATTCACACGTCCATATATGATATGTAACATCACGTTCATTTTCAGGTAATAGTATATGTGAATTATATCTATTAACTCTACCTTTTAATTGAATACATTTAGAATAATCTGACATAGGTTCTAAAATATGCATATTTCTACAATTTTTTATCTCAAACCCTTCAGTTAATAATGGATGTAATAGTAATATACTATTTTTAGTTTTTTCAAATTTATTAATTACTTCTTTAAATTTAGACTCTGAAAGCGATTTATCTAAATATAAATACTTAATATCATTTCTTTCTAATTCAGTTTTAATAATATTAATACCTTGTCTAAGAAAATTTGAATAAATAATATGATTTTCATTATTATTTGACTTTATAAATTGTATTAAATTTTCAATTTTTTGACTATCTTTAATATTACCTATAACTAATAATTTATCTATAAATTCTATTGAATTTGAATATTTAGATAACGAATCTACTATAGAATCAGATTCATTTTCATTAAGAAGATCGATTAATTCAGGCGAATGTATATCTAATTCATAATTTAATAGTAAATTAAATTGTTTACTATTGTAATCAGATGTATGATAAACCTCTTTAGTTTTTGGAAAATGTTTTGAATCTTTATTTTCAAAATAAGATAAATACGGTCTAGTATCATGTTTAAGTTTAGTAGTATCTATATCAAATAAATTGTTATAAGTATTATTTTTCATTAATAAAGGATATATTATTACAATAAATATAAAATTTGATATAGTTGGTATAAATGCAGCAAATTTAGATATTATTTGTTTATGTGATAATACTGCTAATATAGAATTTGTAAAAACTGTAAAAATCTGAGGTGATATAGGTATAATATTCCCATAGAACAACTGTCGTTTTTTATTTATTTTCATATATTTTTCTCTAAATTCTGTAAAAACAGTTGGTATAATTTTTTTACCAGCTGCTATATTAATAAGATAACTAATTTCGACTAATGAATTTTTAAAAGGCGTTGCCGATAATAGTAATATTTTATATGCATTTTTAAGATTATTAATAGGTTTTGTATACTCTTGTTGTGGGATAAGATTATATAAATTATGCGCTTCATCTACAATAACAAGCGAATTACTTAAATTCATAAATTCTATTTTTTTATCAAAAAAATCTATAAATTGTATACTTGACATATTTATTCCTACATAATTAATATCTTCTATCCATCTTGTTTTAATACTTTTATCAACTATTATTACTATTTTTAATTTATTATTTTTTTTAAGTATTTGTTTATATATAGAAAGTGCTGTAATTGTTTTACCTGTACCGACATTATGATATAAAACCATGCCATGCTGGTCTCTAAATTTACGAATAGTTTCTACTTGATGATGTCTGTATTTATTAGTTGTAATTTTTAAAGACTTTCTTGAATCGCTTTTCTTTGAAATTACTTTATTAGTTTTTTTTGATTCTATCATTAGTTATTAATAATAGCTAATAAAATAATTATTTCTTTTTATAAGTCTGTCTTCTAAGTTCTCTCGAATTTAGATTTATGTGTGCATTTGATATATAATTGTATTCAGGATTTGGCATATAATTAAGACCATTTAGTATTCTATTAGTTTCAGTAATAGATACAGTATTACATGTTTTTCTTTTTTTAATATTACTTGCAGCTGAATCTAGTAATTCTGGTGTATTTAAAACTAATGCACGGTTGTCTCTTAGTTTTTCAGTATCTCCCATTACAAATGTTTGATTTACACCTCTTGAATATATACTATTAAGACCAAATAATTCATTTTCAATAGCTATATTTTTTAATGGGTTAAATTGTGTTATATTCATAGGTACAGTATGATAATTTAATATTTGATTATTAGTATAAGTATTTATTTCATTACTAGAAATAGAATTATCAGAACTAAAAACTTTATTATAATTTCCAAAGTCAAACATTACTTTCTTTTACTTTAATTAAATTAAAATAAAAAACTTTTTTAATTTCTTATTATTAATAAAGTATGTTTGAAGATTTAACTTATAAAGATAATAAACAAATACCATTATACAACCAAAATGATTTTATAGCTAGTAAATTTATAGATAATCAAACTTCTGATATAGATTCATTTCAAAGTTATACAATTTCACAATCTAATTTACAATGCTATTCGCCTGCATTATTTGATATGTATTTTAGTCAAGAAAATATTCAAAATTTACAAAATAGACTTCGTTATGGTGTATATTTACGTTCTAATAAAAGATTTATTATACCAGAACAAAGTATTCGTGAATTAGGTATTATAATGGAAAGTATGTATTATCAATATTCAAAAAAACCAAGTAATCATGCTTTGTTTAAAAAAGAAATAGAATATTTAAATACTTTAGTATTAGAATATGCAATACCTAATACATTAAGTGCTGTAGAAGCACAAAATAATTATTTAAATTTTATATCAAAAGATGTTGTACCTCAATATGAATATGAGTACACTTCAAATAAAGGATTAAAGACTAAATTATACAATCCAGGATTTGATTAGTATAATCTTTAATTAGTGTAATCTTTAGTTCTAGTATTAATACCACCTCTTAAAGCATCTGAATCTTGAACTCCAAATTGAGAATAGTTATTATATTTGATAGGCATGGTATCAAAAATTTGAAATGTTCTATTATAAGAATCTATTTCTTTATCTCTACATGTTTTCTTATTTAATACATAATTAGATCTGGCAGTATCTTCAATTGCAGTATCTTTTCCTTGTCTTCTCATATCTGGAGTAGTTAAAATAGGTGTAGGTGGATAAATAGTTTTTTGACGGTCACTTACAACTTGACTATAATGTAATTCATTACTATTATTAATTATTTCTTGTTGGATTTGAAGTAAATTATCAAGTTTAAGATTAGGTTGTACAAAATTATTAGTATAATATTTTAATGTTTTGAAATTATTTTTAGTATAATTATCAGAATATTCTGAATCTTGTTTAAGATTTGTAAATTTATTAAAATTATTCATTGTTTAATTTAAGGATGAGAAAATAATTTTAATTTATTTTCAAAATAATTAGTAAAATGAAATCTAATGACATATTATCTTTAATACAAAATAGTATTATAAATCCATATGAAATTTTAGGAATTATTTCAGATAATAATATTTCACCTGAAATAATAAAAAAAGCATATAAAAAGAAAGCATTAATTTTACATCCTGATAAAACTAACGGTAAAACAGAAAACGAATTTAAAGTACTTTATATTTGTTATAAGTATTTAAATGTATTATTAGAAAAAGAAAATAAACAAAAATTACGTCAAGATTACTATTTTAATATTTTAAAAAATAAAGGTACAATTGAAAATACATCTAAAAGAGATTCTAATGAATATCTTAAAAAACTTTCAACCAGTAATAAAGTAAATATCAATAGCAATTGGAATAATGCAAAGTTTAGACAACAATATTTAATTGATGATGATCTTCCAGATGAGGAAGAATATTTATCAAATCAAAAAAATAAAAAAAAATACAATAGTTATCAAGAAGCTATTTCAGATACAAAAATAGATAACTTCTTATTTAAAAAAAATGAAAAGTTTGATATTAAAAAATTCAATGCACTATTTGAATTACTTAAACAGCAACAAGAATCTACCCAATTGGTAAAATATGATTCTAAAAATATACAACCATTAAATAATGAAGATATATCATTAGGTAGTATTAGATACGTTAAAGATATTATCGCAGTCAATGACAATTCAAATTCAAAAAAAAATTATTATTCTGAAAAATGTTATGATTATAAAGAAGTAGATGATATAAATAATAGTACTAATCTTTCAAAATTAGCTAAAAGTTTAACTAAAAAAAAAATTAAAGAAATTGAAAATAATAAAGCTAAAAATACTAATACAAAATTAAATACTAAAAATTACTATAACAAATTTAATGAAGATATGAAACATGCTCATATAGAAACTATGGATGAATTTTTACATAAAAAAGCACAAGAATATGTAAATTATGAAGTACAGACAAATCAATTTATTGAAAGAAATATATCTAAATTACCTATAGAATTTCATCAAGATCTTACACGATTAATAGGTAGTTCTGATATGTTAAATGAAATTAAATATTTAGAATATAACAATTCTAAATCTAAGAAAAATAAAAAGAGATAAGGAAAAATTTAAAAGTTTTATTTAAAACAATAAGTAATTAATACTCAGTAAATAATGAAAGTACAAAATTATAAAAATTTTAAATATAATACTTTATCTATTAATCCAGACTTTACTTTAGATGAATTTGGTAATAGAATGTATACTTTAGAAGCAGATAAAAGTTTAATATTAGAATATGATTCATGTTTCGTAGATTGTGATGATAAAACAATAATTACAATTGAAAATGAATCACTTAATACCTTACTAAAAAATTATGAAAATACAGTAATTGAATTGTTACATTCTAAATCATTAGAATTATTTAATAATGAGTTCCCGATTGAAAAATTTCAAGATACAATGAAACATATTATTACTGATAATATTTTTGTAGCATGTATGGATAAAAATACAAAAGTACTTTCTATTAATGGAGAATGTTCTCAAATAGAAAAGGTTTATTTTAAATTAGATAAACTGACTTTTATGCCAAAAGAATATTTTATTAATATTAATATACTGGCTATTAAATACAAAGAAGAACTTGAATACGAAGAACAAGAATTAGAAGAAAAAAAAGAAGAATCTGGAGAATCAAAAGATTCTCAAGAAACAGAAAATAATTGGAAATTTTTTTAAAAGTAATCTTGCGTTTTATTTTTTTTTTTCTTATATAAATAATAAATAATATACTAATGAATTTTTCAAATATTCTTAAAAATTTATTATACTTAGCAGCTGCTGTAGTATTAGCTGTAATTTTATGGGCACTTTATAAAAAATTAAGAGGTTCTGTTGAAGACATGGAACCTGTAGAATTGGAAACATCAAGTGCTGTAGGATTAGGCTCTACTGTACAAATGGCAGACACTCCTCAAGTACAAGTAGTTGAAGCCCCGCTACAGCCATTAGATGACTCGTTTCAAGGTGCTCCTACAAATGTTCAAGGTGTAAATACAACTGATTCTATAGTTCCTATAGAATTATTACCTAACAATGATGCTGCAGCAGTTTTTGCTAAAGAAAATCCAGGCACTAATGTTCAAGATATAGCATATTTAAGTGCAGGATTTAATATTGGTATGGATACTCGTGGCGGTACCATGAAAAATCCATCATTAGATGTTAGAGGTGAAATTCCTATAGAAAAAAGTTATGTAGGTCCATTTGCAAACAGTTCATATGAACAAAATAAATACGGTTCACCTTTATGTTAAAATAATCTTAATGTTTATTTTATTTAATTTTTTTATTAATAATAATTAATGGGTATTGAAGATTACACTAATTATATTATTAATAAAGAATATGAGTATTCAAGATATTTAAATAATTATATTTATGATATGAAAGAAAGTTTATATAGAACTACTATGGATTCATATTATTATGATTATTATTCAACAGAAAATAATAATTTTAATAGAAATATAAATTTATTAACAAATTTTAAATTACACTTAAAATATAATATATCAAAAATAAAATTTTTAAATAGCGATAATCCTATTATTGAAAATTATCGTGATATATATAATAGATTTAGAACACTATTTAGTTATAATTTAAATGTATATGATACAATTTCTGAAATTGATACTATATTAAAAGAAATATATACATATCATAATAAAAAATATTAAAAATTTTATACTCTATTTTTTAAAATAGGTAATATTAGAGAGAAAAATAAAAAACATGTTTTAAGTATTTTGAAAGCTAATAGTTAATATAAAGGCGCTTAATACGTGTTCACCATCCTCATGATTTCAAGCAGGCAATATATTTTCAATCTAGCTAATGAACAAGTACTGTAAAGTACAATACTTTTACTTTACAAAAAATTTAATTAATTAACTATTAAAGTACTTAATTAATTAAATGTATAATATATCTACAATTGTTGCTATTATAAATTTAAATATAAAAATAGATTTAACTTCATTTATTCAATATTTTGAACATAATAGTATAATCTCTAAAAAAAATACTATTAACTTTGGTAATCAAATAACAATTGAACTTCAATTAGATAAAAAAATAAATATTAAAATATTTAGTAATGGTATTTTACAAATTACAGGATTAAAAGATAATTATAAAGAACAAATTGATCAAATTGTTAATATTTTAAAAAATAATACAAATAAAAAATATGATACTTATATTAAAACAATCTCTATTGAAAAACATCCTATAGGATTTTTAATATATAATAATACTAATATAATAGGCTATATTAACAATGAATATAAAATTATAGGATATATTAAAAAAAATAATAAATTCTTTATCAATAATAATGACATTGTTTTATTTGATTATGATAATAAATTATATACAGAATTTAAACATAAAAATAAAGAAAAAATGCTTTATTCTATTAATGGGGTACTTATTGGTAAAATGAAGTATATTATAGTTTCAGAATATTGTAATAAAAAAGAATATTGTAATATTATAGACTTAAGTAATATATCAAACCCATTTGATTCTAATATTGAAAATAATTTTTATGAAAGAAAAACACATAATTTAATTATAAAAAATAAAATCATGATAAAATATAATAATAATCTTTATATTTTATTTAATAAAAATATAATGTATATTATTAATAAATACTATAATACACAATTTGAAAAAGGTTATCAGATTGAATTTTTACAAAATTTAATAAAACAAAATTTATGTAATTATAAAACTGAGAAAAATGTAGTACTTAAAAAAATATACAATTATATATATTCATTTGTTAAAATACAATATAATGAAAATTATTTATCTGAAATTGATTATACTAATAATAAATATTTGAATACTAATAGTACTATAGATTTTAATTTTAAAATATTTGAAACTCCTATTACTAATTATACTTATAAATTATCAAATATTAATTCAGATTTTTTAATTAAAAAACAAAATATATCAGACACTATTAATATTAAACAATTTATATTATTATTTACTAAAGAATATTCAAAAGATATAACAATTAACTATGATCCTACTAAATATCCTGCAATTAAAATAACATTTAAAAAACTATCAGGTTCTGTAAGAATTTTTAAAACATTTAATTGTAAAATATCATGTAAATCTATTGAATATACAAATAAAATTTATAATATTATAGATAATTTTACTACTGCAAATTATTCTAGTATTATAAATAATTTTAAAGAATATGACTCTACAAATGAAATTAAATTGTCAATTGATGACATATTCTAATTAAATAAATAATACATATTATATTAATTACTTATATTCTTTCATAAGAACTTTATTATTATCATATAAACTAAATGTATTAGTATCACTGTTATATTCAAGAGTCATATTACTAGAATATACAGTAAAAGAGTGTGGTAATTTATTATATTGTTGTGGTTGTTGTGGTTGTTGTGGTTGTTGTGGTTGTTGTGGTTGTTGTGGTTGTTGTGGTTGTTGTGGTTGTACTGGTTGTTGTGGTTGTACTGGTTGTACTGGTTGTACTGGTTGTTGTGGTTGTTGTGGTTGTTGTGGCTGTGTATTTGGTAATTGTCCTAATGAATTCCATAAAATCTTATTTACAACATCTGGCTCCCAACCAGTTAATGACATATGTGGTTGTAATAATGAATAAAGAACGCCTTTGTATAAAACCCTATCACCTGAATTATATTTAGTATTTGGCTTCCAATCAGGAAATTGTTGTGTAGATGATGTATTAGGTAAAGATAATAAATCACTATTTTGTAATTGAATTGGTAATGGATTAGATAATGTAACTTGATTTTGAGGTTGTTGTGTAACTATATTACTAGATACAGCACCTGCTGATATAGGCATTGTATTATTAGAAAGTGGGATTTCAAATGGCTGTAATAATGACATATCTACAGGCAGTGTTGTATTTTGTACAGGTGTTTGATTAAGAAGTAAATTATTATACATACACATAGTTAAACTTCGTTGATTACTTACTGGATGATCACCAGATGATTCCCAAACAATAATACCTCCTAAATTATTACGTTTAATATAATTACACTTTTCAGTTACACTAGTAACATTGTCATATGTATTAAATACCTTTCTTACAACATCATATGAATAAGCTGCATGTGCTTCATAATCATATAATTCACTTGCACCTGAAAGCGGTAATGCTTTATAATCTACAACACCATCTTCCCATGACTTATCTGGACTATTTGTTCTTGCAGGTTTTCCTAAACCATCTGTACCACCAAACCCGCGCGAATAAAATGCTGCTCCAATAAAAATCTTTTTACTAGGAGCACCTAGTTTTAGATATGCTTGTACTGCTGTATCTACTGAATATGGAGTATAGTCAGTTTTATATACATTAGTTTGATGTGTTGTATTTGATAAATCCCAGCTACCTGCAAAGTCATATGTCATTACATGAAATTCATCTATATACTTTGCATATTCTGCTACACTAAATTTGATTTTTTCAGGTGCTGCAACACAACATACAGAAATTGTATAATCATTCATACCATTACTATTAAATGAATTACGAAGCAACTTAATTAATTCAAGACAATTCATATCATCAGATGGATGAGCTATATTGCCATCATTCCCATAATTTACACCATCATTTGAGATATACTCCCAGTCAAGACTAATACCGTGAAATACCGGATATTTCTTAAATAAAGAAATAACTTCATCTACAAATGCTTGTCTATTACTTGCAGTTCTTACTGCAAGTGAAAAATTCTTGGACCATGTCCATCCACCTACAGACAATGTAAGTTTAAACTTTTTCCCTTGATCTTGTAACTTCTTAAATTGTCCTAAATTACCATAAAATGCTTTATTTTCATTCCATGAATCAGGTGGTTGTACACCCTTTTTTGCACTCCCTGATGTATATCTTTCATCAAAATCAGCCCATGTATCACCTGATGTAGGGACATACTGTCCTTGTGAATTAAGTCTTAAATCAAAAAAGGCATATGCGATTTCTGAAATATTATCAACTGGAAGATCTGCTACTTGATAATTTCTACCATAAGTAGACCAATTAGTATGATATTGAATAACTTTATATTGCGAAGACATTTTAAATTGATTATTACTAATTTTATTTCTTTAAATTAACTTTAAAGAAATACTTAAAAAAAATTTAAATTTATTAAAAATATATTAAAAAATAATCACTCTTAAAGAATGAAAAATTGCTTAATCTGTCAAGATAATATCTTAACTGCTAACTATTTTGTATTTGAATGTTATAAATACTATGAACATTATTATTGTAATTATTGTTTTAATAATTGGTATAAAAATAAAACTAATAATATGTGTATTATATGCAGAGTACCTAAATTTGAAGTATATATACTTGAAAATGATGAATTAATACATCCAAAATATATACAAAAAACACTTGATGAATATGAATATAGTACACAACAATTACTTGAAAAAATTGATTATCTTACATATACTAATAATAAACTTATTAAAAGACATAATAAAGATATTATGTTAATAAATGAAATATATGAATATATTACATTGCTTATATTTATAGTATTAATTATATTTATATGTAGTTTAATGATAATTAGTAAGTTAAATGCTAAATAATGTATTTTGTAATTTAGACTTTTATATTGAGTATAAATTATTTTCATCAAAATGTTTTAAATAATAATTATTATTCTGTTTAAGATATTTAATAGTTTCTTTATAATTTTTAAAATTACAATGTTCAAATATATTGCATGCTGAAGCTGTGCCGTCAGCCCCTTTATGTAAAGCATCATTATTAAAACCATAGTCTAATGATTTAATATGTTTTATTATTGGATGGGTATTTGTAAATGTATAGATTTTAATATTATTTTTAATAAGATAATTTGATAATATAAGATCATCTGATAGGTAATGATATATAGGAACTTTGTTTTTATCGAATAATTTTATAGGAATATTTTTTAAAAATCGTTTTTTATACAAAACACAAGAAAATCCTTCTAATAATTCACATTCTTTTAACTCGTGAAATCGACTATTATTTATAGTAAATAAACTTGTACCTGTAATTATACTATTAGGACATAATGAATGATAATATAAATATAATTCAAATAGTTTATCTGGATAATATACATCATCATCTATAGAAAATATTATATCTGAATCATTTGTAATATTAGATATACATGTAGGTACTATTTTAGTAGCTGGTCCTAAATCTTCACAAAAATTAATTATTATTGATTTATTTTGCAATATAAAATCGGGTATTTTTGTAAATACACTATTATCCCTTTTGAATATTTTTGGTAAATTTAAAACTATTATATCAGGTTTAATTGTTTGATTCATAATAGAATCTATTGTTTCTTTAATATAAATAATTCGTTTTGGTGTTGTAGTTAAAGATACTACTATTCTTGGTTTTAAATATCTAGATAGAATACTTTTATTAGAATATATATTATATTGGAAATCATAAGATATATAATTAGATAATAATAAAATTGATAATATTATTATTATTATTAGCAGTAAAAATATTATTAAATAAGCTAATACCATTCTCAATTACTATTAACTAATAAAAAAAAATGTTTCGTTAATTTTTTTATAAATTAATACTAAGTATGGATTATGAAAAAACATTAATAATATTACCTACAACATTAATTGAAATAAAAAAAGTACTTAGTACTATCAAAAAATATAATATCAAAAAAATAGTTATTATAGAACATCCTTACTATTTTACAAGATATTCTTTTCATAAATTAAAATTAGCATATTTAGTTGCATGTTTACATGCATATCATGATTTACTTGAAAAACACACTAATATTAAAATAGAGTACTTTAATTACTTTAATTACAATACAAATTCTTTGAATAGTAAATGTAATTATATTTTTGATCCAATAGATATTCCAGTTAAAGAATTATTTAATAAATGTAATATCTTAGAATCACAAATTTTTCTAATAGATTTAGAATCTAAAAAAAATCTTAAAGTTAAAAGAAATATAGGATTTTATAATTTTTCAAAAAAATATTTAAAATCTAAATATAAGTTAAATTTGGATAATTATATATCACAAGATTATCTTAATAGAAAAAGTATCCCTAATAAAGAACTAAATAAATTAATTGAAAAAAAAATAACCTATTCAAATAAATATTATTCATTTGCAGTAGACTATGTAAATATGCATTTTAAAAATAATTTTGGAGAATTAAATATTGATATTTTACAACAATTACCTATTACTCACAAAGACGCATTGAAACATTTAAATAATTTTATAAAATATAGATATTATAATTTTGGCGCGTATCAAGATTTTATATCAAAAGAACATACAATTCTATTTCATTCTAATATAAGTTTTTTGCTTAATATAGGATTATTACATCCATTATTTGTTATTAAAAAATTAATGGTAAGTAATGTACCATTTCAAAGTAAAGAAGGTATAATTAGACAAATTATTAGTTGGAGAGAATATATGCATTATATATATATTAAAGAATATCCTTTTAAAAATGTAAAAGGAACTGTTAATTTAAATTGGGAAATATTTTATGGTAAAACTCCTAGTAATATAGAAATTATAGATTTTGAAATTAAAAAATGTAGTAAATATGCATGGTCTCACCATATTGTAAGATTAATGGTATTCTTAAATTACTTTGTTTTAAATAATATTAAATTTAATGATATTATTAAATGGTACATGGAAGTAATAGCATTAGATGCTTATGATTGGGTTATGTATTCTAATATATATTCTATGGGACGTTATGGATATAATTATTACACGTCAAAATATTATGTTTCAAGTAGTAATTATCTTAAAAAAATGAGTAATTATAAAAAAGAATATGGTAATTGGGATAATCTTTATCGCAATTTTGTTAAAAAAATTTAAATTTAAAAATACATATATTATAAATTACTTTAGATATAACTAATGAATTCTATTTTTTTTGAATTATATAAAACTTTTAATATTGAAAATTACAGTTTTTCTGATATTTATGAAGATATTATAACTACAAAAAATATAAATAGTGAATATAAAAATTTAATAACAATTATAAAAAAAAATTATCATAATTATGTTATATGGTCAAAAACATTATCTACATGTATTACACAATATTATCATGATGATAGTGATTTGGTATATTATATATTATTATCAAAAGGAAATGTTTATCATATAAATACTGTTAACAATTCTAATTATTATTCAATGTTAATTAAAAAATATAATCTTAAAAATATAGATATAAATAATTCTTTTGAAATAGAATTGACAAAAATAGATTTTTATTATTTATGCAAAATAATTAATTTTTTATTTGACAAATCAAGTTAATCTTGATTTTTTTTTTATTTCTATATTAATAAATAATAATAAAGATTACTTATTAATGGGTATTTCTGAGTCTCAAGCTGGACCGCAAGGACCTAAAGGACTACAAGGACCTAAAGGTGATACTGGACCACAAGGACCAAAAGGTGATACTGGACCACAAGGACCTAAAGGTGACACTGGACCACAAGGACCTAAAGGTGATACAGGGTCACAAGGGCCTCAAGGCCCAAAAGGTGATACTGGAACTACTAATTTCAGTTCATTAACAAATGAAAATTTAACAAGTTTATCTGGCAATTTAGTAAATAACTATTCAAGTATTCTAGCTAATAAAGTAGCTGATTCATTAGTAACAGATTTTAAAAATCAATTACCTCCAGGACCTCCTGGTCCTGCATTTGATTACAGTAGCTCAGATGATTTTAAAAAATGGCTTACTGGTAACAAAGCAACAGATGGAACAGTAAAATACGAAACAGGATATGAATTTAATGAACAGGATAATTTTAGAACATGGTTAGATAAATATCAAAGAGGTAAATCTTTATGGTGCGCGAATGGTCAATGTGTTGTACCCGCTGGAAATATAACTAAATTAGGGAATATACAATTTGATGACCCTAATGGAACAATGTATGTAAATAATATAAGAGGTAATAATAATTCAGGTTTAGATTTACATAATAATACTACTATTGTTAGTTTAACAGGAAGTGATGTTAGATTTAATAAACCAATAACTTTTAATGGAACTTCTAATATTAATATGGTAGATAAACATATTAATTTGAATACTGGTACTAATAATGATGGAACAGGTAATATTGTAGTAAGAGGCACAATCATCGCTCCTGATGGGAAAATTAAGTTATCTAATGGGTGGAATATTGAAGCTACACCTGATAATTTATTTTTTAATGCTCCATCTGGTAAACAATTTTGGTTATTTAAAGATCATTCTAATAAAGTATTAAGTGGATAAATGGGATTTATATCTAAACTGTACTTTTTAGATATCAATTAGTAATTGAAAATTATATCATTTTTTAAAATATTTTTTTTAATTTATTAATAATAAATACTAAATACCGATAAATGGGATTACAACCGATTTCAGTTCAAGATAATACATTTGATTATTCTAATGATCTGAAATTTCAAAAATGGTTATCTGCGTATATTAAAACAGATTCTGATACTTTTGACTATGCAAATGATTCTAAATTTAAAAAATGGTTACAAACTAATATAACAGGTATTAGTACTACAGATACTGTAAATACTACAGATACTGCAAACACTATAGATACAACTGGGCGTAGTTTAATTTATTGTGCTGATGGTACATGTATAATACCAAGCGGTAATGTAACTAAATTAGGTAATATACAATTTGATGAGCCTAATAGAACTATATATGTAAATAATATAAGAGGTAATAATAATTCAGGTTTAGATTTATATAATAATAATACTATTGTTAGTTTAACAGAAAGCGATGTTAGATTTAATAAACCAATAACTTTTAATGGGACTTCTAATATTAATATGGTAGATAAAGATATTAATTTGAATACAGGTATTAATAATGATGGTTCTGGTAAAATAATTGTAAGAGGTGACATTGAATTGCAAAATAAAGCTTTATCTTCAGCGCCAGGAAATCATCTTTACTTAACATCAGGAAGTGGTGCGGTTCAGGTTAATGGGAAACTTCAAATGCCAAATGGTTGGGAAATTGAAGCTACCCCTGATAAATTAATAATTGGTAATAGAAACAGTGGAAAATATCGTTATTATAATAAAGATGAAATTGCAGTTAATAAACTAGGAACATATTAAATAGTTTATTTTTTATTAATTTTTTTATAAACTATTAATAAATAATGTTATTAAAATATATAGATTATCAAATTGAACAACCTATTAGAAAAAAATATTACTCTGATAACTATAAATTATTACATCGTATTCTTTCAGTAATAATATCTATATTAGCAGCAACTATTTCATGGCAATGTAATAGTGGTAGACAATTTCATTTATTAATTAAAATATTTTATGCATTTTTTGCATTTATATTTGGTGAATTATATCTATTTTATTATATAATGTTTGTATATGGTACATGTAAATAAATTTAAAATAATAAGTTAGTTAATAAGTTAATTAACTTTATTAATCAATGGAGCAATATATAGATGATTTATATAAAAAAATAGTAATAAATAACAATACAAATACTACTGACAATGATATTTCAAATGTTTATATTAATATATTATATTTATTAAAAAATATAGATATAAGTGAGTATAATACGCATACTTTTAAATATTATACATTTTTAACTCAAATAAATAATAATTTTAAAATTATTCTAAATACTATTAAAAGTAAATATAAAAATGTTTATATTTATATAGATGGTATTTATCCAAAAATTTTTATAGACAAATTCAGATTATCTAATTATAATAATAAATCAATAACACTCATGAATGATAATATTCTTATATTAAACATAGTTAATTATCTTAAAATATTATATCCTAATATTGAAATATTTAACTGTAAAAGTATAGCAGATAAGGAAATACTTAACACAATCTATAATAACTATAATCATTTAGAAACATATTATATCTTAACAACTTCTATAGATATATTACTAAATGCATTACTTATTAAGTATGATATTAATATAATATATAATAATAAAAAATACAATAATATTATATTTGCTAAAAATATAATAGAATATATTAAACAAAACACACCTTATATATATATAGATAAATTTAAATATGCTAATATAATTAAAAATATAATTTTTATCATTAGTTTGATAGATTCAAGATATATTAATACTTTAAACATTTTTAATATAAATTCTAATCAAAATATATTAGGTATATTTATAAATGAATATTGCAATATTCTTAATATTTATAATATGAATATAATTGAAAATAATAGTATAAATGTCAAGATTTTAATCAAACTACTTGATAATATTAATATAGTATTCAAACATAATAATAGTAATAGTTCAATTCTCAATAGGAATTATATATGTGAAAATTATTTTAAATCTATAGTATGGTTTTATAAATACTATATAAATATAAATATATATAATTTCAACTGGAACTTTATCAATAATAAAATATCACAATTAAATATAACTGATTTTATAAATTATTTGAAAATTGGGAATAAAAATTTTTTAAGTATAAATAATATGTTTATTTCACCAATTCATAATATAAATATTCTTAACACAATAGTATTTTTTATATGTACTAATAGAAAAGATATTATTTTAAAAGAATTTAGAGATAATAATATTTATAAAAAATATTATAATGATATTAAAGAGTATATAAGTATTTATAGTAAATATTTTAATAATAATAATATAATATATATAGAACCTGAAACAATTAAAAAATATTTAAAAATATAATATTCATGCGATTTAGATTCTAAGTATAAAAAATATTTAAAATAAAAGTTATATAATTATTTAAACGATAAATATTATGGTAATTTCTATTACATCACGCCTTGATATAAAAAACGATTTAAAAATAACTCCTGCTTTAACTTTTATAAATAATAAAAATTTTGCGGAATCTATGTCATTTGATTTGTATAAACAATTAGATAATAATTCATTATTAATACCTTATTATTATAATAAATCTTTAAGTAATGTAATAATAAGTAATAAAAAGTCTAAATTAAATAATTCTTTTACAAGCAATATAATATTACGTAAAGGAGACCAGACTGATTGTTATAACTGTATAATAGATAAATGTAATAATGTTGATTTTTACTCAGGTATAATTAATTTAACAACTGCTTCTGGTAAAACTGTACTTTCACTTAAATTAATAGAAACCTTAAAGTTAAAAACACTTATAATTGTTAATACTCAACAATTACTTAATCAATGGTATGATAAAATCAAACAATTTTGTAATAATGTAAATATTGGTTTTATTCAAGGTAAAACAATAGATATTGATGATAAAGATATAGTGATAGGAATGGTTCAAACATTATCAAATGATAAAATAACATTAAATACACTTAAATCATTTGGTATAACTATTATGGATGAAGTTCATAGTATCCCAACAAAAGTATTTAGTAATATTTTTTTTAAAATAACATCTCAATTTCAATTTGGATTAACAGCTACTATTGATCGTAAAGATAGATTAGATATTGTATTTAAATATTTTTTAGGTGATATTATATATTCTAATATTAATGATAGTAATTTAAAACAGCAGACAATTATTGATGTATATAATGTTAATTTTGATATAGGTAAAATAAAGACTATTAAAATAGCAGGAGAAACAAAAATAAATATGTCATATACATTAAATCAATTAAGTTTATGCGAAGAGCGGAATAATTTTATAATTTCTATATTACAAAAACTAATGTCAGACCCTAATAGAAAAATACTTTGTATGAGCGATCGTATTAATAATCTCGAATTTATACATTCTAATCTTAAAGATAATTCAGGATTATTTATTGGTAAAATGAAATCTCATCAGTTAGAAAGTGCTAAAACCCAGCAAATACTTTTGGCAACATATCCTATGGTTATACAAGGTTTTGATTATCCAGATATTAATACTTTAGTTTTTTGTACTCCTAGAAGTAATATTGAACAGGCTATTGGACGAATTTATAGGAAACATCATAATATTACACCATTAATAATAGATATAGTTGATAATAATACATATATTTATATAAATCAATATAAAAAACGACAACAAATTTATAAAACTAAAATAGAAAACCCTATAATTAATAAATTAAGTAACTAAAAAATTTAATTTAAAAAATCAATTACATTTTAAGTCAATTAAGATGACTATATATTATGATTTAAAATTTATTAAAATGTTATTAGAAAATGATGATTTTAGTATTTGGTGTGAATTAAATAATATAGATAAAGATACTAATTTACTTCATGCATTTTTAAGTGGTAAAAAGTCTGAGTTGAATAATAATTACTGCAATTATCTCAAAACCCTTAACAAAAAGTATATAGAATATAATGAAAAAACATATATAAATATTTATGAAAAATTAAATGAAGGATATATGTTACTTAATTTTAGTATTAGAAATACGTATTTTAAAGTTAATAATTTATATATAATAAAAGAAAAAGATACTGTCAATATTACTATACTTAAAACAAAAAAATCATTTTCATATATAGATAAACAATATTTTAAAATACTGTATTCATTTTTGTATAATTATTTTGGTAAAATTGAATTAAAAGTAATCCCTATAAGTAGTAATATACTTAATGAAAGTACATATTTAACTTATAATTTAAACTCTTTAGATACTATTTATTCATCTGAATATTTTATAGGGAAATATAAATTTATTGAAAATATTAAAACATTAATACCAGGTGAAAATATATTTCCTAATATGAAATGTAAAAATGATACGTATAATACTTTTAAGAAAAATATAGCAAATAAAATTGATGAAATTACACAATATTATTACTGTACATATAAAAATAGGGAATATTATTTAAATAATTTTAAACATAAAGAATTGAATTGCAAAACATTAAATATTAATAATAAAAATACTTCAATTATTAATAAGATTTTAAAAAATAGGAATAAAACTAATAAACAAATAATTAAAAAAATTAAAGCACCTTTTGATATAACAAAATGTGTATTTATAGATTTTGAATATATACCTAATATAGTATATAATTGTAATAATATTGAAAATATTGAATTTATAAATGGTATATATAACATAGGGTTGTATGATAGTTTAGATTTTAAAAGTTATTATACATATAATCTAAATATATCAGAAAACCCGATGGTAATGGATTTTTATTTTAAACTTAAAGAATATTCGAATTTAGGTTATACTATTATCCATTGGACTGATGCTGAAATAAAAGCTTTAAATATATTTGAAAAAAAATACAACATTGATTTAGAACTGCATTCTATTAATTTTTACGATTTACATAAATTATTTACTAACAATAATTTGTATATAAATTCAATGAAATCATATAAATTAAAAGATATATGTAATGCTTTAATAAGTACACAAAATATCAATTTAAATGATATCGAATATATGTTAAGTAAAAAAAATAATTTACAATTATATTCACAACTAGATATGTCTTTGAATGAATATAAACATAAAGATATTTCTACTGGTATAGAAACTATTGGTTTATATTTACTGTATAATAATTTAAATACAATGAATATTATAACAAAATATAATAAATTAGATTGTTATTATTTATCATTACTTGTAAATTATTTTCTTGAATAATAAGTAAAATATGAGTAATATATTAAAAAAAATTATACCAGATATAGTTGAAAATATTAAAAAATATGGTAATAAAAGTATAATGACACCATTTGAAATCAGAAAAAAACGAGATATTCGTTATCAAAATGCACCAGACTTGAAAATAAATATAGACCCAATAACAAAACAACCTTTATTATTAAAATTACCCCCTAAACAACTATCTAAAAAAGATAATAAAACATATAATAGTATTATAGATAAAATAGATAAACTTAAAAATAAGATTATTTTAAAGAAAAATAAAAAAGTTAAAGCAAAAAAGGTTGTTGTTCAGTAGTTTCAGGTGTTTGTAATATCTGTATAATATAACCATCAGTATTGGTATTAGTATTGGTGTTAGTAATGGTATTATTATTAGTATCGGTGTTAGTAATGATATTATTATTAGTATCGGTGTTAGTAATGGTATTATTATTAGTATCGGTGTTAGTAATGGTATTATTAGTATTGGTATTAGTATTATTAGTATTATTATTAGTATTGATGTTATTATTGGTATTATTATTAGTATTGGTATTATTATTAGTATTGGTGTTATTATTAGTACTATTTTCTTTTTGTTTTAATTGTTTTACAAATATATATATTTTATTTATAAGTATATCTAATTTTGAAACAGTTGTTATATCATTTATATAAGTTATTTTTAAATTAGATATTCCAGTAATACATTCTAAAAGAATGTCAGTTATTTGGCAAATCTTTTGTTTAGAATCATTATCATTACTATTTTTAATATTATTAATATAGTTTATAGCTTCATTTATAAAATAATATATATCTTTTATAGCTGTATTTCTAGAATCACCATAATAAAATCTTTTAATTGAAGTGATAAATGATGTATTAGTATCAATCATAATATTTTTATCATCTCTGCATATTTTACTATTTTTTGGTATTTTTGAAATTATTTTGAGATTTAAAAGTATATTATCATATATTGTCAAACTCATTTTAACTGATTGATTTTATTTTAAAATTTAAATTTTAAATAAAACATAATGTCATTTTACAATTAATATTTAAAGATTCAATAATATAAGTTGAAATCATAGTTTGTTAAATAGTTTAATTTAAAATATTAATTATATTAAATAATAACGCTATAATTAATGAAATTTAAGAAATTTAAATTAAATCTAGTTAATAATGATATAATAAATTATCATAATTTATTTAATTCAGAACAATCTGATAATAATACTATTGTATTAAATACACCATTAAATGAAAATGAAATAATTTCAAATACTATAAAAACTGCTTTAAAACATGATATCAATTTTACAGTTTTTGATAAACAATCTTATAAAGAATATATAAATATAGACAATGAAAATAGAATTGTATATAATAATATATATATATCAGATAATTATATACCAATAGATATACTTTATAATACTACATCATTATCTGAATTATATAATAATAATGATTATAATTATTTCAATTCAGTATGCTGGTGGTGTTGTCATGAACTTGATAAAAATTCAATACCTGTACCATTACCTATAAAATATATAGATTGTATTAAAAATAACGGTCATTATATTCCAGCTAAAAAATTTAAATGTAAAGGTATTTTTTGCAGTTTTAATTGTGCATTAAGTTATTCTGAAATTTATCATAAAAAAGATAATTGCGGATATTTACTTAATTATCTTTATAAAAAATGTTGTAATAAAAAAGGATATATTAAAAAAGCACCACCTAAAGAAATTTTACAAAAATTTGGAGGCATGTATTCTATAGAAGAATATAGACAAAATTTTTTAAATTTGAATATAATTGATATTCTTGAATATCCAATCGAGTTTATTTCAAGAAAAATATATGAAAAACAATATGAGTTTCATGAATCAAAATTATCAAAATATGATAAAAATATAGAATTAGTAATTGAAAATAATAATAAATTACAACAAAATTATAAACAAGATTTCAAAGAAAATGTGATACAAAAAAATAAAAAATCAATTAAAAATAATAAAAATGATATAAGTACAACTTCTAAAAATAAATCTATATTAAATTTATTGAATATTAAAGTGACTAATAATTAAATTTGCGTTTAAATTTAAATAGTTAATTAAGTTTAAAGTATTAAAACTTAATTAACTATAAAATGCTTTCACAGATTAATATTTCACTTTTATTATTTACAATATTTCTTGTAATGTGTGGTTTCTTTTATTTTTTATACAATAGAATAATTATATTAGAAAAAAATATAAATACATATGATACAGTATCAGAATCGGATTCAGATAGCAACTCAGATTCAGAAGTAGACTCCGATTCTGATGAATTGCTATTTGATAATAATTATCAAAATTTTGATGAACATGTAGATAATCTTTTACAGCATTCTTCAATTACATTAAATAATCTTGATGATGATCAAGAATTGATTAGTTATCAATTAAAAAATTTTGAAGAAACCAACGAACAAGCTAAAGAAGAAATTAATGAGCAAGTTGAAGAAGAAACTAATGAACACGTTGAAGAAGCTAAAGAAGTATTAAAACCTAAGCGTAAAAAAAAGGTTCAAATTTCTGAACCTAATTAAGTTTTTTATTCTTGTAATATAATAATTAATAAATTTTAGTATTATTAAGTTAATCTAATTATGTTATTAGAAGAATATATAGAACCATTTTTTTGTAATATATCACTATTATTATTTAAATTAAATAAAAATAAAGAATATATATGTTATTTTATTGATAATAATTTTAAAAAATCATATCCAAAAAAAGAACTAAATTATACTATAGAATATTACTTAGGCGATTTTGGTGTCAAAAATAATACATTTAATAAAAATGAAAAACAAAAGTTGTATACCAATCTATTTTTAGATACAAATAAAACTCTTATATTAATGTCTTTGAAATTAAAAAGTGATTTATATTTAGGTATATTGTTTCCTGAATTGTGTAATGATATAATTCATCAATTAAATAAATCTAAAACTGATTTTATAAGTAATATATCACATGAATTTAGAACACCTTTAAATGGGATAATTGGTATGACTCAAAATTTAAAAGATACAAATCTCACAAAAGACCAATTATTTTGTATTAATAATATAGAAAAGTGTAATTATGATTTATTAACATTAGTAAATGACATTTTAGATTATTCTAAATTAGATAATGGTTCGCTTGAATTAGATATCAAATCTTTTTCTTTAAAAGACTGTCTTGAATCTGCTATTAATATCAATTTAAGCAAGATGCAATCTTCAGGTATAAATGTTGAATATACTATAGATTCAAATATCCCATCATTTATAATAGGAGATCCACAAAGACTAAAACAAGTACTAATCAATCTTATTAATAATTCACTTAAATTCACTAAAAAAGGTGAAGTAAAAATAAATGTAACTATATTAGAACAATTTGAACCAGATTATACCCAATTAAAATTTGATATTATAGATACCGGTATTGGAATTCCAGATGATATGAAATCTAAATTGTTTAGACCTTTTGTACAAGCTAAAAATGGTTATAATCAAGGAACAGGATTAGGGTTAGTTATATGTAAACATATAATTAAATTAATGGATGGAGATATTAAAATAGAACATACAGAAGTAAATAAAGGAACTACTGTTTCGTTTAATATTAAAATTAAAAAATCACATGAAACAAGTACACCTATTGATGATAATATAATTAAAGGTAAATACATATTAATAGTTGATGATAATGAAATTAATAGACTATCATTAATGCAATCATGTTATAAATGGGGCATGATCCCTATTATGTGTTCAAATAGTAATGAAGCAATTGCTTGTTGTGATAAATTTGATTTTTATTGTGGATTAATAGATATAGTTATGCCTGAACATTCTGGTATATGGTTAGCAAGTAAATTAATTTATGAATATAAAATAAATTATCCATTAATAGGGCTATCTTCATTAAAAGAAATAAATAAAGAAGCAGAAAACTTATTTTTACATTTTTTATTAAAACCTGTAAAAGAAGAAATAATATTTGAATTGCTTATTAATATAAATAAAGATAACCAATATTGTACTAACGGTTTGGTATGCAATAAAAGTAATACTTGTAATAATATTAAAGTATTAATAGTAGATGACACATACTTAAATAGAAAAATAATTGAAACATTTATAATTAAATATGGTATTAATGAACATAATATAAAATTTGCTGAAAATGGAAAAGATGCTATAAATTTTATAAAAAATGAAGAATTTAATATTGTATTTTTAGATATAAAAATGCCAGAAATATCTGGTATAGAAGTATATGATTATATAAAAGAACATTCTTTAAAAAGAAATACAAAATTTATTGTTATGACTGCATATATAATCGAAAAAGAAAATATATATATAACTAAATATAAATTTGATAATTTTATATATAAACCTATTGATTATTCAAAATTAGTAAAAATTATGGATTCATATTGTAAATAATACTAAATAGACATATTTCTTATATAACGTTCTATTTCATAATTACGATTAGTTTCCGATAAATTATTATCGCTATTATTTCTTTTAACTGTATTTATAGTTTCTATTGAAACTTCTTGTAATTCTATATCATTTTTTTTAATATCAGTCTCTAATATATCAATTTTATCTGTTATTATATCATTATCAAAATTTTTATATTTACTTATTTTTGTAAGAAAATCAGGTATTATAGGTGATGATAATACTAATTCGTTTATTTTTGAATTAACCCATATATATGTTTTTTCATTACACTTATCAAGTTCCAAATTTTGTTTTATTGTAAGATATAAACTTTTATACGCTTTTGAACAGGTTAAATGTATTTCAGCTATTTTTTCATATTCTAAAAAATGTAATAGACCTGTTATAAATGTACTTATAAATAATGTAACCGTTGTAATTATATTAATTGCTACACCTATTAACATTAATTCAGATATCAATTTGATTATAGTAGAAAAACTAAGTATAAAAATATTAAGTATAGAAATAATTGAATATACTTTTCTATAATAAAAATATGCTTCTTCATGTACTAATGAAGAATGTTCTGTAATAATTAAAAATTCTTTAAATGATTTTTTAAGATTCATTAAATAATACTATTATGTAATTAAAACTATAAATAAGTTAAAAAATTTAAATTAATATTCAAAATAATAATTTAAATAAAAATTTATGAGTAATATCAATTCTATAATTAAACCATTTTCTTTATTATCAATTAATGTAGATGATATTATTAAAATTCAAAAATGGTATAGAGGATGTATATTACGGTTAAAACGGTTACCTTTAATTATGTATTATATACAAAAATATTTAAAATCTAAAAATATAAATTTTTGTTATAATAATAAAGATGGTAGAATAAATAGTTCTATAGATGAAGATATGATAACTAAATTATTACAGCAAAAATTTACTGATAGAATAAAAATTACTAAAATTAGAATGTGGTATGATATTTTAGCATATGATTATATTTATGGATGGATACCTATTAATATAAAAATAACAACAGCAAAAACTGCCGATAATTCTGGAAATTTAACTATGTGTGTATATTCTTATACAAATAATAACTTAGATTTGAATAAAATATATCAAAATGGTCAAATGAGTATAATTTTATTTGATAAATTAAAAAATAAAGAATTTAATTATAATAATAAGAAGGATTATTATTTTATAGTAATAAATAAAAATACTTTAATTATCAATAGTTTAAAAGGTCTTGCAAACTTAACACCAAATATTAATAATTTACCATTTCAAATTTGTTGGGATAAAAATAGAGAATATAAATATGATCATGTTAATAAAAAAATACAATTATTTATTAATTGTTTACAAACTCCAAAACCAAGTTGGAAAGAAATTTTTATGAATAATATAAGGACATTATCTTTATAAATATTTTACTGGTATATTTGAATTGTATATTTGTCTATGTCCTATTTTAAATCTTCCTGAAAATATAAAATTAAATTGAAACTCCTGACTATTTAAATAATTTAAAATATTATCTAAATTACAATCTTTTTTAGGTTTAAGCATTATCAATCCTCCTCCAAAATGCATTATTTTATGCATAAAAGCTATTTTTGTTCTTCTTGTTAAATTATATATATATATACATTCATCTCCATAATATTTATTAATAATATTAATATTACGTAGTGCTCCCCATTCATACCAATTTGTATCATTAAATTTTTTAATTTTTCTTTGTTTAAGTATATCTTTAAATTCTAATAAATAATTATTAAGTTTATGATTATCTGTTGGAAATTTATCTATATGTATATATTTATCAATTTTATTTTCCCCATTTAATATATCAATATTACCAAGTTCGTTATTTTTATAAACATCTTCTTTACCACTTACAAGACCGACGTATATATCAAAATAATCTTTAAATAATACTGTTTCTTCATTATTTGAAGTATTAAATGTTATCAAACCATTATTATTAATTATATAATGTAATGTATTATTATATAGTACTTTTTTATCTAATTGTATATTTTTACAATATCTAAATATAATAATATCTATATTTGCATTTTCAAAAAATTTCTCATTGTGAGGATGAAAAATATGTGTAAAAGTCCCATTTAATAACATATTATTTAATAATTTAGAGGCACTTGTAAGTTTAAAAAAATCTGATGGCACTATAAATATCAATTCTCCATTGTTATCAAGTAAATTTACACATTTTTCTATAAAATCTATATATAAATTACCATTTTTAGTTTTAATATATGGAGGATTTCCAATTATAGTTATATATTTTTTTTTAATATCTTGTATAAGAAAATCTTCATATACAACACTATTCTTATTAATACCATTTAATAATTTAATATTTTTATCAATTTCGTACATATCAAATATCACATTTTTAAGTTTATTTTTAATGTAAGTAATGAGATCACCTTGTCCTATTGATGGTTCTAGAATATTTTTTGGTTTATTTAATATAAATTCATATACTTTATCTTTTAAAATATTATTAGTAGTAAAATACTGTCCTAATATATTTTTGGATTTCATAATAGTAATATTCAATTTAACTTATTATCTTAAATATATCAAAATAATAAATTAAATTTTTTATTTAGATTGATTAAATATATTACAAAATTTAATCCCTAAATTATACAACTCTTCTTTTTCTTCCTCTGTTCGTAAAATATTATAAATATTATCATATTTCGCAGGTATTTCTATTATTATTGTATTATCAAAATATCCTTTTTTGATATTAGCACGTTCTATTTGTGTAAGCATTGTATTACTTATTCCAATTGTAAAATTTTGAATATTTGAAATTACAGTCAAGTCATTCCCTATATAATACATAGGATCATTTTTTGAATAATCTTTATTTAATATTTTAACTCCTAATGTATTTTTACTTGCATTTGAATTATTACAATATCTAACTATAGTTTCTTTTGAATTTAAAAATGTAGAATCTTCGGCTATATAATATATAGGAAAATTTTCCAAAATCCCGCCATCTACAAGAATATCATTATCCCATTTATATGGTTCAAATAAATATGGTAATGCTGTTGTTATGTAAATAGCATCATATAATTTCATATCTGGATTTGAAATATGATTGTAGTAATGTGTTTCTCTTTTGTTTATACAAGTTCCTGTTAATATAAGTATATGTCCTGTTAATTCATATAATTCTTTAAATGTAGTTTCACTATTACCTGTTTTATTCTTAATAAGTTCTTTAAAAAATGAAATATATTTTTCTTTATGAATACAGCCATATTTAGTACTTATTTTAAATAAGTTGAAAAGTTTATAAAAATAATTAATAAAATTATTATTTGAATAAGTATAATAATCACTTGGATTTATTTTAAATATAGTCTTTTTTATTTCGTCAGAAGTATAACCTAATGATAACATTAATGCAATTATACCACCAGAACTAGTACCTAAAAAATGAGTTATATTATTTAAAATATTATTGTCTTCTAAGACTTTACATACACCTATATATGCATAAAGTCTAAATGAAGCACCTTCAAATACTAAATGTTTATAAGTCATTTTTATTTTACTATTAATTAATTAATATGTATATAATTTTACTTTTAATACTTATTATTTATTTACTTTTAAAATAACTTTTTTTTCTAAACTTATTATTAATAAATTTAATGATTTTTACATTCTTATATTATGCATGCTTTTAACAATAGAATAATGTTTTAATATTATTGCAATTATTCATATTAAAATAGTTTATAGTTTTATCTCTAAACTATTTTAACAATCTTTCTTAAATAATATAGTAATAATTTAAACTATTTTAAGAATAGTTTAATTTAATAATAAAAATTTTATTTAATAATTAATAATTAATCTATGAAACTTATAAAAACTATAAATTGTAATAATCGTATTAATTTAAGTGAACTTAATGTATTAGATGTACAATTATTAAATAAATATAATATTAATATAACTAATGTTGAAACATTATTGGATTTTTTATTAGAAATATTTAAAAATAATACACCATTAATATTATCAAAATATCATTATTCTCCAATGTATAATTTATTACAAATATGCAATAAATGTATATTAAAAAATAGTCAAAATTATACAAATATCCCTGTTATATATATGTATACTATTAGTAAAATATATTGTATAAAAATGTATAAAAATTATATAGATATTCATTTTACATATGATTTTGATAGATTTGTGCAAGATAATCCTTATTATTATTATTCAGATTATAATATTATAAATGCATATAAATTTTTAAACAAAGACCATAACAAAGCTACATGGTTTGAATTAATTTAAGTATTTTACTAAAATAATAATATTAAATAATAATAAAAGTTTATATATGTTAATTTCAGTACTAATTATTTTTTTATTTAAAAATGTTATTTCATTTGGCATCCAAACCCATTGTGTAATATGTGCAAATATATGGTGTGCTACAATTCCAAAAGGAATTACAGAAAGATATACCAATCGAGTATTTTGAATATTAAATAATTTAATAAATATAAAAGCACCTAAAAAACTAAAAATAAAATCTAATAATGCAATCCCGTCATTTTCACTATTAAAAATCCCATGTCTTTCTAGATTAAAACGATATTTTCTTATTTCACTTAAATTGAACATTAAACTTTATTATTAGAATAAGAAAATAATTATTTTTTAGTTTTAGATTTATAGTAATAATATAAAATTAAAGCTGTTATAATAAAATAACTATTAGGACGTATATATTTAAAATACAATTGTGTTAATATTTTTAATTCATTAGGTAACCATGATAATTCAAATTTATGTATACTTATACTATCTTTTTTAATATTACAATATCCCACAGGTTCACATGGTTCAAAAATAGTATTAGGATATACTATTATTTTAGATAATAGTATATTTTGTTTGGTAAATATTTTATTAAATAAATTAGGCCCAGTTGTCATAGATATGTATATACTAGAATTTGTATAAGGGTCTTTTATATTAAGTATATTATCTACCATTTGATCTATCCAAATTTTTATTAATGGATTATTTACTGTAGATAAGATTACAGCATTATTATATGATTCAGATTTACCTGAATATATAAAACTTTCAATAAAATTCAGATTCATTTTAGATACACCTATAATATGTTCTTTTGTATTAATAAATGCATCAATATTATGTAAAGAATTCAATGATCGTAAAACATACATATCCATATCTATCATTATACCTCCTTTTAGATATAAACATACAAATCTACCTAAATCTATTTTTGCATGCATATATTGAGCATTATCATATGCTTTACCGCATTGTTGAGAATAAATATAACATAATTTTCTTAAGTCAGAATCATTAAAACAATAGTAATTCCAATCAGGATTAAGTAATTTCCAATTTTTAACATTTTGTTTAAATGTTAGATCTGTAAGGTTGTCAATACCTTGAAACCATACTTGAAATATATTTTTATTAAATAACATTACTAATTATCTAGAAAAACTTTTATTTAAAAATAGATTTATTTTATTTTTTAGTTTAAAAAAAATGAAAAACGCTTTTATGTATATTATATACTGAGTAACTAGCTAATAATGCTACTAATAAATCAACTGTATAATGTGATCTTGCTAATAATAATAAAATTGCTAAAATAGTATTGTATATTACTAATACATTTAAATTTGTAAATATATTCATTTGATATAAAAATATACTTGTAATAATTGTTGTTGATAAATGACCACTAAATATTTTATCATAACAATGACCAAATAATATATTATAAACTTTGTATTTTTTATTTACACAATCTTTAGTTTTTGGCAATATTGTAGAATGGATAAATATAGATCGTATCAATTGAATCAATATTACAGACATTATATAATCTTTATATAATTCTGGATTTTTACTACTTTTTATTGTTATAAAAAGTATTGGTATAATAATCAATAAATCTATTATGTGATCTAATACTTTACTATCAGACATGTCAGGTAAATATTTATACATTATATCAAATACTTTTGGTTTTATTTTACCTTTTTTTTGTCTTGTTTCATAAAAATATTTACCATTGTAATATACACTATATGATAAAAATATTTGTATTATAAATAATATCGATAAAAGTAATGTAATAGTAAATTTCATTTAATATAAATATATTAAAAAAAAAATATGTATAAAGTACTAATTAATATAGAATATTACTGTAATTATTGTAGTAAGAGTTAAAAATTTTGTATAAATTTGTAGAATATTCTACATATTTTATTCTATATTACATGTCAAAAAATAATATAACATTTCATTCATATTATTTTCTTTGTTATAAACAAATTTTTCAATGAATGAAATATAATATTGTTTTAAAATAATTTCTGAAATATATGTATCAATATTCATTTTTGAAGTAAGAAATTCATTTTTCAAATAATCAAGCATTTTTTGTGTTTGTTTTGACAAAATAATTTTATCATTAATATAAAGTCTAAACTTAGTACTAAGATCAAAAAAATATGTATATATCTTAAAAAAATCTTGTTTTTGTTGAAATGTTACTTCTTTGTTATTTGTATATTTAAAGTATATACTAGTGTTATTTACAACTTCTAAAGGAGATTCATTTTTTTTATCAACTACAATTTTTTCAAATTCTTTTATATTTTTTTTGATTATATCTTTATTATCAATTAAATTTTTTTGACATATTTGAATTATATTCTTATCGTCAATTAATTTTTTTTGTGGTTTTTGAACTCCATTTTCAATTTCTATAATTTTAGAACCATTTGCAATCGAAGTATTTGAATTATTTCCGGTAGTAATTTGAACTTTTACATTCATTTTTTTAAGTAATTCTTCAAGATCTTCTTTATTTGTAACAATAATGTTATTTTGTACATTATATGTAACAGGTGTTAAAAAGCTAAATAAACTTCCAAAATAACTCATTATGCGTTTATTTCCGTATGTAATCTCCTATTTTTAGTAAATTTAATTTTAAAATTAAATTTTTTTATCAATTACTTTCATTAATTGTGTTTCATTAATTAACTACTTTAAATTATTAAAATCTATTCTTTTTTTAGTTGTAATTGTATCATTATTTTCTAATTCTTCATATACAGTTGTTACTTCTAAATCAAATGAATAATCTGTATCATTAAAATTAAATAAATACCCATCAGGAGTTATCATACTAAATGTCAATTCTGATAATTCTGGAATTGGTGTATAAAATATTTTTTCAGCTGATATATATGAATTAAAACACATATGCCCTGTTGGTTGATCTAAAAGTATTTTAGCAAATATATTTTTTGTATTAGAATTTGTATGTAAAGTATCTAATTTTGTTTCATTACCATTTGTACATAAATAAAGATAATTATATCCTTCTAATGATATACTTCTATACAATTTAGTATTACTTATACCATCATATGTATTTAATTGCTGATTTCTAATACCATTTAGCAATGAAGTAATATATACATTATTTCCACCTGTAGTTTCTTGAATAGTTGAAATACCTTGACAATCAAATATATAATTATTTGAATCTATTATTTTTTCTATAGAGTATTCTTGATTATTAAATAAATTAACAGATAATCCTCCAATAGAACTACTTTTCTTACCTGTTATAGTAGTACTTTCTACTCTATATAGTATAAATTTATTATTTTTTTGTAAATTACCTAAGTTTTCATTTATTTGTGTATAAATTGTATTTGTAGTTATAGTTGGAGAATGAGTATAGTCTATAAGTACAGAATTAGAACTTAAAATACTATTAATAGTATAATATCCTATAGGTATTACACTTCCATTATTATTAGAAATATAAATTAATATTGTGTCATCAGTAAGATTGTGATTAGGTATAACTAATCTCATTGTATTTGAATTGTAAAAATTTGGAGTAACTATAGGAGTTCCTGAATAAGTAAGATCTGTTTGGTTTGTTTGTAAATAAAAACTTGTAATTGGGTATCCAGGTATTAAATTATAATCAATATTATAAATAGTATAAGTATCATCTAAACTATTTGTACCAGAAATAGTTATTTCTTCTTCTATATTTAAATAAGTACTGGAACTTAATGTTATTTTAATAATACCAGTAGAATATTGTGCAATACTTGAAATATTAAAGGTATTACTAGAGTCATTTTCAATAAGTACTGTTCTTATACCAGTAATAGTAAATGTATTAGAATCTAAAATTACATTAAGTCTGCTATTATTTGTTACAGTACCGTAATTAGTATAAGTATTTGGAACTATTAATACATTAGGTGTTATTTTAAATTCACTTGATGATACTATTTCATTAATAGTATAAGTTCCATTTATAAATGAATCGGAATTATTCTGAATTGTAATAGTGTCATTTTGAACAAAGTAATTGAGGTCACTTTCAGTTTTAAATGTCAATTCTTGTGAAGTAGTATCCCATTTATAAATTATATTACTGCTAGTATTTGTTGTAATAGTATAAAATATTTTACCATTTTTAGATAAATCAATAATTGAAGATGTAGTATTATCAAATACTAATGGGTTTATATTATTATATGTAAAATTAACTCCATAATCTTCTGAATAAAATATAAAATATGGATTTATACCATCATCAAAATATCTACTGATAATAACATATCTTCCGCTTGAATCTGTTGTAATATTATAATATGAACTTGTAAGTAATATACCAGCATTAAATGTAATACCATAATCATGACTATAATATAATTGATAATTACCAGGAGGATTTGTTGAAAATAATATATATATATATTTACCATTTTCACTCATTATTATACCTTTTTCTGTTATATTATCATAATAAACACCTGGTATGGTAGTAGTAGTGTAACTTATACCATAATCATTACTTATATATACTTCATTAAATACAACAACTACTTGATATTGACCTGTATTTGATATACTAAATTGCGGCGTAGTATTACTAGCAGTTGTTATAGTTTTTACTAAATAAAATGTATCATTATTTTTAGTATATATATATTTATTAAATCCAGGAATATCTTGAACAAGTAAAGAAATTTTATCTCCAAGAGAATTTATATTTAAAATACTTGTATAATTTGTAGGATGTGTATAATATGTCCATGTATTTCCTCCAGATTCTGTAAAATAATATGTATTACTATATGGTTTATTTATAAAATAACATAAAATTGTATCATTAGTACCCATTCTTAATTTTTTAGATGGTCTTGATATATTAGTCATATATGATGATATAACTTTTACTGTATTACTAGTTGTATTAGATATTTTAACTTTACCTCCTGTAAATACACTTATATCATATGCGCCTACTATAACAAGTGTATTTTTATACATTAATGAATCTTGAGTAATTTGATAATCAAATTGATATACTGTATAAGTACCATCAAATGTTGTCCCGCCTATAATTTGAATTTGTTCACCATCTATAAAAGGGTATGTACCGTCAATAGTTATTTCACATGCTCCTCCTGTATAATCAGGAGATAAATCTAATACATTTAAAATATCAAATTCAGTTTGAGTTAATAAAGGGTCATTTTCTATAACTATACTATTAATATCAATATTATCTGAATATTGATTACGTATAGTTATATTATCTGATGTTATAGCTGAATTGTGATTATATTGTAGCGTAAAAGAATGTGGTGATAATTTATTTAAAATAGTATAATCTGTATTATCATTCAAAGGTGAATTTCCACCTGAAATAACTGTTATAGTATCTCCATTATTTACTGAATATATAGAGTCAGGTGTTTTATCTATAAAATTATTACCACTATTATTTGAATATAATATTAAACTATATATAACTTGAAATTCATTCGGATTGATACCTATATAATATGGTTTTAATAAGGGATATGTATTTACAATAGTTGCAATATTTGAACCGTCCGAATTTGTTACTATATCATTATAATAACCAGTTATAGGCATGTTTATAGTTGATATATAAGTATTTCGTCCTAAGTTTATCTGTCCTGTTATATTCTCTAAAGGAAATTTATTAAAAAAGTTATATTCACCATTTAATTGTGGAGATATATATCTAGTATCTGAAACTGTAAGAATGTCTAGTTTATGTTGGATTGTACATATACTTAATGGTACTGCAATAGAGTGTGTAAATTTGATTAAATATGAATAATTACTTAATTTATAAATAAGATATTCTTGTAAAGAAGGCGTGTTACTAGTATTTGAAATATCAAGAAGACTAATTGTATTGTTTGTAATAAGAGAATGGTGATAGTCAATTATTCTAACTGTATTTGTACTGTGAAATGCTGGCGCTATTGTAGGTATTCCTATGAATGATGTATCTGTTATACTAGTTTGTATCTGAATATAATTCATTTCATACAGATTATATGGTGCAGGTGATGGAGGACTTAAAGAACTTACGGAATAAATAGTATAAGTACCATCTAATGCATTAGTACCTGAAATTGTAATAGTTTCACCTACAGTATAATAATAATGTGAATTTAGTTCAAATTCTATAATACCTGTACTTGGGTTAGTAATACCTATTATATTTCTACTAGAACTTGCAAGAGTTGAATCATTATTTTCTAATAATATAGAGTCTGTTCTTAAAGTATTTTCATAAGAAATATTAGTAGCACTTTTAATATTAATAGAATCATAATTAGTTGAAGTACCAGAATATGTTGGAATACCCTCATTTGAATACATTTCTATACTGTTATTAAATGGATGGGAAGTATGTTGTAATTTAATTTTACTTGTACCTACTTTTGCATTTGAAATAGAATTAGTATCAATATATCTAAATGGAAGTTGTATAGTAAATGAATAAGGTGAAATAATGGAGTTTACTTGAATACTTTTTAACGAATTATATGTACTATTATACGGTGTTGCTATAAGATCAATCAAGTCAATTGAATCGTTATAATAAATCATAAAAGTATTATTGTAATTTGTATTATCAGTTGTAATATTAAGTGTATCATTTATTATTTGAACAGTATTTTCAGTTATAGGTTTAATAGTATATGTAGTATTTATATTAGGTATTGTATCAAATCCAGACAAAGTTACCTGTATTTCAGATTCTATATAATGAGATATATCTGTTGTAAGATATACTGGGTTACCATTAGTTGTAATTGAATTTATTTTAAAAAAAGTAGCACCTTTAAGTAAATGAGGAGTAGTAGTGGTAATTGTACTAAAATTTGCAGGAATATTATTTTGAATATTTGAAATACTAACTACATTTGTAATAATAGGATTAATAGTTCCTATATATTCTGAAGAATCTTCATTAGGAAATCCTATGTTGTATTGGATAAGTGTATTTTCAGTATCAAATAAAAATCTAAATGGTAAATTCTTCCCAATTATAACACTATTACTTCCTCCTGTCGTTGTTATACTTGCATTTGTTGTAATAGTATATTCAAGTGTATCAAGAGTTGCATTTTTAACAGTAAAAATACCATTGATCAAATCAGTAGGTATTCCGCCTATTTTAGGTATTCCTTCTATATAAATAGATTCCCCATCTTTAAATCCATGATTAATATGTGTTAATACTATAGTATTTGAACCTAATGTAACACTTATAGAGTTTGGTAATAATTTTTGTATAGAATAATTTGAAAATGTAAATATATCAGTTTTATTATTCACTTCAACTACAAAATAATGATAGTCACCATTTTCACGTAATACTTCGTTCATTTTTGTTTGAATTTCAGATGCAAGTGAAGTAGAATTATAACTACCAGGTGTTATAGAAATAGTATATATAGGTGGTCCTAAATCTACTGTTATAGTACCTGTATAATTAGTAATTGTGTTATAATCTAATTGAATAGTACTGCTGTCAATTACTCTAACTTCTCTATTTCCTACTAAATTTATAACAGATAAACTGCAATTTGAAAGATAAACAATAATATTACTTCCTATTGTAAGACCGTGTTCTGGGACAGTAATATTAATAACTTTGTCATCAGGAATGTATTCAAAAATACAATTTATTCTTATACCTAAATTATAATCTTCTTTATTTTGCCAGCTAATTAAATTGTTTTGAATTTCAACGGGCAATTCTTTTATAACTTGTTCTACATTAGGTATTTGTGTTGATATTAATTTAATTTTAATAACATTTTTAAAACTTTTACCTAAATATGACTTAAAATTATTACTATTAGGATATTCTAAAGTGTCTCTGAATCTAGAATCAATAGATACTATTTCTTTATCAAATCGTTGTATAACCTGTAAATCTGAATTATGCTCAATTTCAGAATTAGAATCCATTTTAGACTTAGAATTAGAATTCATTTTGGATTCTATATATTGTTTAAAAAATTCTTTATTATTTTTTATAGATTCTGCATTAAATATTTTATTATTCATTATTATTATTAATTACTTTGTTAATTTAAATTAAATAAAAAATTTAATATTTAAATTAAATTCTATTTATTAAATACAAATGAATAATGAATGTGTTATATGTTTAGAAAATATCAATTCACTTAAACAAGAAAATGTGGAATTATTATGTATGCATAATTATCATAAAAAATGTATTTTAAAGTTATATAATGAAAATGAAAATGAAAATGAAATAGATATTAAATGTCCTATATGTAGATATACTAGTAATATATATCAAATTCATAATAATAAAGAATTGTTAAATAAATATTATTCTAAACAAGGATATAAAATATCAAAAAATTATCAATTAATAGAATTACTTATTGAAAAATTGACATTTGATATTAGTAATAATAATAAAATAGATACTATTTATTACATTGACAGAATCAATACTATTAATTTAAAATACTCTGAAATTAATAAATTAATAATAAATTTGATTTCAATATATACAATGAATCTTAATGATATTACATTTTTAATAGAATATTTATTAAAAAGAACCTTAGAAAAAATTAATGTATATACAGCACATGATTATATTACAAATTATTATAATACTGATATTGAAATTTTATCAACATGTTTATATCATTGTAAATTTAATGATTATTCTTTTATTATAGAATATATTTTTTTAAATAATGTATTAACTAATATTTGTAAAATATATACTTGTACTTTAAATGATAATATATTAGAATTTATATTTTCTTTATTTACTAGTAGTAAAATTGAACTAAATACTGAGCAATATCATAAAATTTTATATTATCTTAATAATAATACAACTTTCATTGAATCATCTGATAGTATATCAATTATTAAAATGAATTTTATAACTAGAAGTATTATTTATAACCATAATTCTAAAAATAATAATAAAATTAATGAATATTTATATAATATTATTATTCATTTAACAGATTTTGATGATAAATATATTTTAAGTACATTTAATTTGACTAAAAAATATTATACTTATAAATACATTAGTTTATATTTTAAATATAATAGAAATATTATTTTAGAACATTTTAATAGTATGTATATTATAGAATATAAAGAACTGATTGATTTTATAAACAATTTTAATTGTAATACATCTTTAAATAATATTGCATTTTTAAATATAATTGATAAATATACAAACAGTGACAATATTTTAGATTATCAGAGTATAAATATACTTAATAATATTATAGTGCATGCAAAAAGATTAAATACAGTTTTAGAACATGATTATAATCTACTTTATAGTATAATTACAAATTTAATTAATAATATTACAGATTACAGCAGTATATATTGGGATGGACTGTATACTTTTAATGATTTTTATGATAATCTTAATAATAAATATAATTCAAATAATTCTTTAAATACTATAAGATATTATATTTATCATAATCTTATAAATAATAAAGTGTTTATAAATTATATTCTTGATAATGTTCTTATATTTAGTGATATTCTTTTCAATTTTACAAATTTAGGTGTTAAATTGCTTACTTATATTATTAAAAATTATTCTTTGAATGCTGTTAGTTATATTCTTAAAAATATGGATTTCCCTTTATTATTCATTATATTTTTAAATTCTAAATATAAAGATTATATACCATTAATAACTAGTAATATTGATTTTTTTAAGAATTTTTGTAATGATAAAAATATTACCGGTAATACAGTAATACATTCGCTTTATATTCTTAATCATCAAGAAAGAATAGATAATTTTGTAAAATTATTTGATAAAAATATAGACTATAGTATTACAAATAGACTTAATTTAAATTTGATAGAAATTAAAAATTTTTTTAATAAATAATAATAATAAGTAATTAATTAATGGAAGAAAGAAAATTTCAATTAGATACAATCCAAGTTGTTAAAGGTAAAAATAAACGCAATTTAAAATATCTTAAAGTAGAACCAGATACATTTACATCTAAAACACCGTCTGGTGCCGCATCAAAAATATTTTCTAAATTTTGTAAAATGAATAAAAATAAACTTCAAGAATGTAAGGTTAGTTTAACCGTAAAAGACGTAGAAACTGATAAAAAATTTTCTTATGAATTTGATAGAATATATGACCCTGTTAAAGTAGAAATTAATGGTAAAGAAATTACCTATAATTATAAAAATACTAAAAAATCAGTAAAATAATTTTTGCGTTTATTTTACAACGAAAAATTTTGATTTCATTTAAGGAAATAAAATATTAATAAAGTAATAAAAATGGCAGGAAGAAAACAAGAAACAAAACAACAAGAAGAAGTACAACAAGTTCAAGAAACTCATGTTGAAGAAACTCCTCAAGTCGAAGAAAGTACTCAACAAGAAACTAGTTTCAAGGATTTATGTAAAAATTTAAGTGACTTGCTTAATGTATTAAAGAACGATGTCAGAGAGTTGCAACAAAAAATGGTTGAATTAAAAGTACAGCATAAAGCTGAATTAGATGGACTTAAGAAAAAGAAACGCAGAAATACTTCAAGTGAATCTGCAAGTAAAGCCGGATTTAAACCAGTAATGGTATCAGCAGAGTTAGGTAAGTTTTTATCATTAGATACTACTCAAGCACATCCTAGACAACTTATTACAAAGGGTGTATACAAATACATTAAGGATAACAATCTTTACTTTGAAGGACGTAATAAAAATGTAATGAAACCTGATAATAAGTTAACTAAGCTACTTGGGCCTTTTAATTTACACATTAGACCAAAGGATACTACAACTGAAAAAGGGCTTAGTATTTTCAATATTCAAAAGTACCTAAAGAAACATATGTTATCTGAAGAAACACAAGCTTAAAAAATTATTTATTTATTTAATATTAATTAGTAATAATATTAAATGAATATAGTTAAAAATAGTTCTAGAATAAATATTAAAACAGATCCTAAAATAAGTATAGCTGTTTATAAAAATAAAACAACACCATTGCATAATTTAACCAAATCGCGTTTTAAATATTATAAAAATGATAAGGATATCACATTTGATATTTTTAAACAAAAATTAGATAGTATTATAAAATCAACTAGTGAAGATGAATTAAAAGAATATAATAAACCTATTTTAATGAAAATAATTAAAGATACAGATATACAATATAAAAATTTAACACCTTTAGAAATATTAGATCAACAAAATAATACAATAGGTTTTAATTATTATCTTTATAAAATGTATAAATATATAGATCCGATTATTTATAAACGAATAAGTAAAAAAAATAAATCAAGTATTAAAGAAATACTTCATAAACGAAGTAAAAAAAAAGACAAAGAAAATATTCAAAAAAATATAGCTATTAAAAATATGAATAAATTAATAGATAATTGTATCCAAAATATACATAAAAATTTAAAAATGGTAAAAAAAGATGAATACTTTAAATATTTTAACAAAGATACTACACTTAAAAAAAGATATATTGCAAATCCAGAATTTTATAAATTCTGTAAAAATATTGAAGCAAAAATACTAATGTCAGATATAAAATTTTAATAAAAGTCTGAATTGATATAGTATTTGTTATTTTGTTTTAAATATTCTGCTGTTTTTTTATATTTAGTTTCATTATCTTTAGAGTATATATTATTTAAATCACCACCTTTATGCAATGCATCTTTTTCAAGTCCATAATGAAGTATCTTTAAACTTTCATGACTTGAATGTGTTATAATAGGTATATTTTTACTTTTAAGATAATTTGAAATTACTAGATCATCTGATAAATAATAATATAATGGTACAGAATAATAATCAAAATTTGATAATTCAATATCTTTTAAAAATTTTTTTAGATATAATACTCCAGAATAACCATTTACAGTTAAACATTCAGTTAATGGGTTATATTTATTATTTTTTTGAATAAGTAATTCAGAACAACCAGTTATACAACAATCAGGAAATGATATATAATAAAATAAAAATTTTTCTAAATAATCTTGCGGGTATACTATATCATCATCTATGCTAAATATAATATCATTGTCATTTATAAAGTTTAATTTACAAGTAGGTATTATTTTTGTAGCTGGTCCCAAATCATCCGTAAAATTAATAATAATCCGTTTGTCATTAAGTAAATATTCAGGTAATGTATCAAATTTTAATTTAGTATTACGATTGAAATTTTTAGGTAAATTTAAAATAATATTATCAGGCTGTATAGTTTGTGAAAATATACAATCAATTACTTCTTTTATTTTATGTATTCTAATAGGCGTTGTTGTAAGTGTAACATATATCTTAGGTCTTAAAGATACTTTATTTATAAGTAAGTAGTATTTAAAATATTTACTTGTGGCGATTGATATTATTAGTAACCCTACTAATATTATTAGTAATTCCATTATTAATATTATTAATTAAAATAAATTTAAAAAAAAAAGTATAAATATTAAGTTTATAATACGATTTAAGTATATAATGACATTTGAATATTCTATTCCATATATTATTTCTAGACTTAATTTTAAAAATTACATAATTGAAAATAATTTATTATATTATACTATTGTAGATCTTGATTCTATGCAATATGAATATATTAAATTACTTTTTATTAAATTTAAAGAATCTATAACATGCTGTTTAGTTTATAATGAATTTAATAAATCTATTAAATATATAGAAAAAGGTAATGTTAATTGTAATTTATTATTATTTAATAAATTTAATAATTATATAAAAAGTGATACATGTGTAGATTGTTTACTTACATTTAAATACTTTGGTTTTATTTATCAAATTAAAATAAATTTAAAAAAAAATAGTGTTGTGTTATAATAACACAATGTCTGATAATAAAGCTAAATTGATATATATTAATTTACCACATTTTTCTAATATTAAATCTACAGATGAGTGGGACGGTGATGAAGTTGAAGCTAAAGTAATTAAATTTTTAAATAATAATAAACAGTTTATTCCTAAAGAAGCTATCAGAGGCGATGTACTTAAAATTGCTAAAATTGGAGATTTTAATATTTCAGAATATAGAAATGATGGTAGAGTTATTTTTGATGGTGAAAAAATAATTCGATTATGTAGTGATATAGATGATTATGGTTCTATTCCAAAAAATTTTTTAACATTTGAAGAATTTCCTATAGGTTATTTTACAAATGTTATTGAACACAATACAATTCATTTTATAGATTTATCAAAATTTGAAACTTCTGTACGTAAAACATATAATGAATATTATGATAAACTATATGTAATAGAATTTGTACATCAAGATAAACAATATACAATTGTAAGTTCTAAAAAATTAAAAAATACAATTGTATCTGTAGAATTAGAACATGATGATATAGAAGGGTATGATTTTGTATCTACAGATATACGTTTTTAATTAAAATAAATTTAAAAAAAAAATAGTAAGTAGTTAGTAATCACTAACTGTATTAAACACTAACTGTATTAATTATAAAATGGGTGTAAAAGGACTTACTGCATTTTTAAAAGAAAAAGAACTAATTTATAATATTTCTTTAAAAGACTTAAAAACTAAGTATAATATTAAAGCAATAGGTATTGATTTTAGTTTATATTTACACAAAGTATGCTATAGATTAGATAGTGATGACAAAGATAATCACAAAAATAATATAATCGACTATTTTAAAAATCAAGTTAATAAAACATTTAAAGATTTTGAAATTCATTATATTTTTGATAGTAAATCAAATGAACTTAAAAAAGAATTAATTGAACAAAGAAAGAAAAATAGTAAAATTAGTATTTGTAGCGAGTATTTTACAGATACAATTGAGTATTTTAAAAATAATAATATTAAGTATCATATCAGTCCTGATGGAATTGAAGCAGAACAATATGCAGCTAAATTGATAAAAGAAAATACAATTCAAGCTGTATTAACTGAAGATATAGATTCAATTGTATTTGGTGCTGAAATATTAATTAAAAATAATAAAGGTAATAAGTGTAATGTAATTATTCTTAAAGATGTTCTTGAAAAATTAGACCTAACACAAAATGACCTTATTAATATTTCTATAATGTCAGGAACAGATTTTAATGTTAAAGGTATTTATAATTATGGTATTAATAGGGCTTATAAATTTCTTAAGAATAATTCAGAAGAAGAAATTAATAAAATGTTGTATTCAATTAAAAATTACCAACATATTTATAATCTATTTAATTACTATAATTAAATCTAATTACAACAATTAAACCTAAATGGTTTATTCATTTAAGAAAATAAATTATTACAATTAATATATGGATATAAATTTCAAAGAATTATTAGAAAAATTAAATCTTAATAGTATTACATTATTAGAAGCATATACTACATTATTTTCAACAAAAGCAAAAAATGCAGTATATAATAATTTACTAATTAAGTACAACAAACAAAAAGAATATAATATTGTTTCACAATTAGAAACAGATATTGAATTACAAGAAGTTAAATATGATTTAAAAAAACTAAAATAAAATGTAATTTATAATTGTCGTAATGTATGATTTATTGTAGGTAATTGTCTACTTTGTTCATATTCTTGTAATTGCATGTCTAAACTTTGTTTTTCTGATTTAACATTACAGTTAATAGATTGTAATTGTCTATTTTTCATATCTTGAGGTATTGTATTTTTACTATTACAATCTATAGATTCTAAATGACGTGAATTATTATTACCTATTACATTTCTTTTATCAGTTTTAACATTATTTAATGAATACATAGAATCTTTATTAGAATCATCTATACCTATTAGTATGCCATTATTATTTTCATTTGATGGTTGTACAGAAGAATATTGATATTGTAATGAAGGCGAATAGTCTTGTTTATTTACTGATGAATGAATTGGTTGTAATGCAATTTGATTATTTTGTAACCATTTAAATGCTTCATTACCAGTATATAAATTATTATTTACTATAATTGTAGGAACAGCTATAACTTTATAATTATTAAGATCTTGTATTACTAATGGATCTACTTGTCCATATATATTTTTATCAATACAAAGTCTTTTAAATTGAATATTGATATCAGGATATTTTTCTAATTCAGCAATAAAATATCTAGAAAATTTACATTTATGACTATAATATAATTTATAAGCAACCATTTTAATTAATTACTTTTATTTTAATTAATTAAAATAATATTTTAAATTATAACGTACTTTTATTTTAAATTATAATGTACTTTAATTAAATAACTGAATGATAGTACTTAAAATAACTATAAATAACAATACAATAACAATATTATTATCTTTTGTCAATACATTAAGTATTTCATTTAAATTTTTTGATTTTATTAAATCTTGAAATAATTTAGTAATAATGTCTATTAAATAGGTATAATTAAATAATGAATTAAAATCTACATGTGATTTGTCCTTTTCAGTTTGCAATTGGTTTTTCATTGTATGAGCTATTTGTGTTATATCCTGTTTTTGTAAAACAGGTTTTGATTCTATTATATCAGAATCAACATATGCTTCATCTTGGGTGAATGTATTAATTACATTAAACATACTATTATCTAATTTAATTATATAATCTTCTACATTTTCTTCTATATAATCATTTGGCATTTTGAAATCTATTTTAGAATCTATATCTGGATAATCACTTTTTAAATAAGAGTCATTCAAATTAAATGCATTCATTTCTTATTTTCTACATAAGAAAAAATCTTTTAATTTTTTACCTACTTTACTCATTTTATAATCGAATTTATACTCACCTTTCATCATTGAAACTGTTATATCGATAAAGTTAGTTAATGTATTTGATAAAAATAATAATACATTTTCTTTATCATTAACATTGCAGTTTCCCATTAATTTATCAAGTACATTATAAACAATCTGTTTTTTAACAGACCCTTCTGCATTTGAATACTTTTCAACTAATCTAATACTGTTTACAGTAATAGGTAAAATATTACTAGGATTGATTGTTAGATTATTACTAGAATCTGATAAATTTTGAATTAATTGCGTATATACTGTATTTTCAACTTCCATAGTCATAATTAATTATTTACTTATTTTATTTCTTTAAATTAATTCAATTACTTTAGTAAGTAGTAGTCATACTACTTACTTCATACCATCCATGTTCAATATATTCATGTAATTTCAAAAGTTCTCCTAATTTATTTTTTTCTTTATCAGTTAAAAATATATCAAAATCATGAATATGTATGAGTTTTGGGGCTAATAAAAGATTATATAATTTTTTTGCATTAAAAATGCTGTCTTGGTTTTTTTTATAATAATTACTATTAACTAATCTATCTTCACTTTCTTGTGAAGATACTACTTTAATATATTCTCCATTTTTTAATTTTATAAGATATTCAATACTATAATCATAAAAAATCCCCATTTTGATTAATTGTTAATTGTTAATTGTTAATTGTTAATTGTTAATTGTTAATTGTTAATTGTTAATTGTTAATTGTTAATTGACTAATTAATTACCTTTAAATTAAATTAACATTATTAATCAAATATCTTAATTTATAACTCTCATTTTCACTATCAAGTTTTGTATGTTCATTTATAAATTCTTTTAAAACTTTATTATCAACAGGTTCTTTGTTTACACTAAGACATGGAAGACTTTTAGTAATAGTACTAGTAGTATAAATACTACTACTATTATTTCTTTCAGAAGAATATTTTTCTAATTCAGTAATATCAATACCATGTTTATCGACATGTGTCACATTTATTATCTTTTGTAAATCACCTTTTACTGGTTTTTCAAAAAATAAATTTTCAATTTCACTTTTTTGTTGAGTATAATCAGGCACACTTTCAATATGTTTATCTATACTATTAATATTATAAGATGGTAAATTACATATTTTATTATCTATAACACTTTCTTTATCTACAATTTCTTTAGAAATTGTATTATTTACTTTACTCAATTCTATTTTATATATAAGTTCTTGATTATTAATTAATGACATCATGTTATTATCATTGACAAGGTTGTATAATTTAGAATTTATAGTATCTAATTTTTTACTTAAATCATCTTTTTTTATTTTATATTGAATAATTTCTTGTTGATTACTATTTGACCATGGTATTGAATGTATATCTGAAAGAAGTATGTCTCTTTCCAATATTAAATTATCAATTTCAGGTACTTTTATATTACTAGATTTATACTGTTTTACAAATTCTGTAATAGTTTCTTGTAATAAAAAATTATTCATTTAGTATTTGTATCAATTATTTCTTTAAATTGAAAAAAGTTTAAAAAAATACTTTATTTATTAATTAATTAATAAATAATATGAATAATGTTAAAAATACACTAATCACTAGAGACATCCTTTCTAAAATATTATCATTTTATACAAAAAAAGATATTACAATTAATCCTATTAATTTGAAATACTATATTAATGCAACTATACATAAATCTTTTTGTAATTATAAACAAGAAAATTATGATATTTATGATGATACTTCTTATTTTATTATTGATTATTATCTGATTAATAATAATGAAAGATTAGAATATTTAGGTGATGCTCAATTATATGCTATTATTGCTGAATATTTATATGATCGATATCCAGACAAAGATGAAGGATTTATGACTAAGTTACGAATCCAATTAATTAAAAAAGAAAATCTATCATTTTTATGTAGACAAATTGGACTTGATCGTTATTTACTTATTTCTAAGCATTTAGAAATTAATAAAGCCAGATATAAAAACGATTCTTTACTAGAAAACTTATTTGAAAGTTTTATTGGAGCACTCTATAAAGACCAAGGATTTGAAATTACAAAATCATTTGTAACAAATGTAATTGAAATGTACACTGATTTTACTAAATTAATAGAAACATCAACAGATTATAAGTCTAAACTATTAATGTTTTTCCATTCTAAAAAATTTAATGAACCTAAATATACATTACTACATAAAAAACTTAATAAATATATAGATAAAAATGGTAAAGAAATAACAAATGGGCATATGTTTTATACATGTATTATTTTAAATAAATCTGTAGTTGAAAATAGTGATATTAAATCTAGAATCGAATATTATTCAAATAAAACTAAAGAAATTATAGAATCAAAATACACATTCCCATTTGATTTTGATTACTCAACAAATTATTATTTATTTATAGGATTTAGTGATACATTAAAAGATGCACAACAAAAATGTTCTAAAATGTGTTATGAAAAATTAACTTATAAAAAAGAAATCAGGTAATATTATTTTTTATCTATTTATTATTAATAATTACTTATTAATGAAGATTAGTAAAATAATCAATTACACTTTTAAAGATATTAATGAATTTAAAATATTACAATCTAAATACAACATTTCTGTTAAAGAAATAGAATTTTTAAAATTTACAAATCCTAGTTTGAATAAACTTCTTAATAATAAAGCACTTAGTTCATTAAAAGGTAATAAAAAATTAGAATATACATTTAAAGATAAACTTTATTACTATATGTTTTTACAAAAGAAATATCATTACAAAAAAGGTATATTTGGTATAGTATCATTATTTACTATCATGTATTTGAATTATTTGAAAAATAATAATAAAAACTTTAGTAAGGTTTATAATAAAATAAGTAGTTCTAAAACTAGTGCTAAAGATAAAGATTTAGAATTATTATACTATCTTAAAAAATATACTATTAATTAATTTTTTTAATTACAAAAGAATAATACTTAATTATTACTCTATTTTGATTTTTGAGTAGAACTAAAAGTAAATGATTAATTTCACCAATATTAAAAACAGAGATTTCTCTGATTTAACAAATGAAAATTTTAATATGTACTTTTTGAATGTACCTGAAAGTGAAATTGCTTTTTTAAGTTTTTTAAACAAATCATTTCCTTCAAAATTTGTAAAAGATAATTGGTCTTATAAAAAAAATACTTATTCTGATATACATTATACCCCTTTAGAACAATTACAATACTATTTATTTTTATTTAGTAATAATATTACTATTCTATCTGCTAAAATTGTAAGTTCTATATTATTATGGGTTTCATTTTTACTTAAAGGAGGTAAAATACCTAGTAAAAAACAATCTAGTTCTTATAAAAATATAGAAAATCTAAAAATTAATGATATTATTATTAAAATATATACTAAAAATGGTAAAAAATACATTAATAAAACAGATCGTGACAAAATATACCATTTAATAAATGTATTAGTAGAATCTAAAAATATTAATTGGGCTGATATGATGGATATTCATGATATTCTTGAAAGAAAATAATAAAAGTTTTTTATATTATTAATAATAATGAAAAAAACTTACAGTCAAAATGAATTTATATTTATAGTTATTAATAGTATATTTATAGTATTTTTTATAAGTACATCTATTCTTAATATATCATTAAGTCATATTTTTGCATTAATAATAAGTATTATATTATTAATATTATTTTATTATTACTATTCTAATTCTATAACATTAACTAATGAAGAATTAGAATACAAAATGAACAATCTAGTACCAGATTATAACCCAAAATTTATATATTTAGAACCAGATTTTATTATACTTTATGATTCATTTAAAGAAAGTATACCTAATTATAATCCAAGAGTACTTAGTGATATTATTAAATTAACAGACAAATTACTTGAAATAAGTTACAATTCTTCACTTACTATTAACGAAGCCCCTATAGCACCTGATATATATTTAGGTGAAATTAACTACACAGAAAGTAATAAGCAAGTTAAATTAAATATAAGTATATTAAGTACTTATAAAAATATAGCAGAAGAATTGCTTAACAAAACAAATGGGCTAATAATGTATAATACTGTAGTTACTCCTAATATAGAATATAACTTTATTAAATTTCTTAAAGAATTACAAACATTAATTAAAATTAATTACAATCTAATAGTTAATAATTTAACAAATGAATCTATGAGTATACAAAATATCCAAAAACAAGATATACAAATGCATATGTCTCCATATAAAGAATACAACAATATTTTTCAAACTAATGCATACAGATTATAAATCTGTAATAATTGTAAATTTATTTTCATTTCTAGTAATTAAAGCAATGAATGTACTATTAATTATTATCCTTTTAGTAATAGCAATAACATTAATTTATTATACATATACTAAATATTATAATAAAACTATTATAGTTGAAAAAAATGATTCTAAATTTGATAATAGGTTAATACTCGATTTAAATTTACCTATTAATGAATTTACAAATTTAAATGATACTTATAAATTTCAATATAATAATTTAGATGTAGATTACTACAGAGATTTTATTGAACATGAAATTGATGAAATCCCATTTTTACAAGAAGAAATAGAACTAATCCAAGATAATCGTAATTTACGTGAATTACCTAATAATGAAATTTTACAATTAGGTAATATTATTCATCAGAATGATGACCCCCAAAGTGTTCATGATACTTATATACAGAAAAAAACTAAAAAAGATTATACTTTTCAGGGATTCAGCCCTGATGCTAATTTAAATAAAGACTTAAAAGATTACATTACTCAAAATAATTTATATAACCCAAAAGAAACAAGTAAAATATTACAAATAGTTAATGATATAAAACAACGTAATAGTCATATAACTAATTATAATACAACTGAATATAATATTCTTAATGATATATTTTATAATTATAATGATGATAATATTAAACAACAATTATTAAAAGAAATACTTGATTGTAAAGGACAATATAATGCATTATATTGTCCTACTGGCGTAAGTACTAGATTAGTAGAAAGTATTTATATTAATAATCCAATGGATTCTCCTAAAACTAAATATATTTTAAATCAAGAAATACTTAATAAAGCAGCACAGTTAAAAGAAAAGAATTTATCATTAGATTCAGATAAATTTAAACAAAAATTAATAAATACATTACAAGATGATTATAAAGATATTATGACAAAAGATGAAATAAATGACTCTGTTAAAGATTGGATTGACTATATTTAAATTAATATAGATATTAATTTAAAAGTACAATTTAATACCTAGTATAAATACATATAACATGGTATTTAATTAATGTAGAATACTCATTACTATTAATTTTTGTTATTGTGTCATCATCTATATTATACCATTGTTCATTTACTTTAACTAAAGTAAAGTAATGTCCTGAATTATCAGAACCTATAAAACATAATATTTTTTCTAAAATATACTTAACTTTTCCATTATTTTTTGATGAAATTTTTATAGAATCATATAATTTATTTTCATTTAATGTATAGATAAATAAATAATAAGGGTAATTATTAATAATTATATTTTTATTATGTACTATTTCAATAAATGAATGATATGTGATAAAATGAGATAGTTCTAATTGTTGTATTATACTTTGCGAATTATTGTGTAGAGTACTTTGTATTGGGCTCAAAGTACTACTATTGTTTTGTTTAATTAAGTATTTAGTTGAATATACATTTTTTATTTGATTACAATGTTCAATTGAATCTATTATTTTTAATATAAACTCATAAGAATCCATTTGGATATTTTTACATTCTAAATATTTCATTATAGCTATAAGATTTTGTTCATTTTTATTATTTAAAAAAAGTTTGTAATACGAACAAAATGTATTACTACAATTACAATTTTGAAGTATATATTCATTTAATATATTACTATTTAAAAATATCTGAATACATGCATTAAAATAGCATGTATTACCTATATTTTTTATTTTAATTAAATTATTCATAATTTAATACTAGTAAATAAATTTTAAATTTAATTTAAAAGTGTTAAAAATATTTCTTTAGAACTTGAAGAATATTTACTTAAAAATATAGGTAAACCTATTCCTAAAGAAAAAATTGAAAGTATTTTTACTAAATCAGAAATAGATAGAATGCATAATGAATATAATGAATATAATGAAGAATATAATTACACAATTCTTGATTAATTGTTAATAGATTAACTAATTAACAGTACATCATTTTATATGATTCATTATATTCATTAATATTATTTTTAAGTATTAAATCTACTAATTGTATATCAATTGTTATTTTTTTATGGGTATTAGTATAATTAATTAAATTATATGTATTTAAATATTTAACAATTTCAATGCATTTGAAATCTTTAAATATATTATTTAAATTAATATTAGTACTATTTTCAATTAGTAATATACTAGAATTAAGATTATCTAATATATTTTCTATATTCTTTTTAATAAATCTCAATCCCGATTCTTTTTCTGTTTTTGATTCAATAATATATCGTATTACTAAATCATTTATATTTATTTCATATTTTGAAATAAATAGGTGTTTAATATACTCTGGCATTATACATTGTTTAACAATATTGATTTTATCATTAATACTAGGTTTATCTATATTAATAACTTTCATTCTATTTCTTAAAATAGGGTCTATTTTTTCAATATCATTAAATGATAGTATAAAAAATACTTTACTCATATCTAATGTTATATTATCTAAATATTCATCTTGAAATTTATGATTTTGTTCTTCATCTAATAGATGGATTAATACACCATTTATATTACTATTCTCTTCTATTTTATCACATTCATCTAAAAATATAATAGGATTCATACATTTACTTGTTACTAATGCATTATATATTTTACCAGGTTTTGAACCAATATAAGTAAATCCATGCCCTGTTAAATAATGACTCTCGCGCATACCTCCTAAATTAATTTGATATAATGGTAAATTAAGAATTTTACTTAATCCATTTGCTAATCTTGTATTATGTGTTACTGTAAAATCACCTAATAAAAAAAGTCTATCTCCTGTAATTTCAAATCCAAAATAGTTACCTTCTTGTTGAACTTCAACTTGAATATCATAAACTATTTTTTTACCGACATCATGAATATTAAATGTATTATAATTAAAATTATATAATTTAATTTCATATAAATTATTTTTTTCAATAATAGATACTTTTGTTTTAATACTTAAACTTCTAGCTATAAATTCCACATCTTTTATTTCTTGGATATCATTTGTATATATAAATGTATTATTTGGAATAAAATGAGAAACATAACCTTTTTTATGGATAATATTTTTAAGATAATTAAGACGATCTGATACGCTTGAAAATTTAATACAATCCTTATTAGAGTCTCCACAGAATATCACACCTGTTCTATATCCTTTATATTCAGAATACTTATTTAAATTATTAAAATATTCTTCAATATTTATATTAATAACTTTATTTAAATCTTTACTATGTACTAATGATAAAATATGTGATTTATTTACACAATAATATTCATTTGTTTCAGAATCAATTATTTTATACATTAATTCTTTTCCTGTTGTAGTTGATATTATAAATCTTGGATTCGAATCCGGCCCTATTAATATATCTGATTTTGTAATATCTTGAACCATTTTAATACTACCATTAAATAATAATATAGGTGTGTTATATCCTAAACATTTACCTACACCAGGAGGACCTTGTAAACCTAATACATTTCCTTTTAATCCTGATGTATTATTATTACTACTTAAACTTTTTATTAAATAATGTATTATATTTTCTTTTACATCATTTAAACCATGTATATATTCATCAAAATATTTTTTTGCATTAATAACTGTTTGAAATAAATTTGTATTATGGTATATATATTTATTAAATGGTATATCTTGGATATAATTAATATACTGTTTTATTTTAATAAAATCACTTGAATCATCAATTTTTTTTGTCATATAATCTTTACATAAATTGTATACTCTTATTTTAATATCATTAGGTATATTTTCATTCAATAAAAATTTATAAATAATATTATGATTCTCATTTTCTGTTAGATCATTTTCATTTAAATAATTATATAGTTCTTTATTAGAATACTTTAATTTTGATAATAATGCTTCAAATTTGTGATTAAATTTTGTAGAATTAGAATTATAATCTTCTTCATGTTGTTCATGAGTATCATAATCATACATTCTTTTATTTTCAAAGAATGATTCAATCAATTTATTACCTAAGTTATAAAAAATAGAATATGAACTTACTTGTTTTGTATCATTTACAATAAAAGTTTCTTCTGTCAAAGTTTCTTCTGTCAAAGTTTCTTCTGTCAAAGTTTCTTCTGTCAAAGTTTCTTCTATTACTGCGTCATTGTCATCATCATCGGCATGATTATCTGATTTTATTTTTTTTGTATTTCTTCTTGTATTATATTTATGTTTACCCATAATAATTAATACTATAGTAATTAGTTTTAACCTAAATTTATAGTTTTAAATGAATATAATAAAAATAAAAATGAATTTAAAACTAATTAATTTGTTTAGTTTATTATTAATAAACTAATAAACTAATTAATTTAATGAATAAAAGTATAGTATTTTCTGGCGGCGGAATAAAAGGGTTTGTATATATAGGGATTATTAAACAAATTGAAAAAAATTATAATATTCAAACTGAATTTAATGAATTTTATGGTACATCTATAGGAGCTCTTATAGCATTTTTATTATGTATATCATATACATCTATAGAATTAGAATATATATTTTTGAATCTGGATTTAAATAAATTGCTTTGTATAAAAATACACAAATTATTAAATAATTATGGTATAATTAGTAATCAAAATATTTTAAGATTGCTACAAAAATTAATATTATACAAAAATATAGATCCTAATATTACTTATGACCAATTTTATAAATTAACTAAAAAAGATTTTGGTTGTATTGCGACACAAATAAACGGTAATTCATTTATTAATGTATTTTTTTCATATAAAACAACACCGCATATTAAAATAATAGATTCTCTTTTAGCTTCTATGAATATACCATTTGTATTTGAAAAATACTGTATTGAAAGTAATTATTATATAGATGGTGGATTTACTAATAATTTTCCGATTGAATATGCAAATAATAATAATCAAGTTATAGGATGTTATTTTAAAAGTAGTATTGATAGTACTACAAGTAATACTACTATAAATTCTTTCTTTGATTATACTAAATTACTTTTAAACTGTATTAAAAAAAAATATTTAAGCGTACAGCATAATAAACTCAATAAATATCATAATAAAAATAACATAAAACTTATCAAAATTAAAAATATTGTACAAAATACTATAAATTTTGATATTAATTATTCTGATAAGTTAAAACTTATCGCTTTAGGTGAAAATATAAAAGAAACTACTTTTTATAAATTTACAGAATAAAAAGTAATATGTAATAGAAAAATAAAAGATATAGCTACTAAGTTAATATAAATAAACAAATAGTTTATCAGATATTTATATACAAATAATCAATTATGATATGAAATTTTTAATAAAGTTAAATGTAATTGTATAAAATTTTATTTTATAGATGATAATAAATTAATTAGTCTTTATAAATAAATTCAAGAACACAATCGATATTATATAATTCATTTAATTTAAAATCGCAATCAGTTATAATAGATATACTTTCAATACAAGTATTATAAATATACTTTGAAATATTATTTGAAATATTACTTAAGTTGCTCAAGTTATTTAAAGTAATTTTATAATTTTCGATTAATGGAATATTTTTATTGATATAAATTGATATATTTATATTACTATTATCTAAATTTAATTTTATTTTTCTTTCACTATGCAGTATATTATTAACAATATAATTACAACTATTAAATCCTATTAATTCAGCTAAAATAGGACAATTACTGAAATCTACTTCAAGATTAAGTTCTTTGTCATGAATATGTTCATAATACTCAAAAAATACAGTTTCTGTATCTATATCAATATCTATACTAATATTTATTTTTTTAATTATAGAATCTATATATTTAATAATATTATAAATATTATGTATTTCATATGAATCTAAATATACTTTTGTATTATTAACAATAAGATATTCTTTACCAAGTTTTTTTTGTTGAAATTCAAGTGAATATAGTTTAATGTTATAAATATTTTCAAGTTTTGTACTTAATGGTATCTCACCTAATGAATTAAATGATAGTATAAAATTCTTATTTAATTGTTTAGTGCTATTTTCTTGAATAGTACTAGTATTTAAAGTACTATTTTGGTTAGTATTATTTTCTTGAATAGTACTAGTACTTACAGTAGTATTTATAGTATTATTTTGTAGAGAATCATTAAATATATCATTAAAATAAGTTTGCTGTTTATATATATCATCAATATTAGTATGCATTACAATTTGTTTCTGTTTAAGAATATAATACTCTTTTATTAAGTTTTTAATAGTTTTTCTAGTAAGTTCATTAGCAACTGAATTAATATATTTTTCAATTTTTTGATTATTATTTGGCGCTTCTATACTAAAAATTATATTAGCCAGATCTTTGAGATCTGATAAAAACTGTTTACTATGCGGATCTACTGTAATATCAGCTATATATTTAATTCTTTCATTTGCTCGTTTGATAATTATATCTCCATACGGTACTATATTAGACATTACTACTATTTATTTTATTCAATTAATTATACTATTTTCTTAAATAAATTTAAAAAAATAATTGCATTAATAAAATAATAAAATAATAGTAATGTGTATAAACTATAATTTAATATGTTCATTAGTTCCATATAAAAACAAATTCGCTTTAGGATATTCTGATACAAATAGTCTTATTATTAATAATAAAGAAGATCTTGCTTATTTTAAAAAAGTAACTAGTTTTAAACAAAACGAATCGGATATTAATATAGTAGTTATGGGACGTAAAACATGGGAATCTCTTAATTGTAAACCATTGCCTAATAGAATTAATGTAATCTTGACAAATGATAAAACAAAGCATTATACTTTTATAAAATCTTTATCTTGTGCTGAAATGGGTAATTTAACACATTTTTGTACAGATTTCAAAGGACTAGAAGATATACTTAGTTTAACAAAAGATACTCTTATGGTTGATCATAAAAAAGAAATTTATACTAGACATATTAATGTATATGTAATTGGTGGAAGTGAAATATATAAACTTTTTTATTACCATAATATTTATATTACACTTTATAATAAATTTGATTTTACAAAAATACCTGATGTATTTTTTGATATTAATACAATTACTAATATTTTTAAATTAGAAGAAATTTCCAATGTTAAAGAATACAATAATACAAAGTATATCAATGTGAAATATACTAATAGTATGTCTAATTTAGAAAATGAATACTTTGATGTATTTAGTAATTTACCACAATTAATATATGCTAAGGACGGGTTTGAATATAATTACATTTCTTTAATTCAAAATATTCTTAAAAATGGTGTTAAAAAAACAGATCGTACAGGAACGGGCACAATTAGTCTATTTGGTCAAAGTTTGAAAATTGATATATCAAAAACAATACCATTACTAACAACAAAATATATGAATTGGAGAAATATTATTGAAGAACTTTTGTGGTTTTTAAGAGGCGATACAGATGTTAATATTTTGAATTCTAAAGGTATTAAGATCTGGGATGGTAATACTACACGCGAATTTTTAGATAAAAATAATTTGCAACATATTCCTGAAAAAACAATAGGTGCAAGTTATTCATGGCAATGGAGAAATTTTGGTGCAGCATATAATCCAGTATATAAAGATACATCTAAAAATAAATGTAAAGAAGGATTTGACCAAATAAATTATATACTTAATTTGCTCAAAACAGAACCAACTTCTAGACGAATGGTATTATCAGGATGGAACCCTTCAATGCTTAAAGATATGGCATTACCACCTTGTCATTTAATGGCTATATTTAATGTAGTTGACACAAAATTAAATTGTCATTTAGTAATGAGAAGCACAGATGTGGGATTAGGTTTACCTTATAATCTTTTTAGTTATTCAGTACTTGTATATATATTAGCTAAAAAAGCAAATTTGCAACCAGGAGAGTTATATTATACAGGGACTGATGTTCATATTTATACTAATCATATTCAATCGCTTGAAAATCAATGTAAAGAGACTATTAAAACACAGCCTGTACTGATTTTAGATGAATCTATAAAGCATAAAGATTTTTCTGAAATCACAATTAACGACTTTGACTTATTTGGTTATTATTCTGGTAAATTTTTAAAAATGGATATGGCCATTTAATTAAATACTAAGATTTTTATATATTTCACAAACTTATACTAAAACTTTGTATACAATTATAAACTACTAAAAGTATACTTTTACTCTAAACTTTTTAACAATTTTCTTTAACTTTTAGATTTTTATATATTTCACAAACTTATACTAAAACTTTGTATACAATTTAAAACTACTAAAAGTATACTTT